>Ga0207849_100022_pt1 | contig 310534 bp, 301 predicted proteins | sample TtaePargueraPR_12_FD_187277 | JGI IMG/M metagenome (GOLD analysis project Ga0207849, IMG submission 187277) | Aerobic enrichment media microbial communities from Bioluminiscent Bay, La Parguera, Puerto Rico - Tt and P2 (4) (SPAdes) | ecosystem: Environmental > Aquatic > Marine > Unclassified ... | reverse complement strand
CACAGGTGCGGACGATGCCTCGTTCACCGACAGCTTCTCGGTTGTGGCAACCGACAGCGACGGCTCGACCGATACCGCTTCGCTCGACATCACCATCGTCGACGATGTGCCTTCGCCTGTCGATGCAGACTCTGCCAGCCAGGCCAACACCAACGGCGCAGTCGGCTACTACGATCTCGATGCGGATGATGATGTCGACAACAACTTCGGCGCGGACCAGAACGGTGCGGCCGTCATCTTCGACAGCGCCAGCATTTCCGCGCTGGAGAGCCAGGAGCTGACATCCGGCCTGCTGCCGCTGAGTTACGAGATCGTGGACGACGGTGCGGTTCTGATCGCTTATACCGGTGCCACCTTCGACATCGGCGACAGCTCGAATTGGGTGTTCAAGCTGGAGCTCGAGCCGACATCCTTCGACGATCAGTATTCTGTCGAGATGTATGCGTCGCTGGATGCGACATTCGATGTCAACTTCAACGACGGAACCTATGATTTCCTTGGCGGTAACACGCCGTGGGTCGGTTTCGTCCCCGATGGGCAGGCACCATACAATCCGGGTGGCGGCACCTACGTCAACGACAACAGCGACGATCTGCTGATCACGCCTTACGGCCCCACCGCTTCCACCGCGATCAACGGGACTGCGAACTCCGTGGGTGTCACGGGCATCTCCGGCGGGCAGAACATCGGCGCGGGCGAGGGTGTACGTCTCGACTTCGTTACCGATCTGACGGGTGACCCGGCGAAGGGTGCAGGTGGCACGAACGACTACTGGGACGGCGTCAACGACCAGTCGGACCATAGCTTCGAAGGCCACTACACCGTTCAGGGCGCGATCCTGACATTCGGGGACGGCCAGACCGACACCACGGTGGCCCTGCGTGCCCGTATCGTGACGGACGAGGATCCGTTGGTCGATCTGATCAACGAAACGCCGAACGATCTCGAAGACGGCGGTAATTCTCAGGAAGCCGGCGGCAACAATGCCACGGTAAACGAGATTGTCATCCGCTATGCCGGCAACGTTGTCGAAGTGTTCTTCGACTCCGCCGCAGGCGAGATCGTGGTTACCGCGAACGATGTCGAGGTTGACACCATAACCTATGCTCAGGGTGACCCTGCCGTTGCCATCAGCGTGGGCAACCGGACCTACGATGTCTCCTTCGAAGGAACTGCGGACGGCGGCCAGTACGCCGAGGTGACCGGCATCCTCGATACCGCGGTATCCATCGCGGTTCAGGCAACGACCGGCTACAACGCCCTGATCGTCGAGAACATGGCGGGTGACGATTTCGAACTAACCGGCTTCGGCACGACGACAATCACGGACGACCCGGTTAACTTCACCGTGCCGATCACGGTGGTCGATGGCGACGGAGACTCCGTGTCTTCCGGCAATCTCGATATCACCGTGAACCCGGTTCATGCGCTCGTCGCGCTCGATCTTGACGGCGGCGGCGTACAGTACGTCGGCCGTGATGCGGGCGTTACGTACGACTATGACAACGATGGCTCGCCCGAGGCTACGGCGTGGGTCGGTGCCGGTGACGGTATCCTTGTTGTCGATATCAACACCAACAACGATGTCGACGGACCGCAGGAATTCTCTCCGGTCGACTATGACGCGCTGGCAGCAATTGCTGCTCTCGACTCAAATGCCGACGACCAGTTGACGGTGGCCGACCCGATCTTCGGCCAGATGGGTGTCTGGCAGGATGCCGATCAGGATGGCGTGGTCGATGGCGGCGAGTACCAGTCGCTTACGGCCCTGGGCATTACGTCCATCAGCCTGATCGACAGCGGATCGACAACATCGGCAGCCAACGGCGAAGTCGTGGTTCTGGGAACGACGACCTACACCGATGGCAGCGGAACGCACCAGGTATCCAATGCCCTGGTCGATCCGGTTGTCCAGGTCGCAAATGACAATCTGTCGGGCGATGTGGACGCTGCCGCGGCCATGCTTTCCGGCGGAGCGAGCCAGGCGGGCGCGAGCCTGATGTCGATCCTGGAAAACCGCCTTTCGGACAACGCGATAGCCGCTTCGGCAATGGCCGGTTTCCTGCTGACCATTCCGCAGGGCGTGGCTGCTTTCGAAAGTCCGCAATTCATGGCCGACGCCTTGTCCTCGATCAATGCGGGATGGTCCTCGCATGGGCAGAATTCGCTGATGATCGATGCGACCGGCTTTTATGATTTCGATGCGCCGATGATGCTGGCCGACACTGCCGGTCAGCCTAGTGGCGCGGCCGAAATGCAGGCTTCGATTACCGGAAGCGGTGCGGAGCCGGTGGATAATCCGCTGGCCGATATCGCTGGCGCGCCGGAGAGTGCGCCTGCCGAAACGGCGATCGCCGAAGCATCTGCGGATGCGCCGGCAATTTCCTTCGCCGGGCCGGATATGTCCGCCTCTGCGATGATGGATGCACTGTTGATCCTTGGCGATGCGGTTTCACCAGCACGATCTGCCGATGCAGCCGATGGGACCGATGCCCGTGCTGCACTTGTAGATGCACTTGCCGAAGGCGGTGTCGACGCGCTGATCGATCAGTTTGTGGACCATGTCGCCGACAGTCCTTCACAAGTATCGGAACATCTCGCGAGCGATCTATCGGGCATCCTTGGAATGGATCTCGGCGGATCGGGAGTATCGATGGTGCCTGGCGTTAACGAAGTTTCCGTGGACGAAGGTACTGATGTTGCTCTATTGCATGGGTAATTGGGGGGAAAACGGATGGGTAATCTACGTTCTTTGACCGCATTGGGCGCGATTGGCGGGGCAATTGTCACCTTCGCGGCTCCGGTACATGCACAGGCACAGGATACGGCCGAGCTGATGGCCCTTGGGGATTCGGCTCTCGTTGACGAACTGGACCGGCGATACCAGGCGGGACTGGCCGCTTCGCTGGACAACAGTTTCGTTGCGGCGGATGATCCGCGGTATCTGTGGGCGCTTGAAACCAAGGTCCAGTGCGGTATCGCTTTGGGCTTTATGGAATCGTCCACGCGCGACGAAACCAGCATTGGCAAATGCAACGACGCGTTCGCTCGCATGAACGCGGAGCCGGTAACGCCCACGGCCACGGTGATCCCGCCTCCGCCGCCGCCCCAGCGCCGGCCGGATCTTTGTGATGACGCCATCGTTGGCATGATCTTCTTCGACTTCGATGAAGCGACGCTTCGGCCCGATGCGGCGACCACGCTGAATTCCGTGGCGCAGAACATTCCTGTTTGCGGATGGACTTCGCTCAGCGTTGTCGGTCACACCGATCAGGCGGGCAGCAACGAATACAACCTCGGCCTTTCCCGGGCGCGTGCGGACGCAGTCGCTGCTGCCTTGCGCAGCCGGAATATCGCCGGGGTAGCTATCGACGTCGAGGCGCGGGGCGAGAGCGAGCCGCGTGTACCGCTGGCAGATGGTACGCGCAGTCCGCAAAACCGCCGTGTCGAAATCTCGGCTGATTAATTGGGGGGATGAGAAGATGAATGCTTTTGGCAAGATCGTGATCGCAACTGCCCTGGCAACCTGCTCGCCCGCGGCATTGGCTCAGAGCGACGGCGGTGCGGTTTCGATGCGCGATGCAATCGAAACTGCAATCGCCTCCAACCCCGAGGTCATCCAGGCGCAGATGAACACGGAGGCAATCCAGTTCGAACGGGAACAGGCGCAGTCGCTCTATTTCCCGACTATCGACGTGGAAGCTTCCGCAGGTGTGCGCAGGCTGGAGAACACTACGCGCCGGGCGCTGGGTATCTCCGATGACTGGCTCAACCCGCTGGAGGCGCAGGCACGGCTCGACTGGACGGTGATCGATTTCGGGCGTCGTCGCGGTGAATTGCTGCGGCAGGCGGCACGGGTCGATGGCGCATCGCTGCGCGTAGTTGAACGTTCGGAATTCATCGCGCTGCAGGTGGCGCGGCAGTACCTCAACATCATGTTGCAGGAACGTATCGTTGCCGCGGCAACGGACAATGTCGTTTTCCATCAGCAGATGACCACTAGCCTTTCCGAAGGGGTGGATCAGGGTTCGATCAGCGTGGCCGATCTCCAGCAGGCGGAAGAACGTCTGCAGGCTGCCATGGTGCTTCATGCCGAAGCGGAAGAAGACCTGCAGAATGCGCGCACATCGCTGCGTCGCCTTACTGGTCTCGACATTTCGCGCGTCAGCATGCCTGCGGCGATGATGGGAACGCTGCCCGAAAGCGAGGAAGTGGCAATCGGCATGGCTCGGACGGACAATCCGCTTGTCCGGGAAGCGCAGGCCGATGTGGATGCCGCGAACGCCATGGTCATGTCCGCCCGCGGCGAACTCGCGCCCGAGATCGGTGTGGACCTGACGGGCCGCATCGGTGAGGACATCGACGGTTTCCAGGGTGAGACAAACGATGTTCAGGGCCGGGTCTACCTTCGCTGGCAGCTGTTCGACGGCGGTCGCCGCGCAGCGCAGGTGCAGGAAATGGTCCGCCGGGCGAGCGAGGCACGCTATCGCCTGCATGACCGTGTGCGCGAAGCCGAAGAAGACGTGACCAACGCATGGACGGCCATGACGGCGCAGCAGTCGATCGGTTCGGCGCTGGAACGTCAGTCTCAGGTCAGCGACGACCTGCTGCTGTCCTATCGCAGCCAGTTCAATATCGGCCGCCGTTCGCTGCTGGACGTGCTGGATGCGCAGAACACGCGTTTCAACACCCAGGTACGACGGGAAACCTCGCGCTTTTCCGAGATGTTTGCACAATATCAAGTATTGGCGGCAACCAATCAGTTCCTTGATGCCCTTAATCTGGCTCCCGGAGCAGGTGCCGGCATGATGGAACGCGAACGGTTCGATTATGGTCCTTCGGTGCCAGCAGAATTGCAGCGGCGTCGCTATCCGCGCTAGCGGCTAGCGGCACCCGGGGAGCATCAGGGTGTATCAGGCAGGAGATTTTTCCGGATCAGCTGAAAAAGACACGCTGATTCTGGCTCTCACGCGGCTTGCCGCGCACTTCGGTCTGTCCGATCCCAAGGCCCTGTTCGATACGCTGCCCCGCAACGATGCGGGGTTGCTGCCTTTTCATCAGGTGTCAGCCGCGCTGGACCTCGCGGGAATGAACCACGAGAGCGCGACGACGAAAAAATTGTCGCGAAGGCCCGAAGCCTATCCGGCGATTGCCCGTATGGAAGGCGATACGGCGCTGCCCATCCTGGACATGTCGGATACGGATGTCCTGGTCTTTCCTGCCGATGCGACCGAGGCCACGTGGCGACCGCTGGCGGAAGTCGAAGAGGGGTTCGCCGGTGAACTGATCACTGTTGTCGCCAACCCTGATCGCATGCGCGAGCAGGACGCGCCATGGCACGCGAAGGGGCGTTATCACTGGTTCTGGTCGGAACTGCGCAAGGAGCGCAAGGCCTTCCGTCCGGTGCTCGTCGCATCGCTGATCATCAACTCGCTGGCGATTTCGCTGCCGATCTTCTCGATGAATGTCTACGACCGCGTGATTCCCAACCGGGCAGAGGCATCGCTGTGGGTCCTGGCATCCGGCGTGCTGCTGGCCTTCGCACTGGAATTCGCGCTGCGCACTGCGCGGACCAATGTCGTTGATCAGATCGGGCGGAAACTCGACCTGCGACTGTCGCAGAAGCTGTTTTCGCGCGTTCTCTCTACACCCATGAGCGGCCGGCGCGGCAGTACAGGTGCGCTTGCCGCACGGGTCAGCGAATATACGCTGGTCCGCGATTTCTTCGCCTCGACAACTGTCGTGCTGATGGTGGACATGCTTTTCCTTGTCCTGTTCATCGCCGTTATCGCCTACATCGCCAAGTGGCTGGCTCTCGTACCAGTAGTCGCGATGATCCTGATGGCGATTGCGGGGCTGGTGCTGCAACGCAAGGTGACTGATGCCGCCCGCGACGCACAGGCCGACATGGGCCTGCAACAGACCGTTCTGGTGGAATCCATCGCCGGGATGGAGACCCTGAAGAGCGTTTCCGGAGAGCGCCGCCTGCTGGGCAAGTGGCATTCGCTGGCCCAGGTCGGCAGTAGCTCGCAATTGCGACTGCGGCGCATCTCTTCCACCGCCGTCGCGCTGGCGTCATCGTTCCAGCAGATTTCCAGCGTTTCGCTGGTCGTTGGCGGCTATTACCTGTTCGCTGCGGGGGAAATTACGATGGGTGCGATCATCGCGATCGTCATGCTGGCATCGCGCTCTCTCTCGCCAGCAGGCCAGATCGCCTTCTTGCTGACGCGCGGAAGGCAGGCCCGTGAGGCGCTCGATTCAATCGAGGACCTGTTCGAAGGCGATGACGAGCGCAAGGCCGGCAGCATGTCACTGCCTGCAACGCGGGGCGGCGGTTACCGGATTGCGCTGGAGAACCTGTCTTTTGCCTATCCCGACAGTCCGGTGAACTCTCTCGACGGGATTGATCTCGAGATCGAGCCGGGGGAACGGATCGCTGTCGTCGGGCGCGTGGCCTCGGGCAAGTCGACGCTCGGCCGTGTATTGTGCGGTCTCTATCCGCCCACTGATGGAACCATGACCATCGAGGGGATCGACAGTCGCCAGTTCCGGCCGTCGGAAATGCGACGCGCTTTCCGTTTCGTCGGTCAGGATGCGAACCTGTTTACCGGCAGCGTGCGCGAGAACATCGCTCTCGGCGCGCCGGGGGCGAGTGACGAAGACGTGATTGCTGCGCTCGGCAAAAGCGGCGCCGACGCCTTCCTGGCGCGGGATGCAGCCGGTTTCGATCGCGAAGTTGGCGAACAGGGGCGGCGTCTTTCGGGTGGACAGCGCGCTTTCATGGCCCTGTCGCGCGCATTCGTTTCGCCTTTCGAAATGCTGTTCCTCGATGAACCGACCGGCGCCATGGACGCCAATACCGAGGCGCAACTGGTAGCCAAATTGCGGGCCGTTATTGGCGAGAAACAGACCCTGATCGTTGCCACCCATCGCCCCGCGCTGTTCGACATCTGCGATCGTATCATCGTGCTGAACAACGGGCGCATCGTGGCGGATGGTCCAAAGGCTGAAATCCTCCAGAACCTTCCCGGAAAGGCGGGATAGTTCGATGAAGGAAACACACCTTTTCCGCACGCCGCGAATTCCCGCAGGTCTTTCGCGAATGGTGATGGGGGCAGCAGCGCTGGCGTTTCTCTCCGCGCCCAGCATTCCTGCCAATCTCGATATCACGCTCGCCAATACCGCAGTACCGGCGAACGGTGCCGATGAACTGGTACAGGAACTCCAGAATTTCACGGTGCAGGGCGACGCATTGATCGATCCCGACGAACTCTCGGCCCAGGCGCGCAATGCCGAGATTCCGCTTGCCGCACGCCTAGCCGATCACATGGCCCCGTTCCGCAGCATCTCGGCACAATCAGCCGGCTATTCCACTGCGCTCGATTGCATGACCGAGGCGATCTACTACGAAGCGGCGAACGAGAGCACAGCAGGCAAGCGCGCAGTTGCGCAGGTGATCCTGAACCGCGTGACGCATCCGGCCTATCCGTCATCCGTTTGCGGTGTCATCTACCAGGGCTTCAGCGATCCGGTTTGCCAGTTCAGCTATACCTGCGACGGCGCTCTTTCCCGCAGGCCTCTGGCCCATCTCTGGCGCCAGTCGCGCGAAGTGGCACAGGCCGCGCTGTCCGGATATGTCGATGAAGACGTGGGCAGCGCGACCCATTATCACGCCGACTACGTTCTGCCTTACTGGGCCTTTCGACTTGAGAAAGTTCATGTGGAAGGGCGGCACATTTTCTATCGACTCCCTGGCCGCGCGGGGCGTTCGGCGAACTTCACGGCACGCTGGAACGGCCGCGAATTCAAACCCGCTTACGATCCGTCGCGGTTTGCCGCGACTGCCGCGGACCTCGAAAACAGCGAAAGCGATGCGGGCATTATCGCAGCGCCCCCGCGTGACATAACCGATCGCCGGGCGGACAATGACGTGGGCGGTCGCCTCGATACGTCCACAGGTTGGACGCTCGCCATACCGGACCCGACGAACGCCAGCAGCGGTTATCGCGCGGCGCTGGAAGGACAGCAGGGTCAGGCGGCGGCTGCATCGCAGACTGGCGGGAGCGATCGACAATGAAGCTGTCCGAACGGTTCGCCAGCTGGGACGCGAACCGCAAGCTCATCGCAATTTCATCGGTAGCGGTTTTGGTGCTGCTGATCTGGGCAAGCCTTGCGCAGGTGGATGAAATCACCCGTGGGCAGGGCAGGGTGATCCCGTCCAGCCAAGCGCAGCTGGTGCAGCCAGCCGAACCCTCCGTCATTGCAGAGATCCTGGTCCGCAGCGGGGAAAGCGTTGCCGAAGGGCAGGTGCTGGTCCGCCTGGACGATAGCTTGGCAGCGTCCGAACTCGGCCAGCTGGAGGCGGAAAACGCACGCCTTTCCGCAAGGGCAGAGCGGCTGGAAGGCGAAGCAGCCGGTTCGCAGATGGGCTGCGAACCCGGATCGGTCTGCGCGGAGGAGGCACGGCTCCAAAGGGCACGGCTTGCAACGGCCCGCAGCCGCGAGGCTGCCCTTGCGGCCGCTGTCGAGCAGCGCCGCCGCGATCTGCGCGAGGCTGAAGCGACTGCGTCATCCCTTCAGGAAAGCGTGACACTGGCGCAGGAACAGGTCGCCATGCTGGAGCCGCTGGCGCAGCAAGGCATCGTTCCGCAGACGGAGCTGCTCACCGCCCGGCGCGACCTGGTGGACGTGCGCGGCAGGCTTTCGGCCGCTCGGCAGGCCGCTGCCAGGGCATCTGCATCGATCCGTCAGGCTGAAGCCGATCTGCAGGCCACACGCCTCGATTTCCGCCAGCAGGCGCTGGACGAGCGCAGTGAGGTGGAAACGCGTATCGCCGTGAACGAAGAGAGCATCCGCGGGGCAACGGCACGGCGTGACCGGAACGAGCTGCGCTCCCCCACGACGGGCATCGTGAACAACCTTCAGGTGACTACCGAAGGCGGCTTCGTGAACGCGGGCGAGACCATCATGCAGGTCGTTCCCGTCGGTGATAGACTGCTGGTGGAGGCGCGTGTCAGCCCGCGCGACATTGGCTTCGTCGCGGTCGGCGATCCGGCAAACGTCAAGGTGACGGCTTACGATTTTGCCACCTATGGCGGATTGTCAGGCAGCGTCGTCGAAGTGTCGGCAGACAGCATTTATGACGAGGTGGAGCGGGAAGCCTACTACCGCGTGATCATCGAGACCGAGCGCAGTTATGTCGAGAAGGACGGGCAGCAGTTCCCCATCGTTCCAGGTATGATCACTGACGTGGAAATCATTACCGGCGCGAAGAGCATTCTTGCCTATCTGCTTAAGCCGGTAACCCGCGCCCTGGATACGGCATTGTCCGAGAGATAGCTCAACTGCGGTTGCCGCAGCTGACTGCCGATTGCTGCCGAGGCAGCAACGGTCCGGCCGTGAAGCCAGGCGGATTCCGTATTGAAGCTCATCGTCGGACGGTAATCGTAGGAAGTGCGCGCCGGCAGCAGAACGTCCGTGGCGTTGTCGAGCATGTAGGGACGTCCATCCACGCGGACGATCAGCACGGCATGATCGGCATTGCGAACAAGGTCGCGGGCCAGTGTCAGGAACATGTGCCTGCGATCAAAGCCGAGCGATGCCAGCATCTGGTATTTCAGGATCGCGAAATCCTCGCAGTCTCCGCGTCCGGAGCGCAACGTCTCGCCTGCTGTCGCCCAGTAATCGCGGGAGCCGTAATTAGCGATGTCGTCGGCATACTCGATGCTCTGGTTCGCCCACCTGTTCACCAGGGAAAGCGTTTCGACGTCCACGCGCCGATCACCGCCAAGCAAGGCTTCGACATTCCACGACGACAGTTCTGCCGTGGAGACGCGCTGCCATTCGGCGTTGAACGGGGTGTTGCGGATGCCCACTCGCGAACTGCCAAGAAAATCATTGGAAGGCGGCTGCACTGCCACCGCAGGGGCCAGCACGGGAACGGGCGCTTCCAGCGACCCGGCAGTAAAGCAAGAGGCGGAATAGCTGACGGAGACATTGGTCACCGATGACAGCGATACGGCGGGTGCATTTTCAGCGACCTGCCCCTGCTGCTGCCGGATCATGTCCAGCGCGCTGGGCTGGCCCGCGAGGATTGCGCTCGTCTTGCCTGTATCGGCACTTTCGACCGGCCCTGCTGCCGCTGCGGGCTCGATACGCCGGACGGAACAGGAACTTTCACCCGCCTGCTTGTAATTCAGCGGGTCGGGCATGACGAATGCCTGCGCTGTGACAGGAAACATGCCCACTGCAACGCCCACGCCCAGCGCCAGCCTGGAAAGCTGCGAAGTGGTGCGACGTTTGATTGCACTGGCCTGGGTCATGCAGGCCTGATCGCAAGAGTTTCACTAAAGGCGGGTGCGCGGTTATGGTTACTGACGCAGTAACCTTTAAGAAGGCGTTCAATTTCAGGGCACTATCTGCCCGCCTGTTCCCACTCACTTGTCAGTCTGCACGCCGCATGCTTAGTTTCCTGCGCACTTAAGGGGGGCCAGGCATTTGTTATTCGCTGGCACAAGGGAGCATTTGGCAAGGCACGCATCGACATGGTCGTGCGTGGGCTCGGCCCTGTTCGGCCTTGCGATAGGCATCGTCTCTTCCATCCTGTTCCTTGACGAGTTCGAGGCTGAAACGCCTGCCTACGTCCAGCGCTCGGCGTTGCTGACCAACGGAGAGGAACTGATACCGAGAGCATCGCAACTGCGAATAGTCGGCCTGCCGGAGGGCGAAGTCTTCATGGAACTGGAAACCGAGGAAGCTTCAGAAGATGCAGCACCGGTGGATGTTACAGGCGCCGACGATCCGCAAGTTGCGCCCGCAGTGGAAGAGGCACCGCCACTTCTATTGAGCGAAGGGCGCAGGGTGCTTGGCGTGAGTTTCGATCTGGCTGCGGCAGACAGTCCGGACGATTTGCAAGTTACAAAAACGGTCCGCCTCAATGGGCAGGCGTTGGGCGACGTAAATCTGTCGATCGACCGACAGTCGAGGCTGCACGTCTCTTCCGAGGATCTGGGGCATCTGCTGCCGGATAACATCCTCGCCCGCTTCGAAACCGACGGTGGCTATATAGGATTCGACGAGCTGAGGGCTGGCGGCCTCGACATTCGCTACGATCCGCTCGACGACGTAATCGAAATCAAGTCCTAGCAGTTCAGGCGCTCGCCAGCGCCTTTACCTCGTCCAGCACCCGCTCGGCCCATTCGGGGCGGCAGATGAGAAGGTCGGGCATATAGGTGTCGCGCTGGTTGTAGACGAGCGGGGAGCCGTCGATGCGCGAGCAATGAAGGCCATAGGCCTGTGCCACGGCAGCAGGGGCGCAGCTGTCCCATTCGTATTGTCCGCCGGAATGCAGATAGATTTCCGCTTCGCCGCGCACCACGGCCATGGCCTTGGCCCCGGCGCTGCCCATCGGCACCAGCTCGCCGTCGATCCTTTCGGCAACGGCCACCGCTTCGGCAGCGGGACGCGTGCGGCTGACGACGAGGCGTGGCTTCTTGGCAGCAGGGGGCAAGGGCGAGGGCTGGTCGCTGCGCATGACCAATCCGAGTCCTGGCAATGCGACCGCGCCGATCTCGGGCAGTCCGTCGACGGCCAACGCGACATGCACCGCCCAGTCGCTGCGTTCCTCACCATATTCGCGCGTACCGTCGACCGGATCGACGATCCAGACCCCGTCCTTGTCCAGCCGCTCAAAGGTATCCTTGCTTTCCTCGCTCAGCAGCCCGTCGTCAGGGCGCTGCGCGCGCAAGGCATGGACGAGGAATTGGTTTGCCGTCTCGTCGCCCGCTTTGCCCAAGGCTTTACCCTCGAACATCCCCGAAGCGCGAACTTCGAGAAGGATGCGACCTGCCCATTCGGCAAGGTGTGCGGCGAGTTCGGCGTCGGTCATACGGGCAATACTCACTTCAGGGGCAGGATTTGCTTGATGATGTGGTCGGCGGCTTCTTCCGGCGTCATCTCCACCGTGTTGACGGTGATTTCCGGCTTCTCCGGCGGCTCGTAAGGGCTGTCGATTCCGGTGAAGTTCTTCAGCTTGCCTTCGCGCGCCTTCTTGTAGAGGCCCTTGACGTCGCGTTCCTCGGCCACTTCGAGCGGCGTATCGACGAAAATCTCGATGAATTCGGCGTCTTCCAGCATATCGCGCACCATGTTCCGCTCCGCCCGGAAGGGGCTGATGAAGGCGGTGAGCACGATCAGACCGGCATCCGTCATCAGCTTGGCGACTTCGCCAATGCGGCGAATGTTCTCGATGCGGTCGGCCTCGGTAAAGCCCAGGTCCTTGTTCAGGCCGTGGCGAATGTTGTCGCCATCCAGCAGGAAGGTATGGCGATTCATCAGCGCCAGCTTCTTTTCCACCTCGTTGGCGATGGTCGACTTGCCGGAGCCGGAAAGACCGGTGAACCACAGCACACGCGGCGTCTGGTTCTTCATGTTCGCGTGATGCTCACGCGTGATGTCGGTGGCCTGCCAGTGCACGTTCTGGCTGCGGCGCAGGCTGAAGTTCAGCATGCCGGCGGCGACCGTGGCATTGGTGATCTTGTCGATCAGGATAAACCCGCCCAGCGTGCGATTGTCCTCATACGGTTCGAATACCAGCGGCTTGTCCGAATAGACTTCGGCAACGCCGATGTCGTTGAGCGACAGCGTCTTGGCGGCCAGCTCGTCCATCGTGTTCACATCGATGCGGTACTTGGGCTGCTGCACAGTGGCAGACACGGTCTGCGTACCGATCTTGAGCCAGTAGGCGCGGCCTACGTGCATGTCCTCGTCGTTCAGCCAGACAAGCGTCGCCTCGAACTGGTCGGCGGTTTCCGGCGGGGTATCCGCGACGCACAGCACGTCGCCGCGCGAGCAATCGATCTCGTCGTTCAGCGTGATGGTGACGGACTGGCCGGCAACGGCCTCCTCCAGTTCGCCATCGAAAGTGACGATGGACTTCACCGTGCTGGTCTTGCCCGAAGGCAATGCACGAACGGCATCGCCCGGCTTCACGCTACCAGTCGCAATCAGGCCAGAGAAACCGCGGAAATCGAGGTTCGGGCGGTTCACCCACTGCACGGGCATACGGAACGGTTTATCCGCCGCAACGTCCGACAGCACTTCCACGTTTTCCAGATGCTCGACGAGGCTGGGGCCTTCGTACCACGGCGTGTTTTCGGACGGTGCGGAGGTGATGTTGTCGCCCTTGAAGCCGCTGATCGGCATGGCGGTGAAGCTCTCGATGCCGATTTCCTCGGCAAAGGCGGCGTAATCGGCCACGATCTTGTCGAACACGTCCTGGCTGTAATCGACCAGGTCCATCTTGTTCACCGCCAGCACGATGTTCTTGATGCCGATGAGGTTGCACAGGTAGCTGTGGCGGCGCGTCTGGACGAGCACGCCCTTGCGCGCATCGATCATCACAACGGCAAGGTCGGCGGTGGAGGCACCTGTCACCATGTTGCGGGTGTACTGCTCGTGCCCCGGGCAATCGGCGACGATGAATTTGCGTTTCTCGGTGTTGAAGAAGCGGTAGGCAACGTCGATGGTGATGCCCTGTTCGCGTTCCGCGGCAAGACCGTCCACCAGCAGTGCGAAGTCGATTTCCTGCCCCTGCGTGCCGACCTTCTTGCTGTCGCTGGCCAGCGCGTCGAGCTGGTCCTCGAAGATCATCTTGCTGTCGTAGAGCAGGCGTCCGATCAGCGTCGACTTGCCGTCATCCACGCTGCCGCAGGTGATGAAGCGCAGCATGGTCTTGTGCTGGTGCGTTTCGAGATAGGCGTCGATATCCTCGGCGATGAGGGCGTCGGTCTTGTAGACCGCGTCAGTCTGCTGCTGGGTCATCAGAAATAGCCCTCCTGCTTTTTCTTCTCCATGCCGGCACCGCCAGCATCCTTATCGATCACGCGGCCCTGACGCTCGCTGGTGGTGGTAAGCAGCGTTTCCTGGATCACTTCGGAAAGCGTCGAGGCCTCGCTTTCGACCGCACCCGTCAGCGGGAAGCAGCCCAGCGTGCGGAAGCGGACGGAGCGTTCGGTGATCTCGGGCAGTTCACCCATCACGTCTTTCAGGCGATCGATGTCGTCGGCCATGAACAGCCCGCCTTCGTAGATGAAGGTGGGGCGGGGCGCGGCGAAATAGAGCGGGACGATCTCGATATTCTCGAGCTGGACGTATTGCCACACGTCCAGCTCGGTCCAGTTGGAGATCGGGAAGACGCGGATGGACTCGCCCTTCTTCTTCTTGGCGTTGTAGAGGTTCCAGAGTTCAGGCCGCTGGTTCTTCGGGTCCCAGCCGTGGCTGGAGGTGCGGAAGGAGAACACGCGTTCCTTGGCGCGGCTCTTCTCCTCGTCGCGGCGCGCGCCACCGAAGGCCGCGTCGAAGCCGTACTTGTCGAGCGCCTGCTTCAGCCCTTCCGTCTTCCACATGTCCGTGTGCAGCGGACCATGGTCGAACGGGTTGATGCCGCGCTCTTTCGCTTCCGGATTGTGATAGACCAGCAGTTCCATCCCCGCATCCTGCGCGGCCTTTTCGCGCAGGTCGTACATGTCCTTGAACTTCCAAGTCGTGTCGACGTGCAGCAACGGGAACGGCGGGGGCGAGGGGTAGAACGCCTTCTTGGCGAGGTGCAGCATCACCGCGCTGTCCTTGCCGATGGAATAGAGCATCACCGGCTTTTCAGCTTCAGCTGCCACTTCGCGGATGATGTGGATCGCCTCTGCCTCGAGGCGCTGGAGATGGGTAAGTGCTGCGGTCATTTGCAAACCTTCATTCGATTACGCGCCTTTCGTAAGTGATTCGAGCGAGTTTTGACTTCCCATATGGGAGGTATATACGCATCTTCTATGCGCGTCCCCAATCTTGGCGAAACAGAACTTCTCGTGCCGCTGCACGACGGCATGTTCGAGAAACCGATGTGGGACACCTTCCTGAAAAGACTGAAGCTTGTGACTGGCTGCGAAGTGGCAAGCCTGCTGGTGCGGGCGCCCGATAGTGCGACGGCAGTCCAGCTTTCGGCAGCCAGCGGCGCTCCCCCTCCGCGATTGCAGCAGCTGTTCGACGAAAAATTCGGCGGTGCCGATCCCTTGCAAACGAACGCCATGCGCGAAGGGCGAGTCTACAGTCTGGAAGACCTGGTGGATGTGGCTGGGGCTGAAGACCTGGACTTTGCCGCCGAAGTGCTCGAGCCACTCGGCCTCACTCACATGCGTTCCGTGCGGATCAGCGATCCGAGCGGTCTCAACGCCTGGCTCGTGCTTTCATCCGGTGATGGCATACCGCCGTCGGTCGGCGCGATGATGACGGCTCTGGTCCCGCATTTGCGCGTTGCGCTACGCGTGCTGGCGCGGCTGGAGCAGGAACGGGCGCGCGCCTCGATGAATGCAGGTGCCTTCAGTCATATCGACTTCGGCTGGATCGCGGTGGACCGCCGCTGCCAGATCGTCGACATGGACGAGCAGGCGGAACGCTTCCTCAGCCGGTCGGACATGCTGCGCGAAGGCCCCTATCGGCGGCTCATTCCGTCATCCCCTGCTATCGACCGCGAACTGACCGCGCTGGTAAAACAGTTCTCCGCCGATCCCGAAGCGCGCCCGCGCGCGGTCAATCTCAGCCAGGACCCGTGGATCGACATCCTCGTATCGCCGGTGCGCGTGGCATCACTGGCTGCAGGCGGGAAGGCTGTGGCCGTAGTCTATTTCCGCGGCGACCAGAATTCATCTGCCGACCGCTGCCAGCAGTTGATCGACGTGTTCAAGCTGACCCAGAGCGAGGCGCGCTTCGCCTGGTCTATCGCGCAAGGTGTGTCGATTGCCGATGCGGCGGAAAAGCACGGACTGACAATCGAAAGCGCGCGCAATTACTCGAAAAAGATCTACGCGAAGACCGGCGCGCGCGGGCAGGTGGATTTCATGCGACGCGTGCTCACCAGCGTCGTCGCGCTGACTGTCCACTAGGTCTCGGGATTTTCCTCCAGCTGGCCGCGCTGACGCTCTGCGCTGGGGCGCCGCCCGGTCATGCGCTGGTAAAAGCGCGAGAAATAGGATGGATCGTCGAACCCCAGTTCCTCCGCGATCTGAGAAACGTTGGCGTTGCTGAAATTGAGCAGGCGGCGTGCGTCGGCGGCGAGGCGACGATTGACATACTCCAGTGGCGACATTCCAAGCGCCTGTGCCGTAGTGCGTGAAAGCGTGCGCGTGGTGCAGCCCAGCTCCCTTGCGTAATCGCCCATGTTCCAATGTTGGCGGGAATGCTGTTCCACCAGAGCCTTGAACCTGTCGGCCAGACCCAGCGCATTGCCACGGTTCCACGCCGACTGGCGCGCATCGACGGCAAGGCGCAGCCATGCCTCGGCCATTGCGGCGCGCATGGCCGTGCGGTTGGCATCCGTGGCAACGCCTTCACAGGCGAGCAACTGCGCGGCAAGCGCTGCAAGACGCTCCATCTCCGCCTCCTGCGGCACGGCCATGCCGGGAACGAGAAGTGCTTGGCGCAGCGGATCGCTGGCAGCCTGCATGCGCAGGAAGCCCGCGCGTCCCGTAACCACCATCCCGTCGGCCTGGTGCGAGAAGCGGAATCCGTGGCTGAGGCCGGGCGGCACGAACACCATGCCGCTCGCCTCCAGCTTGCGGTGCGCCTGTCCCAGCAAGATTTCCGCTGTGCCGGACTGGAGGAAAAGCACCTGAAACAGGCCCGGATGGCGATGCGGTGCGATCTCCCAACGATAGCCCGCACTTCGCGTCTCGATGGTTTCCCAGTGGAAGAATTCCGTGAATTCCTCGGCTACGTCCTCCCCGAACAGGCTGAATGACGGGATGGTTTGGCGAAAATCGGTCATGTCCCGAAAATACCAGAGAACCGGCAATCTGTCCCTTCCAAATTTGCGGTGTGCTGGCACATTTCGCGCAAAATGCGTGGGAGAATGCTGTGAAAACTCAAGTCTGCATCATCGGTGCGGGGCCTGCGGGCCTGCTGCTGGGGCATCTGCTGAAGGCGGAAGGGATCGATTGCGTCGTGCTGGAACGGCGCACGCCCGACTATGTGCTGGGTCGCATCCGTGCAGGTGTGCTGGAAAACATCACGGTCTCCCTGATGGAGCGGCTTGGTCTCGACCAGCGCCTGAAGGCGGAAGGCCTGCCGCACGATGGCTTCAACCTCGCCGATGGTGAGCGACTGATCCGCATCGACATTGCCGAACTGACCGGCGGGCAGAACGTGTGGGTCTATGGCCAGACAGAAATCACCGCCGACCTGATGAACGCCTGCGATGAGCGCGGTCTCGAAGTGATCTACGAGGCCGAGGACGCAGCGCTGCACGATATTGAGACCGACGCGCCCTATGTCACCTACACCAAGGACGGCCAAGACGTGCGCGTCGACTGCCGGTTCATCGTGGGCTGCGACGGTTTCCACGGCCCCAGCCGCAAGGCCATACCCAACACTGTCGGGCAGGAGTTCGAGCGGGTCTATCCATTCGGCTGGCTGGGCATCCTTGCCGATGTGCCACCCTGCAACCACGAACTGATCTACGCCAATCACGAACGCGGCTTTGCACTCGCCTCCATGCGCAGCGAGACGCGCAGCCGCTACTACGTCGACGTTCCGCTGACCGACAAGGTGGAGGAATGGAGCGACGACCGCCTGTGGGATGAGCTTTCCGTCCGGCTCGGCCCGGAAGCTGCCGCCAACATCACGCGCGGACCCGCCATCGAGAAGAGCATTGCGCCGCTGCGCTCCTACGTTTTTGCGCCAATGCGCCACGGATCGCTGATGCTGTGCGGAGACAGCGCCCACATCGTTCCGCCCACCGGCGCCAAGGGCCTGAACCTTGCGGCCAGCGACGTGCACTATGCCGCTGAAGCCCTGATCGGGTTTTTCAGCAAGTCCGACAACGATGCGATTACGGCTTATTCCGACACGGCACTTGCCCGCGTCTGGAAGTCGGAACGTTTCAGCTGGTCGCTGACAAAGCTCATGCACCGCTTTCCCGAAGACGGCCCGTTCGAGCGCGCCATGCAGGTGGCAGAACTGGACTATATCGCCAGCAGCCGCGCCGCGCAGACCAGCATTGCAGAGAACTACGTCGGCCTGCCTGTATGAAGCGAAAAATCGGGCATTTGCACCGCCTGATATTCAGGTGGTGACGTTCCGAAACGATAATGGCATGATCCCTCTCAAACGATAAAAGCGTTTGGGAGAGCCTGATTATGCGTATCGCCTTGGCTGCTGCGGCAGCCTTGCTTGTACCGCTGGGCGCGGGAACCGTGGCCGCGCACCATTCCATGTCCATGTTTGACAACACGCGCGAGGTCAGCGTCACCGGCACTGTCACGCAGTTCCAGTGGGCCAACCCGCACGCCTACATCCAGATGGTCGCCACCAATTCCAGCGGCGACGAAGTCGAGTGGTCCATGGAAATGGGCTCGCCGATGTATCTTTACGCCCGCGGCTGGCGCCCGCGCACCTTGCGTCCTGGTACTGAAGTGACCGTGCGTATCTATCCGCTGCGCAACGGGCGTCCCGGCGGCGTGGTGCTGGATGTGATGGACGCAGACGGCAACCAGATCGGGACGAACCAGTGATGCGGGCTGTATCGGCGGCAATCGCCCTTGCAGTTGCAGGCACTTCGTTTCCCGCGCTGGCAGACCATCATGAGGCCGGGGAAAGCCGCGCCGAGAAGTTCGCCGAGCTTCCCTACTGGCCGGGATACTGGGTTAGCGAACAGCAGGCAGGCACGACAATCGGCGGGATTGCTCCTGCCATTCTGGAAGCGCGCGAAACTGGTGAGTTTCCCGACAACTACATGAATTTGCGCGGCGCGAACGCATCGTGGAACGAGGAAGGCCTTCGCCGCCTGGAAGAAGCCAGCGCCATCAATGCCGGACGCAAGGCAACCGGCTGGGGCTTCCCGATGATGATGAATGCGGCAACGCCGATCCAGTTCACCATCACGCCCGAGGAAGTACTGATCGTGAACGCCTACAGCGAAGTGCGCTTCGTCTACACTGACCGCGAGATGCCGGACGAGTTCGATCTGTGGCCCACAGTGCGCGGCACTTCGGTGGGGCACTGGGAAGGCGATACGCTGGTGATCGAGACGATCATGGTGCGCTCTCCCATCGAATATTTCCACGGAGCTCCGCCGTTCTCTGAAGAGGCGCGCTATGTCGAGCGTATCCGCATGGAAGGGGATCGGCTTGTGTCGGACGTGACGATCACCGATCCGGTGACTTTGAACGAACCGTTCCACACACAGGTAAGCTGGATCAAGGACGAGGGTTTCGACCGGATGATCGAGATCGACTGGGACAACGACCGCACCGGTGTGGACGAGAACGGCGTGAATACCATCGAGATGGAGGTGGTGGAATGATCCGTCTGGGCCTCGCATTCGCGGCACTGACTCTGTGCGTTCCTGCTTCGGCGCAAGACCTTCTGCCGGGAGAAAACGCTGTCGAGATTTCGGCGATTGAAGGGGTCGTATCTGGTGATGCGGAATGGGCAACAGCGTGGTCCGGCCCGATGACGGCTGACGGGATGACCACGGCACCAGATGGGCGCCTGTTGTTCGCGCAGGAACAGAGCAACGCTATCTGGGCGCTTTGGCCCGATGGTCGCGCCTTCGTGGAAGTGCCCTATGTGCTTGGCGCCGGCGCTGCGTCATTCGCTGCTGACGGAACTCTGCTGGCGGTGGAGCGCGGTTGCACCGATCCGGGATTGAACAGCCTAGAATGCAGCCAGCCGAGCGCACTAGTCCAGCTGCAACCCGAACGCCTCGTGATTGCTGATGCCATGGGTGATGGCAGCACGCTGGGGCGTTTGAATGACGTTCACACTGACGGTCGCGGAGGTGCTTGGGTTACGCAGGGCGCGCTCTGGCACATTGCCGCCGATGGTTCGGTGACGATGGTTTATGAGCCTGAAGCTTTTACCAATGGCGTTACCACCAGCCCCGACGGCTCGCGACTTTATGTGACGGACCTGCGCACGGTCCATGCGTTCGATCTGGACGGCGAGGGCAATGCCTCGAACGGGCAGGTCTTTGCCACTCTGGACGAAGACAGCGAAGGCTTCGGCGGCGATGGGATGACGGTCGACAGCGCAGGACGGCTCTACGTCACCGGCGATGCTGGCGTGTACGTGTTCGCGCCCGATGGCAGCAAGTTGGGCGTGATCCCCGTTCCGCGCCGTTCGATCACGCTGGCCTTTGCAGGACCGGATCGCAGCACGCTCTACGTCGGCGCGATGGGGGCCGCGACGCCTGATGGCGAAGCATGGGAAACGCCAGAAGGCGTGCGCAACGTGGCGATGACGATCTACAAGCTCGACATGCTCGCCCAAGGCGAGTGAGCGCGACTTACCAGTAACGCTCGCTCGCAATGGCAGCGCCTTCGGAAAGCGCCGCCAGCTTTGCCCACACTATCTCCGGATCAAGGCTGTTGCTGCCTGCGTGGACCGAGAAGCCGCAGTCGACGCCTGCCATCACTCGCTCCTTGCCCAAGAGGTCCGCATAGCGGCCGATACGCTGGGCGATCAGTTTCGGGTGTTCGATATAAGGGCTTTGCGGCTCGATCATGCCGGGGCACAGCACCTTGTTCTCGGGCAGCGGGTTCTGCTCGAAGTAGGCGAATTCGTGCGCGTGGCGCGGGTTTGCACCTTCCAGCAGGACGGTCTGCGGCTTGGCTTGCCAGACGATGTCGGCGATCAGCGCGAGGTCAACGTCGCAGTGGTGCGGACCGGGGTAATTGCCCCAGCACAGGTGCATGCGAAGCTGCTCTGCCGGAATGTTCTGCAGCGCGTGGTTGAGCGCGGCGACGTTCATGCCGATGCGCTTGCGGAATTCCTCGTCGGAAAGCTGCGTGAACTGCACATGCCGTCCCATGGCGAGGTCCGGGCAATCGACCTGCAGGGTGATTCCGGCAGCGGCCACGGTCTCGTATTCGTGGCGCAGACCTTCGGCGAGGGCGAAGACGTATTCCTCGTCATTGGCGTAGTACTGGTTCGGGAAGAACAGCGCGGTTACGCCGGGTGAGGCGGCGGACATGAAAGTGGCGTGACCGTCGGCAAGGCGCACCAGCCTTTCGGCGTCAATGCGCGGTGCTTCCATGTCGATCACTTCGATGGGCGCGGTGCAGGCAGGGGCGGAGCGCTTGGCGCGGCCCTTGTTGCCGAACACCTGCGCCTTTGCGCCGGGGAAGTCTTCAAGGTCCTGGAATTCGTACTGGCCCGCCTCGCCGCCGAAGCCCGACAGGCGGTGCTTGATGTAAGTGGCGTAGCTGGGCTTCGACATTTCGCCGTCGTTGATGACGGTAATGCCTGCTTGCTTCTGGCGAGACACCACTTCGGCGGTCGCCCGCTCGATCGCATCGTCCAGCGCTGCCTGTTCGACACTCTCGCCGCTTTCGCGGGCGAACATCAGGTCGAGCAGGTATTCCGGGCGCGGCAGGCTGCCGGTGTGGGTGGTGACGAAACCGCTCACGAAAGTTCCTCGCGCACGATGCGCGCACCGTCCGCCATGGCCTTCATCTTTCCGAAGGCGACATCGCGCGGCAGGTATTTGAGGCCGCAATCGGGCGCCACGATTACGCGGTTCACATCGACATGGGGCAGCGCCTTGCGAATGCGTGCGGCGACCGTTTCGGGTGTCTCCACCTCATGCGTGGAGAGGTCCAGCACGCCGAGAATGATGGTCTTGTCCGGCAGGCTTTCCAGCACCGTGCAATCGAGGTTCTGTTGCGCAGTCTCGATGCTGATCTGCTTCACGTCGGACCCTGCCAGTTCGGGCAGGAAGGAATAGCCTTCGGGCCGTTCGTGAATGAGCGCGGCGTAGCCAAAGCAGATGTGCAGTGCGGTGGTGCCTTCCACGCCTTCCAGCGCGCGGGCGAGTGCCTTGAGGCCATACTGGCGCGCCGCGTCCGGGCGGGCCTGCATGTATGGTTCGTCCAGCTGCACGACATCCGCGCCGGCGGCATGCAGGTCCTTGATCTCCTCGTTCACCGCTGCGGCGTAGGCGAGGGCGAGCGCCTCGGTATCACCGTAGAAATCGTCCTGCGCCTGCTGGCTCATCGTGAAGGGGCCGGGCACGGTGATCTTGATCGGCTTTTCGGTGAAGCGACGCATGAACTTCACGTCCTCCACCTGCACCGGGTGCTTGCGGCTGACTTCGCCCATCACGCGGGGCACGGGAACAGGCTCGCCGCTGCGGTCCAGCGCCGTGCCGTGGTTTTCCATGTCGATGCCGTTCAGCGCGGTGGCGAAGCGATTGGAATAGCTTTCCCGCCGCATTTCGCCGTCGGTAATGATGTCGAGGCCCGCCACTTCCTGCTCGCGGATGGCGACAATGGTGGCATCGTCCCACGCTTGCTGCAGCAGGTCAGGCTCGACCTTCCAGAGCTCCATGGCACGCGTGCGGGGCGGGAAGCGGCCTGCCAGCTTCGCCCGGTCGATAAGCCAGTCAGGTTGCGAGTATGAGCCGACCAGCGATGTAGGAAGCAGCATCAGCCAGCCTTCGCCAGTTCCGATGGGCGCACGTCGTTGTTCGGACGGTGATCGCCTGCCAGCCAGCGCTTCAGTTCCGAATGGGCATCCTTCTTGCGGATTTCGTTGATCTGGTCGGCATGCTCGGCATCGCAGCAGAATTCCACGATCATGCCATCGGGATCGACGACATAGACGCTGCGGCAATAGCCGTGCTCCAGCACATACGTGCCCGGCGGCTCGATGCCCGCATCGGCAATGCGCTTCTCGATCTCTGCCTGCGCCTTTTCATCAACATTCAGCGCAATGTGGCGGAACGGGCTGGCAGCGAGTGCTGGGCCGAATTCCTGTTGGTCATCATCATGCGCGAACTGGAAGAAGGCTAGTGCGCTGCCGTCCTCCATGCCGAAGAAGCAGTGGCAATAGGTCCGCTCCTTGCCGAACAGTTCTTCCTGCTCGCACCAGGTGGCGACAAGCGGGAAACCCAGGACGTCTTCATAGAAATGCCGTGTCTTCTCGAGATCCTTCGAGACATAGGCGGTGTGGTGCAGGCGGTTAGGCAGGTGGCCCATCAATACTCTCCCCTCGTGGCCGACTCTTCGGCTCTTCAGATCGGACTTTATCAAACAGGGCCGCAGGCGCAAACGATGCTTAGCGACCGAGGATTTCCTTGTTGTGCTGACCAAGCTCGGGGGGCGGAGTAACGCTGTCCTCGATCTCCCCATCGAAGCGGATGGGATTGCGAATGGTGCGGAAGGTACCGCGCTGGCCTTCACCCTCGACCACCAGTTTGTGATGCTCGGCCAGTTCGCCCTCCACGACTTGCTTCGAGGTATAGACGGCGGAATGCGGCACTTCGAGGCGGCTCAATCGCTCCTCCCAGTAGGCGCGCGGCCTGGTGGCAAAGATCGGCGCGAGGAAATCGACCACCTGCTCGTAGTTCTCGATGCGGGCAGGGCGGCTCTCGAACTCTGGCCGCTGCAGCATGTCCGGCTGATCGACCGCCGTGGCGAGGTTCTCCCAGAACTTTGGCGGGGACGACATGTGCAGCGCGATCCAGCCGCCGTCCTCGCACTGAAAAACATAGCTTTGCGAAACGTGCGGGCGGCTCCACGGCCCCATGACTTCATCCACGCTGAGGTAATGGGTGAAATCGTCGAGGTTGAAGTGCGCCATTGCCTCGAACATCGAAGTTTCCACGCGGCGGCCCTTGCCGGTCTTCTCGCGCTCGAACAGCGCGGCGAGCACGCCGTAGGCGGTGTAGAAACCTGTTACCGCGTCACCAATGGCGGGGCCGACAACGCGCGGATTGCCGGGGTTCACCAGCAATCGCAGGAATCCGCTTGCCGCCTGGCTAACCGTGTCGAAAGCGGGCCGGTCTTTCCACGGGCCATCGTTTCCGAAGCCGGAAATGTCGGCATAAATCAAGCGCGGGTTTATGCCCTGTAGACGCTTCGCATCCACGTTGAGCCGCTCGGCCACGCCGGGGCGAAAGTTCTGGATGAAAACGTCGGCGGTCTTCACCAGCTCGTCCAGGGCTTCCAAGTCTTCCGGATTGGCCTTCGTGTTGAGTTCGATCGACTTCTTGTTGCGATTGTAGGTCTGGTAGTGCGGCGAATAGAGATCGCCCTTGAAAGCGCGGAAGGGGTCGCCCGTTTCCGGCATCTCCACCTTGATGACCTCTGCCCCCAGATCGGCCAGCAACATGCCGGCAGCGGGGCCGGTGATGAATGTGCCCATGTCGAGCACGCGGATGCCTTCTAGCGGTCTTGCCAAGTTGTCTCTCCCTTGCGTCAGCGCAGCATGGCTATAGGCAGGGGACAAAGGCTGCAACAGGAGAGAGACTTTGCGCACCAGCAAGCAGGACACTGGCTATTCGGCAATCTGCACTTCGGACGCGGATTCCATCACGGTGCGCGGGCGCGACCTGTGCGAGGATCTGATCGGCAAGGTCGATTTCTCCAGCTATTTCTGGCTGCTGGTGACGGGCGATGAGCCGGACGAGAACCAGAGCTTCTTCCTCAATGCGACGCTGGTGGCGCTGGCCGAACACGGCATGGTGCCTTCCGTCGCGGCTGCGCGCATGACGCTGGCTGCCGCGCCCGAAGCAGTGCAGGGCGCGGTTGCTGCTGGCATCCTGGGTTGCGGTTCGGTGGCGCTGGGCAGCGCGGAAATCGCGGGCAAGTTCTACGCCGAATGCGTGAAGGACCAGCGCGAAAGCGGCGATCCGGTGGACAAGGTGGCGGTGCGCAACATCAAGCGCTGGCGCGAGCATACCAAGGCGGTTCCGGGCTTTGGCCACTGGCAGCATGTTGAGGGCGATCCGCGCGCTTTGAAGCTTCTCGAACTGGCCGACGAACGCGGCGCTAGCGGAGAGCATGTCGCCATGGTCCGCGCGCTTCAGGCCGCCTTGCCGGAGACCATCGGGCGCGAATTGCCGGTGAACGTAAACGGTCCGATCCCTGCAATCCTGCTCGACATCGGCTGGCCTCTTCCGGCGCTGAAAGGCATTGGCCTGCTCAGCCGCACGGGCAGCCTGATCGGCCATCTGGCAGAGGAAGCGGAGCGTCCCGTGGGCTTCATCATGAGCGGCGCAGCGTCTGCCGCCATCGAATACGACGGGGACTAGAGCCCACGGACGCTGGGGAATGGTTGCAGTCGCTACCTGTTTGCGACAGTGTGCTGCCTTTCTCCTCCAGCCGAAGGCTTCTTCATGATCCGCAAACTCCTGCTTCTCACTTCCACGGCTCTCATGGCGGCAAGCGCCGCAGCGCAAGATACCGATGGGGAAGGAGCGGTAGAGTGGGACGTGAACAACCCACCCGGCGTTGAAATTACGCAGGTGCCGATCCGCGTGAACGAAGGCACGTGGATGGATGTGGACGTATCTCCCGACGGTCGCATGGTCGCCTTCTCGCTTCTGGGCGACATCTACACCATGCCAATAACCGGCGGCACGCCTACGCGCATTGCCGAAGGGCTTGCCTGGGAAGTGCAGCCGCGCTTTTCTCCCGATGGACGCCGCATCGCCTTCACCTCCGACCGTGGTGGGGGCGACAACATCTGGATCATGAACGCCGACGGCAGTGATATGCGTCAGTTGACGGACGAGGATTTCCGCCTTCTGAACCAGCCGACATGGTCACCCGACGGGCAGTATATCGCGGCGAAAAAGCATTTCACCACGGGCCGTTCGCTCGGCACGGGGGAAGTGTGGCTCTATCACGTGAGTGGCGGCAGCGGCGTTGCATTGGTGGAACGCCCTAACGAACAGCACCAGAAGGAACTGGGCGAACCGATCTATTCCCCGGACGGCGAGGCGATTTACTACACCCGCAACATCACGCCGGGCGCGACTTTCATCTACGCGCAGGATTCCAACACCGACCTGTTCAATATCGAGCGCTATGACCTTGCCACCGGCGAAGTAACCACCGCAGTCAGCGGTCTCGGCGGTGCGGTTCGCCCGACGCCTTCGCCCGATGGTCGTATGATCGCCTTCGTGCGGCGTGAGAACGTCCGCTCGCACCTCTATGTGAAGGATATGGAGACCGGCGAGGAGCGCATGCTCTATGCCGATCTCGACCAGGACGTGCAGGAGACGTGGGCCGTCACCGGCGTCTATCCGAACATGGACTGGACGCCCGACAGCAATTCCATCGTGTTCTGGGCAGGCGGGAAAATTCGCCGCGTGAATGCGGATGGCTCGGGCGCTGCTGAAATCCCCTTCGCCATCGACGATACGCGCGGCGTGCTGCCCGCACCGCACCCGGTAATCCCGGTGGCAACCGATACCGTGGATGTGACCATGGCCCGCTTTGCGGAGGTTTCACCCGATGGCGGCACCGTGGTGTTCGAGAGCCTTGGCCGCCTCTACACCATGCCCGCAGGCGGCGGTACGCCGCGCGCGCTGACGGGTGAGACCGATGCGCTGGAAGCTTTCCCCAGCTGGTCGCGCGATGGCAACTCAATCGTCTACGTGCGCTGGACCGATGAAGGACTGGGCCAGATCCGCGTGGTCGGGCGCAATGGCCGGGGCGGTCGCACCGTGACTAGTCAGCCGGGCCACTACGCCCGTCCGCATTTCTCACCCGATGGCGAAACCATCGTGTTCGAGAAAGGCTCTGGCGGCTGGCTGACCGCACCCGAATATTCTGACAATGCAGGCATCTACCGCGTTTCCGCCAGCGGCGGGGACATGACGCTTGTCAGCCGCAGCGGTTCCGCTCCGCACTTTGGTGCGAGCAACGACCGCATCTTCATGATGGGTTCGGCAGACGGCGCGCAGACGCTGGTTTCCACCGATCTCAACGGTAATGACGAGCGCACCCACGCCAGTGGCGAGCTGGTGACGGGTTATCACGTCTCTCCCACCGGCGATTATTTCGCCTTCAGCGAGAACTACGATGCGTTCGTGATGCCGCTGATGCCGGGTGGCCAGTCGGTGACGATCTCCGCCACCATCAAGACGCTGCCGGTAGTCGAGGTTTCGGATTCGGGGGCGCAGTACATTCACTGGTCGGATGGTGGTGACCAGCTGAACTGGTCGCTCGGCCCGACGCTCTATTCCGCCGACCTGGATGACCTCTTCCCAGACGCCCCGCCTGCCGAGGGCGAGGAAGTCGCCAGTTTCGAACAGCCCACGAGCGGCGTTTCCATGTTGCGCACCGTTGAGGCGGACCGCCATGAGGGCATGCTCGCCATTACCGGCGCGCGCGTCATCACCATGGCGGATGAGGACGGCGGTATTATCGAGAATGCCACGATCCTTGTCGACGGAGATACGATTGCAGCCATCGGCCCTGCCGGCGAGGTAAGCATTCCCGCAGAAACGCCGACCATCGAGGCTGAAGGCCGCACCGTGATGCCGGGCCTCGTCGACGCGCACGCCCACGGCTCCTATTCGGCGGACGAACTGGTGCCGCAGCAGAACTGGAACCTGATGCAGATGCTGGCACTGGGTACGACCACCATCCACGACCCTTCCAGCAACACCTCGTTCTTCGTGGCTGACGACATGCAGCGCACCGGCATGATCCTCGGGCCCCGCATGTTCAGCACGGGCCGCATCATCTACGGTGCGCGCGCTGCCGGGGCCTATGCCCAGATCGACAGTATCGAGGACGCGCTGGACCACGTTCGCCGCCTGCGGGCCGAGGGTGCGCCGAGCGTGAAGAACTACAACCAGCCGCGCCGCGAACAGCGCCAGATGGTGGTGGAAGCGGCCCGTCAGGAAAACATGCTGGTGGTCGCCGAAGGCGGATCGCTGTTCGGCATGGACCTGAACCTCATCGCCGACGGCAACTCCACGCTGGAGCACAACATTCCCGTCATGACCATGTACGAGGACGTGCTGCAGTTCTTCAGCCAGTCGAACACCAATTACACCCCCACGCTGGTGGTCGGTTACGGCGGCCTTGCAGGCGATCCGTACTGGCGACAGGCGACAAACGTGTTCGAACAGCCGCTGCTTATGGCGCATACGCCGCCTGCAATCCTGCGCGCGCAGACCGCCCGCCGAACGACTGCGCCCGAAGGCGATTTCATCGATGACGACGTTGCCCGCGAAGCGCTGCGACTGGCGGAGCGCGGTGTGAAGGTTTCCATCGGTGCGCATGGCCAGCAGGCCGGTATCGACGCGCACTGGGAAATCTGGTCCTTCGTGCGCGGCGGCATGACACCGCTGCAGGCGCTTCAGGCAGCCACCATCGTTCCAGCCCGCTCCCTGGGCATGGACCGCGAGATCGGCTCGCTGGAAGTCGGCAAGCTGGCTGACATGGTGATCCTGGACGGTGATCCGCTGGAAAACATCCGCAATACCGAACGCGTGGATACGGTGGTGCTGGGTGGCCGCGCCTACGATGCAGACACGATGAACGAGATCGTCACCGGCGATGCGCAGCGCGCACCGTACTGGTGGGAATGATCTGAGGCGAGGGCGGGGCGATCAGTCCCGCCCGATCCCTTCGCGCAGCATGGCATTGGCAAGGTCGGCGATCCGGTCAGACTCCTTACCCTTGTCCCAAACCGAATAGCGCAGGCCCAGGAAGACGTTCATTCCCATGATCGCCCAGGCGTGGGCCTCGTCCATGCCTTCGCGAAACTCGCCCGACGCCTCGCCCTTCTTCAGGCGTTCAAGGATGCGCACGGCGGTCGTCTCGTAGTGGCTGCGGAAGCTGGCGGGATCGACGAATTCCGCCTCGTCGATGATGCGGTAGATTTCCTTGTTGTCGCGCGCGAACTCCAGGAAGGCATGCAGCGCAGCGCGCTCGATTTCGAACGGGGCGAGGTCGGGCGTCACAGCGTCACCGGCGTGTGCGGCGACCTGTCCGCTCATGTCCTTCACCAGCGCGCGGAAGATTTCATCCTTGCTGTCGAAGTAGGTGTAGAAACTGCCCAGAGCCGTGCCCGCGCGGCGGGTTATCCCGCTGATCGAGGCATCGTGAAATCCCTTCTCGCCAAATTCCTTGGCCGCAGCATCCAGCAGCTTGCGCAGGGTCTGCCGTCCCCGGGCAGTGCGGGGAACCTTGGGTTCGCTGGCGGGCGAGCGGGACTGCGATGTTGCCATTTTGCAATGGCTAGTCGCTTTCGCGGGGAAGCGCAAAAACTAAAAGTTGAAAGGTGGTTCATGTTTCAATATCACGGCGGCCAATAAGAATCGTTCTTGGGAGATTACTGATGTCGAAGGCCACTCTCTGGCAATCCGCTGCGACTGCGCTCGTTCTGGGTGCGCTTGCCATGCCTGCCCATGCGCAGGAAACCGATCCGCAGGCTGAGGAAGCCCAAGGCGGCACCATCATCGTGACTGCGCGCCGCCGCGAGGAACGCCTGGTCGATGTGCCGGTCGCGGTGTCCAGCTTCGGTGCCGAAACGCTGCAGCAGCGCGGCTCCGTCGACATCACCGATATCGCGCAGATCACGCCCAACACCACGCTGGAAGAATCGCGCGGCACCAACTCCACCCTGTCCGCCTTCATCCGCGGCATCGGCCAGCAGGACCCTGTCTCCGGCTTCGAGCAGGGCGTGGGTATCTACCTGGACGACGTGTACCTGAACCGTCCGCAGGCCGCCGTTCTCGACATCTATGACGTGGAGCGCATCGAAGTGCTGCGCGGTCCGCAGGGCACGCTTTACGGTCGCAACACCATCGGCGGCGCGGTGAAGTACGTCACCCGCGAACTGCCTGAAGAAACTTCCATCCGCCTGCGTGGCACCGTCGGCACCTATGGCCGCGCCGAAGGTGTGGTGACCGCCTCCACCCCGCTAACCGACATCGTGCGCGTAGGCGCATCGGTCGCGCGTCTCTCGCGCGATGGTTTCGGCGAGAACCTGACCACGGGTGAGGAAAACTACAACAAGGATATCTGGGCAGCGCGCGGCACCATCGAAGTTGGCGGCAATGGCGAGCCGTACCTGCTGCGCTTCTCCGGCGACTGGACGCATGACATGTCCAACGCCCGCGGCGGCCACCGCCTGATCGAAGGCGCGGCATCGGGCGCGCCTGTGTTGGACAACGTGTTCGATACCCGCGGCGGCCTCGTCGATCCTGAGCAGGACGTCGAAGCCTTCGGCCTCGCGCTGAATGCCCGCGTGGACCTGTCCGACGCACTGACCCTGCGCTCCATCACCGCCTACCGCGAAGACGACAGCGCATCGCCCATCGACTTCGACGCGCTGCCCGCCGTCGATCTCGACGTGCCGGCGTTCTACCGCAACTCGCAGGTCAGCCAGGAAGTGCAGCTGATCTGGGACGACGGCGGCCCGTTCACTGGCCTGCTTGGCGGCTATTACCTGAACGCAACGGCCGACACGCAGTTCGACGTGCGCCTGTTCACCACCTTCGGAGGCTTCACCGCCTTTACGGAGGCGAACGTCGACACCGAGACTTTCGCTGTCTTCGGCGATTTCACCTACGATCTGACCGACCAGATTAGCCTTTCGCTGGGTGGCCGTTACACCTGGGACGAGCGCACCGCTGAAATCCTTCGCCAGAACTATCTCGGCGGCGGTTCGCCGGTGTTTGGCGGCGCGGGCATTGCCTTCGGTGCTCCCAGCACCAATTTCCAGGGCAGCGCGGACTTCAACAAGTTCACCCCGCGCGCGTCGATCAGCTTCCAGCCGACGCCCGACCACAATTTCTACGCCAGCTATTCGCAGGGCTTCAAGGGCGGCGGTTTCGATCCGCGCGGCGTGGGCACGAATGCTCCCGCGGCCGATCAGGACAACGGTCCGACCGATGCTGAAATCGCAGATTTCCTCAGCTTCCAGCCCGAATCCGTGGACAGCTACGAAGTTGGCTACAAGGGCAACTTGCTGGATGATGCCGTCTACGTCGCAGTGGCAGGCTTCTATGCCGATTACACCGACGTGCAGATTCCGGGTTCCGTGGGCTGTACGACGATTGTTGACGGCCAGCCGACGCAGAGCTTCTGCGGCATCGTGACGAACGCGGGCGCGGTCGACATCATGGGTATCGAGTTCGAAACCAACGCGCGCCTTGGCCGCGACATGTTTGCAGAAGGTGACGAACTGCGCTTCCAGGGCTCGCTCGGCTGGATCGATGCGGAGTACAAGGAGTACATCACGCTGATCAACGGTCAGCCAACCGACGTGGCCGACTTCCGCGAGGTGCAGAATACTCCGGAATGGAGCGGCAGCGCAACGCTGGGTTACACGACTCCCGCTGGCAGCGGTGACCTGTATCTCGGATCGACCGTTTCCTATCGCAGCGAGACGACGCAGTTCGAAATTCCGAACCCCTATCTCGACCAGTCGGGCTATGCGCTGTGGGATGCCAGCATCGTGTGGACCAGTGCTGACGGCGGTTTCAGCCTCGGACTTTACGGCCGTAACCTGACGGACAAGGAATATCGCACTTCGGGCTACACCTTCGTGGCAGCCAATGCGACGACCGGTGCACTGCTGCTTGATGGTGACGGCAACCCGCAGCCGACCCTCGGCACCGAAGGCACGCTGACCGCCTTCTACGGCAACCCGCGTCAGGTCTATCTCACCGCCACCATCGAATTCTGATCCGCATTTGCGGACGGGACATTCGATGATGGATTATCGAGAGCACCGCTACAAAAGCGCGTGCGGGCAGCTGGAGCTGTTCGCACGCGACTACCCCGGAGACGGGCCGCCGCTGCTTCTGATGCACGGCCTGACGCGCAACAGCGGCGATTTCGAGCCGCTGGCGCAGCATCTGGCGGGCAAATACCGCCTGATCGTGCCGGACCAGCGGGGGCGGGGGTTGTCCGAGGATGACCCCAATCCCGCCAACTATCGCCCGGACATCTACTCCGGCGATATGTTCGCGCTGCTGGAAAGCCTTGGCGTGGAACGACCCGGCATTATCGGCACGTCCATGGGCGGGCTGATGGCGATGGTGATGAACGCGATGAAGCCGGGCACTTTCCCGGCCATCGTCTTCAACGATATCGGCCCAGTGCTGGACCCAGCCGGTCTTGCACGGATCGGTACCTATGTCGGCGGCGGCAAACCGTTCGCCGACTGGGACGCTGCGGCAAAGGCTTGCGGGGCAATAAACTCAGACGCCTTCCCCGATTACGGCAAGGCTGACTGGCAAGCATGGGCACGGCGTACCTGCCGCGAACTGCCAGATGGCCAAGTGGCCTTCGCCTATGATGCTGCCATCGCCGATGGTTTCGCTGACATCGGAGACGAGCCGCAGGCCGACTTGTGGCCGCTGTGGGAAGCACTGGGGGAAACTCCGGTACTGGTTATCCGCGGCGCATTGTCGGACTTGCTCACCGCAGATACGGTGCGCGAAATGCAGCAGCGCCATTCCGGCCCGTTCGCATCGGTTGAAGTGCCAAATCGCGGCCATGCACCGATGCTGGACGAACCGGAGGCGCTTTCCGCAATCAACGCATTCCTGGAAGACCATCTGAAGTGACAACACAGGCCATCAGCAAGCCCGATCCGAACCGCAACGTGGTGCTGGCCATGCTGCTGGTGGTCTACATCTTCAACTTCGTCGACCGGCAGATCCTCTCCATCCTCGCAGCGCCGATCCAGGCAGACCTGCAACTTAGCGATGGAGAAATGGGTCTGCTGGGCGGCCTTTCCTTCGCGTTGCTCTACTCGACAATGGCCGTGCCATTGGCTGCGCTGGCGGACCGCACGAGCCGCAGCTGGGTGATCGCCGTCTCGCTCGCTGCGTGGAGCGGATTTACCGCGCTGTGCGGCGTGGCGCAGAACTTCTGGCACATCTTCCTCGCACGCCTTGGCGTGGGCATCGGCGAAGCGGGCGGTGTCGCTCCTTCCTATGCCTTGATCGGCGACTATTTCCCCAGCGAGCGGCGAGCCACGGCGCTCTCGATCTATTCGCTGGGCATTCCCATCGGCTCTGGCCTTGGCGTGCTGCTGGGCGGCTATATCGCCGCAACGGTGGACTGGCGTGCGGCTTTCTTCGCTGTCGGTCTGGCGGGCGTCATTATCGTGCCGATCTTCAAATTTCTCGTGCGCGACAAGGCCAAGCCCAAGGTCGCCGCCGACAATCCTGCATCGCTACCCGAAACGCCCGCGCTTAAGGAAACTGCAGGCATTCTCGCGCGCAAGAAGAGCTTCTGGTTTCTCTCTTTCGGCGCGGCCATGTCCTCCATGTTGGGCTACGGCATTGCCTTCTGGCTTCCTAGCCTGCTGATCCGCAGCTTCGGGTTCGACCTTGTCGCCGCATCGCAGTTCTTTGGCGCGATCTTGCTGCTCGGCGGCGTTGTGGGCGTCATGGCTGGCGGCCTTCTGGCAGACAAGCTGGGCGGCCGTGACAGGGCATTCTATTCGTGGGTGCCGGGCGTTGCCTTCTTCCTTGGCGCACCGCTGTTTGCCGCAGGCATCACCAGCAGCGACTGGAAACTGGCATTCGTGCTGTTCCTGCTGCCGCAGGCGCTGGCTTACATCTGGCTCGGCCCGGTTCTCTCCGCCGTGCAGCACCTCGTGGTGCCTGCCGCGCGTTCCACGGCATCGGCGCTGTTCCTGCTGATCAACAACCTTATCGGTCTTGGCGGGGGCATCTACGCGCTGGGCGCGCTGTCCGATTTCCTCACCCCGATCTACGGTGATGAGGCGCTGCGGTACTCAATGCTCTACGGCCTCGCGCTCTACGGCGTGGCTGCTTTGTTGATGGCATTGGCCGGGCCTGCCCTGCGTAAGGATTGGGTCACAGAATAGCGTCAAAACAAAGACCTAACGGCATTTGTAACCTACCTAACGCAATTGTCATTCAACTCGCGCGGCCCGATCACATAGGCCCCTTCGCATTGGTGAGGTTTCCAATGCTTACTCGGCCGACCAGATCGCGCAGCTCGAGGCTTATCTCAGCCGCCAGATCAACTGATCTCGCCTCCTTCTCTTTCAGGAACAGATGCCGGGAAGAGAAGGAGTTTACGGGGGGAAACTGACCCGGTCGCTTCATAAAAGAGGCGGCCGGGCTTTTTTCGATGCGCCGCAATAAGCGGCGTCAGTTGGTGACGAGGAAGAACTCGCTGGCGCGGTTGCCGGTGTTGCGCACGCGGATGTGATAGCGGCTGGTGAATACCGGTATCCAGCGGCACACAGATCTCGCGCTTGTCGGGGGAGGGGTACAGTTGCGCTCCCCTTCGCCCTCGACGATTTCCAACTGCAGATCGGTCGCATCCACCGGAATGGCGACGACTTCGGCTTGCTCGCCAGCAAGGAAAAGCTGAGAGGTTTCGCTGGCTTCGCCCGGAGCGAGAGTCCCCGACTTGTATGCCGGACCCAGCAGGCGTCCGCGAAATGGCGGCGTCTCATTGGCGAAACCGCGATTGCGCGCTTCGGCCAGATAAGTTTGCGCCCGATCGGCCTCCGCGTCGTCGGCCGGGTGCGCACCCAGACTGCTGAGCTGCAGGGAAAGGCGGGCGAGGGTATCGGCCGATCCCCCCGAAGCGTACGCTTTTTGGCCGCTAGCAAGCGCTTCTGCCACACGTTCGATGGGGGCCGCTGCCGGGGCCGCTTGCCGGGCGATAACCGCCGTGTCCTGCGTGTTCGCGGCACAGGCGGGAAGCAGCATGAGCGCGCCGAGGGTTGCCAATCGTCTCATGCACTTACCCCTGTCGAAATCACGAATTCGGCGCCGGGATTGCCATCGCGGCAGACGACTTGCAATCCATGGCGAAGCGCAATGGCGCGGACGAGTGCCAGTCCAAGGCCGTGGCCTTTCGCTTGCCCGTCGCTGCGCACGAAGCGGTCGAAGATACGCGGCTTGTCGTTGTTCGGCACGCCAGGGCCACTGTCGCGAACGCGGATCAGCGGACCGGGCTCGAGCGTCAGTTCGACGAACCCGCCTGCAGGCGTGAACTTGAAGGCATTGTCGAGCAGGTTGGAGACCATTCGGGTAAGCTGCATACGGTCGCCTTCGAACTGCACGCCATCTGCGATATGCGCCTCGAAAGCGATGTCGGCCTCTGCGCCGCTTTCCTCGAACAGGTCGGCAAGATCGCAGATCAATTCGCCTAGATCGATGCTCTCGAAACCCGAGCGGTCGCTGCGACGCGCTTCGCTGGAGGCAATATCGAGCAGGGAATCGAGCATGCGGGCGACACCGCGAATATCCTCGCGCGACTGGGCGAGGGTGGCGAGCGTTTCGGGGTCCTTGTTCTCCGAGATCGCCTGCCGCAGCCGCATGTCGAGATGCATCAGCGGCGTGCGCATTTCGTGGGCGATCTGGTCGGAGATATGCCGGTGCGCGGCAATCAGGCCGACGATCCTCTCCGCCATCGCGCTGCCGTTACGGGCCAGCAGGCCAAGCTCGTCCTCGCTGCAGGAACCGGGGAAATCGACTTTCACCGAATGGTCACCCACTTCGGCAAAAGCGCGGTTGAGATGGTTGACGCGCCTGCGCAGTGCGGCGGCACTCAGCAGGCCCAGCAGCAGGATTGCAATCAGGGCGATAGCAAGGCCCAACAGGAAAGCGCGGCGCACGTCGCCAAGCAATGCAGCCTGCGTATCGGCTGCGTGCGCAACGACAATGCGCAGGTCCGAATCCAGCTGCGTGGCGCGGGCAAAGGCTTCGCCGCTATCCAAGGTGATCGTCCCGCTGGCGGAGTTTTCGGCAGAGAGGCTGGGCCAGCGCTCGATGTCGCCGCCGATCCTTTGTCCTGCCGCGTCGGCCACGAGGTAGTGGCGACTGGCCTGGTCATAGGCTTCCAGCGCAAGGCGGTCCTCTATCCGCTCAAGCAGTTCCTCGCGGCCGGAAGTTGCGTAGATGTCGGTCAGGCCCGCAAGGTCGGTATCCACCGCCTGCGCGAGCGCATTTCGGGAGGCATCGCGCACGTACCAGTCGGTCGCAAAAAACAGCGCGGCGAACACCATCAGGGAGAGCGCAATGGTGGAAAGCGCAAAGCGCCCCGACAGCGACTTCCAGAAGGAAACGCTATCGCTGGATGGCGCGGGGACAGTCATGCCGTGAGGCGATAGCCCATCCCGCGAACTGTCTCGAGGCATGGCTTGTCGAAGCCTTCGTCGAGCTTGCGACGCAGGCGGTTCACGTTAACTTCGATCACATTCGTCTCAGGATCGAAGTTCAGGTTCCATACGTGGCGCAGCAGCATGTCCTTGGTGACAATCTCTCCGGCATTCTCGATCAAATACTTGAAGAGATTGAATTCCTTGGGGCTGAGGGGGATGTGCTGGCCCCCACGGTGAACGGTGCGTGCTTTCACGTGGCATTCGAAATCACCGAACAGGATCAGCGCGCTAGCCTCGCGATTGGTGGAGCGGCGATGCAGGGCGCGCAGGCGCGCAAGCAGTTCGTCAGGTTCGAAAGGCTTTGCCATGTAATCGTCGACACCGGCATCCAGTCCCTCGATCCGGTTTTCCGCCCGGCCAAGTGCAGACAGCATCAGCACCGGCACAGTAACGCCGGCGGCGCGCAGTCGCGTGACGATTTCGATCCCGTCCAGATCGGGCAACATGCGGTCGAGGATGATGACATCGAATTCGTCCGAACCGGCGCGGTGCAGGCCTTTTTCTCCCGTGTGGGCGAGTTCCATCGCAACACCGTGTTGCTGCGCTCCGTCGCGGGTGGCGTTCGCGATGACTTGGTCATCCTCGATATACAGGACGGACAGTTGCTGCATGGATCTCCGGCTCGGTTTCCTATGTGGGAATGTGCCGCATTCGGCAGCAATTTGGGAGTTACAAAAACCGTTAGAAAGACGGCGCCGGGCGCGCTTGCCTTCGCCTTAGCTTTCGACCTGTGCCAGCAGTTGCAGGGCGCGCGAGAGGTGAGGGCGATCCAGCATTCCGCCCTCGTAGCCAATCGCGCCAACACCCGGGTTGGCTTCGAAGATGGCAACGATCTTTCGCGCCTCGGCAATCTCTTCCTCGCTGGGGGAGAACGCTGCATTGATGATTTCGACCTGCGCCGGATGGATTGCCAGCATACCGCGAAAGCCTTCGCGCCGCACACGCAAGGCGCGCGCTTTCAATCCTTCCAGATCGCGGAAATTGCCGTGAATTGTGTCGATGGGGACGACCGTTGCTGCCGAAGCGCCGAGTAGGCACAGGCTGCGCGCCAGTTCGTAAGTGAAGCCGTAGCTGCCATCCTCATTGGTGTTCGATGCAGCGCCGATGGAGTCGGCCAGGTCTTCCGCGCCCCAGGTCATTGCCACAAGGCGCGGCGCGCCGGCAAAATCGCCGCAATGAAACATGCTTCCTGCCGTTTCCGTGACGAGGATCATCACGCGCGTCGATCCGCGTTCGATACCGTTCGCCACTTCCAGCGCGGAAAGATACTTGTCCAGCTCCTCGACGTCCTGCTTGCCGCCGGCCTTGGGCAGCATGATGCCACCGGGCCTGCCGGGCATCACGGCCGCCAGGTCTTCCAGCGTGTGAGGGCTGTCGAGCGGGTTGACCCGCACGAAGATGCGGTCGCACGCCTCTGGGTTCTGCCTGAGCGTGTCGAAAACCAACGCGCGCGCCTGCGCCTTGTTATCGAGCGCGACGGCATCCTCGAGGTCGAAGATCACCATGTCGGCATCGCTGCCGATAGCCTTGCTCATCTTCTTCTCGCTGTCGCCGGGGGCAAACAGCCACGAGCGCATCGCGCGCTGGACTTGGTCGGTCATTGAAACACTTGGCCTTTCAGCTTCTCACCGGCGCTGCCGATGCAATTTTTTGTAGCGTGATAGCGCGACAATCACCATTTTATACTGCCGATGTCCAATAGGCCTCGGCCATTATCGGGCACAGCTCTCTTGTTGACTTTGCCTTGCGCAATTTACCGCGCTAGAGGGGAAAGGTAGTGGGAAAGACAATAAAAACATCCGACCCGGCAGTCGCCGAACTGATCGATTCCAGCCCGGTCGCATCCGTGGTCAGCGATCCTCGCTTGCCCGACAATCCGATCATTGCCTGCAACAAGCCGTTCATGGACCTCACTGGCTATGACGAGCACGAGATCATCGGGCGAAATTGCCGTTTTCTCGCAGGGCCGGGCACGGAGCCGTGGCTGACCGAGACGATCCGCGAAGGCGTGCGGGAGCGCAAGCCGGTAATGGTCGAAATCCTGAACTACAAGAAGGATGGCACGCCCTTCCGCAATGCGGTGGTGGTAGCCCCGATGTTCGATGAAGATGGCGAACTTACCTATTTCTTTGGATCGCAGGTCGAACTGACCGAGGACGCGCAGGGGCCAAGCCTGACCCGCCGCGTGCGTGCTGCGGAGAAGATCAAGGAATTGTCCAAGCGTCAGTTGGAAGTGTTGCAGATGGTCGCCAGCGGCCTTCGCAACAAGCAGATCGCCTGGGAGCTTGGCCTGTCCGAAAAGACGATCAAGATGCACCGCGGCATCGCGATGGAGAAGCTGGGCGCGCAAAGCTCGGCAGAGATGATCCGCCTGGCGGTCGAAGCCGGCATTTAGGTCACTGCCCCAAAGCCCGTATTTTATTTGTGCCCAACCCGTCTATCTGGGGAGTGCATCGTAGTCGGATGCGCGAGGCCCATCCTTCCTTCCCCCTCAGCCTCGCTCCCTCCTCCATCCCACTTCTTCCGACTACGGTGCCCCTTTTTCCCCGCAGCACCGGTGAGCATCGAACAGCGCCGCACGCCGGCGCTTTTTTCTTGTGTGCAAAAGAAAACGGGGGCCTCCTTTCGGAGACCCCCGCTTCGCATTCCGTAGATCGGATGACTTACTGAGCGCGCTGACGTGCAGCCTGCACTGCTTCGGTCGTCGGGTTGCCGAGCGACAGCTCGCGGCCGTTCGGGAAGCGGATTTCCGCAGCCGAGGCACGGGTGTCGCCATCGCGAGCCTGGAAGGCGTCGACGATGATGTCGGTGCCCGCGGGCAGCGAATTTCTGTTCCAGCCGCGACGCAGCAGCGCGGACGGAGCACCGCCCTCGATACGCCAGCGTTCGGTACGGCCGTTACGTTCCACGTCGATGTGGATCCAGCTGTGGGGGTTGACCCATTCAAACATCACGACCTGGCCTTCGAGGCGGATCGGACGGTTACGGTCGAATTCCGTGGCGAACGAGTGGTGCGCATAAGCGCCCACGCCCGTCACAGCGAGCACGGCGCCGATTGCGGCAGCGCTGAGCTTCTTGATCTGCATGGTTGAACTCCTTGGTTTAATCACATTCAAAGCTGTCAGACGGACAAGTGTTTACGTTGACTTTGTCCAGATAGCAATCTCAACATTACTCTTCGATTAAGTCACCGTAGAGCAGACGCTCGGAAAACGGCACGCACTTGAACTCGAGAAGCTGTGCGTTGTCTTCCACGTGGCGGTAGAGAACCATGTCCATTTCATAGGGCTCCGTTAGGATCGACGGGTCCTCGATGGTGACATGGTAATCGATGTGGTTGCCGCCTTCACGCAGGGTGAACCGCTCCGTCACGGTAGCGTTGTTGGTGATGTAGTTGCCTGCACGGTCGATCCAGGTGACGCCGTCGACCATCTCACCGGCGGGCAGCTTCACCAGGCCGGGGCCCTGTGCCAGCGTGGTAACGACCAGCGTGTCGCCGTCCCATTCGCCGTAGCTGGTGCCCATCCAGGTATCGATCGGGGGAATGCCGACTTCCTGCATGTGGACCACGCGGTTGGCCGACGCATATTCGTAGACCATCAGGATGTCGTCACCGTCGCCCTGCACGATCTGGAAGGGGTGGGGCATGTAGGTGGCGCGCGGGATACCCGGCAGATAGCAGGCGGCTTCGGGATCGTAGTTGATCACGTTGTCGCGGTTGTACTGCAGACGTTCCTGCGCGGCGTCGTTGTAGGGAATGGCTCCGCCTTCGACGACGCCGAGATCGGCCGGCACGGCACCGATGGCGCCCAGCAGGCGGTCGCCTGCTTCAAGCGGGTTCGGGCCCGCGCTGTGCGGTTCGACGTTCCAGTTGGCACCGTTCATCACCTGCCACACACCGTTGAGGTTCGGATGGTCGCCGATGCGATCCATTTCCGCGCTCTCGTGATGCTCGGCCAGCGCCGGTGCTGCCGGGAGTGTCGCCAGTGCTACGGCAGCGGTTGCTACTGCCGCCAGATGTTTAAGACCCCGCATATTCTCTCCTCAAGACCTTGCTAGATAGTTTGGGCTTTTGGCCCGGATTACTGTTCCAGGGCAAATGCCACGATCTGCCCACCGGCGTTGATCGCAACATATTGCCTGCCATCACGCCCCCGATACGAAAACGGGTTCGCGTTGGCATTACCTTGCAATTGTGCTTCCCATAGCTGCTCTCCGCTCTGCGCGTCAAAGGCGCGGAAACGGCGATCATTGGTCGCACCTACGAAAACCAGGCCGCCTGCCGTAACAGTCGGGCCGGCACTGCCTGCATTGCCCAGCACACGGCGCCCTTCGGGCAGCTCGTCATACTGGCCCAGCGGAACCGCCCATGCGATCTCGCCGGTGTTCGCATTGACCGCGGTGAGCCGCGCCCACGGCGGCTTGTAGCACGGCAGGCTGGGGCCTACCGGGCGGCCATTGTCGTCATATTCGCCCGAAAGCGGGGCGTTGAAGCTGAAGAACGGGCCTTTCCCGTCCACGCTGGCGCGGTCGTACTCGGTGATCGGGCCATCGGCGCTGGCATCGAAGGAATAGGGCTCGTCACCCTGAACCTTCTCCACCCAACCGACCAGCGAGGTGTCGAGTGCGTTGACATAGACCATGCCCGTCGTCGGATCGGCAGCCGGGCCGCCCCAGTTCACACCGCCGATTCCGCCGGGCAGCTGGATGGTGGAACGCGGAGGCTGACCTTCAGCGCGGAACATAAAAGGTGTGTAGGGGCCGAGGTTCAGGAATCCGCCCGCGCGTTCCCACATGGCGTAGCATGCCTCGGAATGTTCGGGCGTGGTGTCTTCGGGGCCGACAATGTCCTGGTAGGTCATTTCCACGCGGCTGAGCGGCGGCGTGTTGACGGGGAAGGGCTGCGTCGGGTGGTAATACTCGCCCGGCACGTCACCGGGAGGAACGCGGCGTTCCTCTACCGGCAGGACGGGTTCGCCATCTTCCGCATCGAGCACGAAGAACATCGAGGACTTGCCAACGTTGGCCAGCGCCATGTGCTCGGAGCCGTCAGGCGCGGTGACCGGGATCAGCGGGCCGGCGTGGCTCATGTCGATATCCCAGATATCGTGATGCACGGTCTGGAAGTGCCACTTGTATTCGCCGGTCTCGGCATCGACTGCGACGACCGAGTTGCCGAACAGGTTGGTGCCGGGGCGGTCGCCACCGTAATAGTTGTGCGCAGGTCCGGCGATGGGCAGGTATGCCGTGCCGGTGCTTTCATCCACCGTCGCGGCAAAGCCCCACATGTTGGTGCCGCCGCGCCCTTCGGCGCCGCCGCCCCATGTATCGTTGAACGGTTCGCCCGCGTCAGGGGTCGTGTCGAATTCCCAGACCTTCTCGCCAGTGATGACATTGAAGGCTCGCGGGTTGCCCGGGGCTCCCTGCGGGTTTTCGAGACTGGCAGCGCCGATAATGGCGATGTTGCCCGTGATGGTGGGCGTACCGGTGTAACCCGGATTGATCGCTACCGAACCGTTGTCACCAAAAGAGGTGATCGGCTCGCCGGTTTCGAAATCGAATGCCATCAGCGCAGAACCGCTGGTGACGAGAATACGCGCGCCGTGACTGTCGTCACCCGGCCAGTAGCTCAGGCCGCGGCCGGCAAAGCTGGGGGGCGGGCCGGGCTGGTCGCTGGCAGGAAATTCGTGCGTGTGGACCCACACTTCCTCGCCGGTGGCAGCATCCAGCGCCACGATTCGGTTCTGCGCGGGGAAATACATCACCCCGTCGATCACCAGCGGGACGGCGTTGTTGAAGGCACTGTAGCGATAGGCCCAGGCCTGCTGGAGTTCGCCCACGTTTGCACGTGTGATGTCTGCAAGCGGCGAATAGCGTGTGGCTGCCGGATCGCGATGGATCGTCTGCCAGTCGCCTTCGGGAATGACGCGCGCCTGCGCATGGTCGTTGGCTGCCAGCGGAGCAGGCGCGACTGTGGTGCAGGCAGTCGAGCAGGCAAGCAGAACGGCCAGTTTGCAAGCCTTGCTTACGTGCATTCCAATCTCTCCCGAATCACTTTCATGGCGAAAGATGCCGTGCCCCGGCACCCGCTTGTTGATTCTGTCCTAAACATCCTGCATGGCTTTGACAATGCCTCGATCACCCTGTTCCATTGCAGTGGTGGAAGGGGGATGGGCCAAGTTGTGCTAAGTCTATGAAAAGGCGGGCGCTTGGGGGTCGAAAAAGGCGTAAAAACAGGGATTAAGCGGCTGGGGCTGCCCCTTTGGAATGCCATGTTTTGCACCACTGCACTTGGCGAAACTGCAAATGATCGCTAGCGGATTTGCGCGAGATCAAGGCGAAAACATGTCGGACAGGATCAATCTGCTCGGCAACCCGGGGTAGAAAACAAGGACAAGAGGGAATGGGTGACTTCTTTTACGGATTAACAGACTGGCTGCGTACGACGCCTTTGCTCGACGCAGCCTTCTGGATCGAGACGACGGGCTTCAACCGCGTGCTCGTCGAAAACTTCTGGGGCGTGCCGATTGCGCAGGTCCTCCACATCATCGGGATCGGCGCGGCTTTTGCGGCCATGCTCATGCTGACGCTGCGTATCAGCAATTTTGCCGGTACGTCGCGCTCCATGCCTGAAGTGTCCGCGCGCTATATGCCGTGGATCTGGTGGGGCCTGCTGTGGATCGTCGCCAGCGGCATGCTGATGCTGTGGGCGGAGCCCGTGCGCAACATGGTGAACGGTGTTTTCTGGATGAAGATGCTGGTTCTCGTGGTGATGGTCGTCATCACGCTCGTGTTCCAGAAATCGGTGCAGAGCGCATCCGTTGCTGGCGGTGCCGGCTGGAACGCGGGTGGAGGGACCCGCGCGACTGCATGGCTCATCGTCATCCTGTGGTGTGTGATCATGGCTCATGGTCGCTGGATCGCCTACGCGCCGGTCTGAGGGGAACTGAACAAAATGGCATACGCATATCCTGAACCCACGAATATCTGGGAATCGATCGAATATTCGTCTCTCGGCACCTCGATTGCCGAAAGCCTGTGGGCGTTCCCCACGCTGGAGACGATTCACGTCATCGCGCTGGTGACTGTCTTCGGCACCATCATGGTGATGGACCTTCGTCTGCTCGGCCTTGCCGGTAACAAGTGGACGGTCCTGCAGATGAGCAAGGACACGCTGCCGTGGACCTGGGCGGGCTTCGTGCTTGCCGCGATCACCGGCACGCTGCTCTTCACCAGCAAGGCGTCCACCTACATGGTGAACCCGTATTTTCTCGTGAAAATGGGGCTGCTGGCATTGGCTGGCCTGAACATGGCCTACTTCCACTTCGTCACCTACAAGACGGTGAGCGAATGGGATTCCTCGCCTGTAATGCCTGCAGGCGCGAAATTCGCTGCGGCGAGTTCGCTGGTGCTGTGGATCGGCGTGGTCTTCTGCGGCCGCGCAATCGGCTTCACGCTGGGTATCTACTACTGATCACCCGGCGCATCGCTGAAAGAAAAAGGCCGCTCTAACGAGCGGCCTTTTTTGTTTCAGTCTTCGTCCAGTGCGAAGACGTAGACGGCTGAACTGTTCACTTCCGGCAGCGGAAACTCCGGCGTGAAGTTCGGCAGGCCAAAAGCCAGCGGATTGCCCATGCCGGTAACGACAGCGACGTACTGCTTGCCGTCCACCGAGTAAGTGATCGGGCTGGCATTGGGCACGCCACTGAGGCCTGTGCGCCACAGCTGCTCGCCGGTCGCCTGATCGTAGGTGAGGAACTCGCGGTCCATCGCGCCTGTGAAAAGCAGACCGCTAGCTGTGGCGAGAACGCCGACATCGTAAGGCGCGCGCCGGCGGTGTTCCCACATGACCTTGCCACTTTCCATGTCGATGCCTTGCAGGATGCCGAAATTGCCATCGCTGTCGGCGGGTGCAGAATAGTAGATATCCACCCCGCTGGACAGGAATCCGCCCTCGGTCGGGCGCATTTCCATGCAGGTGTCACGCGCGTTTACGAACAGCATCGCGGTTTCCTCGTCGAAAGCCGTCGGGCTCCAGTTGCGGCCGCCGCCCGCGTGCGGGCACATGAACACCGCATCACGGTCACGCCCTGGCAGCAGCGCCGGGTCGGGCGTCTTGCGGCCCGTTTCGGGGTCGATCTCGATGATGAAATCCTGGAAGCCCATGTCAGCGGTGCTGATGTATTCGCCAGTGCGAGCGTCGACCGTGTCGAACAGGCCTTCCTTGCCGCCGGTGATGATGACGCGGCGTTCCTCGCCGTCGACTTCGACATCGGCGATCACCCGCTCGAACACCCAGTCGAGATCGTACTGATCGTTGGGCATGTGCTGGAAATACCAGACCAGTTCGCCGGTACGCGGTTCGAAGGCGAGGGTGGAATTGGTGAACAGTCCGTCGTTGTTGCCGCCTGGAATCCGGTCACGAACTGGGCCTGTATCGTAGGTTTGCGCCACGCCCCAGTAGGCGAGGCCAGTCTCGGCATCGTAGGTGCCGACATCCCAGACGGAGCCGCCCTGGCGTAGTTCATCGGGAACGCCGTTCCAGGTGTCGCCGCCTAGCGTCCCGGTCTTGGCCACAGTGTCGAAGTTCCAGAGGTGCTCGCCCGTTTCGGCATCGAATGCCGCGATCAGACCACCGCCGAGGCGCTGCGTGGCAAGGCCGATCATCACCACGCCATCGGCAACCAGCGGACCGCCGTTGCTGCGTGTGTCCTGCGCATCGGGAATGGGAACGTCCCAGACGGGCTCACCCGTACGGGCATCCAGAGCCATCACGTGCAGGTCGCTGGTCGCCATGATGATCTTGTCATCCCACAGGGCGATAGCCTTCTTGCCCTGCATCAGCGTGCCATCGGGCATGTCGCGGCGATAGCGCCACAACTGGCGGCCGGTCGCGGCATCGAAGGCGAACACCTCCTCGCCATAGGCGTGCATGTACATCACTCCGTCGCGAACCAGCGGTTCCGACATGGTCGGTCCGGTCGGCAGAGCCTGTGCCCACGCGATGGAAAGATCGGTAACGTTCTCCGGCGTGACCTGATCGAGCGGGGAATAGCCGTGACCCTCGTGCCCACGCCGCCATGTCATCCAGTTTTCCGGCGCCGGATTGTCGAGCATGTCCTGCGTCACCGGAGTGTAATTGGCGAACAGGTCGGGAAGGGGCGGCGATTCCGGGAAGGGGTAGCGATTGGTAATGCCGGGCAGGCCGATTTCGTTGCCTGCCTCGTCTTCCGCTTCCGGCACAACTGCAGCAAGCAGCGTTTCAGCTTCGCCGCCGTTTTCCGAAATGATCAGCGCGGTAAGCGCGGCGTAAGTATCGCTCGAGAGTGAGCCGCCACCGCCTGGAGGCATCGAGGTCTCGATGTAATCGAGCAGTTCAGAAGCCGATTTGCCGCCCCAGTTTGCTTGGAACACCGGACCGGTAAGCGTCCCGGCGAATTGCCCGCCCGATAGGTCTGCCCCGTGGCAACCAGCGCAGCTTGCGGCATAGGCGGTGCGTCCGGCTTCTGCCTGCGCGGCGAAATCCGGCTCCTGCTGGGCAGAACCCGCAGCTGCAAATGCCAATGCCGAAACGCCCGCACCTGCGAGCAAGACCTTCCCCAGTTTCATCGCTTTCCCTCTCCCAAGAAAGCAACACCTTGGCGCAGATCAGTCCTGCGACGCAATCCGATTATTCGATTCCGAGGGGTCCGCCCACACGGTCCTGATAGATTGCGGCATAGAGATCCGCCTTGGTGCTGCCGAACCATTCGGCCACGCCCGAGCCATCGGCATCGAGCACCATCACTTCATTCGCGCCGAGTTCTCCGATGGCGGGCCATTCGGGCAGGCCGTCACCATTGGGATTGCCGGTGGCGGCAAAGTTCACCCAGTACTGCGAGACCTGGTCTGCAAAGGCTTCCTCGGCGGGATTACCGCACATCAGTTCCACCGATGAACCGCCGGGGAAAGTACGCGGGGCGCACAGGTTGTCGAACACGTAGGGGATTTCGCCCGTGTGCGCTGCGCCCAGATCGCCACGTTCGGGATCGTAAGGCGGATCGTGACGGAACCAGTAGTGATAGGACTGCTGGCCGATTGCGCCTTGCCACTGGGCATACTGGCGCATCAGCCAGCTCATGTTGTCGCCGAAGGGCTGGGTGGCAGTCGCCTGCGCCTCTTCGTCTGTGCTGACGGGATAGGCTGCGCGGCCAAGTTCCACATTTTCGCCCCAGCGCATGCCTTCACCCTGCTGCCAGCTTTCCAGCGTAGCGGGCGGTCCAAAAATGGCGGTGAAGCTGCCTTCGTCCTCGTTAGAGCCGACCAGCACGTCCACCGGCAACTGACGACCTTCGGAGAAGGTGATTGCCAGATCTTCGGGGATGATGCGTCCGTCGATGATCATTCCCTGTCCCGGAATGTTCGCGTGGATTTCCTCTGCAGGCAACGCGCGAAGTTCGGCAAGGCTGGTCGTGCCGAATTTCTCTTCCGCCGCGCCAAGCGTGCGCTGCTGTGCCGTTTCGCGGGCGACCATCTGGCCGATGTTGAGCCCCTGGAACGTGCCGCTCTGCGCAATGGCGCGGGCGAAAAGGCCTTCTGCCGGCGGAGCGCCGACGAGAGCTGCGTTCATGGCCGAACCGGCGCTTTCACCGAAGATCGTTACGCGCGAGGGATCGCCGCCGAAGGCCGCGATGTTATCCTGCACCCACTGAAGCGCTGCGATGGCATCGCCCAGTGCCTGATTGCCGCTGGCGCCGTTCGCCTCGGTCAGTTCGGGGTGCGCAAAGAAGCCCAGCGAGCCGACGCGGTAATTGAACGTCACCATCACCACGCCCTTGTCGGCAAGGTAATCGCCGTGGCTGAACGGGCTGGAGCCGCCGCCTTCGTTGTAGGCGCCGCCGTAGAGCCAGACCATGACGGGCAAATTGGCATCCGCAGCCTCTGCAGGCGTCCAGACGTTGAGGTAGAGGCAATCTTCCGAAGTGCCGGGGCTGTCCGGCATGTCGGTGGCCGAATTGACGGGAAAACGCTGCGCAGCCGGGTTCTGCACGCAGCTGTCACCCCAGGTGTCAGCCGTCAGAATGCCGTCCCAGTCGGCGGCAGGTTGCGGCATTTCCCAGCGAAGTTCACCGACGGGCGGGGCGGCGAAGGGGATGCCCTTGAAAACGGTCACGCCTTCGACGGCATCGGACGGAACGCCCTGTACGTAGCCATTCTGCGTGGAGACCGGTGTGGAGGCGATAGTCGCGGCTTCCTGTGCCGATACGTCCGTATTGGTCGCACAGGCCACGAGGCCAAGGCTCGTCGTTACCAGTATAATACTGTGAACAAAGGTTTTCATTATCGCATCCACCCCGGAGTTTGCCCGCCGATACGGGCCAAAGAAAAACGGGCGCACCAGTTTCCCGGTGCGCCCGCATGTTTTCAGGTCTTAGTGACCGCCGCCTTCACCTTCGGTCGCGCCGCCTTCGGTGTTCTCGACACCGGCAGCTGCCGCCGTGATGTAGTTGCGGACCTGCACGTTGCCTTCGTGGCAGGCGTATTCGAAGAATTCGTATTCCTCGTCACGCGTCCAGTCGAGACGGGCGGTCCAGTGATCGGTGTAGACTTCCGGATCGCTGTAGGTCAGTTCGTAGACGATGTGGTCGGGGCCGGTCATGGTCAGGCGTTCCTGCACCTTGGCCTGCGCGCTGGTGGGGATGGTGTTGAAGGGCGGTACGCCCATCGTCGCCATGTTCAGCGGGCTGGGGCCACGTTCATAGTTGTCGTCCGAAACGCTGTCGCCGTCTTCGATGTTGGTGGTCTCGATAACCAGCTGGTTGCCTTCCCACCAACCGATGGACTGGCCCATCCAGGTGCGCACGTCATCCGGCCAGCGCATTGCGGCAGCCGCTTCCGGCCCATCGACAATCGGGATCACGCGGGCATCGTGGATCATCTCCAGCGAGATGATGACGTAGCCCGGTGCCTGCATCACGCGGATGCCGTTGTTGTAGCGGAAGGGGAACATCGAGGCGGGGAATCCGCGCGTAACGCAGCGATCCCAAGTGTCGAAATCGGTGACCCACTGGAAATGGGTGTTGGGTGTCCAGCTGGAACGGCCGTTCTGATAGCGCTCCTGCGCCCATTCGGTCATTTCCGGCAACTGGCCATCTTCGGGATAGACCAGCAGCGAGGTGCGACGTCCAGATGCATCGGATTCCACCCAGTGGCCAAAGCCGATGGTGCCTGCCTCGTCTTCGGCTTCGTAACGCTCGTCTGAACCGGCGGCCTGCTGCAGGCGCTGTTCGTATTCGCGATCGTTCAGGTAGAAACGATCACCGAACTGCGCGGGGCGCTGCATCGGGATCGAGGCAATGTTGTCGATCGGGAACATGCCACGGAAATCCGGGTCGCCCCAGGTGGTGCGCGGGGGTTCGAAATCGGTCGGCACGGGTGCGATTGTGGTCAGGTCGTCGGGCACGACGTCCTGTGCGACAGCAGGCATGGCGAGAGCCATCGCGCCTGCCGTGACAAGGGCAATCTTCTTCAGGGTGTTACGGGCCATTATTCAGTCTCCTCGGTATTTCGTTGCTGCGCACCGCGGCTGGCAGGGTCCATCGCAGGCGGCGGGCCAGCATTCGGATCGATCGGCTCCACCATTGCGCCGCGAGCATATTCCTGTTCGCGCTTGGCGCGATCGGCGGTGATGTAATTGCGGACCTGCACGTTGCCTTCGTGGCAAGCGTATTCGAAGAACTCGTATTCCTCGTCGCGCGACCAGTTCACGCGCAGGGTGAAATCGTCTTCCCAGATCGCCGGATCGGAATAGTGCATTTCATAAGTTATCGTGTCCGGCCCCACCATGTGGAAGCGCTCGGTCACGGTCACGTTCTCGCTCATCGGAATGGTGTTGTTGGCGGGCACACCGCGCGTCGCCATGTTCAGCACCGATGCGCCGGGCTTGATATGGTCGGTCACGACTTCCAGCGTATTGCCATCGATCCAGCGGCCACGGCTGTTGCCGAACCAAGCGTCGATGCCATTCGGCCAAGGCTCGTCCTCGCCGGACACGGGAATGATGCGCGTGCCGAGCATTTCCAGGTTGATCACGACGTAGCCGGGCGACTGAAAGATGCGGATGCCGTTGTTATAGCGGAACGGGAACATCGAAGCGGGGAAGCCGCGCGTGATGCAGCGGTCCCAGCTGTCGAAATCGGTGACCCAATCGAACGACTGGCCTGTTACCCAGCTGGCGCGCATCAGCGAGGAATCGTGAATGCCGCGCTCTGTAAAGGCAGGCAGGCGGCCATCCTGCGACGATACCACCATCGACGTACGACGGCTGCCGGCTTCATACTCGATCCAGTGACCAAGGCCGATGGTGCCTTCCTCGTCCTCTGTCTCGTAGGCTTCTTCGAGCTGTTCGACGCGGCCCTGTTCTGCAGCGATCTCGGCTTCGGTCTTCCAGAAGCGGTCGCCGTACTGGGCAGGGCGGTTCACCGGCAGTTCGGCAATGTCGTTGAGCGGCCAGGTACCGCGGAAATCCGGATCACCCCAAGGCGTGGTCGCGGGCGTGTAGCCTTCCGCCACGTCGGGCATGGTTGTCAGGTCTTCGGGCACCACTTCCTGCGCTGCCAGCGGAGCGGCAGAAAGAGCAGCGGCGAGTGTAATCAGTCCGATACGGGCCATTATTCTCCTCCCCCAGCGCTATCCTGTGCGGCGGCCTCGGCTCGCTCTGCACGGCTGGCGGTTATGAAGTTGCGGATTTGCACGTTGCCTTCGTGGCAAGCGTATTCGTAGATACCGAAGTCCTCGTCACGCTGCCATTCAAGGCGCGCGGACCAGGGCTGAGTGAACACCACAGGGTCTTCCCAGGTGAATTCGTAGATGATCTCGTCCGGCCCGACCATGTGGAACCATTCCACCATGCGCGCCTGATTGCTGACCGGCGTATCGTTCTCGCGCGGAGAGCCAGTGGTGCCGATGTTTGTGGCGCTGGGGCCCGGGCGGAAATTGGTGGTCTCCACCTCCAGCGTATTGTGATCCAGCCAGCGGCCGCGGCTGTCGCCCATCCAGTTGCCGATCTGCGCGGGGATATGCGCGCTGCCGTCGGTCGGGATCATGCGGACTTCGTGAACCATTTCCATCTGCAGGGCGACGAGGCCCGGCGACTGGAAGATGCGCATGCCGTTGTTGTACATGAACGGGAACATCGAGGCGGGCAGGCCGCGCGTGATGCAACGGTCCCAGCTGTCGAAATCGTACCACGTATCGAACGGCTGGCCCTGTACCCAGGTGCTGCGCATCTCGTCCGAGAGGCGCTGCCCCTCTGGCGTGAAACCGGGCAGCTGCCCGTCGGCAGGAGAGGTGATCCAGCTGGTGCGACGATTGGCGGCGGCGACTTCGGCCCAGTGGCCGATGCCCATGGTGCCGCTTTCTTCCTCGTTCTCGTAACGCTGCTCCAGCGCCTCGACCATTTCGGCGCGCTCTGCGTATTCCTCCTGCGTCAGCAGCTGGCGGTTTCCGTACTCAGGATCGCGCTGGAGCGGGGTGCGCCCGTTCAGGTGATCGATCGGCCATCCGCCCCGGAAATCCGGCTCTCCCCAGCTGGTCAGCTCCGGACGGAATTCGTCCGAAGGCGCGGGCAGCTGCGTCAGGTCTTCCTGCGCAGCTGCGCCGCCTGCGAGCGGCAGGGCCAGCGTGGAAAGGAGGAGGGCGAAGCGCCGCATGTTACTCGGCGCCCTCGGGCAGAGCGAAGGTTACATAGCGGCTCGGCCCAGGCTCCGGCAGGCCGAGGCCGCCGAGGAAGTGGCCCATTCCGCCAACCGGCACGGTGATCATCTGGCGACCGTCCACTTCGTAGATCGCAGGCACGCCTTCTGTGCCGGCATCGAAGCGGTGCTCCCACAGGATGCGTCCGGTGTCGGCGTCGCGGGCGCGGAAGGCGCGGTCGCTCGCGGTATTCACGAACAGCAGGCCGCCCGCCGTGGCAACGGGGCCGGAACGCGGCGTTTGCGCGCCCACACCGGTAATGCCCTGTTCTTCCAGCGTCAGGATCTCGCCATTGGGAATGGAGTAGATTTTCTCGCCCGTGTTCATGTCATAGGCGGTGAGGTTGGAGAACGGCGGTTTCATTGCGCCCATGCCGTTGGACTGCAGCATGAAGTCCACCGGCCAGCGATAGGGCAGGTCTTCCCCGTCCGCGTTGGGCATGGCTTCCAGCGCTTCCTCGCGCCGGTCAGGCATGATCTTCAGGCCGAGCGGCAGTTCGCGGCTGACGATATAGAGACGCTGGCGATTTGGATCGACCGCAACGTTGCCCCAGTTCGCTCCGCCATTGTGGCCGGGGAAAGCGATGGTGCCTTGCAAGCTGGGCGGCATGAACGGTCCGCCATGGCGCCATGTGGCAAAGCGCTCGCGCAGGGCCTCCTGATCCGCCTCGGGCAGGTAGGGGTTGATGTCGTCGACAGTGAATTCCTGCCGCATGTAGGGTTCCGGCCAGCTCGGGATCGGCTGCGTCGGCGAAGCATGCTCGCCCGGCACGTCGCTTTCCGGAACCGGCGTTTCGTTGATCGGCCAGATCGGCGTACCGTCACGGCGATCGAAGGTGAAGATCGTGCCCCACTTGGTCACCTGGATGACGATGGGAATCTGCTCGCCATCGCGGGTGATGGTCATCAGCTTCGGCGCGACCGGAAGGTCGAAATCCCACAGGTCGTGATGCACCGTCTGGAAGTGCCAGATGCGCTCACCCGTCTCGGCGTCGATCGCGATCAGCGAGTTGCCGAACAGATTGTCGCCTTCGCGGTTGCCGCCGTAGAAATCGTAGCGCGGCGTGCCGGTTGGGATGAAGATGATGCCAAGCTCTTCGTCCAGCGTGCTTTCCGACCAGTTGTGGACGCCGCCGAACTGGTTGAAATCTTCGGTATCGGGCCAGGTGTCGTGGCCGAACTCGCCTTCGCGCGGGATCGTGTTGAACGTCCACTTCAGCGCGCCGGTGCGCACGTCGTAGGCATGGATGTTGGCAGGCGAACCTGCATAGTCATAAGCGCCCGCAGGCAGGCTCATGATAATCGTGTCGTTGTAGACGCGGCCGGGATTGTTCGTCTGCAGCGGGCCGGGTTCCACGACGTCATCGGGCAAGGCATCGCGCAGGTCCACGCCGCCATCGGTGCCAAAGCTGCCGATAACTTCGCCAGTTGCAGCATTCACGGCGCGCAGGATGCCGTTGTTGAGCACCATCAGGCGCTCGTCGCCCGCACCGTCGCTCCAGTAATTGATACCGCGCGTGCCGATGCGGCCCTCAAGGCTCGATTCCCAGATCTGTGTGCCGGTGGCGGGATCGAGGGCGACCAGCTGGCCGGCACCGTTGATCACGTACATCCGTCCGCCGGCAACAACCGGGTTGAACAGCGGCGGCATGCCTTCGCCGGTGGAGAACTCCCACGCGATTTCCAGCTGGTCCACATTGGCGCGGTTGATCTGTGAAAGCGCGGAGTACTGCGAGCTGTCAGCACCACCGAGATAGGCGTCCCAGCCTTCGTAATCGAAGCTGGTAGCGGTGGAAGACGCAGAGGCCATTCCGCCCGATTGCGTGGTTGCGCATGCAGCCAGGGCCAGCCCCAGCGAGGCGGCGAGGGCAAAGCGAAGCCCGGAACGATTGCGGCGGTTTGCAGTGGTCAAGCCTGTGCTCCCATAGATTTGCGCGGCCCGGACGGCCGTCTTTCCCGCGCATGCCTAGCCGGATTCACCCCTGCTCAACAAGGGTGAAACGGCATCGAAATTGATAAAATCCGAAAATTTCGGACTCGTGAAATTTGCTTTACTCGGTGTCGCTGGATTGCATGGCATGGCCTGCGACGGAACCCTCCGGTGCCTCGGCAGCGCCTTCCAGCGGGCGGTCGAATTCACCCGACGAAGTAAATACTGTTGCCTCGGTCATTGCACCGCTCGCTTCCAGCCGCAAGGTGACATTGTCCATCGAGCGGTTCTCCCAGAACCAGCCGTGGATACCGGTGAATGCGGGGGTGTAGACACCGTGCATTTCCTGCGCTTCGTCGACGCCGTAACTCTCGGTCGCCTCCACGCCGCCTTCGAACGGGTGGGCGTGCATGTCGTAGGCAAGCGTGCCCGTGCCGGACCAGTGGAAGGTCATCGGCTGGCCTTCTGGCATGGTGTACTTGAACTCCACCGATTCGAATGGGAGCAATTCGTATTCCCAAACATCGGTCACGCCTTCGGACGCGGGCATAGGCGTTTCCGAAAGCGTCAGTACTTCCTGCGTTTCCATCCGCGCCATGCCCCGTTCAAGTTCGAGGTTCGTCGGCTCCGCAATCTCAGTGAGGCCCAGCGCACTGCCAACGCCGGTGGGGTCCCAGCCGGTCTCTGCGGGAAGGATCACGAAAACGGCCAGTGCCGCGCCAGCCGCGGCGACACCTGCGGCAACATAAGGGGCTTTGCTCATGACGAGAGATATCCTTGTATCTGGTAAGCGGTAAGCGCGACCCCCACGAGGATCAGCGCGATATTGGCGGCAAAGGCATAGCGTTTGAAGCTGTCTGTATGACGCCATGCGGCAAGGGCAAACACCACCAGTGTGAGGACGATCACCTGTCCCAGTTCCACGCCCACATTGAAGGCGATGAGATTGGTGAGCAGGCCGTTCTGCGAAACGCCGAGGTCCATCACCTTGGTCGCCAGGCCAAGGCCGTGGAACAGGCCGAAGATCAGCACGGCGATGCGGGTATCGAATTTCCAGCCCAGCTTCTGGAACCCGCCGATATTCTCGACGCCCTTGTAGATCACCGAGACGCCGATGATGGCATCGATGATGTAGGCATTCACGCCCGTTTGCAGCAGCACCCCGCCGATCAGCGTAATCGAGTGCCCGATTGCGAAGGCAGAAACGTAGAGCAGCACGTCTTTCAGGCGGCGTAGGAAGAACACGACGCCGATCAGGAAAGCGATGTGATCGTAACCGGTCACCATGTGCTTGGCGCCCAGATACATGAACGGGATGATCGCGGGGCCGTCTATCGTGCGCACGAAGGCCTTGTCGCCTTCCGCCACGTCATGCGCGAAGGCGGCAAGCGGCGTCAGCAGGAGGGCTACTGCGACACCGAGAAAAAGCAGCTGAACTTGGCGGTTCACAGTTCCACTCCGAAGCGCGGCGCGACCAGAACCATCATCAGATACAGCGCAGCCGTAAGCACGCAGCCCAGCGCAAGGGCAGGCCAGAAGCCGAACCCCTGTCGCAGCAGATAGGGCACCAGCAGGAACATCGGCAGCGAAGGCAATACATAGAAGAAGGTGGCGGTCGAATGGTCCGCCAGCCTTCCGGCATCGCCCGTGTCGCGCCACAACCAGATCATCGCGAGGATGGAAACGAGAGGCAGGCTGACGATCAAGGCACCCGCACCGGGCCAGCGCCGCGCCACCTCGGAAGCGATCGCGATGATAACTCCTGACAGAGCCGCCTTGACGACGAGGTAAAGCACTATTCCGCGCCGTCGCCTTCGACGTATTCCTCAAGTGAAAGATCGTCATTCGGGCGCGGCTGGGCGATGTCGTCTACCGTTACGCCTTCGGGCAGGGCTTCGGGCGGATACATGCGGTGACAGGCGCTGCAAACGGCGTAGATCGTACCACCCACTTCGAAGACCGCTTCCGGGTCTTTCGATGCGGCGGCTTCCTGCGCCTGCACGGATACGTCCACGAGGCCCTGCGAATAGGCCATCCAGTCGTCACCGCGGCCTTCGGCATAGGCGGGCGTCATCAGCAACTCGCCGAGTTCACCCAGATGGGCGGCAGCGGCGCGGACTTCGCCCCACTCTTCATCGGTTTCGGGCTGCCATTCCCGGAATACCGGCTCACCATCCACCAGTTCACTGGCAGAGCCGACCGATTCCCAGAAGACTTCGGCTGTGGGCTGCACTTCCTGCGCCATCAGCTGCTGCGCGCTGCCTGTCGGCGGCGTTTCCTCGGCCTGGTTGCAGCCGGCAAGAGCCAGTATGGCCATTGCGCTTGCGGTAATGCGGTAAATCATTTCACGCCCTCTCCTGTGTTGGCAACGGGCTATAATATGCTGTCTTGCTGTCGTCCAACTGACATGGTAGTGACCGCCTTCGTTGACAATGTCCACTTTTTTTGAGGGTCAGTCCCCGCGATAAATCTGCGGTAAAGCTTGACTCTGCTAGACCACATATTGACTAGGGCCGAGTTTGAGGCTCGCCCACGAGAAGATTTACCAAGAGGTTTTAGACAAATGGCTTTGACTGTGAAGAGTTTTGCAAAGGTTGCGCTTGGCGCGATGGGCGTGGCCGGCATGGCCTTCGCTGTCCCGAGCGTCGTCGCGCAGGAACATGATCATTCCGCGCACGCCCACGAAGGCGAGGAAGCGGCTGAAGTCGCTCCGCTGACCGACGCCGAAATCGAAGCCAGCCGCACGCTGTTCAGCCAGTATGGTTGCGGCTCGTGCCACAGCTTCGCCGATGCCAACGGCTATGGCCACATCGGCCCGTCGCTCGACGGCAACGAAGGCCTGAGCGTCGATTACGTCAACCAGATCATCAGCAATGGCCAAGGCGCCATGCCCAGCTTTGGCGGCATGGTCTCCGAAGAGGAACTGGAAACGCTCTCGCGCTACATCGTGGCGAAGAAGGCCGACTAAGGCGCAGCAGACAATATGCGAATGGAGAAGGGGGCTTTGCGGCCCCCTTTTTCGTATCAATCGCCGCGTTCTTGCGCTGTGCGCGAGTTCGGACCGACCTGCGCGAAGTAGTTCGTCACGCCGTCAGGGTCGTTCAGCCAGATTGTCGTAAGATCGAAGCCGGCCAGCCGGTTGAGTGGCGTTTCGACGGGAATATCCCGGTAACGCCCGCGCGCATCCACCATCGCTGCATCGCTTACGACGTACTGGATGCCCGAACTGCCGGTATCGGCAGGCAGGCCGGTTCCAACTTCATGCAGGTAGATCGTGGTCTCCCCGTGGCGGAAGGCCCAGGGCTCGATCCCGAGAAGCCTGTTGGGACCAAGAGATCCGACTTCGTCCAGCCCCACGAAATCACGATAAAAAGCGCGGCTGGCGGCCATGTCTGAAACGCCGATACCCACGCCTACGCCGTCGTCCGAATGATCCTGCTTAACCGGGCCAGTGACGATCAGGATAACAAGGCCGGACGGGTCCTGCACCACCGCGGATTGTTCGAGCCTGCTGCTGCGCACGAATTCGGGCGCCGGGAAACCGGCTGCAACGAAGCGTTCGCGCACCATATCCGCATCAGGGTAGGTGAAGCGCAGGTATCGGATGCCGGTGCCACCAGTCACGCCGCCGGAGAGGTCATAGCGACGATCGCCCTGCTGGCCTGCTGACAGCTTCACTTGCCCGCTGCCGACGCCCGTCAGGATCATCTGCTGGGTGCTGGTCAGCTGGATGGGATTGAGCGAGCGTAGGGCAAGCGCCTCTGTGTAGAAGCGCACCATGTCTTCGGTCAGCTCGCGCGGGAAACGGCGGAAGACGTTGGCCGAATCCTGGACGAACAGGGCGCGGTTGTCGTCGTTCAGCGTGGCGGCGTCGAAGTCGTTCAGACCGTAGGCAAGGTCGCCGCTGGTATCGAGCAGCGCCCCTTCGGGCGTGCGTACTTCGCCGCTGTCCTGCGCCGTGGCGGTGCAGGCGGCGAGCGCGGTGGCGGCAATTGTCGTAAGCAGGATACGCATGGTCACTCCTCGGGCAATGCCCAGGTAATCAGGCTCTCGTTGTTGAGCGGGCCGTCCGGACCCATCTGCGGCGGGCCGAAACCCGATCCAGCGGCAACGACTGCGATGTATTGCCGTCCGTCGGAACCGCGATAGCTCATCGGCACGGTCATGGCGGCGTAGTCGAGGTGTTCCTCCCACACGATCTCGCCCGTGGCGGAATCGAAGGCACGGAAGATGCCGTCGGTGGTCGCGCCAATGAAGACGAGACCACCTGCTGTCACCATCGGCCCGCCAAAGGTGTTGTTTGCGCCGGTTTCCTGCTTGTCCTCGCCAAGTTCGGGCGTGGTGCCGAGACGGGATGCCCATGCGATCTCGCCGGTGTTGGCGTCCACCGCAACCAGCCTCCCCCAAGGCGGGCGAATGCAGGGCAGGGTGACTTGCGAGCCATCCTCTGCCGTAAAGCTGGCGGAGAATGAGGAGTAAGCACCCGGCCCGTCCAGGCTCCCTCGATCATAGAGTTGCGAACTGGCGGAAGTCCCGCGTCCGTAGTTTCCTTCGGGATCGCGCTCCTCGATCCAGCCGATTGAGCCGCTCTCGCTGGTGTTCACGAAGACATAGCCCGTAGTCGGGTCCGCCGCGCTGCCGCCCCAGTTGGAGCCGCCGTTGTGCGGCAGGTTGATGGACGCGCGCGGAGGGTCGCCTTCCTCGTGGAGAAAGAACGGCGTGAATGGTCCGGCATTGAAAAAGCTGCCGCCGTAGCTGTCCAGCAGGGCGTGGCAGTTGGCCACATGTTCGGCACTGGTGTCCTCTGCCCTTACAACGTCGTCGGGTGTCCACCACATGCGCGAAAGCGGCTCTGGCGCGACAGGGATCGGCTGGGTGGGGGAATACCATTCGCCAGGCACATCGGCGCTTGCGACGATCATTTCGTTCACGCCGTGCACTGGTTCACCCGTTCGACGGTCGAGGATGTACATGAGTCCCGGCTTGCCAGTCTGGGCGAGGGCGGGGATGGTCTCGCCATCCTTCTCCACATCGATCAGCACGGGCGGGGCAGGCAGGTCCCAGTCCCACAGATCGTGGTGGATGGTCTGGAAATGCCAGCGGTACTCGCCGGTGCGCGCATCCAGCGCGAGAATGGAATTGCCGAACAGGTTGTCGCCCGGACGGTCGCCGCCATAGTAGTTTGGTGCTGGCGAGCCGAGCGTCATGTAGATCGTGGCGGTCTCGACATCGCCGGTCATGTACCAGACCCACATGTTGTTGCCGGGCCTGTCACGCCAGCCGTCGTCCAGCCAAGTCTCGTGGCCAATTTCACCCGGCTGGGGGACGGTGTTGAACTCCCACAGAAGCTCGCCCGTGCGCGCGTCGTATCCCTTCTGGTTGCCGAGCGGACCACTCGGGAGTTCGGGTGTCGAGGCTCCGATAACCAGCACGTCGCCAAAGATGCTGGGCGGATAGGAATAGCGGACCTCGAAGGGCACGCGTCCATTCTCGCCGAAGTCGGTCGCGATCTCTCCCGTCGCAGCATCCAGCGCGACGATTTCGTTCCCGCCGTTGTAGTAAAGGCGCGCGCCGGCCCCATCGCCGGCCCAGTAGGTTACGCGGCGGCGAACTGTCGTGCCTTCCACCGCGTGCCGCCAGATTTCGCGGCCCGTGTGCGCCTCCAAAGCAACCACGGCATCGCCCAGCGGCATGTACATTACGCCGTCGACGACGCTGGGCACTGTGCCTGCAAGGATGAAGCCGCCGCCTTGCGGTCGCAGGCGGTATTCCCACGCGCGTTCCAACTGGCCCACGTTCTCGCGATTGATGTCGCTGAGCGGCGCATAGCGTTGCCCCGAATGGCTGCGCGAATAGTGCGGCCAGTCGCCGTCGGCAGGTTCCTCCTGCGCGGTGGCGGGAAGGGCGAGGGCCAGAGCGGCAACGCCAGCCAGCAATGTGCGCAACTGCGTCAATGGATCTGCCCCTGCCTGCCCTTGATGTTGATCGCCACCTTGTCGCTTGGATCGGCGTCGGCCCAGCGGCTGCCTTCGCGCAGCGTGTCGCCGATCACCTTGTAGGCGAACAGCATCAGCAGCGCGCCGCTTTCGGGGTTCTCGTCCAGTGCGCGGATATGGGCGAGGTCCTGTTTGCGTGCGTCGAGGTCGCTCTCCTGCAACATGCGCTTGTTCTCGGTGGCGGCGGGGGAGACGACGTCCCAGAAGATACGACGCCGTTCGTCTGAGAAACGGTCGAGTATTTCCTCGTCCTCCTCTCCCCTCAGAACCGCGCCCAGCACGTCTGCCAGAACCACACCGGTCCACACGCCAGAAGTCAGGCCAAGGCCGCCGCAAGGGTTTGTCGCATGGGCGGCATCGCCAGCCAGCAGCACGCGCCCCTTGTGTAACGTCTCCCCAGCGCGCTGGTGCAGCATGTAGGGGCTGGAGGAGACGATCTCGTAGTCCTTGCGCCCCTGCATGAACCATTCGTAGCGCTCGTGGATACGGTCTTCGTAGCTCTCCAGCGGCAGGGATGCGTCTTCCATGTAAGTGCAGCGCCACAGCCCGTCTCGGTCAAGCTGCGCGATCACCGCCATGTTCACCGGATCGCAGACGAAGTTCGCCTGCTCGTAGCCGATTTCCTCGAACGGGAATTTCACGTTCGTGGCAACGAACCGCTCGGGCCATGTGTGGCCCTCGAACTCGATGCCGGCCAGCTTGCGCACCGTGCTGCGCGCACCGTCGCAACCGATCAGCCATTTTGCGCGGAAATCCCTGCCGCCAGCGGTAATGGTGATGCCATCATCGTCCTCGGCAAGCGCGGTGACTTCGTGATCGAACAGCACCTCCACGCCCAGCTTCTGCGCGTGTTCCATCGCCACGCGGGCGACATCGTGCTGGCCTGCGTGAAGCTGGTAATCGAATGGAATGCCTTCGACCGGCTTCGTCTCGACCACCGAGTGATAGCCGAATTCGGGGATGTGGGTCCCGAACATGCGGTTTGTGAAACCGATTTCCAGCAGTTCATCCAGCAGACCCAGTTCCTCGAGGATTATGAGCGTGGAAGGGAAATAGACTGCCGCGCGCGGGCTGTTGATGATGTGCGGTTCCTTTTCCAGCACGCGCACGCTCGCGCCCGCCTGCGCCAGTGTGAGCGCGGTGAGCATCCCCACCGGCCCCGCGCCCACGATCAGGACGTCTGTCTCGTCCATCACTCGCTTTCCTCGGCAGCACGGCGGGCAGCTTCGCTCAGCACGTAGGCGCGTACGGCTTCGGATTGTTCTGGCGAAATCCACGGCGCGAAGCTGACCATGCCGCGGTCTGAAAGCATGCCCTCGATCACCACCGAGTTCCACGCGTTGGCATCGGTCGCATAGACGCTGCGCAGCAAGTTCGGATTGACCGGCCCGTTGTGGCAGATGGTGCAGAAGCCGAGATAGGTCTGCTGGCCCAGTGCGATTGTCTCCGCGCTGAACTCCTCATCAGTCGAGACGTAGGGCGCGAGTTGCTGCGGCGGCAGGTCTTCGTACTCGCCTTCACCATCCAGCTTGAAAACGAACAGCATGCCGTTGGGCGGTGGGCGGCGCATCCAGTCGCTTTGCGTGGCCATGCCCATCGAGCCGCCATATCCGGCGACGATGGCGACGTATTGCTCGCCATCGACGGCATAGGAGATCGCACCGGCCACGATGCCGCGGTCGGTGTTGAAGCTCCACAGCGGGGTGCCGTCTTCGGCATTGTAGGCGTTGAAGCTGCCATCTGGCAGGCCCTGGAAAACGAGATTGCCCGCCGTTGCCAGCGTTCCGCCGTTCCACGGCCATTCCCGTTCGATCGTCCAGCGCGCTTCCTGCGCCACCGGGTCCCACGCCACCAGTTCGCCCTTTGTGATGGAGGTGAGGTAAGCGCGGCGCGCTTCGGGCGTGTCACCCGGAACCAGACCCGCAGGCGGGGTCAGGAAGATGACGCCGGTGTTCCAGCGGCCAATGTTCCGCGTGTAATTCACATCGTCCATGTAGGCCGACGGCGGCTGCATCGCGGGGATGTAGACAAGACCCGTCTGCGGCGAATAGCTCATCGGATGATAGGCATGCGCGCCGATGCCACTGGGCGTAACGAGATATGGCGCATTCTCGTAGCGTGCTTCGGGGATTTCCACCGGGCGGCCCGTTTCGAGGTCGATCCGCTCGGCCCAGTTCTGCATCGCGTATGGCTCTGCGCTGATGAGCGAGCCGTCGCGGCGGTCGATCACGTAGAAGAACGCGTTCTTGGGTGCCTGCATGACTACTGGCACCATTTCGCCGTCGATTTCCCGGTCGGTCAGGATCATCTGCTGCGTGGCGGTGTAGTCCCATGTCTCGCCGGGGTTCAGCTGGTAGTGCCAGTTGTATGCGCCGGTATCGGGATCGAGCGAGAGGATCGAGGCGAGGAACAGATTGTCGCCTTCGCCATTGCTGCGCGCGCGGTGATTCCAGGGTGAGCCGTTGCCAACGCCGATCAGCAACTGATCCAGCTGCGCGTCATAGACGATGGAGTCCCACACGGTGCCTCCACCGCCCATTTCCCACCATTCTCCGGCCCACGTATCGGTTGCGAATTCTTCGAACACGGCATCGGATGCTGCGCCGTCAGGGCCGTCCGCCGGATTGCCGGGCACGGTGTAGAAGCGCCAGACCTGTTCGCCTGTATCTGCATCATAAGCGCCGACATAGCCGCGCACGCCCAGTTCGGCGCCGGAATTGCCAATGATGACCTTGCCGCGCACCACGCGCGGAGCGCTGGTGATGGTGTAGGGTTGAGACTGGTCGACCGTGACGACATCCCAGATTTCTTCACCCGTTCCGGCATCCAGCGCCACCAGTCGCCCATCGATCGTGCCGACGAAGACCTTGCCTTCCCAAACGGCCACACCGCGGTTCACCACATCGCAGCAGGTATGCGCGCCTTTCGCACCGTCGACTTCTGGATCGTAGAACCAAAGCTGCTCGCCCGTGGCCGCATCCAGCGCCATGACCTTCGACCAGGCGGTGGATACATACATCACGCCGTCGATCACAATGGGCGTCGATTCCTGCCCGCGATTTGTGTCGAACTCCACCGTATAGGCGAGGCTGAGACGGTCGATATTATCGGCATTGATCTGGTTGAGCGGGCTGAACCGCTCCTCGTTCCAGGTACGCCCGTGAGCCATCCAGTTGTCCGGGTCGCTATCCGCGTTAAGCAGCCGCTCCTCGTTCGCATCGCCTGCTACTGCATCGGCGCAGGCGGCGGTGGTGAAGGCAAGGCCAGCGGCGGTGAGCGCGATGGCAATACGCTTTACGAGCATTCGAATATTTCCTCCCCGATGCGCGCCCGTTTGCGGCGCGTCACCTTCCGGCAGGGGAGACTAAGTGGAGGTGGCCCGTGAGTCCATCGGGCAAAGTCAATCTTTTGCAGGTTTCACAGGATTATGGTCCGGCCCGATCTCGATCACCACGTCTGCGCGGGACGGCATTTCGGCCAGCATGTGCCGGGTCAGGCGCTCGTAATGGGCAAGGAAGCGTTCAAGCGCTGCATCGTCCATCACGCTGGGCCCTTTCGGATTTGCAGCGCGCAGCTTCTCTTCCTGCAGGGCGCGGTTGCGGCGCACGGCATCGAAGCTTTCGACTTTCAGCATCACCAGCAGGTCGATCTGATCGAAAAGGCGGGCATAGTCCTCGGCCAGCCAGTGGTTCACGAGGCCGCGCCAGATCCCTTCGGGGTCTTCGTCACGCTCCAGGGCGTTGATCGGTTCGGCCAGTGCGGCGGCGTCCTGCGGCTTGGCACCAACACACCAGCCTTCCAGCAAGAGCACGTCGACGGGGCCGGTGATGCGGGTCGTTTCTGATGCGCGATCGTCGGTCGCCTTGTCGAAGCGGGGCAAGTCCAACGCACGGCCAGCAAGCATGTCCTCGATGATGCCGAGGCCCAGAGCAACCGCATGGGTGCCGGGCACACCGCGTGTGGCGAACAGCGGATGCACTTCCTCGGCGAGTTGTTGTCGCTCGGCGCGCGTCAGGTAAAGATCGTCCAGCGACAGCGTGACTGCGCGGATCTGGCGGCGGGCGAGCAGTACTTCAAGGAACTTGCAAAGGGTGCTCTTGCCCGAGCCTTGCGCACCGTTGATGCCGATCACCAGTGGGGCGCGGCTGGCGGGCAGGCGAGCGATGCGGGTGGCGAGCGGCTTCCAATGCTGCTCCACGACCTCGGCATAGTCTGCAGGCAGGCCCTCAGCCTCGATCAGTTCGGCAATCGGGTCGCTCATGCAACGGGATCGGGCAGGGGATCGCCCTTGGCGAATGCCTCGATATTGCGAAGCGCACGCATTCCCATGGCTTCGCGCGTTTCGGCATTGGCGCTGCCGAGGTGCGGCAAGAGGACGACGTTTTCGAGGCCGAGAAGGGCTTCGGGTACTTTTGGTTCGTCAGGATAGACATCCAGCCCAGCACCAGCGAGGTGACCCGACTTCAGCGCATCGGCAAGGGCTTCGTGATCCACCACGCCGCCGCGTGCGGTGTTGATGAGATAGCTTCCCGGCTTCATCACCGCCAATGCCTCTGCGTCGATCAGGTTCGCCGTTTCGCCACCGCCCGGCACATGCAGGGAAACGAAGTCAGACTTCGCCAGCAAGTCATCGAGGTCAGGACAGAACTCCGCATTCAGCGGAGCAGCTTCATCCTTCGGGCCGCGTGCGTAATAGGCGATCTTCATGCCGAAGCCGTGCCTTGCTCGTTCGGCAGTCGCGACGCCGATGCGGCCGAAGCCGACTACCCCCAGAACCTTGTCTTTCAGCGCGCTGCCGATGAGGTGCGTGGGCCGCCACCCGCTCCAGTTGCCGGACCGCAATTCACGCTCCCCTTCGCCCGCGCGGCGCGCGGCCATCAGGATAAGCGTGAGGGCGAGGTCGGCGGTCGCGTCGGTCAGGACACCGGGCGTGTTGGACACCGAGATGCCTTTCGCCTGCGCCGCTTTCACGTCGATGTGATCGAAGCCGACGCCGTAATTCGCGATCAGCTTCACGCGGTCGCCGCCGGCGATCACGTCGGCATCGATGCGGTCCGAGACGGTGGGTGCCAAGATATCAAATTCCGACATCGCCGCAGCGAGATCCGATTGGCTCAGCGGCTGGTCGCTTTCGTTCAGCACGACGTCAAAACGCTCACCAAGTGCGCGTTCGACGGCCTCCGGCCAGCGGCGGGTTACGAGAACACGCAAACGATCAGTCCTCTTTGTTGATCATCTTCGTTTCGGCCTGAGTCGAGGCTGGCCCGGTATTGCGCTTGAAGATGCCGCCCTTGCCGGCTTCGCGGATGAACAGGTCGGGATCGCCCTCGCGCTGTTCCAGTCCGAAAATCGGAAAAAGGCCGGGATGCTCGCCAAGGCCACCGTAAAGCGCGCAAACGCGTTCGACCCACGGGCGCAGCGGATCGTCGGCAGCGAGTGCAGGGGTCTGAGCCAGCGAAGCGAGCCACAGGAAACCGCCCATGATGCGATAGTCGGCATAGTTCGGCGTATCGCCGCCAAGGAAATCGCTGTCGCGCAATGCAAGACGCAGCGGTTCGAGCGCGGCGGAGATGGCAGGCAGGCGATCTTCGCGCCCGGCCTGAATATCTTCCAGCTTGCCGCCCAGCATCACGGCGCGCGAGCTGGTGACATATTCCTTGTCGTGCTCGAAACTGACGTCGCGATAATCCGCGCAGTAGCAGCGCATCCACGGACCGACCGCGGCGCCCCAGAACCATGCGTCGAGTGCCTGCAGCATCACGGCCACGCTCTTGTGCGGGATGAGGGGCGGGGCGTCGGGATAGGTCTCGTCCAGGTATTCGACGATGCCCCAGCTATCGAGAACCCATTTGCCATCATCGACAATCGCGGGAAGCCGCTCGGTCTTGCCGCCGGTGCGTTCCATGATGCCGGTAAAACCGCCGTCCACGATATCGAGGTCCAGCCCCTTGTGCTTTACCGCAAACTTGGTGGCCCAGACGAACGGGCTGATCGTCGCGCCGGTCGAAACCTGCAGATCGTAAAATGTGACGCTTTTTTCGGCCATCGGCTCCCTCCTCCAGTGCGTGGAAGGCTTGCTACTCCCAAATCAGACAAAGTCAAAGAAGGAAGAGATTTCTCTCGAAATCAGGCGAGTTTCGCCTCTTCAAGCTTTACCAGATGCCACAGCGTCTCCAGCACCGGAGCCTCGCCGCCGGCATCCTTGGCGGCGGTCACGATCGCGCCGTTGATCGCGTCGATTTCCGTGCGTCTTCCAGCGTGCAGATCCTGCAGCATCGAGGGTTCATGGTCGGCGTGATCGGTCATGCTGACCTCGGTCAGGTCGTAGATCGGCTGGCCGTCCACCATCACGCCGTTGGCATGAGCCGCAGCAATGCCTTCGCCAACTGCTGCCTTGATGGTGGCGCGCGATTCCTTGTTGGCGCCGAGGAACCCCGGAGTGCGACGAGTGAGGGCGCACAGCGGGTTCATCGTCGCGTTGAAGATCGCTTTCGACCAGATCACCTCGTGGATTTTCGGATCGAGCACGGTCTCCAGTCCGCCCTCGGTCAGCATGGCTGCAGCGCGCTGCGCCATCGCGGTATCGCCGCCGAATGCCGGATAGAGCTTGGAATAGCCTTCGCCGTGACTCCGGATGCGTCCCGGTCCAACGAGGTCGCTGGGTAGCATGCTGGCACCTACCATGACTCGGTCATCCGAAACGAACCCGGCGAGGCGCCTGTCGTTGCCGAGACCGTTCTGAAGGCTAAGCAGGTGCGTATTTTCACCAATCGCGTCTGAGATGCCTTCAAGCGCAGCCTGCGTGTGAAACGTCTTGGTGAAGACCAGCACCAGATCGACCGGCTCTTTCACATCTGCGGGCAGAGCGGCGCGGATGGGCAGGGTCTCGACACCGCTGCGCAAGTCGACTTCCAGCCCGTTCGCGTTGATTGCCCCGACATGCTCTGCATTCACGTCGACCAATGTGACTTCCGCACCGGCTCGGTGAAATGCCGCGCCGAAGAGACAGCCCATCGCGCCCGATCCAAGAACGGCAACTTTCATTCGGATACTCCCAGAAGTTTCGGCCCGAGCAGCAGCAGCATGCGCGTGTCGATGCCGATATCGCCCTTGCGGAAATCGGCAATGAACTTTTCAACTTCGGACAGTTTCACGCGGTGCACGGTAATGTCTTCACCTTCCACGCCGCCACCTTCGGATACCTTGGTGAGGCCCGTCGCCTTCAGCAGGGTGAAGCTTTCGCTCACCATGCCGGGCGAGGAAAAGAATTCGCCGCAGTCTTCCCAGTTCTCGGCGATGTAGCCGGTCTCTTCCTCGAGCTCGCGCTTGGCAGCGCTCATGGAATCGTCATCCTCGCCGCCGGCATCGTCACCGATCAGGCCCGCAGGCAGTTCGAGGCAGCGCCGGCCCAAGGGCACACGGAATTGCTCGACCAGCAGCACGTGGTCGCCATCCAGCGCGAGAATGACAGCAGCGCGTATCTGGCGAGAGCGGGAGGCGTACTCCCACTTGCCGCGCTTCTTGGCGGTGATCCACTTGCCTTCCCAGGCAATCTCTTCGGGTTCCAGCTGCGTCGCGTCGGTCATCACGGCTGCGCTATCGCGGGCTTAGAGTTCGATCAAGCGATCCGGCAATTCGTTGCGATCATCGTCACTTCGCGGGAAATGCTGGGATAACACCTTGCCCACGTCGCGCACGCCAGCAGCGATACCTTCGGCAATGCAGCCCTTGCGGATTTCCTCCAGCATGTCGGCCATGGCCTCTCCCCAGACTTCAGGGTCGACTTTCTCATGGATCGGCTCGTCCGCCACGATTTCCGCCCGGTGTTCGCGCATGGAGAGATAAAGCAGCACGCCGGTGCGGCCATGTGTGCGGCCATCGGCGCCCACCTTGAAATGCCGCACAGCACCTTCTCGCACGCGCTGTTGTTTCACAGGGCCGGGAATCAGGGCGAACCGCAGGCCGGGGATCAGCAAGAACAGCCATACGCCGACGAATTTCACGAGACCGAAGCCAACGACAAGCGCGCCGAACTCGCCGAGCGTCCAGTCGCCTTCCCAGCCGCCGTGGAACAGCCAGCCCCACTTCGATGTCGCAAAGTCGGGGAAGGCGATCAGCACGCTCATCGCCGTGAAGGCGGCAACAGCAGCCCAGAAGAACGCGATATCGGTATAGCCGTCGGAGGATTCCGCCAGCACGGGCACGATCTCGCCGCTGGTGGTGAGTTCTGCCTCTGCCACGGCATCGGAGACGACCTTGTGTTGTGCTTCGTCAAGGATGGGCATGTCACCAGCCTCCCGAGGCGCCGCCGCCTCCGAATGAGCCGCCGCCGCCGGAGAAACCTCCGCCGCCGCCGAAACCTCCGCCGCCAAAGCCGCCTCCGCCGCCCCAACTGCTGCCGCCGGATGCGCCGCGGGCGATTGCCTTGCCGGCTTCCCACAGGATGATGTCACCCACCACGCCGCCAACACCGCCGCGGCGATAGCGGCGACGCCTGCCGCCCATCATGGGCAGAATGAAGAAAAAGAATATGAAGCCCAGCCAGATCAGCGTGCCGATGGGGAAACCACCGCCGCTGCTCCGCTCCTGACCGGCGGCCTGCGCGATTGCGGCGGCCTCTTCAGGGGGAAGCTCGAGCTGGGTAATGATCTGGTTCGATGCCCATTCGATTCCGCCGGAAAAATCGCCGTTGCGGAAATAGGGTTTCATCCCCTCGATGTATTCGAAGGCGAGGCCGTCAGGGATAATCGGTTCCAGGCCGTAGCCGACCTCGATCCGCATGCGCTTTTCATTGGGAGCGACAAGCAGGATGATACCGTCGTTGCGCTCAGCATCTCCCAGCGCCCATTCGCGGCCCAGCTGGTAGCCGTAATCGGCGATGTCATAGCCCTGCAGGCTGTCCACCGTGGCGATCACGAACTGGCGCTGGTTGCGCTCCTCGAACGTGTCGAGCTGCTGCGTCAGCCGAGCCTCGGTCGCCTCGTCGATAATGTTGGCCTGATCGACAACCGGCGAAGTGCCACGCTCCGGAAAGCTGGGCTGGGCAAAGGCAACCCCCGCCCAGCACAGCGCCGCAATGGCGCTGAGCAGGACGATGATGTGCCGCCAGAGCGATCTAGGCTGGCTGAGCGCGCTCACTCGCTGCGCATGTCGAGCGTGGGAGCGACTTCGGCGCCTTCGGTTGCAGCTTCGTAGGGCACCATCGGTTCCGCACCATGAATGATGTTCGCGCCGATCGTGTCGGGGAAGGTGCGGATGGTGGTGTTATATTGGCGAACCGCCTCGTTGTAGTCACGAATGGCGATGCGCACGCGGTTCTCGCTGCCTTCCAGCTGCGTCATGAAGCGGCCGAAGTTTTCCTGGCTGCGAAGCTCGGGATACTGTTCGACCGAGACGAGCAGGCGGGAAAGCGCGCTGCCGAACTGGTTCTGCGCGGCCTGGTACTGCGCCATGGCCTCAGGGTTGTTGAGATCGTCGGTGTCGACCTGGATTTCGGGACGGGTCGCCGATGCGCGTGCCTCGATCACGCCTTGCAGCGTCTCGCGCTCCTCCTCGGCCGAGCTCATCACGATTTCCTGCAGGTTGGGCAGCAGGTTCGCGCGTTCTTGGAACGCGGCCTCCACGTCGGCCCACTTCGCCTTGGCGTTTTCTTCGGCGGCGGGCACCGAGTTGATGCCGCAGGATGCCAGCGCCAGAGTGCCGACGATAAGAGTGGCCGCCTTGGCCAGACGATTGAACATGCCCGAAAACCCTCCAGTGAACTTGGTGTGTTGTTTATATAGCACGGCGCGCCACCCGTTCAAGGAAAGCTGCCGCGCTTTGCCTGTGGGACATTCCCTGCCAGTCCGGCGTTACGCCTTTGTGCAATAGAAGGGGATTTCTCGTCCATGTTCACCGAATTCAAGAAATTCATCGCCCGCGGCAACGTGCTGGACCTCGCCGTCGGCGTTATCATCGGCGCAGCCTTCGGGCGCATCGTAACCTCGCTGAACGAAAGCATGATCATGCCGGTGATCGGCTGGATTTTCGGCGACATCGACTTTTCCAACTGGTTTATCAGGCTTGGCGAGATTCCGGCGGACTACGAGGGCAGCATCACCAACTACGCCCAGTTGAAAGAGGCGGGCGTGCCAATGATCGGCTATGGCGATTTCATCACCCAGACCGTCGACTTTATGATTATCGCCCTGGCCCTGTTCCTGCTGCTGCGTACCGTGAACCGCGTGCTGGACGAGATGCAGGAAAAGCAGAAGCAGGCGGCGGACAGTTCGGCAGAAGGCGACATCCCGACCGATCCGCAGCTTGACGTGCTGAAGCAGATCCTCGCCGAAATGCGAAAGCAGCCTGCCTAATTCCACAGGCCCCTTTGCAATTCCGGCGCGTTGCAGCCAAACCTTGGCCGCTGTTCAACGGGAATAAGACAAAGGGGACCCAACAGTGCTCAAGGATTTCAAGGAATTCATTGCCAAGGGCAATGTGATGGACCTGGCGGTCGCGGTCATCATCGCGGGCGCTTTTGCCCTGATCGTCGCCAGCATGACGGCCGACATCATCATGCCGGTGGTCGGCGCGATTTTCGGCAATGTCGATTTCAGCGACAAGTACATCGTGCTCGCGGGCGAAGTGGAACAGGGCATGTCTCTGGAGGCCGCGCGTGAAGCCGGAGCCAACGTATTGGCGTGGGGCAACTTCGTCTCGACGGTGATCAACTTCGTGATCCTCGCCTTCGTGATCTTCCTGCTGGTTCGTTACACCAAGAAGGTTCAGGAACGGTACGAGAAGAAGGAAGAGGAAGCGGCAGCGCCGGAAGAGCCTGCTGGCCCGACCGAGATCGAACTGCTCACCGAGATTCGCGATACGCTGAAGGGCGGGGCACCTGCCGCGCCCGGCATCGGCCCGATGGGCTGAGACGCGAAAAGGCCCGATCACTTCACTTCACATTAAGCGAGCAGCGCCTATATAGGGTCTGCTCGCTTCGGCGGGCTATGGCGATAAATTGCGCCGTGCAATAGGTACAGCGGACCCGGGGGCAGTACCCGGCGGCTCCACCACAACATGCTGTTTTTCAGCATTTTATGACGGGGCCGAACCAGGATCGACGTGTGCTGAAAGACGGTGTTTTTGCTCGGGCTGAGTACCCCGTAAAACTGTTCACAACACATAAGTGCCAACGATAACGAAGCACTCGCTCTCGCTGCGTAATTTTACGTCCTAACGGACAGAATTTACAAAGCCTAAGCGCGGTTGGACCCACCGGGCAACAGAAGCGGATTCCGGGGCTCCGGGGGTAGCTAGCAACAGAAACCCCCACCCTTATTCAGCTATGGCGCTTGGCGAAAAGCACGAAGCGTATTGTCAGCAGGACGAACACTGTCCAAGCGACGATTGCTGGCCAAGGGCTTTCCAGCCATTTGCCCAGCAGGTGTCCGGCGGCAACGACGCTAATCGCGACCCCGACGAAAACGAGCGTGACGAACCATCCCTCGCGGTTCGCCGGCATGTAGTTACCGGGCATATTCTGGCGAAAGAGCTTGTGACGAGGTTTCTTCAAGTGGTCGGATTTTCCACCTTGAGAGCTTCCTTCTCAGCCTTTTCATATTTCAGGCAGTCGAGGATTTTCGCACCGCCAAGAAACACAGCGCCGCTGCATGCTGCCATCAGCATCCAGCCGCCCCATCCGGGGAAGCGATCAAGGTAGTGGTGGCCGCGGTCCATGGCGCCCAGCGCCAGGGCGTAGATGATGAGAAAGGCTTCCCAGCGGGTCTTGATTACGAACAGTCGGGAAATCTTCTTGAGCATCTCTCACCTTTCTTAACCCACATGATCGCAACTACCGTGCCAAGCACGTAGTTCCGCCGTTTCTATGGTTAAGACAGGCAGGAGTGTAAGGCAAACCGACACCCCTGTGTTGCCGCGATGTCAGCCCAGTTCGTCGATCCCCAGCGCTTCGAGCAGCTTCGCCCGCGCGGTTAGCACGGTATCGGCAAGCTCCTCGTCACCGATGCGGGCTGTGTCGATGCTTTCAGGCCAGTGTTGGCCGATGACGCTTTCCAGCAGTTCGGCCTTAGCCTCATCCAGCATGAAACGCGGATCGACCGTTGCCGGATCGGCCACCACCCGCAGGCGCAGGCAGGCCGGACCGCCGCCGTTCGCCATGGACTGGCGCACGTCGACAGGGTTCACGTGACGAATGGGGCCATTGCCGGCCAGCATGTCCTGCAGCCAGCTCCAGACGTTCGGGTTCTCGCGGCACTCCTCCGGCACCACCAGCGTCATTTCACCAGAGGGCGGGGTGAGCAGCTGCGCATTGAAAAGGTAGGACGTGATCGCATCGTCCAGGCTGACACGGTCGGCGGGCACTTCCACCACCTGCACACCGGAGCAGCGCGCTGTAATGGCATCGTAAGTGCCCTGCCGATCGGCAAAGGCTTGTTCGTGCGTGAACAGCACGGTCTCGTTAGCGACAGCCACTACGTCATTGTGAAAGGCGCCAGCCTCGATAGCCTCGGGTGCCTGTTCGACGAACAGAACGCGCTCGGGATCGAGACCATGGCTGCGCGCGATGATCCGGCTGGCCTGTTCGTGCTGACGCGCGGGGAAGCGACCGCCGGGGCGGCCATAGACGAACACTTCCAGCCCCGGTTCACCGTGGCTACCGGCAAAACGCATGTGGTTTGCCGCGCCTTCGTCTCCGAAACAGGGCGGCACGGGGCCGTGGACTGCGAAGTTATCGCTATCGGCAAAAGCCAGTTGCAACTGTGCCAGCGTATCGGGCCATTCGTGGCTGCGATGCGGCATGGTGACGAGATTGGCGACAGTCAGGTGGCACTTGCCGTCTGCGGTATCGGGTGCGGGCGAGACGGTGGCAGCATTGGCCGTCCACATCGAGCTGGCGGACCAAGCTCCGGCCACCAGAGCGGGATCGGTGCTGTCGTCGACTGCCAGTGCTTCCAGCCAGCCGGTATCCGGGCGGGGCAGGGGCACGAAGAAGCCCTGCGCCAGACCCATAGCCATGTTGGCCTTCATCTTGGCGACGCCCTGCAGCGCGGCGGCGCGCGGATAGGACGTGGCGCCAGCGTTCTTCGTCGCCGCGAGGTTGCCGAGGCTGAGACCGGCGTAGTTGTGACTGGGGCCGACGATGCCGTCGAAATTGATCTCCCGCAGGTTCATCGCGCGATGCTCCATACCTTGCCGCCTTTCCCAACATGAAGCAGTTCGGCAGCCTGCGCATCGATGGCGATGCCGTCTCCGCGAATTTCGCGAGCGCCATAGCAGCAGCGGAAATCCTTGAATTCGCCAGCGGCGATCAGTGCTTTCTCGCCCTTCTCCAGCGTGTCCTCCACCACTTCGCCGTGGTGCGCATCGGCGATGGAGCGGACCTTGTCGGTATCGGCCAGCATGGTCGGGCCGCCGTCGAAGATGTCGACATAGCCCTGATAGGAGAAGCCCTCGTTCTCCAGCATGCGCATGGCGGCGCGGCCGCTGGGGTGGGGCAGGCCGATCACCTTCTTCGCCTCCTCGCCCAGCATGGCGATGTAGACCGGGTGCTTGGGCATAAGGTCGGCGATGAACTGGTTGCCATGGATCGCGTTGAACTCGTCCGCTTCCTGGAAGCTCATGCCGAAGAACTTTCCGCCGATGGCGTCCCAGAAGGGCGAACCGCCACGTTCGTCGATGATGCCGCGAAGCTCTGCCAGAATGCGGTCGCCGAAGCGGTGGCGATGAGCGGCGATGAACAGGTAGCGACTGCGCGCCAGAAGCAGGCCGAGACCGCCTGCGCGCTCTCCGGGGTGAAGGAAAAGCCCGCCGACCTCGCTGGTGCCGCCAAGGTCGTTCACGAGGCTGAGCAATTCCGCTGTCACTGCCCGGTCCAGTTCCTTGGAATACTGGGTCAGCGTGTTGATGCGGTAAGAATAGAACGGATATTGATGCCCCACTGCGGTGAACAGCTGGCAAGTGCCGCGGACGTCCGTCGTCTCGGTGTTTTCCAGCACCAAGACGAACGTCTCGCCCACGATCTCGTCACCCTTGCGTGCAAAAGCGGCTTCGGAGCCCTCCAGCTTCGCGGTCAGCGAATTGCGATCGGGCGGCAGATTGGTGAAACCGCCACCGGTCAGCTTGGCCATCTCGTAGAGGTGTTGCAGGTCGTCCGCAGCGGCGGGACGAATAACGAAGCTCAAAGCATGTCTCCGGTAGCAAGGCGGTGAAGCACAATTGCGGATAGCTGCGCGCGCTCGGTCAGAGAAGGCGCGATCATGAATTCGTCGGACGAGTGGATCTTGCCGCCGCGCACGCCCATGGTGTCCACCACCGGCACGTGATTGGCAGCGATGTTGTTGCCGTCGCAAACGCCGCCGGTGCTCTGCCAGCCGAACTTCTGACCAAGCGCCTCTCCAGTGTCGCGCACGAGGTCGAAAAGCTTCTGCGCCTTTTCATCGACCGGCTTGGGCGGACGCGAGATGCAGCCATGCAGGGCGACCTGAAGGTCATGCTCGCTGGCAAGTGTATCCAGCAGGGCGTTGAGATCGCGTGTGAAAGTTTCGGCGGCTTCGGTCGTCTTTGGACGGATGTTGAAGCGCAGGACGGCATGATCGGGCACCACATTGTTTGCCGCGCCCCCGTCAATCTTGGCAGGATTTATCGGCAGGTCGCCATGCTGCATCGCCTTCAGGCGCACCGCGCAATCGGCAGCGGCGACAATGGCATTGCGCCCATCCTGCGGGTTGCGCCCTGCGTGTGCGCTCTTGCCAGTAAAGGTGACCGAGAAGTTGCCGCTGCCGCCGCGCGCGTGGGCCAGGGTGCCATCGGGCAGGGCGCTGGGTTCGTAGGTGAGTGCCGCGAACTTCCCACGGGCCAGTTCGTCGATCAGCGCGGCGGAAGAAAGCGAGCCTGTTTCCTCGTCCGAATTGATCATCACGTCATAGCCGATGTTCGCAGCAGCTTCGCTCGTCTCCAGCGCCATCAGCGCTTCGGCGATCACGGCGATGCCCGCTTTCATATCGGCTGTACCGGGGCCGTTTAGAATCTCGTCGTCCAGCCAGCGCAGCTTCTGGAAAGGATGGTCTGCAGGGAAGACGGTATCCATGTGGCCCGTCAGCAGGAAACGGCGCGGCGCGTCCGGACGAACGGAGCAGACGAGGTGCTGGCCGTGCGGTTTCTCGACCTCTTTCCCGTCGGCGTCGACCACCGTAACCGGTGCCGGATCGTGCAGGGTAACTTCGCCCGGAAGGGAAGAGAATGCCTCGGACAATACCTGGGCCATCTTTGCCAGGCCATCGAGATTGCCGGTGCCCGAGTTGATCGCCGCCCATTTCTGCGTGCGCGTGAGCATGCGCTGCTGGTCGATTCCGGCGATGAGATCGCGTTCGGTCTGGGAAATTGGTTGCATTGCAAACCACATGACCTCTCAAGCCCCGCATTGCAACTACCACACCGGACAAGAGGCGCGTTAACGGGCCTATAAGAGCTTTTCCCTAAAACAGCGCACAAGTGCAGCAAGGGGGCGATGCATGACTAAGGACCGGATCGAGCAGCGTACTCGTTCGACCGTGCGCGCCCTGTTGAAGGATTCCCGCTCCGAGCGCGAAATCTGCATCATGGACATATCCAGCCGTGGCCTGTTGGCAACCACGGCGAATCCGCCCAGACGTGGCGAGTTCGTCGAACTGATCATCGGCCGCAATAATCTTACTGCGCAGGTAAAATGGTCGAGCCAGCGTCGGTTTGGACTATCTCTTCGAGAGCGGGTGAGCGTTGCCGCATTGCTGAAGGGAGGCAAACAACCGGTCGCGATGAAACTTGGCAGGGCAGTGCAGCCCCGCCGCGTCGGAGTGCTAGCCAGCCTGCGGGCGAATCCGCAATTGCTCGCGCGTGTCGGGCAGTTCGGTGCCTTCGCGATGGTGGGGGTTATCGCGGGCTATTTTATCATCACCACCATGGAATCAGGTTTCGCGCCGCTGCAGCAGGCAATGGCAACGCTGGGCAACGTCAAAAGCGGCTGATTTTCTGCGCTCGCCCGACGATGTGCTTTACGAAGCGATAACCGTTCTTGCCTAGAGGGCAGCGTCTACCACACCACGGGTATCGCAATGCTAGCAGGCAGCCAACAACCAAGAAGCGAAGAACGCGAGACAGTTATGCTGCGCGCGCAAGTTGTCGATTCGCGCGGTACGCATGATGCGCGGATTTCCGACGTCAGTTCTCGCGGTCTGTTGGGCAATATGGCGAATCCTCCCGCACGCGGCGAATTCATCAACGTCCACTTTCAGGCACGCGAGCTGGGTGGGCAGGTTCGCTGGGTGAACGGGCGCAAGTTCGGTGTGCGCCTGCGAGAACGGGTGGACGCGGCTTCGTTGATGAACGGTCGTCGCCCGCGCCAGATTGGAAAAGCAATTCAGGTCGAGCCAGCAGAAACGGCATCGCTCAAGGCAACGATCATCACCTATGCGGTGCTGGGCATCACGGCGCTTTCTACCGCTTATCTTATCGTTACTTACCTGTTCTGAGTGCCCAGGGCGCGAGCAATCTGGGTGAACTCTTCCACCGTCAGTGTTTCTGCGCGCCTCGTCGCGTCGATGCCACATGCCTCGAGCGCGTCCAGCGCGCCCGGTAGCCCTTTCAGGCTCTGGCGCAGCATCTTGCGTCGCTGACCAAAGGCAGCTTCGGTAAGTCGCTCTAGTATTTTCGCTGAGACGCCGTCAGGCGCGTCCCTGGGCACAACATGAACGATGGCGCTCATCACCTTGGGCGGAGGTGTAAAGGCGCTGCGATGGACTTTCATCGCCAGTTTAGGCGTTGCGCGCCACTGGGCCAGTACGGCGAGGCGTCCGTAGGCGCTGGTGCCGGGCTTGGCGACGATGCGCTGGGCGACTTCCTGCTGGAACATCAGCGTCAGGCTGCTCCATTCAGGCGGCCATTCCTCGCCGCCCATCCAGCGCGTGAACAGCAACGTGCCGATGTTGTAAGGCAGGTTCGCAGCGACGGCGAACGGTTCGCCCATCAATTCCGCATGGTCGATGGCCAGAGCATCGTCCTCGAGGACACGCAACTTGCCGGGAAATGCCTCCTGCAACTCGGCAAGCGCAGGGATGCAGCGGCTGTCGCGTTCGATAGCCGTCACACGCGCCCCTGCGCGCAGAAGGGCGCGCGTCAGGCCGCCCGGACCGGGCCCGATTTCCAGCACGGCCTTGTCTTGCAGATCACCGGGGATGGCGACGATGCGATCGAGCAATTGCTCGTCGAACAGGAAGTTCTGGCCCAATGCCTTGCTGGCGGAAAGGCCATGCGTGGCGATGACTTCGCGAAGCGGGGGCAGGGTCACGCCAGCGCCGCCCTACGCTCTGCGATTTCACCCGCCATGCGAATCGCGGCAATCATGGCGTTTGCGCGGGCGACGCCCTTTCCCGCGATGTCGAATGCTGTCCCATGGTCCGGCGAAGTGCGGACGACTGGCAGACCGAGTGTGACGTTGACGCCTTCGTCGAAGTCGAGTGTCTTCAACGGCACCAGCGCCTGATCGTGGTACATGGCGATGGCGACATCATAGGTTTCGCGCTTGTGCGGGGCGAACAGCGTGTCCGCCGGATGCGGGCCGGTAGCATCGATCCCTTCGCTGCGAAGCTGTACAATGGCAGGCGCGATGACATCGATTTCCTCACGGCCCATCCGCCCATCCTCGCCGGCGTGCGGGTTTAGACCAGCAATGGCGATACGGGGGTTTGAAATGCCGTAATCGGTCTGCATTGCGCGCGCGACGATGCGGGTCCGGTCAACGATCAGATCGTGGGTCAGGCGCTTGGGCACTTCGGAGAGGGCACAGTGCACTGTCATTGGCACGGTCCGCAGCGAAGGGCCGGCAAGCATCATGACGGCGCTTTCCCGCAGGGCGCCGCAGGCATCCGCGCAGAATTCGGTCTGGCCTACGAAGGTCTGGTCAATGGCGTAGATCGCGGACTTGGCGACTGGTGCCGTCACGACGCCTGATGCTTCGCCAGACTGCACCAATTCGAGCGCGCGGGCGAGGGACGCTCTGGCGAGCGTTGCGCCATGGCGCGTGGGTTCGCCCGGGGTGTAATCAGCTTCCGGTCCGCCTTCGACCATCAGTTCGTCTGGGAACGCAATTCCGAGCCGGCGTCCCGCTTCGCGCAGCACTTCCGCGCCGCCGCAGACTACGAACTCCGGTAGACGCAATTCGTCACGCCGGGACCAGCTTTCCAGGATGATTTCCGGACCGACCCCCGCCGGGTCGCCGATGGTTACGGCAAGCGGCAGGGCGTCTGTCATGAGCGGATCAATTGTATTCTATCACCGCGTCGCGGCGAAGGTCGCGCAGGTAGCGCTGGGCACGGCGGTTGACGCGCTCGTCTTCCAGCTGCGCCATGATCTGGTCGGTGTTCGGACCCTGCGTTTCTTCGGGATCGTCACGGCCGCAAAGCATGAGCACGCGGATGCCTTCGGACAGGTCACCGAAAGGCGGGGTGGTCTCGCCCACGTTCATCTGCAGCATCACGCTCTGCAGCGCTTCGGGTAGCTGGCGAACCTGGATCTGGTCATTGTCGACCGTCGATGCGCCGATAGCCGCAGCGCGCAGGTTGGCGTCGCCGCAACCGTTCATTTCGTCCACGGCGTCGATGAAGGCAGCACCGCGTTCCTCGGCCTCCGCCTGCGAAATACCTTCGGGGAAGGTAATGCTGATCTGTTTCAGGCTCAGCACGGCGTCGCGCGGGTCGGCCATGCCGATCTGGCGCTGATCGATCATCAGCAGGATGGAGAAGCCGCCGGGAATTTCCAGCGGACCGACCAACTGGCCGGGCGTCATCTGCTGCGCAGCTGCTTCCAGCGTCGGCTGCTGCAGCTGCTCCAGGCGAATCCAGCCAAGGTCACCTCCGACGATGGCGCTGGAGGCCTGCGAATACTGGCGGGCATAGGCGACGAAGCTGCCGCCTGCGCGAAGCTGTTCGATGATTTGGTTGGCATTGGCCATGACCTGATCGCGGTTCACCGGCGTTGCCGAAAGGAAGATTTCGCCGAGGCGATATTCGGTCGTGCCGCGAGAGGCGTTCAGACGCTCGACCAGTTCGTTCACTTCGCCTTCGGAGACATTGACGAACGGGGTGACGTTACGGCGCAGCAGGCGGTCCCAGGCGAGTTCACCCTGGATCTGACGCTTGATGGAGCGGGGGGAAGAGCCGATGGAGCGCAGGTACTGGTCGAGCTGTTCCACGCTCATACCACGCGCTTCGCGGGCGAAACGTTCGTAGGCAGCGTCCACTTCTTCAGCGGTGACGGCCATTTCCAGAGCGGCGGCTTCCTGAACCTGCAACGTTTCGTCGATCAGGTTGCGCAGAACCTGCAGGCGCAGGCGCTGGATTTCCTCTTCGGGAAATTCGGTTTCCTGGGCGGAGAGAATCAGCGCAACGCGGTGATCGACATCGGTGCCGGTGATGATGTTGCCGTTCACGCGCGCAGTCGCGCGGCGCACGTTCGGATCCTGCGGTTCGACGATGAAGGAAATATCGTCCGGCAGGTTGAACGCGTCGGAGCCTGCGACCTGCACGCCCTGGGCCTGTGCAGTGCTGGCGAGCAGAGCGGCGCCGATTGCCGTGGCGGAGTATTTCAGCATTTTCGTCGCAAAAACGATCACTTGGGTTACCTTGTTCTGTCTGTGGGGTCTGCAAAGAGACACCCGGATGCAGGGTGTGCCATGGCGAAAGATGGCTTAACCCTAGCTGAGCCGGCTCCTCCTAGCCAAATGAACTGGCGCTGCCAATGCGCTGGATCAAACCTTCGGTGGACCCTCTAGTTGAAGCCGAGATTGCGCAGGCTGAAATAGATGCGGAAACTGCTGCCCGACTGGGCATCTGCAAGCTGGATGTAGTCGCGTCGCCAGGTGAAGCCGAATTCGAGGCAATCGTCGGCATAGGCGATGCCAAGGCGTGTACGCAGCGGCTCGAAACCGTCGGCTTCGAGCGTCGGGTCCTCGGCGCGGTCGGTCAGGTTCACCACGGCGGAGCCGAACACCGACCAGTGACGGGCGAATGCAACACGTCCTGCAAGGCGGATTTCCTCGCGGTCCTGCAGATCCTCCAGCGTGAAATCGATGTCGCGGTTGAGCTGGAGGTAGCCCACTTCGACATAGGTGCGGTCTGAACCGACCGTCGCGTCCACCTCGTTGCGGCGTACGGCGAGGTTATCCTTGTCGAGGCGGAAGCGGTGGGTGAACTTCAGGAAGTCGCGGTAACGCACTTCGGTGCGGCCAACGAAGTCGGAGAACTGTTCGTTGAGGCCGGTGCCGTCCGGGAACAGCGCAGGCTCGTCGGTCAGGCGGTAGGACTGGCCAACGGTCGTATGCAGGCGCCAGCCGGGGAAATTGGCCTGCCAGTCGACGCCGTAGGTCATGCGTACGCCGTCTTCCACGCGGTCGTAACCGGGGAAGCGGTTGAGCGCGAAGAGGTTGGAATCCTCCAGGTCGATGGCGCGCGCGTCCTCGTTGGGAATGTCGAGGTTGCGGATCGAGGGCGAGGCGACGAACTGCACGCGCGGCGTCAAAATCTGCGAGCCGCCCATGAATTCGCCGATGAAGGGCCACTTGATGTCTACTGCCGCCGTGGCGACGCCGCGGGTCTGCCAGCCTTCCTGCCCGCGATAGCTTTCCACCGTAGTCAGAACGTTCTCGTCGGAGTGGTAGATGTCGCCGCGCAGCAATGCCGTCAGCGTGACTTCCTGGCCCATCGGCGTGATCCGCCGCATGTCCCAGCGAGCACGGGCGAAGGCGCGCTGCGTGTCCTGCCCCTCTGCGCGAGTGATGGCGAGGGTGTTGGCCTGCAGTTCTACCTGTCCGCCGAGCACGGGGTCCTGCAGGCGATAGCGCGCGTCGATCAGCGGCAGGGCAAGCGGCACTTGGCCCTGATCTGTGCTGACAAGCAGCGCCTGTGTGGCCCAGCCGGCGATGGAGACGTAGGAGTTCTCGTCCTGCCGGGTGAGTTCGACAACCGAGCGGATGCGATCTTCGCGGCTAATGTCGTAGCGGCGCAGGAACGTGCGGTCGCTTGCAAGGCGCAGCGAGCCTTGCGCAGTCCAGTTCTCGTCCAGCTGAAAACGGCCATTGGCGAAGAAATAGCCGCGGAAATCCTCTTCCGAGGTGGGCACCGTGGAATTGAGCGGAATGCGCGAACCATAGGTGGCATAGCCCGTCACCTGAAACGCGCCGTTGCCTGTCAGGTGGCGATACTGCGCCGAGACCATCGGTGCCGCCTCGGTGTAGATATAGCCCGAAAGCGTAAGGTCACGGGTGTCGTCGATGCGCCAGTAATAGCTGTCGGTAATCTCGATGCCGTTGGAGGCGGTGAGGCCGATGTCCGGAATGAAGAAGCCCGAATTGGCACCGCCGTCGGCACGCACCGTAAGGCCGGGCAGGGGCAGCACACGGGCACCGAACAGTTCGAGATAGGCGTTGCGGAAACGGATGCGGGCCGTTTCCTCGTCGTAATAGACGCGCTCTGCCGTAACCCGCCAGCTGGGGCTCTTGTCGCAGCCGTCTGCATCGATCACCGCGCAGCTGGAATAGACCGCGCGGGTCAGTTCGATGTCGCCGCCTTCTGCACGCACGGCCTGTTCGGCTGCCAGCCTGCCACCCTGCCGGAAGGCAAGCAGCAGGTTGTCCATCGCGCCTGCTTCCAGTTCGTCGGTCAGTACGAGGCGATCCGTGAAAAGCTGGTTGCCGTTCTCGTCTACCAGCCGGATCGATCCGGTGGCGACGATCTCGCCGGTCATCCGGTTCCACGTCACAGCGTCGGCGCGCACGGACTGGTCGCCTGAGCGCAGGATCACGTTGCCCGCAGCGGTGATGGTGTCGGTGGTATCGTCGTAGCGAAGCTCGTTCGCCTCGAACCCGATCTGGCGCGCTTCGCCAGTGGCAATCTGCGGGACGAACGACGAATCTCCGGCAACGGGAAATCCGCTGTCGTCGCCGTCGTCTGGCTCCGGCGTCTCGACCGGCTCTATCGCGGTGTCCACACCGGGAGCCGCGCCTTCCTGGGCGAGGGCCGCATAAGGGCTGCAGAGAGCAAGCGCGGCGGCAGCGCCGGCAAGGGGCACGCGGAGCGAACAGTCAGGCAACGCGGGAAGCAGGCCGGGGAGCATGGCTTGCCTATTGCACCACGCGCACGTAATCGCAACGCCAGCTTTGATGCGCTGCGACAGACAGCGCCATAAAAACAGACATTCCCATTGGAGCCCCCCGATCTATGGACATCGAATTCACCGATACTCTCGAAACCGCCAGCCCCCGCGTCGTCGCCCGCATCGTGGAGCAGGACAAGCTGCCTGCCGACCTGCCGATGGCCGTTTCCGAAGGGGCCAAGGCCACGCGCTTCACGGGCAAGCCGGGACAGGTTTACGACGGGTTCGCTGAAGTCGACGGCAAGCTGGTGCGACTCGCGCTGGCCGGTTCGGGCAAGAAGAAAGCCGAAGGCCGCCACGCCGCGCTGGAACGCGCAGGGGCCGCGCTGGCCGCGAAATACCTCACCAGCGGCGAGAGCGAGATTGCTGTCGATGCAGGTGCAAGCGGCCTCGATGCCGAAGAGACCGCCGCTGTCCTGATGGGCGCACGCCTTCGTTCGTGGCGCTGGGATCACTATCGCACCAAGCTGCGTGACGAGCAGAAGCGCACGCTGAAGAAGGTCGTCGTGATCGGTGCGCGTGATGGGACTGCGGCCGAGTGGGAAGACGCCAAGGCCGTGGCCAAGGGCGTCGAATTCACCCGCGAGCTGGTGGCCGAGCCTGCCAACGTGATTTACCCCGAAAGCTTTGTGGAGCGCTGCGCCAAGCGCTTTGAAGGCACGGGTGCCGAACTCGTCGTGCTGAACGATGCCGAGATGGAAAAGCTGGGCATGGGCGCGCTGCTGGGCGTGGGCCTTGGTTCCGAGCGCCCTTCGCGCCTGTTGGCAATCAAGTGGATGGGCGGCGCCGAAGGCGAAGCGCCCACCGCGTTCGTCGGCAAGGGCGTGACCTTCGATACCGGCGGCATCTCGATCAAGCCGGCGCCGGGAATGGAAGACATGAAGTGGGACATGGGCGGCGCTGGCGCAGTTGCTGGTGCCATGCTTGCGCTCGTCTCGCGCAAGGCCAAGGCCAATATCATCGGCGTTTGCGGCCTTGTGGAGAACATGCCCGATGGCAAGGCGATGCGCCCCGGCGATATCGTCACCTCGATGTCGGGACAGACGGTCGAAGTACTCAACACGGACGCTGAAGGCCGCCTCGTGCTGTGCGACGCGCTGACCTGGGTGCAGCGCGAGTTCAAGCCTGCCCGCATTGTCGACCTTGCAACGCTTACCGGCGCCATGCTGATCGCGCTGGGCAGCGAGCATGCCGGTGCCTTCTCCAACAACGATGAACTGTGTGACGAGCTGCTGCACGCTGGCAAGCAGGCGGGCGACAAGCTGTGGCGCTTCCCGCTGGCACCTGAGTACGACAAGCTGCTCGACAGCCCGATTGCCGACATGAAGAACATCGGCGGCCGCTATGCAGGCTCCATCACGGCGGCGCAGTTCCTCCAGCGCTTCATCGAGAATGACACCCCCTGGGCGCACCTCGACATCGCGGGCATGGTCTGGGCCGACAAGCCCGGTGCAACCTGGGATAAGGGCGCAACCGGCTATGGCGTGCGCCTGCTCGACCGTTTCATCCGCAACGCGGTGGAGGGCTGAGCCAACCTATGCCGAAGATGCGGCGCAAGTCCGACCTGCCGTCGAAGATTTGCGCCGCATGCGGCCTGCCATTCACATGGCGCAAGAAGTGGGAGCGGGACTGGGACAACGTCCTGTACTGTTCCGAACGTTGCAAGCGGTCCAAGGGGAGGAGTTCACAATGAGGGTCGATTTCTACCTTCTGTCCAGTGATCCGGCCCCTGCCGCGATTGCCCTGCTGGCAACGAAAGTGAGGCAGGCGGGCAAGCGGCTACTGGTCGTAGCGGACGATCTCGCCCTGCTTGAGGAAATCAGCCAGACCTTGTGGGAATCCGCTCCGGAAGAGTTCCTCGCCAATGGCATCGCGGGTGACGAGCATGACGCGGTGCATCCCATCCTGCTGTCGAACGACCTCGATCCCGCCAATGGCGCAACCTTCCTGCTGATCGCGGACGGCCAGTGGCGCGAGCCGGTGGAAGAGTTTGAGCGCGTGCTATTCCTGTTCGATCAGGAAACCATCGCAGGCGCCCGGCAGACGTGGAAAGCGCTGCAGGACCGCGAGGGGATGGAGCGCAAGTTCTGGAAGCAGCAGAACGGGCGCTGGGTCGAGGGGCCTTGACCTTCGCGCTTCCCCGGCGGACAGTCGTCAGCGTTCCAAAGGGGGAAAACATGCGCGCAATCATCATCCTGTCCGCCGCCGCCATTTCGCTGTCCGCATGCGGCAGTTCGGACGAAGGTACTTTCGAGACCGAAGACGGCGAGACGGTGGAATACCAGGTCGACCGCGACGACGGCGATACCGAGCTGCGCATTTCCGGCGACGATGGCGAGGAGATGGTGATCAACTCGGGCGCAGGCTCCGCTTCCGACATGCCCGATGGCTATTCGCTCTATCCCGGTGCCAGCGTCGTATCCACCACCACCATGAGCCAGGCCGACGGGCAGGGCTCGCTGGTCATCATGCAAAGCGATGCCGCGCCCGATGCGATGGTGCGCTTCTACCGCCAGCAGGCAGAAGCCGCAGGCATCGACATCGGTATGGGAATGAATACCAACGGCACGATGATGATCGCCGGTGAAAGCGAAAGCGGCGCGACCTTCAGCTTCAATGCGTCCCCTTCTGGCGACGGTACCACGGCACAGCTCGTCGTTGGGCAGGGGATGAACTAGGCGAGCGCCGCCTGACGCCAGTTCCGTTGCAATCAGCGCAAGCCATCTTGCCCTGCGAAGGCGGGGGCGCTAGGGCGCGCGCGAATTCTCAACAACACAACAAGTCTTCGCAAAGGAACTTCCCATGGCGGTTACCCGCACCTTCTCGATCATCAAGCCCGACGCCACCCGTCGCAACCTGACCGGCGCTGTCACCAAGATGCTGGAAGACGCCGGCCTGCGCGTCGTCGCTTCCAAGCGCATCCACATGACCCGCGAACAGGCCGAAGGCTTCTACGCCGTTCACAAGGAACGCCCCTTCTTCGGTGAACTGGTCGACTTCATGATCAGCGGCCCGGTCGTGGTGCAGGTCCTCGAAGGCGATGACGCTGTTGCCCGCAACCGCAAGGTGATGGGCGCAACCAACCCGGCAGATGCCGACGAAGGCACGATCCGCAAGACCTACGCCGAAAGCATCGAGGCAAACTCGGTCCACGGCTCGGACAGCGACGAAAACGCCAAGATCGAAATCGACTTCTTCTTCAACGAAGACGAAATCGTCGGCTAAATACTGCCACACTAACATTTGGCAGTTTTTGAATTCCCCTCGACCCGTGATATTCAATCCGCGGGTCGCAGGGGAATTTCCTTTTTTTGGGGGAGATTCTCCCGGCGGTCCGTGGGGTCAACTGCAGTTATGCAGGAGATTGACGGTGTTTTCCTGGCGGGCGAAGTCTCCGGTACAAACGGTAAAGGCGTTCATCTCGGCGATGAATGGCCGCGATTTTGCGCGCGTGGAGAAACTGCTCGCCAAAGACATGCGCCTGATCGACAATGCGAACAAGGAACTGCGCGGGGCACATCACTGCCTGGCGTTGCTGGAACGTGTTGCCGAGCTGGCGCCGGATTACCGCCTCGATGTGAACACTATCGTCGAGCGGGGCGACGAGATCCTGATTTCCGGCAATTCTATCACCGCGAGTGAAGAGATGGCGGTATCGACCCAGTGGCGCGCGCGGGTGCGCGACGGCAAATTGCAGGAATGGCAAAGCTATAGCAACCGCCTGACGCCTTCGATGATCGCGACCGTACTAAAAACACAAGAATAACAAATGTTAGTTTTCTTGACATTTCGTCAAACCCATTAGCTCGCACCACCATTGCATGATAGTCTAGCCATGCGGATCGAGAGACTCGCGCGGGCAATGGCCTATTCCGGTCCTGCCCTCTATTCTGCGGAGGCAGATTATCTTCTCATCTCGCAAGAATCTTCCTGTCAGCGTCGTGCAGCGGTACATCGCTGCTCTCAACGCGTGCGATACGGAAACGATCGACGGTCTGCTCGCAGATGACATCCGCTATGTAGACAGTTCCGGCGGCTGGCTGGAAGGACGCGAAAATGTTGTCTCGGCCACGCGCGATTTCTTCGACACCGGGATCGAATTTCGCATCGACGATGCCAAAATCGTCCTCCACGGTGATGAGGTTCTGGTGCGAGGAGTTGCCAGCGCGCGCGATCCTGAACTGGCGACTGACAAGCTCTGGAAAGCGAAAGTGACGAACGGAAAGCTCAGCTTCTGGCAAGGGTTTGGCGACAAGGGAGTGCCCTTTGCCCGCATGGTCAGCCCCGAAAAGGTCGGCATCGCCTATTCGATGCAGCCCCTGTTCCCTTCGAAAAGCGCCTGACTGACTTTCCTTGGCTGCGTCAGGCAGCCGTTTCGGTAAATTTCCGCAATTGCTGACCGTGCGCCTTGTGCGGCGATTGCTGCGCGCGGCCTTGTTCGCTGCGCATCGCCTCTATTGCGTTATCGGACAGCGGCAGGCGAAGTTCTGCATAGATCCGCCTGGTCTCAGCCTCCCAGTCGACATTCAAGGCATCGAACTTCACGAGGGTCAGGGGGCCTTTGAAATCGGCGAGGGCTGTGTCCATCCGCTCTTGCCGCAGGGCAATCTTGCGCGCCACTTCGGCCTCGATCCAGCCGTAGTCGACATCGTCAGACTGCATCGCCATCTGGTTCGCGACGAGCGATGCCGCGCTGGCGGCGGTGTCGTCCGGACAGCGGCTCGTCATTACGACGCGTGCATCGGGGAATTGTGCCAGCAGGGCAGGCAGGTCCTCGGCAAATTGCGGAACCTTGAGAACGCGCGGGCGGTCTGCATTGCCGTGCCAGTCGGCATCGGTTCGAAGCATTCTGGCAAATTCGCGATAGATGGGCGCGGGATCACGATCTTCACTGAATGCCGTGAAAGAGGGAATGCGCCATTGCGCTTCGTACGCGCAGTGATCGAGCGCGGCGGCCAGCCAGCCCAATTCCTCGTCCGCGCGGGTAACGCCGAAGGGATGGATCGCATCCAGCCACGGGTCGAGCACGCGGGCGAACATCAGCGAAAGGGCAGACCAGGCAGGCCGGGTGTCGGGAGAGCGCGGCACCGGATGCCAGCTATCGCAGAAACGGGTGGACGAAAGCGCGGGATCGGCGGCTAGCAGGCGGTGCACTCGCGTCGTGCCGCTGCGCATGTGGCCAACCACGATAACGGGCGGTGCCAATGGTGTTTCGAGCACTTCCGGCTCTACCTGCCACAATGCACCCAGTTCCAGCCGCTGCCGGATCGCGCGCACCAACTGGCCGTGCGCCATGGTGAGACCCAGCGGGTTGAGCTTCGCTTCAGACACTAGCGATTCGGCGAGGATTTCCAGCCGCAGCCGAAAATCCGCCATGTCAGCCTCGCTGCGCGGGCCCTGTTCGCCAGCGGCGGGAGCGTCGCGAAGGGCCTTGGCCCACAAGGCGTCAGCATCGAGCGTAGGGCGGTCGCTCAGCCCCTTGCGCCACGCGGTCTCCAGCCAGCCATTCACCCGGTCCACGCGGGGTGAGCGGGCACAGGGATGCGGGCGCGGCGGCAGGCTCATGCGTCAGAAATCGTCGGCAGCATCACGCAGCTTCGTGAGCCGTTTCGGTGCGACCAGACGCCAACTTCTTTCAAGCCATTCAGCAACATGGTCCCAATCAACGCCCGGGCGGTTGAGAATGATCCCGACCCATCCGCTCGCCCCGTAATAGGCAGGCCGATAGTAGGTATCGGGCGCAGTTTCGATCAAGCCTGCCATCTCGTCCGGTCCACTGGTTTTTACGAGCAGGCCGATATGCGGTTCGCCGTGGTGGCGTTCGGACAGATAGGCGAAGTATTTGCCGCTCTTGCCGCCGCTGCGCCAGCCGGGGGAGCCGTGGCTGTCACGCTCCTCCACCTCCGGCAGTTGCAGGGCGAGTTCGCGCGCTTTCTCCAGCAGCCAGTCGGCGCGGTAATGCCGCCCGACATAGTCGGCCACCATGCGCGGGTAGAGCTGGTATTCGGCAAGGATCACGCGGTGAGCGAGGCTGTCAGGCGTATCGGTGGGCAGAATCGCAACGGGCATCTGTCCCAGCAGAGGACCACCGTCGAGTTCAGGCGTCACCACGTGGACAGAGCATCCGCCATAGGCTTCGCCCGCCTCGATGGCGCGCTGGTGCGTGTCGAGGCCCTTGTACTTGGGCAGCAGGCTGGGGTGGGTGTTGACCATGCAGCCTTCCCAGCCGTTCACGAAGTCCGCCGTCAGGATGCGCATGTATCCGCACAGGGCGAGGTATTCCGCACCCGATTCGCGCAGGGCCGCGTCCATGATCTTTTCATGTTCACGCCGGTCCATGCCGCGATGGTCGTGGCAAAAGGTAGCGATCCCTTCAGCCGCGGCGATCTTTAGACCGGGCGCGTCGGGATTGTTGCTGGCGACCAGCACGATCTCATAGGGACAGTCCGGAAGGCGCGACTGGAACAGCAGCGCCGACATGGTGGTGCCGTTGCCGGACAGCAGGCAGGCGATTTTCGCCTTTGGCCCGCTCATTTCAGGCATCGTGATCAGCGACCCAGTCGGCCTTGGCAGACCATGTTCCGGCAGAGCCCTTCACCGTGCAGCCGCGCTGGCCTTCCACGATTTCGCCGATACGGAAGACTTCCTCGCCAGCTTCGGTGAGCGCCGCAGTGACGGCGTCGACCTTGTCCGGCGTTACCGCCAGCACCATGCCCACGCCGCAGTTGAAAGTGCGCGCCATTTCGCCCGGCTCGATATTCCCCTGCGCCTGCAGGAACGCCATCAGGCGCGGCTGCTCCCAGCTGTCGGCGTCGACAACGGCACGTGCGCCTTCGGGAAGAACGCGGGGCAGGTTCTCCAGCAGTCCGCCACCGGTAATGTGCGCCAGCGCGTCGACATGGCCTGCGCGCACGGTTGGCAGCAGGCTTTTCACGTAGATGCGGGTGGGCGCGATCAGGAAGTCGATCAGCAACTTGTCCTGATCGAACAGGGCAGGGCGGTCCAGCTTCCAGCCCTTGTCTGCCGCCAGGCGGCGCACGAGCGAGAAGCCGTTGGAATGGACACCGGAGCTGGCAAGACCCAGCAGCACGTGGCCGGGCGCGACGCGTTCGCCGGTCAGCTGCTCGCCGCGCTCCACCGCGCCGACGCAGAAGCCGGCAAGGTCGTAGTCACCTTCCGCATACATGCCCGGCATTTCCGCAGTCTCGCCGCCGATCAGCGCGCAGCCCGCATCCTTGCAGCCTTCGGCGATGCCCGCGATCACGCGCTCCGCAATGCCGTTCTCCAGCTTGCCGGTGGCGAAGTAGTCGAGAAAGAAAAGCGGCTCCGCGCCCTGAACGATCAGGTCGTTCACACACATGGCGACAAGATCGATGCCGACGGTGTCGTGCCGGTTGGTGTCGATGGCCAGCTTCAGCTTGGTGCCGACGCCGTCATTGCCCGCTACCAGAAGCGGGTCCTTGTAGCCTGCCGCCTTGGGATCGAAGAAACCGCCAAAGCCGCCGATTTCGCCGTCCGCACCGGGGCGCATGGTGGCTTTTACGAGGGGGCCGATCGCCTTCACGAGACGGTTGCCGGCATCGATGGAGACGCCGGCCTGTTCGTAGGTGTAGGATTGCTTGTCCGAATTCATCCCACCGCCATAGTCTTTCAGGCTTGGAATTCCACTCGCCTTTGGGCAAAAGACCCGCGAATTCCCCCATGAACATCGTTTTTTCCCCTTCTCGCCCCCTGAATGAGCGCCTGCCCACAGCGATTGCGCTGCTGGCCATCCTTGCGCTTGCCATCCTCGCTGCCGCCTCGCTGGTGGCGCAGGTCTCCGGAGAAAGGGGCATCGCGCCCGTCGCCAGCAGCAGCGATATCGAGGTGAGCGGCATCGAGGTGGACGTTCACGGCGACAGTGCGGAAGAGGCGCGCGCCAACGGCTGGCGCGAAGCGCAGCGCATCGCGTGGGAGCGGCTGGAAGGGCCGGACATTCCCGATTCGCGCCTCGAATCACTCGTCGCCGCCATCGTGGTGGAAGAAGAGAACATCGGCCCGCGCCGCTACATCGCCAAGCTGGGCGTGATTTTCGACCGCCAGCGCGCGGGTGCCCTTCTGGGTGCCAGCGGAGAGCGCTCGCGCTCCGCCCCGATGCTGACGCTGCCGGTGCTGATTTCCGGCGGTACGGAAACGATGTTCGAAGTGCGCAACCCCTGGCAGCGCGCCTGGGCGGAATACCAGTTCGGCTCCAGCACCATCGACTATGTGCGCCCCTCGGGTTCGGGCGGCGAATCGCTCCTGCTGACCTATGGCCAGACGGGCCGCCGCAGCCGTGCGTGGTGGAACAACATTCTCGACCAGTTCGGCGCTGCCGACGTGCTGGTGCCGATTGCCAACCTGCGCTGGGAATGGCCGGGCGGCCCGGTGGAAGGTCGTTTCACCGCCCGCTACGGCCCGGACAACCGTTACCTCGACGAATTCACCATGCGGGCCGATAGCGCCGCAGAACTTCCCGCCATGCTCGAGCGCGCGGTCACGCGCTTCAACGAGATTTTCGCAGAAGCGCTGGCCGATGGCACCCTGCGCCCTGACCCGACGCTGACGCTCGACAATATCGAGATCAGCGACGAAGTCCGCGCCCTGCTGGAAGCCGCCCGCCGCGCCGAGGCTGCCGAACAGGCTGCCGCTGCGGGCGAAGGCGATGGCGGCGGCGAAGTGACCTCCGAAGGCCCCGAGCAACCTCAGCCGGTGGAAACCGCAACGCCTGCGGCGACATATCCGGTGCAGGTGGCAACGGCTGATGCCGCCGCCTTCGATGGAGCAATCCAGGCCCTTCGCGCAGTGCCCGGCGTTACCCGCGTTTCCGTCACCTCGACTGCCATTGGCGGTGCATCGGTGATGAGCGTGACCTATTCCGGCGACGTGTCGTCCCTGGCCGATGCGCTGCGCCAGCGCGGCTGGGCGGTGAACGAAGGGCAGGGCGCGCTCGGCATTTCGCGCTAAAGAGGCTCGGATGAGCCAGATCGCACTCCCCCTTGCAGCCAGCGGCCGTGGCCCTGCGCGGATCGTGATCGGCAATGCCAACTCTCATGTGGCGGAGGCATTGCTTGGGCCCGAGACATGGCCCTATCGCACCGCCGTGCTCACCGGTCCTCCGCGATCGGGCAAATCGCTGCTGGCGAACTGGTTTGCCAAAAGCGGCAGGGGCGATGCCATCGACGATGGGCAGGAGTTGCCCGAAGACGAGCTGTTCCACCGCTGGAACCGCGCGCAGGAAGAGGGCAAGGCACTGCTGATCGTCGGCGGCGAACCGCCATGGAACATCACCTTGCCGGACCTGCGCTCGCGCCTTGGTGGCTCCCTGCAACTCGAAATCGGCCAGCCGGACGACGAAATGGCGCGCGAATTGCTACTCTCGCAGGCGGAAGAACGCGGCCTGCCGCTATCGCCTGATGCTGCCGATTACCTGATTCCCCGCGCTTCCCGGTCGCAGGAAGAACTGGAGAAACTGGTCGCGACAATCGACCGCTTGTCTCTGGAACGAAAGGCCCCACCTACGCTTGGTATCTGGCGTGCTGCACTCGAAGCGGTGCACGGGCCCGAGGAGCCGCGCTTGATCTGAGCCGGTTTTAATGGGAAACTGAAACCTATGTTCGACAGGTTGGTAGCCTATCTGGACTCGATCCGCGACCGCGACCCTGCGCCGCGCTCACGGTGGGAAATCCTGCTTTATCCGGGGGTTCTGGCTCTCGGCATGCACAAGATCGCCCACTGGCTGTTCGAGGCAAAGCTGTTCTTCCTTGCGCGTCTCGTGAACCACATCTCGCGCTGGATGACGGCAATCGACATTCATCCAGGCGCGAAGATCGGCAAGAACTTCTTCATCGACCACGGCTTTACCGTCATCGGCGAAACCGCCGAAATTGGCGATAACGTGACGATCTACCAGTGCGTGACGCTGGGCGGCACCAATCCCACCAACGGGCAGGGCGGCAAGCGCCACCCGACGCTGTGCGACAACGTGATTATCGGTTCGGGCGCACAGGTGATCGGCCCCATCACCGTGGGCGAACGTGCCCGTGTCGGTGCCAATGCCGTGGTGACGGACGATGTGCCCGAAGGCGCGACCATGATTGGCCTCAAGGCACGATCCACGCTGGTGCCCGCCGAAACCTGGCTGCGCGAGTTCATCCCCTACGGCACGCCGTGTGACGAGCCGTGCGAGCCTGTTCCCAGCGAACGGGTTCAGGTGCTGGAAGCTGAAGTTCAGCTTCTTCGCAACGAGCTTGCCGAGATGCGCAAGGCCCTGCCTGCGGCTGACGATGCCGCCGCCAAGCGCAAGAGCGGGGCGCAGAATTGATGGCTGCGCACAGCGGCTCACCCAACATCGTTGCATTCCCCGGCCAGCGCGCGCCCGAACAGGTGGGTTTCAACCGACAGGAACTGACGCGCATTCTCGATCTCTATGGCCGGATGGTCGCCGCTGGTGAATGGCGAGACTACGCAATGGATTTCACTCGCGACTGCGCCACTTTCGCTGCCTTCCGCCGCACGGCTGACGTGCCGCAGATGCGCCTCGAGAAACGCCCTGCGCTACACCAGAAGCAGGGCATGTGGGCGCTCTTCGGGGAGCAGGGCCAGGTGCTGAAACGCGGACACGAGCTTCATAACGTGCTCGCGCCGGTCGAGCGGCGTCTGGTCAAGCTGGTGGACTGAAAGAAAAGCGCCCGCAGGCGCGAACCTGCGGGCATTCTCCTCCCCAAGATGGGTATTTCGTTGCTCAGGCGGCCTGCGCGATGGGGCCGACCAGCGGCAGACGATCCTGCCAGTTGCCGGGCAGCTTCTCCACCACGCCAGCGCGGATGGTGGGCCAGAAGGCAGACAGCATCAGTAGGGCAGAGCCGATCACCAGCGCGGTGAGCGCGACGCTGAGTTCCACCATGCCATATTGCTCGAACAGGCTACCGAGCGCGAAGAGCACGTAGGCCAGGGCCGAAACGAGCAGCGCACGCCGGTCGATTGCCAAGGCCACGATGCCGAACAGCACGTAGACCGCCAGCACCAGCAGCACGCCGCCCACGCCGACAATGCCGCCATCGGTAATACCCAGCCAGTGAAACAGCGGGTGTGCGATCATCGGCGCTGCCAGCAGGTGCAGCCAGAAAGCTACGTCGCTGCGACGCGTCTGGCGTGCGCGGTCGGACATGTCCCAGCGCATTGCGAAGGCGAAGATCGCGACGCCTGCGGCAAAGACGAGCGGCAGGATTATCAGTTCGGGATTGGCCATGGCGGGGCCGATGGCGCTCACGATCAGGGCGATCACGGCGGCAGCCGCCGTAGCGGCGATGGCAGCCACGGTGATCGGCACCATGAACCGCTTCCAGTGAAGCCATGCGGCCACGGCACCGGCCACGAAGCTGGCAGAGATAAGCGCGGCGATGAGGCGCTCGTTACCGTCGGCGCTCGTCTGACTGAGAATCTCGATAGGTGCAGCGACCACGCCGCCGACAAAAGCCAGAAGCAGCACGATGGAGGGCAGGGCCATGCGGCGACGGCGGGTGAAGAACTCGCTCATCATCCAGGCCGCGCCTGCAATCAGCAGGCCCGCAAGTCCGGGCACTATTGCGCTGCCAATGCCGCCCATTGCGACCAGCAGCAGTACTGCCGCAATGGTGACAAATATGTCGTTGAAAGAATTGATAAGACGGAAGTTTTCCTCGTCCGTCACCGGCATCTTGCGCAAGTGCGCAACATGCGCGCGCAGCGCTGTCGCCGCCTCGTCGGTAATCGCGCCTGCCGCAACGGCATCGCGCAGATCCTGTTCGCTATACATAGGGCCTCCCCCCATCTCGTCCCGATGTAGGAAGGTAGCTTACTGTAGTAAGGAGTCAATACACCTGTGGATTACAGGTCTTCGAGTACGCTCACCAGTTCGTCGAAGTGATCGAGCAAAACGTCTCCTCCAAGGTTCTCAACCGGCACATCGTGATAGCCGTAGCGGCAGGCGACCACGGGCAGGCCCGCAGCCTTTCCGGCGCGCACGTCGTAGGTGGAATCGCCGATCATGACAGCGCGCCCGCCGCCGCAATCGTCGATGGCGGCATGCAGCATGTCGGGCTTGGGCTTGGCGCGCTCGCGGCCCAGCGTGTCCCCGCCGTAGATCGCGGCGAAGCGGTCCGTCATGTCCAGCGCATCGAGCAACTGGCGGGCAGGCTTTTCCGCCTTGTTGGTAACAACAGCCAGCTTGCAGCCGCGTTCTGCCAGCAGGTCCAGCGCCCCGAGGCAGCCTGGGTAGGGCACGGTGTTGTTGGCGATGTTGGCCCAGTAGAAATCGAGCAGCGCCTGGCTCAGCTTGCCGTAGGTCGCCTCGTCCACCTGTCCGCCGGTCGCTTCCAGCGCGCGTGACAGCATCATGTCGGTGCCGCCGCCGATCATTCCGCGCGTGGCAGTCTCGCTCACGGGATCGCGGCCGATCACGCCGAGTGCATGGTTGACTGCGGAGGCAAGGTCGCGGGCGGAATCCACCAGCGTGCCGTCGAGGTCGAAAAGGACGATATCGAAAGGAAATTTGCTCATCGCGCCGCCATGTGGGGCTCACATATGGAAACTGCAATCAATTGCTGGCATGGCGCGCTTCATGAGTGAGAGACCAATCGCCGCCATCATCCTTGCCGCGGGCAAGGGCACCCGCATGAAAAGCAGCCTGCACAAAGTTCTGCACGAGGTCGCGGGGAGGCCGATGATCGAGCACCTGCTCGCCAGCGTCGAGGCGCTCGGCCCGCAGAAGCTCGTCACCATTGTCGGCGAATCGCGCGAACAGTTGCAGGAACGGCTGGCAGAGCGTGTGGACTTCGCGGTGCAGGACCCGCAGCTTGGCACCGGCCATGCCGTGCAGCAGGCGCAGGACGCGCTGGCAGGCTTCGATGGCGATGTGCTGGTGCTCTACGGCGATGTGCCTTTCGTGAAGGCGGAAACCATGCGCGCCATGATCGAGCGGCTTCGCGCCGTCGATACGCCCGCCGCCGTGGTACTGGGCTTTGAGCCGGAGGACCCGCTCCGCTACGGCCGCGTGATCGCCCAGCAGGGCCAGATCATCAAGATGGTGGAATACAAGGACGCGACCGAGGAAGAGCGCGAGTGCACGCTTTGCAATTCCGGCCTGCTTGCCGCGCGATCGCAAGACCTGTTCGCGCTGCTCGACCGGGTGAAGAATGAGAACGCGCAGGGCGAATACTACCTGCCCGACATCGTGAACATCGCCATTGCCGACGGCCACAGTTGCGCGGTCGTATCCTGCGACACGCCGGACGAGGTGGCAGGAATCAACAGCCGCGCCGAACTCGCTGCTGCCGAAGCCCAGTGGCAGGCCCTTCGCCGCGAGGAAGTGATGGCCGAAGGCGTTACACTGCGCGCTCCGGAAACCGTCTTCTTCAGCTATGATACCGAGGTCGCCGCCGACGTGGTGGTTGAGCAGAACGTCGTTTTCGGCCCGGGCGTTTCAGTTGCAAACGGCGCGAAAATCCGCGCGTTCAGCCACCTTGAAGGCGCCAGCGTCGGCGAGAACGTGGAAGTCGGCCCCTATGCCCGCCTGCGCCCCGGCGCGGTGCTGGAAGCGAACAGCAAGGTCGGGAACTTCGTCGAGATCAAGAAGGCGACGCTGGGCGAGGGGGCCAAGGCCAATCACCTTACCTACCTTGGCGATGCTACGGTTGGGGCGGGCGCGAACATCGGTGCGGGCACCATCACCTGCAATTACGACGGCTATTTCAAGCACCAGACCACCATCGGCCCGCGCGCCTTCATCGGCTCCAATTCCGCGCTGATCGCACCGGTCAGCATCGGAGCGGATGCCATCGTGGGGGCAGGCAGTGCTGTCAGCCGCGACGTAGCGGAAGGTGAATTGCGCATGGTGCGAGCAGAACAACTGGTGAAACCGGGCTGGGCCGATCGTTTCCACGACGCGATGAAGCGCAAGAAGGCCGAGAAGAAAAAGTGAGCGACCGCTACGAAGGAAAGCCGTTCCTGCGACTGGTCGACAGCTACGTACTCGATGCAATCGGCAAGCTGGACGAGCCGACTGCCAAGTGGCTGGTCGATAGCGAGACCTATTTCCGGCAGACTTACGGCATGACGGGCAGCTGGCAGGAAATCGTCGCGGCGCAGATGCAATTTCCCGAAGGCATGCAGGCGGCGATTGTCGAAGTTTGGGAGAAGGGCCGCGCCCGCTTCATCGAAGTGAACGGCGAGGAACCAGAGCCGCTCCAGTTCGCCTACATGTTTGTCGACCAGAATTTCCCACACTGATTTTACAGGAGCAGCAGATGCTCGAACTAGAGATCAACGAAGAAGGCCTTTCGCTGCTACTTCAGGCGTCGCGCGATTTTGCATTCCAGCAGATCGCCAGCGGTCTGCCGATGATGCCCTTCGCCACGTGCGTGAAGCCGGGCGGCGACATGGATTTCGTTCGCTTTGCCGAACCGGGCACGGACAAGACGCCGGATGAAGTCGTTGAACTCACCGAAATGGAAATGACGCAGGCGGCTGGGCGAGAGGAGCTTATCGCTGCGGCCATCAGCTCTGCCGTGAAGCTCAAGCAGCCCGAAGACGGAATGACCGACGCGATCCGTATCAAGGTGGAAGCACCCGGCTTCGCGCGCGAGTTCCTCGCCTTCTATGCGCTGGAGGAAGGCAAGGATGGGGAAGCGGGAACACTGTCCCCCGGCAAGCTGGTGCCATTCGATTCGCAGCCTGCCATTTTCGCGGGCTAGAACCGGCCAGCATCGGTTAAGTACGGGGCTGGCAGGAACGGCCTAGCCCTCCTACACGTTTTCCCAACCAACGGCCGCTATCGGCCCTTTTCAAACAATCGGGGACCCTCGCGAATATGTGCGGAATTATCGGAATCGTCGGACATCGTGATGTGGCTGCGCGGCTGGTGGATGGCCTGCGCCGGATGGAATATCGCGGTTATGACAGCTCCGGCGTCTGCACCGTGGACGAAGGCGCGCTGAAGCGCCGGCGCGCCGAAGGCAAGCTGAACAACTTGGTCGAGGAACTGGCGAACAATCCCGCCCCCGGCCACACCGGCATCGCGCACACGCGCTGGGCCACCCACGGCGCGCCGACGGAAAAGAACGCGCATCCGCACGCTACCCCGCAGGTTGCGCTGGTGCACAATGGGATCATCGAGAACTTCAAGGAACTGCGGGACGAACTGCGCGCCGAAGGTCGCCAGTTCGAGAGCGAAACCGACACCGAAGTGGTCGTGCACCTCATCTCCCGCCGGATCGAGGAAGGCTTGTCGCCCGAAGATGCCGTGGCCGCCGTGCTGCCGCGCTTGCGCGGTGCATTCGCGCTCGCCATCGCTTTCCGCGACTATCCCGACATGCTGATCGGTGCGCGTTTGGGTTCGCCACTGGTCGTCGGTTATGGCGAGGACGAGATGTTCCTCGGCTCCGACGCACTTGCGTTGGCACCGCTCACTCAGCAGATCGCATACCTGGAAGAAGGCGACTGGGTCACCATCACGCGCGACGCCGCGAAAATCCGCGATGTCGATGGCAACGAAGTCGAGCGTGAAGTGAAGACCTCCGGCGCGTCCGCCGCTGCTATCGAGAAGGGCAATTATCGCCACTTCATGCAGAAGGAGATCTTCGAGCAGCCGACCGTGGTTGCGCAGACCCTTCGCAGCTATCTGCGCCCCGGCGAACAGCGCGTCGCCCTGCCGCAGATCGACTTCGACATCTCCGCCATTGACCGCATCACTATCGTTGCCTGCGGCACGTCCTATTACGCTGGAATGGTTGCGAAATACTGGTTTGAGCAGTTCGCCCGCGTGCCGGTCGACATCGATTACGCCAGCGAATTCCGTTACCGCGAACCGGTGCTGCCCGATGGCGGCCTGGCGCTGTTTATCTCGCAAAGTGGCGAGACCGCCGATACCCTGGCCGCCCTGCGCCACTGCCGCAAGCAGGGGCAGGTGATCGCAGCCGTCGTGAACGTGCCGACCAGTTCGATGGCGCGCGAGGCTGACTTGCTGTTGCCGACCCACGCTGGCCCGGAGATTGGTGTCGCCTCGACCAAGGCCTTCACCTGCCAGCTGGCGGTTTTGGCCGCTCTTGCCGCGCATTTCGCGGTGAAGAAGGGGCTGCTCAATCACCGCGAGGAAGCGATCATCGTGGAGCATTTGCTGGAGGCACCGGCTTGCCTCAATGCAGCGCTCGACCATGACGAGGAAATCGCCGACATGGCGCACCTCATCGCACCGGCGCGTGACGTGCTTTACCTTGGCCGCGGGGCAGACTTCCCGTTGGCGCTCGAAGGCGCGTTGAAACTCAAGGAAATCAGCTACATCCACGCCGAGGGCTATGCCTCTGGCGAAATGAAGCACGGCCCGATCGCGCTGATCGACGACAAGGTGCCGGTGATCGTTCTCGCCCCGTCCGGTCCGCTGTTCGAGAAGACCGTCTCCAACATGCAGGAAGTTCAGGCGCGCGGCGGCAAGGTCGTGCTGATTTCCGACAAGCAGGGGATAGAGCAGGCCGGCGAGGACTGCATGGCCGTGATCGAGATGCCCAAGGTGCACCCGCTGATCGCCCCGCTGGTCTATGCCGTTCCGGTGCAGTTGCTGGCCTATCATGTGGCGGTGGCGAAGGGCACGGATGTCGACCAGCCGCGCAATCTGGCCAAGTCGGTGACCGTCGAGTAATTATCTTGCTGTAAACCATTCTTAGTTCGCGGGTTTTACCGGGCAATAACCTTTGCCGGGTTAGTGCAAATCCGTGAGCAATAAACACTCTGGTCTCCCCAGCCTTCCGCTGCAGATGAGTTTCCTGCAGGTCATTGGCCTGCGCGATCCTGGCGAGGGCGACTGGACGCGTCTGCGAACGCTGCAATATTCGGAGCTGCACAAGGTCTCGATCATCCGTATCGCGGCCCATGGCCTTGCGGCGACGCTGGCCGTTTCGCTCTATCTCAATACCATCGCGCATTGGATTCTCGGCGTGTGGCTCGCCAGCGTCGTACTGGCCGTGTGGAATGTCAGCCGCATTGATCGCAAGTTCATCGATATCGAGAAGCGCGGCGTGCAGTGGAGCGAGTTCACCCGGCAAGCCCTTGCGGTGGGTGGATGCACGATCCCCTGGGTTGCAGCTCTTCTCTTTTTCGTGCCGCAAGGTTCGGCAACCGATCACTATGCCCTGTGGGCCATTGCCGCGATGCTGATTGCCGGCAGCGCGGCCGCGATGGCCAGCGCGCCTGTTGCTACCGTGCTTTTCGATCTCGTGGTCGGTACAGCGGGTGTCGCCTCTTTCGTCATCACTGGCGATGTTGTCTTCGCCATAGCGGCGGGGGTCTACACCATCATGATCGTCGCGGGCGCCTTGCGATCCGCGCGCACCTATCTCTCTGCCAAGATCGCCGAGGCGGGCGTGGCCGAGAAGGACGAGGTCGTCTCGCTGCTGCTGCGCGAGTTCGAGGAAAAGGAATCGGACTGGCTCTGGCAGGTCGATACCAACCGCCGCATCCGTTCCGCATCCCCGCGTTTCGCCTTCGCTTTCGGCTCCACGCCCGAGGAGATCGAGGGCGAGAGCTTTATCAAGCTGATTGCCGGTTCTTCCTGGGAAAGCGGCGAGTTTCCGCGCAGCCTGCACGAACTGGCTGACAAGCTGAAACGGCGCGAGCATTTCTCCAACCTGCTGGTGCAGGTCTATCTGGAAGCCGGGCGTCGCTGGTGGGAGCTTTCCGGAACCCCGATGTATGACGATAACGGCAGCTACATCGGCTTTCGCGGCGTTGGTTCGGATGTGACCGAACAACGCGACCGTGACGAGAAGATCGCTTATCTCGCCCGCTATGACACGCTGACGGGTCTGCCAAACCGCCTCATGCTCACAGAGGCGTTGGGCGAGGCAATGCGCTACGCCGAGAAATGGAAAACGCGCTGTGCCTTCCTGATGCTCGATCTCGACCGCTTCAAGGCGGTGAACGATTCGCTGGGGCACCAGCTGGGTGACAGGCTGCTGGCAGAGGTTTCCAAGCGCCTCGCTGAGGTCATCACCGAGAATGAACAGTGCGGCCGTCTGGGCGGCGACGAATTCGCCGTGGTCATCCGCGATGCGACCGACAAGGGTCGGGTGGAGCGTCTGTCCGAAGCGATCATCGACACGCTTTCGCGCCCCTATAGCATCGACAACCACACGCTTTTCATCGGTGCCAGCGTCGGCTCCGCAATCGGGCCTCGCGACGGCAACACGGTGGAAACGCTTATGCGGAACGCCGATCTCGCGCTCTACCGTGCGAAGGACGAGGGCGGAAACACGCACTACCAGTATGTCCCCTCGCTCCACGCCGATGCCGAGGAGCGCCGCAAGCTGGAACTGTCGCTGCGTCGCGCAATCGGTAACAACGAACTGGAATTGAACTTCCAGCCGGTGGTGAATGCCCGAAGCGAAACCGTTGTCAGTTTCGAGGCGCTGCTGCGCTGGAACAGTGACGAGCACGGCTTCGTCAGCCCTGCCAAATTCATCCCGCTGGCCGAGGATACCCGCCTTATTGTGCCCATCGGGGAATGGGTGCTGCACGAGGCCTGCCGCGAAGCGACTCGCTGGCCGGACGACATCAAGGTGGCCGTCAACGTCTCTGGCGAGCAGTTGCTGGAGCCGAACTTCGCCAGCAGCGTGGTTCGCGCGCTGGCCGATACCGGCCTTCCGGCACATCGCCTTGAGGTCGAAGTCACCGAAAGCGTGTTCCTGCGCGACGGGCGCACCGCGCGCCAGACGCTGGAAGAGATCATGGCGCTGGGCTGTTCCATTGCGCTCGACGATTTCGGCACTGGCTACTCCTCGCTCGGCTATCTGCGCACATTGCGCTTCTCCACCATCAAGGTGGACAAGAGCTTCGTTCAGGGCGCCTCGCAGGAGAACCAGGAGAGCCTGGCCATCATCCGTGCCGTCGTCGCCATGGCGCGCAGCCTTGAAATGACCACGACCGCCGAGGGCGTCGAGGATGCAGAGCAGGCGGCGCTGATCCGCGAACTGGGCTGCACCAAGATCCAGGGTTACTACTTCGGCCGCCCGATGAAGGCGATCGAGGCTCGCTCGCTGGTCATCAAGGGCCGCGGTTCGCGCGCTGCCTAGTTTGCTTTTCGATCCGGCCTCCGCCGGATCGTCCTCGCTATACGCGCAGCAAGCTGCGCCCGCTGCGGGCGGCCAGTCGGCCTTGCGGTCCGCTAGGCGCGGCCCGATCGAGTAGGAAACCTTGAAGTGAAGGACGGGACACGGTCGCCTTAGCGACCGCAAGCGCGAATGCGCGCCCGAGCTTATGCGAGGAAAGCCAAGCAGCGAGGACGCTCACGCGGAGGCGTGAGCGCAAAACATACTACACCCCGACGAGGCTACCAATCACGCTTTCAAACAACCGGCGTCCATCGCTGCCGCCGTGGTCTGCCTCGATGGCGCGTTCGGGGTGGGGCATCATGCCCAGCACGTTGCCCTTGGCATTCAGCACGCCCGCGATGTCACGCTGCGAGCCGTTGCAGTTCTCGTCGTAGCGGAAGGCCACGCGGCCTTCGCCTTCGAGGCGGTCCAGCGTTGCATCGTCGGCGAAGTAGTTGCCGTCGTGATGGGCCACCGGAATGTTGATGGTCTCGCCCTTGGTATAGGCGCTGGTGAACACGCTGGTGTCGTTCTCAACAATCAGCGGCACGGTGCGGCATATGAAGGTCTGTCCTGCATTGCGCATCAGGGCGCCCGGCAGCAGCTGTGCCTCGGTCAGCACTTGGAAGCCATTGCAAACGCCCAGCACCGGCACGCCGCGCTCTGCAGCTGCAACCACGGAGCGCATGATCGGGCTGTTTGCTGCCATCGCGCCCGAACGCAGGTAATCGCCGTAGGAGAAGCCGCCGGGCAGGGCGATGAAATCGAGCCCTTCTGGCAGCTCGGCATCGCCGTGCCACACCTTTACCGGATCCTTGCCCGAGACATCGCGCAGCGCGACCCACATGTCGCGGTCGCAGTTCGATCCCGGGAACGTGACGACTGCGGTTTTCATCAGCCGACCTTCTCGATGCGGTAGTTTTCGATCACCATGTTGGCGAGCAGCTTCTGGCACATCTCGTCCAGCGCGGCGTCGGTCGTGTCGTCGGCCACGTCCATCTCCACCAGTCGGCCGATGCGCACGTCTTCCACGCCCTTGTAACCAAGCCCTTCGAGAGCGTGGTGCACGGCGCGGCCCTGCGGATCGAGCACGCCGGGCTTCAGGCTGACATGGATGCGGACTTTCATGGATCGGACCTTTCGCGAGAAGTCTCAGGTAGCTTTTGCCGCAGCCTATGGCGATTGCCGCCGCGATGGGCAAGGGGCGCAGAGCCTTTGCACAGGGGAATCGCGCCGCTTTTCCAACTAATGTGGAACACATGGAACACTGTCTTGGGGTGAAAAAGACGGGCCATGCGGTTCGCTCCTCAATTCGCGGTGCCGGAAAGGATTGAAACGGTTGCATTGCCCTGTGCATTGGTATGCCATGACACGCGTAGGAAAGCCGCGCGGCAGGAGGGCTTGCAGGACATGATCTCGACCGAGAAATTCACCTTTACCGGCAAGGACGGGCAGACGCTGGACGGACGGCTGGAACTGCCGCTCTACACCAAGCCCAAGGCCGCAGCGCTGTTCGCCCACTGCTTCACCTGCACCAAGCAGAGCCATGCCGCCACCCGCGTCGCCTCGGCGCTCGCGGCCAAGGGGCTGGCCGTGCTGCGGTTCGATTTCACCGGCCTTGGCGGCAGCGACGGCGACTTTGCCAACGCGGGCTTTGTCACCAATGTCGAGGATCTGACCTGCGCGGCGCAGGCGCTGGAAGAGCGCCATCTGCCTCCAGTCCTGCTGGTGGGCCATTCGCTGGGCGGCGCGGCGGTGCTGGCCGCTGCCGAGCATATTCCGCAAGTGCGCGCTATCGCCACGTTGAATGCGCCGTTCGATACAGAGCACGTGTTCGAGCATTTCGGCGATGCCATCGACGATATCGAGGATAACGGCGAGAGCGAGGTTACGCTGGCGGGCCGCAAGTTCCGCATCGCCCGCAGTTTTCTGGAGCAGGGACGCGACCAGCCGCAGGGTGAACGCATCGCCAGTCTCGGTCGCCCGCTGCTGGTGATGCATTCACCGACGGACGAGGTGGTCGGCATTGAGAACGCCAAGCTGATTTTCGAGAAGGCGAAACACCCCAAGAGCTTCGTCGCGCTCGACAATGCGGACCACCTGCTGACCGAGACCGGCAGCGCCGAATATGCCGCCAACATGATCGCCGCATGGGCCGCGCCATATCTCGCGGACCTGCCGCAGGAAAAGCGCGATGACTTTGCCGGCACCGTGGAAGTCTCCACCGCTGGCGGAAAGTTCGCCCAATGGGTGCGCACCGCCCATCATGAGTTCATCGCGGACGAGCCTGTCAGCTACGGCGGTAACGACCATGGCCCGACGCCTTACGACCTGCTGCTGGCGGCGCTCGGCACCTGCACCAGCATGACGATCAAGATGTATGCAGACCGCAAGAAGATCCCGCTGGAAAGCGTGCGGATCGAGATGGAGCACAGCCGCGATCACCACGACGACTGCGTCGATTGCGAAGCTGCGGGCGTGCCGATCCAGGCGATAGACCGGGCAATCGAACTTACCGGCGACCTGACCGAAGCGCAGCGCCAGCGACTGATGGAAATCGCCGACAAGTGCCCTGTTCACAAGACCTTGTCAGGCGAATTGTATATCCATTCGACGCTGATCGCGGATTAGCTTTCTTCGCCTTCCGGCTGCGGCAGCACCCGGATTTCGAGGCGCTGTGCCGGATCGAGATAGCGCAGGGCCATGGCCTGCACGTCCTCGGGCGTGATCGCCCGCAGACGGTCTCCGCCTGCAAGGAAACGCTCGATCCGCTCCGGCTCGGTCTGCGCGCGGTCGACAAGGCCCATCCAGCCGCTGTTGGTATCCAGCGCGTTATCATAAGCCTCCAGCAACGGCTGGCGGGCGCGCAGGATCATGTCCTCGTCCACCGGGGCTGCACGCAAGGTTTCGAGAGCGGCGAGCATGGCATCGCGGGCCTCGTCGATCTGGCCTGCATCCACCTGAGCGCTAATGTCAAACGTGCCGTAACCGGGATAGGTGCGGCTCTGGTCGGCATCGACGCCGGGGGAATAGGTCTGGCCCAGTTCCTCGCGCAGCACGTCGGTCACTTCCAGCTGAAGGACGCGTTCGAGCATTTCCAGCTGCAGGTTCTCGACATGGTCGGAATCGTCGCGCGTCGGCCATACCATCACCAGCATAGCCTGATCGGGCTGGCCGGTGTGATAGACGGTGCGCGGCGAGCGATCCTGCGTGAAACTGCGTTCACGCGCTTCGTCGTAGCTGCCGAAGCTGTACTCGCGGGCGGGCAGGGTGCCCAACGTCTTTGCGACGAGATCAATCGCGGCCTGTTCCTCGAAATCGCCAACCAGCGCCACTTCGATCGCGCCATTGGCAAGGCGGCCCGACACGTCATCGCGCAGACGCGCAAAGGTGAGGGCGAGATAGTCCTCCTTCGGCTGCAGCGAGAAGCGCGGGTCGCCATCGGAAAGGATCGCCCCAATCTCGCTGCTGAGCGCGCTGGCAGGCGTGGCGCTAAGGCGGCCGAAGTAGTCTTCCACATTGCGATAATACTGCGCTTCACCGGTGGAGCGGAATGCCGCATCGGTGATCATGGCGGTGAACACCTGAAGTTGCAGTTCCAGGTCGCGCGGCGTGGTGCTTCCGGAAAGGCGGAATGTATCTTCCGCAGAACCGATGCCCAGGCCAACGCGGCGGCCAGCCAGCACGGTCTGCAATTCGTCCAGCGTGTGCTGCCCAAGGCCGCCTACCGAGAGCGAGCCGAACATGGCCGTCGCCAGCGGATTGTCAGCCGTATCAAGCATGTCGCCGCCGTCGATGTTCACCTGCACCAGCACGCGGTCTTCCTGCAGGTCGGTCTGCTTCAGGTTCAGCATCACGCCGTTGGCAAAGCGCAAGGTGCGGATGCCGAGAGCTTCGTCCACCGTGTCGGAGACGACTTCGCCCGGCTCGCCGAAATCGGTGTAGGCGAATTCCACGGCCTCGGCCTCGGCGCTCGCTTCCAGCGGCTGTGCCATGCCCTCGTTCCACGCTGCGCGCAGGGCTTCCTCGCCGCCAGCAGGCGCGGTGCGCCCTTGGAAACGGATCAGCGGGTTGTCGAGCGGTACGATCTCTGCCTGCAGCGCGGCCAGAACGGCCTCCGGCGTGATTTCCGGCTTGTGCGCGTTCCAGCGCTCAAGACCGCTGGCGGGCGTCGTGGGAACCTGCCCATCGCGCAGCAGGGTGACAGCGCCGGTGATGAAGCTGCTGTTGTCACGCGTGGCTGCGCCAGCGGCGTTGCTTTCAACAGCCTGGCTGAGATTGGCGACCTGTTCGGCGACTTCCGCCTCGGTGAAGCCGAATTCCAGCGCGCGGCGGTATTCCTCCTGCGCGGCGGCAAGCCCGCGCTGCCATTCGCCATCGGCGGCGGCAACGATCAGGTTGGTGGTACGGCCTTCCTTGAAGAACTCGGACGTGCCGAAGCCCGCACCGCGGAACGGCGGGTCTTCCTGCCGGGCGAGGCGCTGCAGGCGACGGTTGATGATGCCGTATCCGATCTGCCGCAGCGCGCGGGCGCGGCGGTTGGCGACGGTATCGGAATCGTCGAGAAATTCGCCGTTCGCGGCCACCGTCACCCGTTCGGACAGCGCAGGATCGAGGAAGATGTCCGTCGCGCCTTCATGCGACAGGTCCACCGGACCCATCGGCGGGTTCTCCAGCGCAGGCTCACCCTGCCAGTTTGCGAAGTGATCGACGATAGCGGCTTCCACCGCGTCCGCATCGTAATCGCCGACCACGATCACGGTGACATTCTCGGGACGGTAATAGCGTTCGTATAGTGAGCGCAGGGCCGCGCCGTCAGCAGCTTCGATTGTCTCGATCGTGCCGATGGGCAGGCGCTGGGAAATTCGGCTGCCGGGGTAGAGGAAGTCGTAATTGTCGATGGCGTTGCGCAGCTGGTAGGTATCGCGCACGCGGCGTTCGGACAGCAGGATGCCTTTCTCGCGGTCCACGGCTTCGTCTTCAAAGAGGACTTCGCTTGCCGTCTCGCGCATCAGCATCAGCGCGGTGCCCAGCAGGTCCATGTCGTTGCGCGGCAGTTCGAGAATGTAGTTCGTGACGTCAAAACCGGTTGAGGCATTGGTGTCTGCGCCGAAGGCCAGTCCCTCTCGCTCCAGCAGGCGGACCATTTCACCCTCGGGCACGTTGGTGGTGCCGTTGAAGGCCATGTGCTCTATGAAGTGGGCATAGCCCTGCTCGTCCTCGCGTTCCGACGCGGAGCCGAAGTCCACCCACAGCTGCACCTTGCCCTGTTCGGGCGGAGTGGCGTTGGGGCGAATGATGTAGCGCATGCCGTTGTCCAGCACGCCCACGCGGTAGTCGGTGTCGAACGGCAGATCGCTGTTTGCGACTTCGGGGAAGGCCTCGACAACCTCGGCCGGAATACCCGCTGGCGCGTCCCACGGCTGGGCGGCAAGTTCGGGCGCCTGCGCGGTGGCAGGCTGAAGAGCGGCGAAAGGTAAGGCGAGCGCGGCGGCAAGAGCCGCGAAAGAACGGAAATTCATGCCCGCTCTCATGGCACCCGTCAGCTTAAGGGGCAATGACCGAGAACGGCCATGCCCCCTGATCGCTAAATCCTGGCGCGGATTACTTCTTCGGCTTGGGCGCGGGCGGGGTGCGCAGGCGCGAGCGGTGGGCATCCATGTCCAGCACTTCGCCCGGACCGTTGTCCTCGCCCGAAAGCACGCCAAGGCGGCGGGCGACTTCCTGGTAGGCCTCTTCCTCTCCGCCCAGATCGCGGCGGAAACGGTCCTTGTCCAGCTTTTCGCCGCTGGTCATGTCCCACAGGCGGCAGTTGTCCGGGCTGAACTCGTCAGCCAGGATCACGCGCGAATAGTCGCCATCGTAGATGCGGCCGAATTCCAGCTTGAAGTCCACCAGACGGATGTCGACGGCGGCGAACATGCCGCAGAGGAAATCGTTGATGCGGATCGCCATGGCGGCGATGTCCTGCATCTCTTCGTGGCTGGCCCAGTTGAAGGCGGCAATGTGCTCTTCGGCCACCAGCGGGTCGCCCAGGCCATCGTCCTTCAGGTAGTATTCGATCAGCGTGTGCGGCAGCATCTCGCCTTCCTCGATGCCGAGGCGCTTGGCGATGGAGCCGGCAGCCACGTTGCGCACCACCACTTCCAGCGGAATGATTTCCACCTGCCGAACCAGCTGTTCACGCATGTTCAGGCGGCGGATGAAGTGGGTGGGGATGCCAATGTGCGCGAGGCGCGTGAAGATGAACTCGCTGATGCGATTGTTGATCACGCCCTTGCCGTTGATCGTGCCCTTTTTCTGGGCGTTGAACGCGGTCGCATCATCCTTGAAATACTGGATGAGCGTGCCCGGTTCGGGGCCTTCATACAGGATCTTGGCCTTGCCTTCGTAGATCTGGCGACGGCGGGACATGGGCATGGAACCTTTCAACAGCAAAAAAGCGAGCGCCCCGGCGACGCGATGGAAGTTCGCGGGATGCCGGGGCGCGGAAGAGCGGCCTATACACCCATCTGCGCAAGGGGGCAATCGCGTGCGCCCTTGCCAGGAAATGGCGCTTCTTGTCCGCCAAAATCACAAGCTTTCACAATACGATGTGGAATAAGAGAAAGCACCGCAATTCAGTGGATTGACAGTAATCCCGGCTGGGCTACACAAGCTCATCGAAGAGGGGTCAAAATGCAAAAATTGTTGGTTATTTTCGGCGCTGCCATCGGGCTGGCGCTGGCTTCACCGGTGTCCGCACAGGAACGCGGCGCGGTGCGTCACGATTTCGATGCAACGCAGCTTCTGGGCGATGCGCGCATCCTTGTTTTCCGCCCGCGCATCCGTGTGGGTGAACAGTCCACCGGCGGCATGTTCGAACCGCGCGCAGACTGGACTGAGCTTGCCCGCGACAACCTTGGCAATGCGCTGGAGGCCTATCAGGCGCAGTTCGGCAGCACGCTGGTGGAAGCGCCGGAAGCCTTCGGTGAAGGCGCGCGCCTTGTCGATGAATATACCGCGCTGTTCGGCACGGTGTCCGAATCGATCATCAACTACCAGTTCTTCGTCGGCAATCGCCTGGAGACGAAGAAGGCCGACAACCGCAACGACGTGTTCGACTGGACGCTCGGCCCGGGCGTGCGCAACCTTCCGGGTGCACAGAACGCCGACTACGCGCTCTTCATCAATACAGAGGACCACTACGGCTCCACCGGGCGCAAGGTGTTGCAGGTTTTCGCCGCGCTTGGCGGGGTGAGTGTCACTTCCGGTCGCCACGCGGGTTTTGCCGCGCTGGTGGAACTGGAAACCGGCAACATCCTGTGGGTGAACGCCGACCTGCAGATGGGCGGCGACGTGCGCGAAGTCGACGGTGCGCAGCGCCGTGTCGAACAGCTGTTCGAGGACTTCCCGCTTACCCCCGTCAACGCAGCCGCCGAATAATGAGCCGGTTGGGGGGATTGCTGGGCAAGGCTGCTGCAGGCGCGCTGGCGATCAGCCTGCTCGCTACGCCAGCCCTTGCGCAGGACGAGGACTTCACAGTCCCGACATACGAGGGCGTCTATCAGCCGCAGGACCGTGACGAGCGCGGCCTGTGGTCGCAGGCGGACGAGAGCGAGCGCGCGCTTCGCGACATGGATATCGTAATCCGCGATCCGGCGCTGAACGATTACGTTCGCGGGGTGCTCTGCCGCACCGTGGGCGAGGAACGCTGCGGCAATGTGCGCATTTACATCGTGCGCGCACCGTTGTTCAACGCGTCGATGGCTCCGAACGGAGCCATGCGGGTCTATTCCGGCCTGCTGCTGCGCGTGCGTAGCGAGGCCGAACTTGCATCGGTTCTGGGGCACGAATTTGCGCACTTCGAACTGCGCCACTCGCTCAACAACTATCGCCGCGCCCGCACGGGCACGGACATCGCCGCATGGGCGGCCGTGCTGGGTGCGGCAGCTGCCAATTACGGCGCGGGCTACGGCAACAGCAGCAATGTCCAGTTCGCGGTGTTCGGCGACGTCTACGAGTTTCAGCGCAATCAAGAACGCGATGCCGACGTACTCGGCTTCGGTTACATCGCACGCGCAGGTTTCCGCCCCGGTGGGGCATCCGACGTATGGCGCGCAGTTATGAACGAGGCGGATCACACGGCCACCGATCGCGGTCGTCGTTCTGCCCGATATGACCGCGTGGCATTCTTTGCCAGCCACCCCACCAGCCTTGAACGCGCCGATACCCTCAGCGCACTCGCCAACCGCGTGCCGGGCGGCGATTACGAGGGGGCGAGCGCTTACAGGCAGGCACTGGCGGAATGGATGCCGCAATTCCTGGCCGACGAACTCGCGCTCAACGACTTCGGCGGCACGGACTACGTGATCGGCAGGCTCGGCAGCGACGGCTACAGCGCCGACCTGCTCTACGCCCGTGCGGAGCTTTACCGTGGCCGTGGCCATCCGCGCGATCTGGTCAATGCTGCACAGTTCTATCGCGAGGCGCTGGATCTCGATCCCGAGCGTGCCGAGGCATGGCGCGGCATGGGCCTGGCCCTGCTTCGCGGCGGTGAATTCGCGCAAGGCTCCGATGCCCTGCGCACCTATCTTGAAATGGCACCTGACGCCAATGACGCGGCCATGCTGCGCATGATGATTGAGGAATGAGATTGATGCGTAAAACCGGCCTTTTGCTTGCCGCTGCCCTGATGGTTGCCCCCACCAGCGCCATGGCCCACCGCCTGATCGACGCGAACGAGGCGGTGACCGTCGCTCGGTCCGACATGGCCGTGGTGCCGCAGATCGAATGGAACCGTATCAGCCAGCGCCCCGGCAGCAATGCCGAACGCTGGACGCTGGATGGCGAACTGCTGAACGACGTGCTGTTCTTCGGCGAGGTGGAAGATGGCGACACGTTGTTCCGCGAAGTGAACCGCCGCGAAACGCCGCTGCCGGAGTTTGCTTCCGACATGCTGCTGGTGGACCTGCCGGGCTTCGTGGAAACTTCGCTGCGCATCGTGAAGGGCGCGGCGACGTTCGAGACGACATCGGTGGAACCGGCGCAGTTCCTCGGCAACAGCGGCGTCCGCTTCGAGTTCGAGACGCTTGGTTCCGACGACCTGCGCCGCAAGGGCATCGCCGTTGCCACCGTGATCGACGGCAAGCTGTTCATGATGCTCTACGAAGCGCCCAGCCTCTATTTCTTCGATCGCAACCGCGCCGATTTCGAGCAACTGGTGGCAAGCGCCTACTTCGATTGAAGCAAGGGCTCACGGAACTGCTCCATATGGCTCACCCGCGAGTCGTAGGCGCAAGGTCGCTCCCGTCGGCAGGATTTACCGCGCGAATTCAAGGGACATGCGAATTGGCGCGGTAAACCGTTCCAAGCGTGATAATTTCCCCGCACCTGAAACTGGGGGGAATATCGAAATGAAGAAGCTTGTTTTCGTCGCTGCATTTGCCGTGGCCGCCTGCGGCGAGGCTGCCACCGAGGAGCCGATGGTCGAAGAGGAAGTGGTCGTCGAAGAACCGGCCGCCGAAATCGCGCTGGCTGCCGACGGAATGCCCACGCCGGGCGTGTATGAGATAACACAGGCCAATGGCGATGTGTGGACCGAGACGGTGAACGAGGACGGCACTTACACAACGGCTGGCCCGAACGGTGAAACCGAAAGCGGCACCTGGACACAGGAAAGCCCCGAACGTTTCTGCAACATCGCGGAAGGTGCAGAGGAGCAGACCTGCTATATCGAGACCGTCACGGAAGACGGCGTGTGGACTTCAACCGAAGAGGGCACGGAAGACACGAGCACGATCGTCCGCATCGGCTAGGAATTTCAAGTAACGCGAGGGAAGGGCATTGCCGCAAGGCAGTGCCCTTTCTTTTTTACGCGAAGACTACTCCAGCCCCTCCGGTGCGCCGTCCTTCGTCAAATCGTCCTCGCAAGGCACCTTGCCGCGTTCGATCACGCGGCCAAGCGTGGCGCGCTGCACCAGCACGCTGAACAGCACCGCGCCAAACGTCGCGGCCAGCAACAGATCGCGCACTGGCCCTGCGGGCAGCGATAGCGCCAGCGCGACAGAGATGCCTCCGCGCAGGCCGCCCCACCACAGCACTCCCCATGCGCCCGGCGCTTTGGGGCGGGCTGCGGGCACCACACGGGTCGATACGGTCACTGCGATGGCGCGGGCAAGCAGCGTGATGGGAATGGCGGCCAGTGCCAGCCACAACTCGTCCACGCCGGGCACTAGCACGATCATTTCCAGACCGATCAGCAGGAAGAGGACGGAGTTGAGAAGCTCGTCCACCACTTCCCAGAACCGGATCACGTAGTCGCGGGTGATGTCGCTCATCGCGTAGGTCACACCGTGGTTGCCGATCAGCAGGCCAGCCACGGCCATGGCCAGCGGGCCGGACACATGCAGCGCCGCGCACAGGGCATATCCGCCCATGACGACGGCCAGCGTGATCGTCACTTCCAGCGCATATTCGTCCATCGAACGCATCGCGCGGAAGCCGATGTAGCCTGCAATCAGGCCGATCAGCAGGCCGCCGCCGGCCTCCATTACGAACAGCTGTGCGCCTTCGCCGATGCTGAATTCGGTGCCCGTTACGGCTGCGCCGAGCAGGATAGTGAAGACAACGATGCCCACGCCGTCGTTGAACAGGCTTTCGCCCGCGACGCTGGCTTGCAGGCTCTCGTCGACCTTCTCCTCCTTCATCACGCCCAGCACCGCGACAGGATCGGTGGGCGCGATTAGTGCGCCGAAGACGAAGTACCAGATCGGCGCGAGCGGCAGGCCGAGCAGCAGGCCCACACCCCATGCCAGCAGCCCGACCACGATGGTGGAAAGGATCACGCCGACGGTGGAGAGCAGCAGCACAGGCACCCAGTCCGCTTTTAGCCTGTCCAGATCGACGTGAAGCGCGCCTGCGAACAGCAGGAAACTGAGCATCCCCTGCAAGAGTGTCTCGGTGAAATCCATCTGTGCCAGCAACTGCGCCACGGTGTTGTCCAGCGTGATGCCGGGCAGAAAGGCATTGGCGGCGAGTAGCCCGACCGACGCCAGCCCGCCCATCGCGGTAAGGCCCACGACATGCGGCAGCTTGATGAAATGGTGGTTCAGCCAGCCCAGGAAGGCGCTTGCCACCACCAGCATGGCGGCAAGATCGAAGGGCGAGAGTCCGGCGCTTTCGTGATCCATTTCGAACGGTTAGCGCCAGCGCGCCGTTAAAGCCACATGCTCCGCCGCTCGACCGGCGATTGCAGTCCGGCTGCGAGGGACTTGGTGCGGGCGCGCAGCAGCACATTTCGGCCGTGGGCGGAGCGGGTGAAAATCAGTCGGGCAGGGCCAATGCGCTTGTTCCACAGGCGGCAGAACAGTTCGGCTTCCTCCTTATTCGCGCCCAGCGGGGTGGGCACGGCGTGGTAGTCCAACTGGCGAAACCCCATCGATTCCCCCTCGCGCCGCAGGATGTAGCGGGGGTTCTGCACCGGGCCGAGCAGTTCCATCATGGCATCGACGAAGCGGTGCTGGTCGGCCCGCGTGCCGCCTTCGATGGTGACGGCATGGCGGCCCTTCAGCCCTTCGCGCACGCGCACGGTGTAGGCGCTCTCGTCACGCGACAGCTTGCCGCAGTGGGCCAGCCCCTCGACGAGCACTTCGCCTACCTGCAACAGGCGCTTCTCCAGCGTGCCGTTGCGCATCCACAGGCGGGCGGAATTGAACAGGCCGGGCAGGGCGTAGAGCATCGCCGCACCGCCGCCGATGGCGATGATCGCGTCCATCCCGCCAAGTCCGCGGACGCTGAGGCCCGCGGTCAGCAATCCACCGCCCAGGCTGCCGATCCATGCCGATTTCAGCGTATTGCGAACATGCAGCGTGGCGCTGCCCACACCGCCGCCGACTTCGGCCACTTCGCGCACTTGCGAGCGCGTGGTGCCCGCGCCAAGCGATCTTTCCCAATGCCGCGCCGTTGCCGTGCGGTTGCGGGCACGCTGGATGGTGAGGGCATTGCGCTCCTCGATCCCCTCGCCCATCGCGAGGTCGAGGCGGTCGATACCATTCTCGATCACCGTGGTGCCATCTTCGGCGACGCCATCGAACATGGAAAAGCGGCGGATGAGGCGCGAGAAATCGGGCCCGGCCTCGCCGTCGAGGTCGGCGGGGTCGACCGTAGCGAGATGCCAGATGTTGGCGACCTTTTCGGGCCTGTCAGGATCGGTGCGGATCGCCCGCCCGCGCATCTGGTTAGAAAGCATGTAGCTCGCTGCGTTGCTCGCCAGCACGAGCGAATTGATCGAGGGCGCGTCCCATCCTTCGCCCAGCAGCGCCTGTGTGCCGACAAGGATGCGGATGTACCCGTCTGCCACCAACCGCGTTACCAGCGCCACGCGGCCCCGGTCAGCGGCTGCGGCAAGGTCCAGCTTGCAGTAGCCGGCCGCACCGGAGAGCGGTGTGAAAGTGAGGTCGCCAGCCGGAATGCCGCATTCCTCCGCCGCCATGCGAGCCGCTTCGCAAGCCGCTTCGGGCACGATCACCAGCGACCCCGTCAGCACGCCAAGCGGTTGATCGATGCCAGCCCGGCGCAGCGTTTCGAAGATCGGCACCACGCCAAGGCGGGCAGGGGCGTAGGGCGCATCTGGTGTGCGCGGCAATTCAGCGGCGCGCACGTGGTCTGTCAGCACGGCCATGCGCAAGGCCTCACCCAGCTCATCGCTCTCTGCACGGGCGATCTGCACGACGGAATCCAGCTTGCCGGTGCTGCCCGACAGTATCCGCGCCAGTTCGAGGTTTTCGGAAAAGTCGACGCGGTGGTTGTTGATAAGCCCTGCTTCGGAAAGCGATCCTTTCCATGCTTTCGCGCGGCGCTCGTCCAGTCGCCAGTTGCCGATCTTTCGGTGCAGGATGCATTCCAGCAGCGGCTCGAGCCAGAAGTGATTGAACTCGGGCGTCACCTCGCGGTCCACGCCCAGCATCACGAGCGGCTCGTCCGGCAATGTCACACCGCGACCTGAAAGGTAGAACAGCATCGCGGAAAGCTGCTCCGGCGCTTCAAGGATCGCTTCCTGGTGCTGGTAGGGTTCATCGAGGAAGGGGTGCGTCAGCAATATGTCCGGCAAGTCCGGATCGTTGCCGATCTGCGATGCCAGCGCAAAGACGGCATCGCGCCGCCGCATCAGCGCCTCGACGATTTCTGCATCAGGCTCGCTGAAATGCACATGATCCTGATGCGGGGCGAGATCGCCGTTGCGCACCAGTTCGGGCACGCCGATTTCCGCGTCGATGGGGCCGCAAAGCCTCTCGTACCGCGACCATTCCGCATGGCTGGCGTCGTAGGGCGGGGTGGCCGTCAGCGCGACGATCACCACGTCATCCAGCCTGTCTCGCAAGGCGAACAGCGCGTTCCACCATTCGCGGCGGAGGTGGTGGCATTCGTCCAGGATAAGCGTGACAGGGCCGAGCGCGGCAAGCGCCGAGAAATCGGCATCGCGCGCGTGGGCCGCGTGCAGCGCCTGATACGTGGCGATAGTCATGCCCGCAGGGGCGGCAATATCGCGCGAGATATGCTGCCGATGGTCGTCCAGCGACGGCAGGAACAGCGGTTCGAGCCGCTCCGCCCATTGGTTGCGGATCGTCAGGCTGGGGGAGAGCACGAGGGCGGGGCGGGCAAGGCGCCGCATCGCCTCCAGCCCCAGCACCGTCTTCCCGCTGCCGGGCGCTGCCACCACGTGCATGCGCCCGTCATCGAGATAGTCGTCCATCTCTGCCAGCACGCGCGCCTGATAATCCCGCCACTCGCCGGAAAAGCGCATGGCGGCCATCAGGTGCGGCGTTTCAAACTGTGCGGCGTCCCCCATTGGTTGGGGACGCTATGCGGATTTCAGACCGTTTTCCAGTGCGTTCAGGCGGCCAGCTTGGCAGCCGTATTGGCAACGCGCTTGCCGAGGTATTTCGCGCCTTCGATTTCCACGTCGCTCGGCTGGCGGCTGCCGTCAGGCCCGGCGATGGTGGTGGCGCCGTAGGGCGCGCCGCCTTTCACTTCGTCCACGCCGTTCTGGCCTTCGAAACCGTAGTCGAGCCCGATGATGGACATGCCGAAGTGCAGCAGGTTGGTAATCATCGAGAACAGGGTCGTCTCCTGCCCGCCATGCTGCGAGTTGCTGGAGGTGAATACTGCGCCCGGCTTGCCGATCAGCGCGCCCGATGCCCAAACGCCGCCGCAAGTGTCGAGGAAGCTCGCCATCTGGCTGGGCAGGCGGCCGAAGCGGGTAGGCGCGCCCAGCACCATGCCATCGTAGCTGCCCAGCGCGTCCGGTCCCTCGATCAGCGGGTGATCTTCGTTGGCGGAGAAGCCAAAGTTCTTCATGATCTCCTCTGGCGCGGTTTCGGGCACGCGGCGGATGTCGGCCTCGTGGCCTGCATCGCGAATGCCTGCCGCAACGGCTTCAGCCATCTGCGAGATGTGTCCGTAGGAAGAGTAGTAAAGCACGAGGATGCGAGCCATGTTTGGTCCTTTCGCTTGCCGGATAGCCTGCCGCCGCTAACTTCGCGGCGAGGAAGAGGTCATGCGTAGTTTGATTGTGTCCACTTTGGCAATGTTGGCGGCGCTCGGCGGTTCCGCAATCGGACCAAAGGCCATGCTGGCCCACGAAGCCCAGTGAGCGGATGCGAACGCCGGCGATTGAGGCCGAACGCGCAACCATTTTATTCGGAGAAGAAAATGGTGCCCGGGGGCGGAGTCGAACCACCGACACGACGATTTTCAGTCGTCTGCTCTACCACTGAGCTACCCAGGCATCTTGTTCGCGACAGGCATCTTCGAAGCGCCCGGCGATCAAGTGAAGCGCGCCTATGGCGAAGCTGCGCGGGCTTGGCAAGCCCCCAATTCAGTCTTCTTTCGCGATATCTTCAGGCATGGCCGGCTCGCCGGGCACGGCGTAACCATCGTTGAACCACTGCGCTAGGTCGCGGTCGCGGCAACGGCTGGAGCAGAAGGGGCTGAATTCCTCTGTGCGAGGCTTCTTGCAGATCGGACAGGACTTGTTGCTCATCGCTGCAATAGCTGGGCGTGCGGTGCTTCTATCGCAAGGGTGGGATCGGCCTTTGTCGACACTTTCAGGCCTGTGCGGCGAGCGAGTTCGTCCATCCATGCTTCGGTAAGCCGCGCGATCACGGCGGGATGGGCGGCGAGTTCGATTCGCCCTGCACCTTCCAGTGCCTCTGCGCGGCGCAGCAGCAGGCGAGCGGCGGCTCCGGCCGGGTCATGCGCCGTGAGATGAAGCATCGAGGGACGCTCGAAGCGCGCAACGATCTGCACGAACCCAAAGCCGTTCATGGCTGTGCGCTCGTGGTCGTAATCGGCGAGCGCATCTTCCAGCGCCGCGTCCACCGCCTTGCGATCAGCCTTGACTTGCAAGGTGGGGAAATCGACGCCGATGATGCCGCCAAGGCCAAACAACCGGATGGCGCGTGCCAGCGGCTCAACCGCCGTCAGAGCGAGGTCGCGCGGGGGCAGGTGCCCATCGATATCGACCACCATCATGGCGGGCGTCGGCGCGAAATGCAGCGAGCCGCCGCTGAAGGGCACAATGCCGTCGACAGCCTGATCGCGGATGTCTTCCCAGTCGCCGGATGCAAAGCGGCGAACCACCTTCGCTTCGGGCAGGCTTTCGGCCAATGACGGGGCAGGGCGCAACGGCTCGTCGGTCGGACGGACCTGCGCTAGCTTCACGCGGTTCGCTTCGCCTACGGCAGCGCGCATGACAACGAAGCGCATCGTCGCGCCTTCGCTGGCATCGCGCGGCAGCTTGTCGACAAGAGCTTCCTCGCCGCTGGGGAATCTGGCGCGTCCGCGGCCCGAACCCTTCGGCTTCGACGCCAGAACGCCTTCAACGACAGCGCCCGGCTCCAGCCCGCCCGGCCAGCGCATACGCGCGGCAACGGGCTCACCGGCGCGGTAAAGAATGGCGCGTTCCTCGCCGATGCCCTGCTCGACGAGCCAGCCGTCGAGAGCGCCATCAGCCAATGGGAAATCCTGCCGCTTTCAGTAGCGCTCGCGTTTCGTAAAGGGGTAGGCCAACGACACCCGAATGGCTGCCCTGAATCCACGGGATCAGCGCCTCGGCCATGCCTTGGATGGCGTATCCGCCGGCCTTGCCGTGCCACTCGCAGCTGGCGATGTAGGCGTCGATCTCTTCTGGCGAGAGGCGCTTGAACTTCAGCTGCGTCTCGCTCAGCCGTTCACGGATTGTGCCGTCAGGCGCGGCCAGAGCCACGGCAGACAGCACGCGGTGGCGGCGGCCCGAAAGCAGCGCGAGACATTCGCGCGCGGTAGCTTCGTCTTCAGCCTTGGGGAGAATACGACGACCTGCGGCTACCACGGTGTCGCCTGCCAGCACGAATGAACCCGCGCCGTCGACTGCCTGCGCCTTCTCGCGCGCCATGCGCTGCGCATAGGCGCGCGGCAGTTCGCCCTTCAGCGGCGTCTCGTCGATATCGGCAGGTGCGACAGTGTCGGGCGCAATGCCAAGACGCGCCAGCCATTCGCGGCGGCGCGGACTTGCGGAAGCTAAAGTGAGTTTGTGAGGGGCGTCAGCCACGGGCGCGCAAAACGGCGCCTTAGCCGTTGTATCCCGGCGGGCCGCCACGGCCCGGCATGAAGCGGTATGTAATACGCGCCTTCGTCAGGTCATAAGGCGTGAGTTCGCAAAGCACCTCGTCACCCACCAACACGCGGATACGGTTCTTGCGCATGCGGCCTGCGGTATGCCCCAACACTTCGTGGCCATTCTCGAGCTCGACGCGGAACATTGCGTTCGGCAGCAGTTCCACCACCTTGCCGCGCATTTCGAGAAGTTCTTCTTTAGCCATTCAGTATTCCGGTCCTTGTGATCAATTCGAGGCATTTACGCCTAGTTCGGGCGCGGCATGTAGCGACACCGGCGGCAAAATGGAAGATGCCCCATGCACATCGCCTGAAATGGTGCGCAAGCTGCGATACATCTGCGACAAAATACGACAAGGGGCCGTATTGCCTCTTTGTGCGTTCAAAGACATATCGCCGATCCGGGGACGGACACTGATATTGCTCGGAGATTCCCAGTCTTGCCCAAATTCCTGTCTTGCAGCGCGATTGCCATCGCCGCCTCTCTTGTTGCCGGTGGAACCAGCCCTGCATTCGCGCAGGATGCGGCGCCCCTGAACGCGCAGGACGGCGACACGTCCTCGCCGGTGCAGACGCCCGACGAGGATGTGAACACGATCATCGTGCTGGGCGCACGCCTGCTGGACCAGGTGGATGCACCCGAACCGCCGATCCTCGAGCTCGATAGCGAAGACATCGCCGCCTACGGCGCGGGCTCGATCGAGGAACTGTTGCAGGCGCTCGGCCCGCAAGTGAACTCCTCGCGCGGCAGGGGCGGAAACGGCGGCTTCGGTGGCGGCGGCGGACCGGTGATCCTGGTGAACGGCGTGCGCATCTCCTCCTTCCGCGAATTGCGCAGCTATCCGCCCGAAGCCATCGAGCGGACCGAGGTGTTCAGCGAGGAAGTGGCCCAGCGATACGGCTATTCGCCCGACCAGCGCGTGGTGAACTTCATCCTCAAGGACAACTTCTCCAGCCGCGAGATCGAGGTCGAATACGGACAGCCGTTCGACGGCGGTTTCTCGCAACAGGAAGTGGAAGGCACTTACCTGCGCATCGACGGTGCCAGCCGACTGAATCTGAATGTCGAATGGGAAAACTCCAGCATCCTTACGGAAGCGGAGCGCGGCATCGTGCAGGCGGAGACCAGCCAGCCCGATCTCGCCACCGATCCCGATCCGGCGCTCTACCGCAGCCTTGTTGCCGATACGGCGGGCGTGGAAGGCACGCTGAACTGGACGACACAGCTGGGTCAGAGCGGCAATTCACTCTCCCTCAACGCGACCTACGAGCGCGACGATACGCTGCGTCTGCAGGGCCTCGACACTGTTACCCTGACGGACAGCAACGACAATTCGCTGCTGCGCACGTTCAACGAAGGCGATCCTCTGACGGTAGACAGCCGCAGCGAGAGCTATTCGTTCGGCAGCACGTTGAACCTCGGCCTTGGTGACTGGCAGGTCACGGGTACGATGGACGGCACCTACACCGATTCCATCAGCCGTATTCAGCAGCGCGTCGATACGACCGCGCTGGTGACGGCGGCTGCGGTCGACGAGCTTCCCATCGACGGCCAGATTAGTGGCTTTTCCGCTGCCGGTTTCGACGAGAGTCTGACCGACACCTACACCTTCAACGCGCTGGCAACGGCGCGCGGCAACCCGATCTATCTGCCTTCGGGCGATGTCGCTGTGACGCTTCGCAGCGGCTACAAGTGGAACCGGATCGAGAGCAGCGACACGCGCGCTCTTGCCAGCGATGCACAGCTGACGCGTGGCCGCGTGTTCGGCGGGGCGAACATCTCGATCCCGCTTACCAGCCGTGACGAGGACTTCCTCGGCGCGGTCGGCGATTTCACGCTGAACCTCAATGCAGGCGTCGACTACCTGTCGGACTTCGGCACCTTGCAGGACTGGACCGTGGGCCTGACCTGGGGCGTTACCGATACGCTCACGCTGTCTGCCAACCATATCAATCGCGAAGTCGCGCCTTCGCTCAGCCAGCTTGGCAATCCGGCTATCGCCACGCCAAACGTGCAGGTGTTCGACATCGCCAACAACGAGACGGTGCTGGCGACCGTCATCAGCGGCGGCAATCCGAACCTGCCCGCGCAGGATCAGAGCGACTGGTCCTTCGGCTTGAACTGGGAACTGCCTTTCATCGATAACGGCAGCGTCTCGATCGACTACTACGACAATCATTCGAACAACGTGACGGCGGGCCTGCCTACGCTGACGCCGGAGATCGAGGCGGCATTCCCCGACCGCGTGATCCGCGATGCCGCCGGAACTCTGATCCAGTTGGACGACCGTTTCGTGACCTTTGCCGAGCGTGACGAGCGGCGCCTGCAGTTCGGCCTCAACATGTCGGGCCGGATCGGCGGTGACGAAGAGGGCAACAGCGGTCGTGGTGGACCTCCCGGTGGCGGATTTGGCGGTGGCAATCGCGGCGGTCCCGCTGGCGGCCCTGTCGGCGGTGCCGGCGGCGCGCCAAATGCCGAACGTTTTGCCCAGATGCGCGCGACGTTCTGCGAGCGCGAGCCGGGCGAACTGGTCGACCTGTTCAACCGTACGCTGGCAGCACAGGCTGCGGGCGAGGAGCCTCCTGTCGGCGCCGATGGCGAGCCGATCCGGGTTCCGCCGCAAATGCTTGAACGGCTGGCAGGCGAGAACGGCCAGGTCGATCCCGAACGCTTTGCCGCTATGCGCGAACGTATTTGCAGCGCCGATGGCCCACCGACAGGCGCAGGGCAGGGCGGTCCGCCCCAGCAGGCCCGCGGTGGCAATCGCGGTGGCGGTGGCCGCGGCATGGGACGCCTTGGCCGCATGATGGGCGGCGGAAACGACGGCCCGCCGACTGGGCGCTGGTTCTTCAACCTCGATTACACGCTGGAACTGGAGAACACCGTCCTGATCGCAGACGGCCTGCCGCGCCTCGACCTGCTGGACGGCGACGCGCTGACCGGCGGCGGCGATCCTCGCCACGCGGTGCGTGCCCGCAGCGGCGTGTTCTACGACGGGTTCGGCCTTATCACCTTCGTGAACTATACCGGTTCCTCACGCCTCGACGGCTCTGGCCTTGCAGGCAGTACGGATCTCTATTTCGGCGATTACGTGACGGTCAATCTGCGCGCTTTCGCCGATCTTGGCAGGCGGGAAAAGCTGGTGGAGGCGGTGCCTTTCCTCGAAGGATCACGCGTTGGCCTGAGCATCGATAACCTGTTCGATGCGCGCCAGCGGGTGACGGACAGCAACGGCGATGTGCCGCTACGCTACCAGCCGTTCCTCGTGGACCCGGAAGGCCGCAGCTTCGAGATCGAATTCCGGAAGATGTTCTAGAGGCTCTGCGCGGCTGCGTAGCCTGAAGCCCATGCCCACTGGAAATTGTAGCCGCCCAGCCAGCCGGTAACGTCCACTGCCTCGCCGATGGCGAAAAGGCCGCGGACCTTGCGCGCTTCCATGGTCTTTGATGACAGCTCGCGGGTGTCGATGCCGCCGACGGTCACTTCGGCCTTGGCGAAGCCTTCGGTGCCGTTGGGATGGAATGTCCAGTTGGCAAGTTTCTGCTCCGCTGCGCGCAGGGCCTTGTCGGGCACGTTGCCCAGATCGCCCTCCACGCCGAGGCGCTCGGCGAGAACGTCTGCCAGCCTGTCCGGCAGATGTTCGCGCAGCACCGCGCGAAGGGTGAGCGACGGGCGGGCGCGTTTTTCATTCAGCAGCCAGTCGGCCTTGGCCTCGGGCATGAAGCGGATCGCCAACGGATCGCCCGGACGCCAGTAGCTGCTGACTTGCAGGATGGCGGGGCCTGAAAGGCCGCGATGGGTGAGCAGCGCGGCCTCTCTGAACGTCGTCTTGTTGGCGGTGGCTTCGACTTCGGTGGAGACGCCCGAAAGCTCGCGGAACAGCAGGTCCTCTCCGCCCAGCGTCAGCGGCACGAGGGCAGGGCGCGGCTCGACCACTTTCAGACCGAACTGGCGGGCTAGGCCATAGGCGAAATCGCTCGCGCCCATCTTGGGGATCGACGGACCTCCCGTGGCGATCACGAGGGATGGCGCGGTGAAGGTGGCGTTCTGCGTGGTGACCTTGAAAGTCTCGGCTTCATGGAGGACTTCGCCGACGTTCTCCCCGCAGCGGATTTCCACGCGTCCGGGGCCTGCCGCGCATTCATCCAGCAGCATTTCGACGATCTGTTTCGCGGACTCGTCGCAGAAAAGCTGACCCAGCGTCTTTTCGTGCCAGGCGATGCCGTGCTTCTCCACCAGCGCGAGAAAGTCGCGGGCGGTGTAGCGGCTGAGCGCCGACTTGGCGAAATGCGGATTGGCGGAGATGTAGTTCGCAGGGCCAGCGCCGATATTGGTGAAGTTGCAGCGCCCGCCGCCCGAGATCAGGATCTTCTTCCCCACCGAGGCGGCACGTTCCAGCACCAGCACATTGCGCCCGCGCTGGCCTGCAATTGCTGCGCAAAACAGCCCGGCAGCGCCGCCGCCCAGAATTATCGCATCGTAGCCTGTATCCATGCCGCCCGCGTTAGGGGCGAAATGCGCTCGCGTCCAAGGGTTCAGTCAGTGTTTCGAGGCTGTTGCCGCGCGGCGATGAAATACAAGACCGTGCCGACCGCGAATATCAGACCCAGCATCTCGTAGGCTTCGACGCTGGCGTGGGTTGAAACCCATAGCGTTGCCAGTGCGGCCAGGCCCGCTGCGGGCAGGTGCCACCAGGGTGCCTTGGCTTCGTCGCGCATTTCCAGCACCGGCAGGGCGAGGGCTGACAGAAGGTACATCACCAGCCGCGACAGCGTGCTTGCGACTGCCAAGGCCGCGAAACCGGCCCATAGGCTGAACAGGATTGCCGCCCCGCCGTAGAACAGCACCGAGACATCGGGCGTGAGGAAGCGCGGCGAGACATGCGCGAACGCGCGCGGCAGAGTGCCTTGCTCTGCCATGCCATAAGTCATGCGCGGAACCACGATGCCGCCGTTCAATGTATTCGCCGCGACCGAGAACGCCGCCGCGATGGATATGGCGATCACTCCTGCCTGTCCTGCCACCTCGTTGGCAGCTGCCGCCAGCGCGCTCTCTCCGCCGCCAGCGTCGGGGGCAATGGCGAGATAGGCCCAGATCACCAGCATGTAGAACAGCGCTACGGCCGCCAGCGTGGTCATCAGCGCCAGCGGAATGGTGCGGCGCGGGTTCTTCAGTTCGCCTGCGGGGAAATTGCCGTTCTCGAATGCCATGTAGGCGTAGAAGGTGAGCAGCACGACGCTTTCGAACTCGCTGAACTCGGGCAGGCTGAAGCCGACAGCCGGATCACGTGTCGCAAGGCCCCACACCACGAGAATTGCCAGCGGAGCCAGCTTCACCAAGGTCATCACGCCGAGGGTGCGGACGGATGCCCGCATGCCCACGAGGTTCACCAGCGTTACGAATGCGATGAATGCGATAACCGCGAGTGAACCTATCGTGGGATCGTCCAGCGCGGGAAAAAGCACTGCGAGGTATGCGATGGCGACATGGGTGTTCGCCGCCACGGCCACCACGGCGGAAGCGTAGCGCATCCAGCCGGACTGGAAGCCTGCGAACTTGCCGAAAGCGGCGTTGGCATAGAGCACCGGACCGCCGTGTCCTTCAAACCGCATGGCGAGTGCCGCAAACACCCATGCCAGCGGCAAGATCAGCAGTGCGCCCAGCAGCATCATCCACGGCGCGAAATTGCCGACGGCGGCGACGAGGATCGCGGGCATGGCGAAGATGCCGGACCCGATCATGCCGTTCACCGGGAACAGCGCCGTACCCCAGAATCCCACCGTGCGCGGCAGGGTGGCGGGTTTTGTTTCCATGGCGTTAGTCCCCCGTGATCGCCGAAAGCGGCAAGCTGCCCTGTGGGGAGGGCTAGCGCAACCTTTGCCAAGCGGGGAGTCACAACCTATCTCCGCTTCCATGTCGCGAACCGAAGCCGGATCCCCTTCAGACCCCCGCGGGGCGGAGCGTTTCAACGAGGAACGCGCCGCTTACACTGTGAAGGGCAACGCGCAGCCCGATATCGAGGCTGGTGTCACGGCGATCCGCGAGGTGGTGAAGACGCTGAAGCCCAAGCCCGGCGTCTATCGCATGCTCGATGCGCGCGGTGATGTGCTGTATGTCGGCAAGGCCCGCAGCCTGAAGGCGCGGGTGGCGAATTACACGCAGGTGAAAAACCTGACGAACCGTTTGCAGCGCATGGTCAGCCAGTGCCGCGCGATGGAAATCGTCACCACCAATTCGGAGGCCGAGGCGCTGCTGCTGGAAGCGCAGTTCATCAAGCGGTTCCGCCCGCCGTACAACGTGCTGCTGCGCGATGATAAGAGCTTCCCCTTCATCCTGCTGCGCGAGGGGCACGACTTCCCGCGCATCATGAAGCATCGCGGCGCGCGCAAGGCCAAGGGCAGTTATTACGGTCCCTTCGCAAGCGCTGGTTCCGTGAACACGACGATTAATGCGCTGCAGAAGCTGTTCCTGCTAAGGTCCTGCACGGACAGCTTTTTCTCCCGTCGCGACCGACCTTGCCTGCTCTACCAGATCAAGCGGTGCAGCGCGCCCTGCGTCGGGCGGATCGACAAGGAAGGCTATGACCAGCTGCTGGCCGAGGCGAAGGATTTCCTAGGCGGCAAGTCCGGCGCCGTGCAGGCGCGAATCGAGGCGCAAATGCAGAAGGCGGCGGAGGACCTCGACTTCGAGACCGCCGCCCTTCTGCGGGACCGCTTGCGCGCAGCGACTTTCATCCAGGGCAGTCAGGCCGTGAACGCCGATGGGGTTGGCGATGCGGATGTGTTCGCGCTGGCGGCCAAGGGCGGGCAGATCGGCATTCAGGGCTTCTTCGTGCGCGGCGGGCAGAACTGGGGCCACAAGGCCTTCTTCCCCACGCACACGCAGGATACCGACAAGGACGAGGTTCTCGCCCGCGTGCTGGCGCAGTTCTACGAGGAAGTGCCGCCGCCGCGCACCATCCTTGTCGATCGCGAATTGCCGGAACAGGCACTGCTGGAAGAGGCCTTCAGCGAACTCGCGGGGCGCAAGGTTGAAATCAGCATTCCCCAGCGCGGTGATCGCCGCAAGCTGATGGCGCAGGCCAGCCGCAACGCGGTGGAGGCGCTCGACCGGCGGCTGGCGGAAAGCGGCACGCAGGCCAAAATCATGCGCGAGATGGCGGATTTCCTCGAGCTGCCGGACATTCCGGCGCGTATCGAGATTTACGACAACTCCCACATTCAGGGCGCGAAGGCGGTGGGCGCGATGGTGGTGGCGGGGCCGGAAGGCTTCATGAAAAACCAGTACCGCAAGTTCAACATCCGCGAGGCGCAGACGAACGACGACTTCGCCATGATGCGCGAGGTGATGAGCCGCCGTTTCAGCCGCGCGATGAAGGAAGATCCGGACCGCGAGCAGGGCCAGTGGCCGGACCTCGTGCTGATCGACGGCGGCAAGGGGCAGATGTCGTCCGTGCGCGATACGCTGGAGGAACTGGGCATCGAGGACGTGCCGCTGATCGGCATCGCCAAGGGGCCGCACCACGGGCGCGAGGGGCGCGAGGTGTTCCATTTCCCCGACGGTCGGGAGAAAATGCTGCCCACCAATTCACCCGTGTTGTTCTACCTCCAGCGCCTGCGCGACGAGGTCCACCGCTTTGCCATCGGTGCCCACCGGGCCAAGCGCAGCCGGGCGATAAGTGCTTCGCCGCTCGATGAAATTCCGGGCATCGGGCCTGCACGCAAGCGCGCCTTGCTGCTGCACTTCGGCACCGCCAGCAAGGTGCGCGCCGCCGCGCTGGACGATCTGAAGCGCGTGCCGGGCGTAAGCGAGAGTGTGGCGCAAACGATCTATGACTTCTATCATGCAGGCGGGTGATGCCCGCTAGTTGACGCGCATCAATGAACGAATGCGGGCGCGAGGGCATCTTCCAAGGGACAAGGAGGATGTGATCATGCGCTCTATTCTGGTTCACGCCATGGACGATGGCAATTTCGACGCCCGGCTGCAGGTCGCGCTGGACCTGTGCCGGCGCTGCGATGCCCATCTCACCGTCATGCAGACTATCACCTATGATCTGGTGGTGCCCACCGACCCGTTCGGCGTCTCCGCCGTCGAATGTTCGGAGGCCAGCTTGCGTCAGGCCGAGGAATTTCGCGCGAGGATAGAGAGCCACCTGAAACAGGAGGACGTGCGCTGGGATTGGCATGTCGAGGCGGGTTACGAAGGCCAGAGCCTGATGCGCCATGCCGCGCTGAACGATCTCGCCATTCTGGGAGGCACGCCAAACGGCGGCGATGCGCGCCGGGCGTCCTCGCTCGCAGGAATGCTGGCGATCCATTGTCGTACGCCGATCATGGTCGTGCCGGCCGATGCCCGGGGTTTCCCCACCGATGCAGCGGCAGCGCTGTGCTGGAACGGCTCGATGGAAGCCGCCCGCGCCATGCGTGCCGCCGTGCCGCTGCTGGCAGGGGCGAGCAACGTGTTCATCCTGTGCGTCGGCGATCCGGCGGAGGAGGGCGACGAGAAACTGCCTGCCATGTCCGCCGCAGATTACCTCGAACGCCACGGGGTCGACTGCGAGATCGTGCAGTTGCCGCTGGGTGGCGAGCCCGTTCACGAGGTGTTGCACAAGGCGGCAGCAGCGCGCCAGGCAGGCTTCATGGTAATGGGTGCCTATGGCCAGCCACGCATTATCGAAACGCTGTTCGGCGGGGTTACGCGTAGCGTGCTGGCCGAGCCGCCGATGCCGGTGCTGATGGCGCACTAGTTCGCCAGCCGGTCAGGTGTGGCGCAGCATGCCTTCCTGCATCACGCTGGCGACCAATCGCCCGTCGCGAGTGAAAATCTGCCCGCGCCCAAGCCCCCGTGCGTGGCCTGACCACGGGCTTTCGGTGACGTAGAGCATCCATTCGTCGACCGCGAACGGCTCATGAAACCAGATCGCATGATCGAGGCTGGCGCCTTTGACTTCGGGGCTGAAGATGGCCTTCCCATGTGGGTGCAGGGCTGTGCCCAGCAACTGGAAGTCCGAGATGTAGGCGAGCACTGCGCGGTGAATGGGCGGGTAGGATGGTAGCGATGCAACCGTGCGGAACCAGACATGGCTGATCGGTTCGCGCACTTCCGGGCGGAGCCAGTCGCGCGGTTCGACGGCGCGAAAATCGATCGGTGAAGGGCGTTCCGCCAGGCGTTTCACCGGCCCATCGGGAAGGACCTTTGCAATGCGACGCTGGTATTCACTGTCGGGCACGAGGTCTTCCGGACCCGGCACATCGGGCATCTGCGGTGCCTGGTGATGAGGCCCGTCCACCGGCACCTGGAAGGATACCGTGAGGTTCAGGATCGGCTTGCCATCCTGGCTCGCCACTACCCGGCGATTTGAAAAGCTGCGCCCGTCGAGGTCGCGCTTTACCCGATATTCGATGGGCAGGTCGTCGCTGCCCGGACGCAGGAAATAGGCGTGCAGCGAATGGGTGTGGCGATCATCATCGACCGTGCGACGCGCCGCACCCAACGCCTGCGCGATGGCCTGCCCGCCGAAGACGCGGCCCGTTCCATCGGGGCGACGCCTGCCGACGAAGCGATCTCCGCCTTTCGGTTCAAGGTCCAGCAGCAGGACGAGGTCCGCAACCAGTTGTTCGGGAGTTTGGGGCGCTTGCGATGCCATTACCATTGCGCATTGCGCAAGCCGCCGTGTCTCGTCAAGCGCGAGTGGTTACAGCAGCCCCGGAATCCTGCGGGCGATGCGGCAACCGATAGCCTTGGCGCGGTTGCGATTCGGCCAGCGGCGGGGCGGGGCAGGGTTCAAGTGCCAACGCCGCAGCAAATGGTTGAAAGCACGCGCATCCGCCTCGTCATAGCTCCACTGGGATCGCCAGGTGATCGATAGCGAAATCGAAGGTTCCGGCCCGTTCTGAACGTAGTGCGGCGCCATGACCGGAACATACAGTGCGTCGCCGGGATGGAGCCGGAAGGTCATCCCGGACTCGGCAAAGTGTTCTTCCCAGCCCAGTTCGCGGCCACCGCCTGTATGATAGTTTTCGTGCACCTTGTCCGGCGCGAAACGCGTATCGCCAGCGGGGAACACCGTCATCGACTTGTTCCCGCGCAGTTGCAGCAGGATGTTGTGTTCCGGATCGAAATGATAGGGCGTCATCGCATCGGGGCTGGAGACGAAAATGAAGCCCTGCGGCGTCAGAAGCTGGCCGGTGATCGGTTCGATGGATTCGCGCAGTTCGCCCAGCAGTTCGTAAAGCAGAGCTGCGTAGGCCGGGTCCTGCTCGATGTTCTTCAAGACGGCCCAGCTGTTCGCCGTGTCGATCTCGCGAATGGTATCGCCGATGGTGCGGCCGGTGGCATCTGGCTTCCTAGCAATCCCGATGGGCAGGTCACCGCGATTGTACTCGATGCTTTTTTCGGGGAGGCTTTCTCCCAGCACGGCGAGGGCATCCAGCTCCAGCAACGGGTGCTCGACCATGTCATGCGTAAGCTTGTGCGCGCCTTCGGGATAGGACGCGGCGAAATAGGCGCGACTGCGCGCCGGGAAAATCTGTCGCGCTCCGATGGAGCGTCCATGCAGGTCGCCTACGTAGTGGCTCATGACAGCCCCCTGGCGCCGCGTCCGGTTTCCATCCGGATGAGAGCCTGGAAGGCGGCGCGGCGCAGCCTGCCTCCGATGCCGATGGATCGGCGCTGGATTATCCGGCGTTCGCGCCAGAAATGGTCGATCATGGGATGATCCTGCGTGGCGCAGCTATCCGCCCAGTCGATGCCTTCACGATCAAGCAGCGCCAGGTTCTCTCGCTGGAGCAGGACTCCGGGCGAGAAGCGGGCGAAGTCCTCGTCGAACGCGGTCTTGTAGGAATAGGCGCCGGGCACGGTGAGGAAGTTTGCCAGCATGGCGATTGGTTTTCCGTCGAGGCGCAGGGCAATGCGTTCCAGCCTGCCACGCGCGGCGGAGCCGGCGATTGCATACTGGAACAGCTCGCGCGTCCCGGCGTCGCTCTTCATCGCGGAGCCAGCCTCGCCTTTCCAGCCGCGCGCTTCCAGATCGAGGAACTCAAGCGTCCATTCGGCTACGTTGCTGTAATCGGTGAGGCGCTCCACCGTGAATTCACCTTCTTCTGACAGGCGGCGCTGCTGGCGGCGTAGTTCCTTGCGCTTCTTGGCGGAAAGCGAGCCTTCGAAGTAGCTTTCCGCCGACGCGGGAGAGGCGAGCATGGCGCGCTCTTCCTCGAACACGGTGGCAGCAGGGCGCGGGGCCTCGCTCATCACCGCGAGCAGCGCATCGTTCAGCGGACCTTCGGCGGGAACGTGGGCCAGGTGCAGGAATAGCGGCACCATGGTCGAACGGTCGCACCACGCCAGCAGGGCGCGCCAGAACTCGCGCTCGAAACCCTTTGCCACCAGCGGCTGGCCGAGGAAGCTGTTGGGATGCACCCAGTTGGAAATGTGCGGGATGGGGTGGCCGTAGTAATCGTTCGAGCGCACGATCGGCACCAGGCCCGCAAGCTGTCCATCCGCCTCCAGCGCCAGGATGGTCACATCGCCGCGTTTGTCCAATGCGCGCAGCGAGGGGAGGAGATACCAGCTTTCGTAAAAGGGATTGGGCTCGGTGGCCCATTCAGCCAGTGCGTCCCACGCGCCAATACGGTCGCGGCGGTCGAATTCCTGCCAGGTCCGCTGCTTCACCACGACGCGCGGCTCGGCCAGATTGCGCACAGTCGCAATCATGCCGCCGTTGAAGGCGCCTAACCGGGAAAGAGGGACATCATAAGCCAAGGAAAAGGGTTAACCTCTGGTCGCGGGATTCGTCGAAAGACATTCCGCTTCATAGGGGGCGGAGCGACAAGGAAGGTTTAAATGGAAAGGTAAAGAAAACCCTGCCCGGCGCGTGCCGGGCAGGGTGTTTTGTTAACCCTCGCGATGAGGGTGAACCGGTTTTCCAGCCTCAGACGTGGCCGGCCAGCGCGGCGAGCAGCAGCAGCGCCACGATGTTGGTGATCTTGATCATCGGGTTCACGGCCGGGCCCGCGGTATCCTTGTAGGGATCGCCCACGGTATCGCCAGTCACGGCAGCATGGTGGGCGTCAGAGCCCTTGCCGCCGTGGTTGCCGTCCTCGATGTACTTCTTCGCGTTATCCCACGCACCGCCACCGGCAGTCATGGAAAGCGCGACGAACAGACCGCCGACGATCACGCCCAGCAGCAGTGCGCCAAGAGCGGCAAAGCCGTTCTCCTCGCCTGCGACCCAGGTGATCACGAAGTAGACCACGATGGGAGCGAGCACCGGCAGCAGCGAGGGAACGATCATTTCCTTGATCGCGGCCTTGGTGACAAGGTCCACCGTGCGGGCATAGTTGGGACGGCTGGTGCCTTCCATGATGCCCTTGTCAGCGGCGAACTGTTCGCGCACGTCCTTCACCACGTCACCTGCTGCGCGGCCCACGGCAGTCATACCCATGGCACCGAACAGGTAAGGCAGCAGAGCGCCCAGCAGCAGGCCGACGATCACGTATGGATTTTCCAGACTGAAATCGACGTCCGCGTTCGGGAAGAACTCGGCAAGGTCGGTGGTGTAGGCGGCGAACAGCACCAGTGCGGCCAGACCGGCAGAGCCGATGGCATAGCCCTTGGTCACGGCCTTGGTCGTGTTGCCCACGGCATCCAGCAAGTCGGTCTTTTCTCGAACGGAATCGTCCAGACCGGCCATTTCGGCAATGCCGCCTGCGTTGTCCGTCACCGGACCATAGGCGTCGAGCGCCACGACCATCCCGGCCAGTGCCAGCATCGAGGTGGCCGCATAGGCAATGCCCATGAGACCCGCGAGCTGATAGGTGGCGATGATCGCGGTGACGATCGCCAGCGTCGGCAGGGCAGTCGATTCAAGGCTGATGGCCAGACCCTGGATCACGTTCGTGCCGTGGCCCGTTTCCGAGCTTTTGGCGATCGAGCGCACCGGACGGAAATTCGTGCCGGTGTAGTACTCGGTGATCCAGATGATGATGCCCGTCAGCAGCAGGCCGATGACCGAGCAAATGAACAGGTCCATGCCGGTGAAGGGCGCGAGCGATGCTGTGCCTTCTTCCGCCAGCGGTGCACCCGGGTCGACTGCGCCAAGGTTGGCACCGCCGATGGACGCACTCATGTCGCCCAAAGCCATCTGCATGACCACGTAGATCAGCGGCACGGCCAGCACGGCGGTGACAAGGAAGCCCTTGTACATCGCGCCCATCACGTTCGTGCCACCACCAAGACGCACGAAGTAGGTGCCGATAATGCTGGTGACGATGCAGGCACCGCCGATCAGCAGCGGCAGGGCCATCATTGGCAGCAGCAGGTCGCCGACGGCGGTCAGCAGCAGCGCGGTGAGCACCATGGTGGCGCCCACGGTCACGACGTAGGTCTCGAACAGGTCGGCAGCCATGCCGGCGCAGTCGCCCACGTTGTCGCCCACGTTGTCGGCGATCACGGCAGGGTTGCGGGGGTCATCCTCGGGGATACCGGCTTCCACCTTGCCGACGAGGTCGGCGCCAACGTCTGCGGCCTTGGTGAAAATACCGCCGCCAAGACGGGCGAAGATGGAGATGAGCGAGGCACCGAAGGCAAGGGCCACCAGCGCGTCCACCACGGTGCGGCTGTTGGCTTCAAGCTGCATCGGGCCGACCAGCACGTAGAAGAACACGGCGATCGCCAGCAGGGCGAGGCCTGCCACCAGCATGCCGGTGATGGCGCCAGCGCGGAACGCCAGCGTCAGGCCTTCCTGCAGGCCCTTGCTAGCGGCCTGTGCGGTGCGCACGTTGGACTTCACCGAAATGTTCATCCCGATGTAGCCGGCAACACCCGAAAGCACCGCGCCGATCACGAAACCAATGGCCGAAATCGGGCCAAGGAACACGCCGACAAGGATGGCGACGACCACGCCGACCATGCCGATGGTGGTGTACTGACGATTGAGATAAGCCTTGGCGCCTTCCTGAATGGCACCGGCGATTTCCTGCATTTTCTCGTTACCGGCATCGGCACCGAGAACCTGGCGACTGGTTACAAAACCGTAGATTACGGCCAGCAGTCCCAGGACAATAGCGATAAGTATGAGGTCCATGACCTGCTATTCCCCTCTTCCCAAAATTAAAACGGCCCGGTTTGCCGGGTCCGCCTAGGGGCATAGGGCTAACACAATGTCGGGCTTTCACAAGCGTGAAAGAACGTTTTCCACTTGAGGGGTGAAAGGGCCTATTTGTGGGAGTAGCCGTGGCCTTCGCGGTTCGTCACCGGTTCGCCATCGACGAACAGCGGCGCGAACCCGAGTGGTTCCACCGTGCCGATACGGGTCGCCTTCACCGGTGGCTGCACACCTGCGGGCAGGGTGAAAAGCAACTGGTAGTCGTCGCCCCATGTCAGGCATTCCATCATGCGCGACGCGTCGGCTACGGGACAGGCGGCGGTTTCAATGGCAATGCTGACTTCGCTAGCCTCGGCCATGCGGAAGGCGTCGAGAAGGAGGCCGTCCGACACGTCCATCATGGCGGTGACATGCGTGGCGAGCGCTTCGCCTTCGGCCACAAGCGCCATCGGGCGGGTGAATGCGGAAGTGTCGACGCCTGTTCCGTCGCGCAGAGCTTCAAAGCCAAGCATTGCTTCGCCAAGTCTGCCGGTGACGAACAGCACGTCGCCGATCTGCGCGCCCTTGCGCGATGGTGGCGGGTTGTGCGTGGCGTGCCCGATAGCGGTGAGGCCCAGCGTGCGCGCGCCATTGCCGCTGACGGTGTCTCCGCCAAGAACGCCTACACCGTAGTGCGTCAGAACTTCGTTTAGTCCCGCGACGAAGTCCTCGTCTCCCTCGCCGAGCGTGTGACTCAGCAGCACGCCAATCGGCTGAGCGCCCTTGGCGGCAAGGTCAGACAGGTTGGTGGCGACCAGCTTCCACGCGACATCGGCCATGTCCTGCGACGGCAGGAAGTGGACGCCTTCGACCATGGTGTCGTGCGTCAGAACGAGTGTCTCGCCGCCGATTTCGAGAATGGCGGCATCGTCTTCCAGATTGCGCGCGCCGGGATGCAGGGGAAGGGTGCGCAGGGCAGCAATGAAGTCTGCCTCGCCCTTCACTGCCGGACGTCCCGCCCCACTGCATCGAGAATGCCATTCACGAACTTGGCTTCGCGCTCATCAAAGAAGGCGTGCGCCACGTCAACGTATTCGCTGATCGCGGTTGCCTTGGGCACGTCCTGACGGGCCATCAGCTCGTAAGCGCCGCAGCGCAGGATCTGCAGCATCGTCTTGTCGAGGCGGGCGAGCGTCCAGCCGTCGGCCAGCTTGGCGGTAAGCGCCGCGTCGATCTCCTCGTCACGCGCAATCACGCCCGATACGATGTCATCGAAGAACTCGACTTCGGCTTCCTCGTACTGGTCTTCCTCGATTTCCTTGCCCAGCCGATGCTGGTGGAATTCGTCGAGCAGGCGAGCCGTCGGGGTCTTTTCCATGTGGCGCTGGTAAAGCGCCTGCACGGCGGCAAGGCGCGACGCGGAGCGCGCGCGGGAACGGGCGGGAGTATTCATTACAGTCTGACCTTTACGCTGGCGGCATGGGCGGGCAGGCCTTCGATTTCCGCGAGGGCCACGGCAGCAGGGCCGATTTCGCCAAGAGCCTTTTCGTCCAGCGAGATGAAGCTGGTGCGTTTCATGAAATCGAGCACCGAAAGCCCGCTCGAAAAGCGAGCGCGGCGCCCGGTGGGAAGAACGTGGTTCGGGCCGGCGACGTAATCGCCGATGGCTTCGGGCGTGTGACGGCCAAGGAAGACGCTGCCTGCGTGGCGGATCTTGTCGAACATGGCTTCTGCGTTGTCGATGGCCAGCTGCACGTGTTCGGCGGCAAGGCGATCGGCAAGGGCGGGGGCCTCTGCCATCAGATCGTCCACCACGATCACTACGCCGTGATCTTCCCAGCTCTGGCGGGCGACGGCCTTGGTCTCCAGCCGGGCCAGTAGCACGTCGACCGCGTCTTCCACGGCGGCGGCATAGCTCTCGTCATCGGTGATGAGGATCGACTGGCTGGAGGGATCGTGTTCGGCCTGGCTCAGCAGGTCGGCGGCGATCCAGTCCGGATCGTTCTGGTCATCCGCGATCACCAGGATTTCGCTGGGGCCTGCAACCATGTCGATGCCGACCACGCCGTAAAGCTGACGCTTTGCCTCTGCCACCCAGGCATTGCCGGGGCCGGTGATGACATCGACCGGCTGGATGCGCTGCGTGCCATAGGCAAGCGCGGCCACGGCCTGCGCCCCGCCGACGCGCCACACTTCGTCAACCCCCGAAATGTGCGCAGCGGCGAGAACGAGGTCGTTCATCTGCCCGCGCGGCGTGGGCGTGGTGACGACGAGACGATCGACGCCCGCGACCTTCGCCGGAATGGCGTTCATCAGCAGGCTGGAGGGATATGCGGCGCGGCCACCCGGAACGTAGAGACCCGCCGTTTCCACCGCAGTCCAGCGCGCGCCAAGGCGCACGTTCGTGCCGTCGCGATAGTCGCGGTCCTGCGGTAGCTGGCCCTCGTGATAGGTGCGGATTCGCTCTGCCGCCGTGTCGAGCGCGCTGCGCACGTCCGGCATCAGCATGTCGTAGGCAGTCTTGCACTGGTCCTTGCCGATGCGCCAGCTGGTGAGATCGGCGGTGAGCGCGTGCTTGTCGTAGCGCATGGTGAGTTCGACCAGCGCATCGTCGCCCTTCTGGCGCACCTGCTGAATGATGGCGCGCACGTCCGTGGCGACATTGGCGTCGCTCTCGCGCCGATCGTTCACGATGCGGGCGAACTGCTTCTCGAAATCCTCGGCCCTAGCATTGAGGCGGCGCATCAGGCGGCCTTCCTTTCAGCGCCCGCGCGGAAGCGTTCCACCAGCGCGGCAACGCGCGGGTCGGTCTTCATCGCGGCGCGGTTGACGATCAGGCGGGCGCTCACCTGCATGATGGTGTCTTTCTCGACCAGACCGTTCGATTTCAGCGTGCCGCCGGTGGAAACGAGGTCCACGATCCGGCCTGCAAGACCGCTGGATGGCGCAAGTTCCATCGCGCCGTTCAGCTTGATGCACTCGGCCTGGATGCCCTTCGCTTCGAAATATCGGCTGGTGATGTTGGGATACTTGGTCGCCACGCGCAGGTGGCTGGCCTTGCCGTACTTGTAATCCACCGGCTCCTTCGGCTCCGCGATGGATAGACGGCAGGCACCGATGCCGAGATCGACAGGCGCGTAAAGCTCCGAATAGTCGAACTCCTCGATTACGTCCGAACCCACGATGCCGACCTGCGCCGCGCCGAACGCGACGAATGTCGCCACGTCGAAAGCACGCACGCGCAGGATGCGCATGGTGCCCGTCTCGTCCGCAAAACTGAGCGAGCGATCGAGCTTGTCGTGAAAGGCGCTTTCCGGCACGACGCCGGCATCCGCCATCACGGGCAGCGCCTCATCGAGGATGCGGCCCTTGGGCAGGGCGAAAATCAGCGGCCCAAAACGGTTTTCGTCGGAACTGTCGGTCATGGCCGCGCGATTTAGGGGCACAAGGCAAAAAGGGCAATGCGAATGGCTAGTGAAAACGAAACCGGAAATGTCATGGAAATCGCCAGCGTGCCCGAGGCGATCGAATGGCAGGCCCAGCACATGGAGCGCGCAGGCTCTCCCAACAATGCGCGCATCCTGCGTTCATTGCTGGCGGTGATGGAGACGAACACCGCCACCGGACGCCGTATCGCCAACTGGCAGGGGCTGACGCTGGAAGACGCCATGCCGCTGCGCGTGGCGGGCGGATTCCACTATCTGCTCCTTACCGGAGAGGAAGACCGGCTGGGCGATGTCTATCGCGGTTTCATCACCGATCAGGGTCAGGTGGACGACCTGATTGTGGAAATTGCCGAGCGCCACGACCACACCCTGCTGCCATGGCTCGACGGGCCGCCGCAGACGAACGAGGCAGGCCGCTCAGCCAGCGTGATGGCTGGGCTGTTGTGGCTATCGGGCAAGCTGGGGCCGAAGTTCGAGCTGAACGAGATCGGCGCGAGTGCGGGCGTCAACACGATGATGGCGCGCTTCTTCTACAATCTTGGCGGCGTGAAAGTCGGCCCGAGCCTTTCCTCCATCAAGATCGAACCCGAATGGCGCGGCGATGCTCCGCCGTCCAATCCGGTAGAGATTGTTGGCGTGCAGGGCTGCGACATCTCCCCCATCGACCTGACTGACGAGCGACAGGCGATCCGCCTGAAAAGCTACATCTGGCCCGAAGCGACCGACCGGCTGGCCCGGATGGACGCCGCCATCGCCATGGCCGAACGCGCCGCGCCGGATCTGGTGAAGCAGGACGCAGGCGATTTCGTGGAAGAACGCCTCGCCGCACCGCAGGAGGAAGGCGTCACTCGCGTGCTGTTCCACACCGTGATGTGGCAGTACCTTCCCTCGGCAACACGCGACAGGATCACGGCGGCGATGGAAGCGGCGGGCGCGAAGGCGACGGCGCAAAAGCCGCTGGCATGGATACGCGTCGAGACGAACCGCAAGACCTTCAAGCATGAACTGACCGTCCGTTACTGGCCCAATGAAACCAGAAAGGGGGGAGAGGAATGGGTGCTGCTTGCCGAAGCCCATCCGCATGGTAAATGGGTGGAATGGCAGGGAGAAGGTTAGTCTGTCCTCTCAAGGAAAGCGTCCAGCGCGGCATTCACCGCATCGGGCGCTTCCCATGGTACGAAGTGGCCGACGCCTTCGATCTTCTTGAGCGTCAGGTCTGAGGCGACCTCGTCCAATCCCTCGATATTGCCGGGAAGCAAGGCTTCGTCGCCTGTACCCCATACGACCAGCGTCGGAATCTCGATCTTCGGCAGTGGCGGCGGCGCATATTCCGGCGGCAGGCCGAAAGGATCGTCCATCGACGGCACCGAAATGCCGCTGGCGCGGTACCAGTTCAGCATTGCAAAGCTGGTCTCGGGATTGGTCCACTGCGCAAGCAACAGCGGCAATTCCGCCGGATCGTATTGCGGACGGTTTTCCCACCTCAGTGCGCTCTGCAACAGACCGGCAAGGCCATGTTCGGCGATCACTGCGTCATGCGAAGGATCGCGGAAGGTGCGCATGTACTGGCTGGCGGCGCGCTGGTCGCGGTCTGTCAGCAGCAGCCGCTGGAAGATTACCGGATGCGGCGCATTGGCAATCACCGCGCGGGTGACGTGGCCCGTTGACTGACCGAACGCAGCGATCAGCCACGCGATGGCGCCTCCCCAGTCGTGGCCAACAATGGTGTAGGTGCCTAGCTTCAATGCCTCGGCAAGATGCGCGATGTCTTGGATCAGCGCCATGGTCTCGTAATGCTCGGCACCCTTGGGCCGGGACGAGTTGCCATAGCCGCGCTGGTCGGGCGCGATGCAGCGATAGCGATCGTTCAGATGCTCGATCTGGTGACGCCAGGTGCGATGGTTCTCGGGAAACCCGTGCAGAAAGACCAGCGCAGGTGCGTCGCGCGGGCCGCTGTCCCAAACGTCCAGCTCGATACCGGTGGGCAGCTTGACGCGGGTGAGATCGCTCATCTCAAACGTCCTGGTTGGGGATGCCGAGCAGTTCGATGGTGAAGAACAGCGTAGCGCCGCCGGGAATAGGGCCTTGTCCGCGAAGGCCGTAGGCCAGTTCGGCTGGAATGGCGATTTCTGCGGTATCGCCAACGCCCATGTAGGGAATGGCGATCTGCCAGCCACGCACGAGGCGAGCGAGCGGGAATTCGATGGGGTCGCGCCCTTCGTTGGAATCGAACACGCCGCCATCGGCGAAGCGGCCGGTGTAATTCACGCGCACCACGTCTCTGATAGTGGGCGCAGGGCCGGTGCCATCGCCTGCCGTGCGGCGGAACTTGATACCGCCTTCCAGCGTGGCCCAGCCGTCTTCGCGGGTGAGCGAGTGCAGGGCGCTCTGCTGAGTGTTGTGCCATTCGATCGTGCCGGGCGATCCGGGTTCCGGCTGCACTTCGGGATCCTGCGCGATGGCGGGGGTGGCAAGGGAAAGGGCGGCGAGCGTGAGAGCGATGTTCTTCATGGCCGCGCTTCTAACCAGCATTTCGGCTCACGGATAGCTGACAGTTTTCGGCTGGCCGGTGGGCAGCGGGATATATTCCGCCTCGTCGCCCGGTACCTTGACAAAGCGGCCCTCGCGCCAGTCTTCCTTTGCCTGATTGATGCGTTCGCGGTCGGAACTGACGAAGTTCCACCACACGTGGCGCTTCGTGGTGAAGGCCTCTCCGCCCAGCAGCATCACGCGCCCGCCGTTGCGGCTGGCAAGCGTCATGGCGGCGCCGGGTTTCAGCACGACGAGGTCGTAAAGCTGCAAGGGCGTGCCATCGATGGAGGCATCGCCGCCCACCAGCATGACGGCGCGTTCGTCCGCCTCCGCATCGATGGGAATGGAGCCACCTTCCTGCAGCAGGATCTCGGCGTATATCGTCTCGGCATAGCAGGTGGTATTGGCCCGCTGGCCCCACAGCTCGCCCATGATGACGCAGGCGCGGGCGCCGTCGCCTTCGATCCACGGCAAGTCGCTGATCGCCTCGAAAGCGGGGCCAATCTCTTCCTGCGCTTCGGGCAGGGCGAGCCATGTTTGCATGCCGTAGAGGCTCGGCCCCCTGGCGCGGTCTTCCTGCGGGCTGCGTTCGGAATGGACGATGCCGCGACCGGCCGTCATCAGGTTCACGGTGCCGGGGCGGATAGTGGAATAGGTGCCGAGGCTGTCTCGGTGATCGATAGCGCCGTCGAACAGCCATGTGACGGTGGCAAGGTTGATGTGCGGGTGCGGCCGCACGTCCATGCCTTTGCCCAGATCGAGTTGGGCGGGGCCGAACTGGTCCACGAACACGAAGGGGCCGACCATGCGGCATTCCTTCGATGGCACCGCACGGCGTACGGTGAAATCGCCAAGATCGTGGCTGACGGGGGTGACGGTCTTGACGATATTGTTCGATGCGGTGCTCATGGTTTGAAAAGCCCCTATTGTTCGTCGAGTTCCTCGTAATGACGGAAGATGCCGTCCTCGTTGAATTCCATGCGGCGTTCGCTAGCAAGGTAATCTGCCAGCGGCTCGATCTCCGGCACGGCGCCCTGCAGACCTTCAAGGTTCGCCCAGGTGCCCTGCATTTCCTTCATGTAATTGGGGAACATGTAATCCAGCCCCTCCATGATCTGGAACAGGCTGGTGTCGACATGCGTGGGCTGCTGGCCGAGGAGGAAAGGCCCGCCGTTGGCAGCCAGCGCGTTGTCGAAATGGATGAGGTACTTGGGTATGCGCTGACCGCGGAAATAGCCGGCCTTCTCGAAAGCGGCTTCCATCTGGTCAGCGTAATAGAGTTCGCTGGCGATGGGGTGGTGGACGGAGTGAATCTCCTCCACGAAATCGGCGATGTCGAGTTGCAGCTGCAGCAGCCCGAGGTCCACGTCCATTTCGCCCGAGCCAAGGCCTTCCTTGTCGGAAAGGTACTGCAGGATCAGCGGCGTCTGGCCGATCACGACCTCGTCATCCACGATATAAGGCGGGGCGAATGGGCGCACGCCTTCGAGATTGTGCATGTGCTCCACCAGCGCGTCGGCATTCTGTTCGCGCGCCATGTCGGTGTAGTCCAGCTGGAAGGCCTCGCAGAACAGGCGCACGAATTCGCCGCGGCCCGGAATGTTGGGCCAGTACCACAGCTCCAGGCTCACGCCGCTTCTCCGGGCGCGAGGCACTTCATGGCGAAGGCGTGGACGCGTTCGCCGGGAATATCACCCAGCGCGCCCAGCACCATGCGCTGACGGGCGAGGCGGTTCTTGCCCTCGAACGCCGCGCTTTCGACGATCACGGTGAAGTGCGATTCGCCGCTGCCGTCGTCGCCCGCGTGGCCATAATGCTTCGCGCTATCGTTGATGACTTCCAGCCGCGTGGGCGACAGCGCCTCGCGCAGCAGGTATTCGATTTCTTGTGCAACAGGTCCGCTCATGCGACCCCAATTGGGGGTTCCAATCGCGCGGCGCAATCCCCATCAAGGGCCCTTCATGCGCAATGAACGATTCCACGGACGCTACGAAAGCGAGGGGAGGGTGTGCGAGCACCCCACCTGCCGCGAGCCAGGCGAATTCCGCGCACCGGGCACGCTTGGCAATTCTTTCGACGGGCCGGGCGAATGGCGCTGGTTCTGCCTCCAGCACGTGCGCGAGTTCAATGCTGGCTACGACTGGTTTGAAGGCATGAATGCCGACGAGATCTATGCCGCGCAGGCTCCGGGGTCGGGCTGGCAGACCGAGAGCCCTGCGTTCAGGCCAACGGCGGGCGTCGACGGAATGCCGCGCTGGGCCGACTTTTCCGATCCGCTGGATGCCATTGGTGCGCGCGTCGGTGACATCAAGCGAGCCGCTGCCGGGCGCAACCATTCAGAATACAGCCGCTTCACTCCGCGAGAGAGGGAGGCGCTTGGCGTCATGGGCCTCGATCCGAAGGCGGATCGCCCGCAACTTCGCCGCCGCTATTCGGAACTGGTGCGGCGTTATCATCCCGATCGCAACGGCGGGGACCGCACGCACGAAAGCCGCTTGCAACGCGTGGTGGAAGCCTACCAGCTTCTGCGCCGTGCCGACGCTTTCGGTTAGAAGGGCGACTGGTGTGAATATTGGCTCTCACTCGACGCGCGTTATCGTGGGCGATACCACTTTCTGGTCCTGGAAACATCGCCCGGTCATTACCGTGGCCGGAGTTGTCCTTCAGCTGCGTGAGGTCGTGGTCCTGGGGCGAGACGGGGAGGTCTGCTTTGATGGTTACCTCGATCTACCCGAGGAAGTGCCTGTTTCGGTAAGGCATCCTGACGGGGCAGGATTTGAAATGAGCATGCCGCTGCAACTGGGAGAGGCACTGGTGATCTCCGCATTCAGTAAGCAGAGAACTGGTTTCATACCTTCGGAACGATGGCCGGATAAGCTGTTCGACGATTGAACGCCAGCAAAAGGCTGTATCTAGGGCTTCTGCTTGAAAGCCCAGCGAAGGGTTCCGCCAAGCGCATCGGTAACGAGTTTTGACGGCGCAGCCTGCCAGCGCGGGCGTTCCAGCCCCAGCATGGTGCGGGCGAACGGCGGGATGAGGTCGACCGCCGCATTGGCGAGGAACGGCTGCACTGCGCCCGGCGCACCTTCGACGCGCTTTTTCACGATCAGGTCCGCAACTTCGCGCGCCTCCGGACTGGCGCGTAGGTCGCCCCGCATTTCGCGGAAGATCGCCAGTGCCTCTGCCTTGGTTTCGGGCACGGGATCGGCACCAAGCTGACGGGCGATGAGGGCGAACTGGCGGAAGTATTCGTCCTGCTCCTCCATCGACATCTGCGGGCGCACGTGGACCAGCCATGCCTCGAGGAACATCAGCGCTTCGGTGACGTGAACCCATGCCAGCGTGCGAGGATTGGTGGCGGAGTAGGGCGTGCCGTCGGGCAAGGTGCCTTTCACCTGCGCATGGATGGCGTTCACGCGCGCAATGGCGGCGTCGGCATCGTCACGGTGCCCGTAGGTGGTGACGGCGATGAAGCGGGCGGTGCGGCGCAGGCGGCCATGCATGTCGGCGCGGAAGTTAGAGAAGTCCAGCACACCGCGCAGGGCATGGGGGTGAAGCATCTGCAACAGCAGCGCCGCCATGCCGCCCACCATCATGCTCACCACATCGGCGTGAACCATGCGAATGGGCGTGTCCTTGGCGAAATAAGCCTCGTCCGAAGGAGGCACCGGCGTTTCGCCATTGGCGGTATCGTTGAAGGCGGCGCGCACGCCGTCGACCAGTTTCTGCCGCGCGAATTCGATGGGGTCGGGCCGGGCCATTCGCTCAATGTGGGGCAGGGCACGCCGAAATGCGAGCGCCTATCCGCCAAGGCTCCCCAGCGTCGTTTTGTAGGCATCACGCGCCTGCAACCTTGACTGATATGCGCGGAAAGAGGGGCGGTCCGTCAAAGTGCCGAAACTGAGGCCCCAGTCGACCTGGCTGCCGACATAGACATCGGCCATGGTGAACCTGTCTCCGCAGGTAAAGTCGTTATCCTGAAACCACTTGTCCAGTGCATCTACCACGCGATCGAACGTGCCGAAGCCCGCCGTCATCTCCTGTTTCGCGTCCTTCGGCTCCCACCCCATGGAGCGATTGGTTATGGCCGCTTCGAGCGGACCGGCGGCGAAGAACAGCCAGCGGAAATAGGCCGCCTTCTCTTCCGGCGTGGGCAGCAGGTCGGGCGCTTCCATCTCGGCAAGGTAGTGACAGATCGCCGCGCCTTCGCTCACCACGCGCTCGCCGAACTCTGCGTGATGGATGATCGTGGGAATCTTGCCCATCGAGTTCGCTTCGAGGAGTTCGGCGGGCTTGTTCTCCCACTCCACCATCTCGAGCTTCGGCTCGACGCCAGCTTCGGCAAAAGCCCACTGCACGATCAGCGCGCGGCTCATGGGATTGAAGAACAAGGTGTAGCTCATCGCGCGGTCTCCGGTGTTAGCCAAAGAAGAACATTAGGTGAACGAAAGCGCGCGGTCAATTGCCCGCAATAGCCGCCTCGATATGTGCGTGGTCGATCTTCACCATGTGCTGCATCGCCTCGAACACCCGTCCGCGAACGGCGGCGTTCTCGTGCGCGAGGCCCTGCATCAGCACACGCGGGACGACCTGCCAGCGCAGGCCGAAACGGTCCTTGCACCAGCTGCACGCTATTTCCGCACCGCCTTTCGCAGTCAGCGCTTTCCAGTAGCGGTCCGTCTCCTCCTGCGTGTCGGTCAGGACCTGGAATGACACCGCCTCGGTGAACTCGGTATTCCCGCCGCCGTTCAGCGCGGTCATCTCCTGCCCCAGCAGGGTGAAGCCCACCAGCATCACGCTATCAGGATCGCCTGGTGCGCGGTGGACGTCCTTTATCTCGCTGTCAGGAAAGAGGTCGCAATAGAAGCGCGCCGCTTCCTCCGCCTTGCCATCGAACCACAGGCAGATCGCCAGCTTGCCCGCCATCAATCGCGGCCCATGGTGAAGATGGGGGAGAAGCCGCCCCAGATCATCCGCATCCCGTCAAACGGCATTTCCATGTCCTGCGACCAGAAATCATCCTCGGCCATCTTGCCGTGGGCTGCATCGCAGGTCGCCTTGTCGGGCCAGATCATCCAGCTGAAGACGATCTTCTCGCCCGGCTCCGCCTTGGTCGCCATGCGGAAATCGGTGACTTTCCCGTCGGAAACGTCCTCTTCCCATGCCTCGACGATTTCGGTCACACCCAATTCGGCGAACTTCGTCGCAGCGGTCGCGGCGAGGTCGCGGTAAGCTTCCTTCTTCTCCTCCGGCACCGCGATCAGGAAACCTTGTACATACATCGACAATCTCCTCAGCCTTGCTTGTGCGCTCCGCTTTCCTGAGCGGCGGCAACCATTTGCGCTTCAATTGCGGCAATTTCGCGCCACGCCTCGCGAGAGTGGACCCGTTCAAGCCACGCAGCCGTTCGCGGACGTGTGGCGACATCCATTCCGTAGGCCATGGTTCGCAGCGCGCAGGCGACGGCGATGTCGCCCAGCGAGAAGGTGTCGCCCGCCAGCCAACCAGCGCCAAGCTCGCTTTCCAGCCAGTCGAGGAGGGGCTGCACTTTCGCTTCGGCGGCATCGGCGGCTGCCGCGTCTCCCTCGATCCCGAGAAGGGTAGGGCCAATCCAGCGATTGAAGCCGATTGCCCGCGCGCAGTCGGCCAGCAGCGTATCGGCAAATTCGTCGAACAGCACAGCCTTGCCGCGCGCTTCCGGATTGCCCGGGAGTAACGCGGGCGATGGATGCCTGGCATCGAGGTAGAGCGCGATGGCGGTACTGTCAGCCAAGGTAAAGTCGCCATCCCGCATCGCCGGCATCATGCGGAACGGACTGGCGGCGAGGAACTCGTCCGTCGGCTGGTGCGGTGTCGCCGGAACCAGATCGAACGCCAGCCCCTTTTCCTGCGCAACCACCAGCACCTTTCGAACAAAGGGGCTCGTTGGAAATCCGAATATCGTCAACATTGCCTGGCCCGCCTTTCGTCCATCTCCCATCGCACATGGTTGTTGCAGCACGAAGGCCACCCGTCTAGGCAGCGGCGCGAGATGAATGACATGACCAACACCGAAGCTGGCGGCACCAAGATGGCCGCGCCCGACACCGAAGTGGACGTTCGCGAGACGTTCGGCATCGACGTGGACATGAAAGTCCCCGCTTTCAGCGAGGCGGACCAGCGCGTACCAGACGTGGACGAAAGCTACGTCTTCGATCCCGATACCACGCTGGCGATCCTTGCGGGCTTTGCCCACAACCGCCGCGTGATGGTGCAGGGCTACCACGGCACGGGCAAGTCGACCCACATCGAACAGGTCGCAGCGCGGCTCAAGTGGCCGACCGTTCGCATCAACCTCGATGCCCATATCAGCCGTATCGACCTTGTCGGCCGCGATGCCATCGTGCTGCGCGACGGGTTGCAGGTAACGGAATTCCGCGAAGGCCTGCTGCCCTGGGCGCTGCAGCACCCGGTGGCGCTGGTGTTCGACGAATACGACGCTGGCCGCCCGGACGTAATGTTCGTGATCCAGCGCGTGCTGGAACAGACCGGCAAGCTGACCCTGCTGGACCAGAACCGCGTGATCCGGCCTGACCCGAACTTCCGCCTGTTCGCCACGTCCAACACCGTTGGCCTTGGCGATACCAGTGGCATGTATCACGGCACGCAGGCGATCAACCAGGCGCAGATGGACCGCTGGAACATCGTCGTCGGCCTGAACTACCTGCCGGCCGAGACCGAGCGCGAGATCGTGGGCGCGAAGACGAAGCTCGATCCCAAGGTCGTGGCCGATATGATCCGCGTGGCGGACCTGACGCGGCAGGGCTTCATGGGCGGCGACATCTCCACCGTGATGAGCCCGCGTACGGTCATCACCTGGGCGCAGAACACCGAGATTTTCGGCAACGTCGGCTATGCCTTCCGCCTGTCCTTCCTCAACCGCTGCGACGAGGCGGAGCGGATGCTGGTGGCGGAATACTACCAGCGCGTATTCGGTGAGGACCTTCCGGAAAGCGTTGCGTCAAAGGCTTGATACGCCGACATTTTCGGATAAACCTGCTCTCCTGGTTTTGGAGGGGGTCACATGTACAGGTTCGCTGCATTCGTCGCAGCCATCGCCATTGCTGCGCCTGTTTATGCGCAAGACGATGCCAGATGGCTGGAGTCCCCCCAGTTCTTCTTCGCCAATGAATTGCCCTCCGGCACCGGCACCTACGCCGAAGACGAAGTCCTGGTGAGCATCCCCGCTCGCTGGCTGAGAGCGGTGCGTCTGCAGGGCGATGTGACGGTAGAGATCGGCAGAAAGCAGCACGAGTTCCGCTCAGGAGATGTTCTTCCGCAATTGCTGTTCATGCCGGACGGGACAGAAGCCTCGACGGAAATCGCCTATTGCACGCCGCGAAACCGGGCTGAGAACAGCACGCGTAGCGGCATTCTAGGCTCCCTTTTCGGCGGTACACTGACAGACTCGATTGCCCGATCCTCCACCGACACCCAATACTGCCTGCAGGATCTGGACGGCGACGGGACGTTCGACGCCAGCTTTCTCGTCGGGGAAGGGCGAAACAATTTCGTGCGCGGTGGGGAAATCTCCGCCCCGCCATATGAAACGGCGGACGAAGCTGCCATTTCCCCGGAAGACGAAGTCAGGTTGATCGTTGACCTGGTTGGCTCGCTCGGCGCGGCCATCCGGCTCGAGTTTATCCAGCAAGGCCACGATCTCGAATTCGATGAAGTGACAAGCGGTGCTTTTACGGCCCGCAGGGACAACCTCATCGCGTTTGCAGAATCGGGAGCCACCGAAGTCCAGATCCTGAGCATAATGTTCCAGATCGTCGGGAATGACGTCGACGATGCCAGCATCACCGTGAACTGGATCGATGTGCAGAAGGATATCCGAGTTACGATCCCAGACAACTACACCCGATCCGTAGAGAGCTGGCCTTATTGACGCGCCGCCCTGCACGGGATGAGCCGCTGTTTTGATATCTTCGACGAATGAGGTCACCCATCGCCAATCTGTTACCTGCTTTCGTGCTGTTCTTCGGATGCGCACTGGCATCTTCTCCTGCATTTGCGGAGGATATCGTGGAGTGGCGTCAGTCGCCCGCGATATTCCAGCCATCCCTGGTGGCCTCGAGTGCGGCCACGCTCGAGGAAAACGAGGTCATCGTCGAGGTTCCCCTGCAATGGATGTTCTCGACGCGCTTGCCTCGCGCAGTCTTGGTTTCGATCGAGGGAGACAGACTTGAACTTCCGGACGGCCTGCACCTGCCGGGTGTTCTCTTCATCGGGGAAGACGATCCGGAAAGCATTCGTAACGCCTATTGCACACGCCCCGGATTTCTGGGCACGCTGCGTGCACCCACGGGGCTGCAAAGCCAGATCGCAGAGAGCATCTTCGGTTCGAACGACAAGCAGATCTGCCTTGAGGACAGAGACGCGGATGGCAGCCTCGATTTTGCGTTCGCCAGGCGTCTGGGCTCGGCATTCTGGGAAGAAGATCTGATTGACCTCGGCCCCGTCGATCCGCTGCCTGCCATGAGGCTGGAAGGCGAGACGATTGACCCCGAGAGGGACTGGCTTCGTTTCAAGCTGAAGAGTGTGCGCAGGAATTCGGTAGAGATCGAATTGGAAATCAGCCGTTTCTACGGGGAGTTACAGTTCAGAAACTTCCGGTCGGGACCATTCACGGCTCGAGCTTACAACCGCCTGCGGTTTGGAGATGAGCGGGATGGCACGCTTGATCTGCTCGGGATTCGTTTCGGCGTTTCCGATGCGAGTGCAAGCGACGATCAGGCAAGCTTGCACTGGCAGCCCCATGAAACCGAAGATACAGTCATCGTAGTTCCCGAATACTCGGTTGGATATTGACGGTGACGGCGGCGGAAGAACCGTTCCGGCATCTCACTGATCGAACGTAAGCAATCCAGACCCGTCTGCGTTTCGTCGAAAGATCGCTTGCCAGTCGCGGCAGTGCGTCTAGCACTGTGCTTTCACCTGAAACGGGGACTGACGCTTGATCAATCGTATTTCCGTAGGCGCACTTGCCATTGCTGCCTCGCTTGCCTTTGCTTCTACCACCTCCGCCGAAACCATCGACCGGGAGGCGCTGGAGCGCGATCTCGCCATCCTCGCTGCCGACGACATGGAAGGCCGCGAGGCAGGCACGCGCGGGCATGAGCGCGCCGCTGGATACGTCGCCGGTCGCTTCGCGTCGCTGGGGCTGGAGCCTGCAGGCGATGACGGCACCTATTTCCAGTCGGTGCCCATGCGCCGCTATTCGCGCGCAGGGGAAGGCAATTCGCTCACCATCGAGGGCATGGGCAATCTGCAGATGCTGGGTGACTACTACGTCGCGGGCACGGCGCAGCAGGAAAGCGGCAGCTTCACCGCGCCGCTGGTGTTCATCGGCTATGGTCTCGACATCGAGGGGCGCGACGATTTCGAAGGCGTCGATCTTGAAGGCGCAGTCGCCATCCGCACCTACGGCGGCCCCGAAGGACTGAACACCGAGGAATCGGCGCATTACCGCTCCACACTGAACCAGCGCCTCTCCGATCGCGGCGCCATTGGCGTATTGCTGATGACGACGCCCAAGCTGGATCAGATCTACAGCTGGGAGCGGCTTGTAGAAGTTTCCAGCCACGGCAGTTCGATGACGTGGATCGGCCCCGACGGGCAGGCCCACGCGACAGGGCCCAACATTCTCGCATCCGGCGCGCTTTCGCCGGAAGTCTCGCGAGATCTGCTGGAAGGCATGGAGTTCGATTACGACGACCTGATCGCTGCCGAAGCGACACCTGAGGCCGAACTGCCCAGCTTTGCGCTTGGCCGCGACATCACCATCGCGTTCGCCAGCAATTTCGAGGAAATCGACACGCCCAATGTCATCGGGATGCTGCCCGGCTCCGATCCCGAGGTTGCGGACGAGTACGTGGTCCTCACCGCACACCTCGACCACGTAGGCATCCAGCCGACCGAGGAGGAGGGCGATGACGAGATTTACAACGGCGCGCTCGACAATGCGCTGGGCGTGACCAGCATGATCGAGGTTGCCCGCCTGCTGGGCGAGGAACCGCCGCGCCGCCCGGTGCTGGTGATCGCTCTGACCGCAGAGGAGAAGGGCTTGCTCGGCTCCAGCTACAATGCTGCCAATCCCACTGTGCCTGCCGATCAGGTAGTGGCGAACGTCAATCTCGATATGCCGGTGGCAACCTATGACTTCACCGACGTGGTGGCTTTCGGTGCCGAACGCTCCAACCTCTATCCGCAGGTGGTCGCCGCGACCGAGACATTCGACCTGACGCTCAGCCCCGATCCGCAGCCCGAACAGGGCTTCTTCACGCGTTCCGACCAATATTCCTATGTGACCAGGGGCATTCCGGCAGTCTATCTCGACCTTGGCTTTGCCAACGGCGGCGAGGAAGCGCAGAACCTCGTGTTCGAGAACAACTACCACCAGCCGTCCGACGAGATCGACCTGATTGACTTCGACGCGCTGGAGCGTTTCACCGCCGTCAATCACGCTATCGCACGCAATGTTGCCAACATGGAAGACACGCCCGCTTGGCAGCCGGGAGATTTCTTCGGCGCCACCTTTGGCGGACGGATTGTTAGCGCGGATTGAGCACGCTTCATCGCAGGCTCATGTCACCCCTCGCATAACGTGTATTGTTCTGATAACACACTTATGTGACTCGCATGTGGCGTAATCCTTTCAGGCGGCGACAGCCGGAAACAGATCGCTGGACCGAGCGTGACATCGCGCTCGAGTCCGCGCCGTGGACGCCGCTGTCTGGCCTCGGCGATGATGACTTCGGACCATATGCCACGCCGCCGCGTCACTATGATCGAGAACGCTATCGCAAAGGTTGGCGACGCTTTCTGCCGGAGCGTGCACGCGGACGGCGCAAGCTGTGGTGGGCCAGCCGCATCCTTGCGGCTTTCATTGGCCTGTTCATCCTGCTGGTGGCCTATCTCGCCATCACCGCGCCGCTATCCAAAAGCCTCGAACCCATCGCGCCGCCGCAGATCACCCTGCTGGCGGCCGACGGCACACCAATTGCCCGCAACGGCGCCGTGGTGGACGAGCCGGTGCAGGTGTCACAGCTTCCCGCGCACGTGACCCAACCGTTCCTCGCCATCGAGGACAGGCGTTTCTACGATCACTGGGGCGTCGACCCGCGCGGCGTGGCGCGCGCGCTGTTCACGGGCGTTGGCGGTGGTTCCACCATTACCCAGCAGCTGGCGAAGTTCACCTTCCTCACCCCCGAACAGACACTGACGCGCAAGGCGCGCGAGGCGTTGATCGCCTTCTGGCTGGAAAGCTGGCTGACCAAGGACGAGATCCTCGAACGCTACCTCTCCAACGCTTATTTCGGCGACAACATGTACGGCCTTCGCGCTGCGAGCCTGCATTACTTCTATCGCCAGCCGGAAAACCTGCGGCCCGAACAGGCAGCAATGCTGGCGGGCCTGCTGCAAGCTCCCAGCCGCCTTGCGCCCACGCGCAATCCAGACCTTGCCGCGCAGCGATACGGCCTAGTGAAAGGGGCGATGGTTGCCGCGGGCTACATCACACAGGAACAGGCTGACGCGATGCGCGTGCCCGAGCTGGACGTGCGCACCCGCAACGACCTGCCGACCGGCACCTATTTCGCCGACTGGGCGCTGCCCACTGCGCGCGAGATGAGCGAGGTGAACTATTCGCGCCAGACCATCACCACCACGCTCGACAGCGAGCTTCAGGCCGCTGCCAACCGCGTGATCCAGCGTGCGCCGCTGGGCGGGGCGCAAGTGGCGCTTGTGGCTATGCGCACCAATGGCGAAGTCGTCGCCATGGTGGGCGGCAAGGACTATTCCGAGAGCCCGTTCAACCGCGCCACGCAGGCGCGCCGCCAGCCCGGCTCCACTTTCAAGCTGTTTGTCTATCTCGCGGCATTGCGCAATGGCTGGAGCCCGGACGACACGATTTCAAACCTGCCGTTCACCGAAGGCTCCTACCAGCCGAGCAATGCCAGCGGCCGTTATTCCGAAACAATCACCTTGCGCGAGGCATTTGCCCAATCGTCGAACGTAGCCGCCGTGCGATTGCTGGGCGAGGTTGGCAGCGAAGCGGTAATCGAGACGGCGCGTGAGCTTGGCGTCACTTCCGCTTTGCCGGAAGGCGATCCCAGCATGGCGCTCGGCACCTCCACCATGACGCTGCTGGAACTGACATCCGCATACGCGGGTATCGCGGCCAACAGCTTCCCGGTTGAGCCTCACGCTTTCCCCAGGGGGGAGGGTGGCTGGTTTGATTGGCTGCTGGATGGGCGCGGCAATCTCTCTTCCAGCGATCACGACGATATCGAGGAAATGCTGCGCGCTGCGATCAATTCCGGAACGGGCCGCGCGGCAGCGCTTTCCATCGCGAACTACGGCAAGACCGGCACCACACAGGACAATCGCGACGCGCTGTTCGTTGGATATGCGGGCGATCTGGTGGTGGGTGTGTGGATCGGCAACGACGACAATTCGCCGCTGGGCAATGTTTCGGGTGGCGGACTGCCTGCGCGCATCTGGCGCGATTTCATGCGGGCTGCCCTTGGCGCTTCCGCTGCGCCGCCACGCGCTACGCCTTCGCCCGATCCAAGCGGTCCTGTTCAGCCACAGGACGTGCCCGACCTGCAGGACATTCCGCTGGGCAACGATCGCCGCCTGATTATCAGCGATGACGAGGCGATCTTCTCGACCGATATAGAGGGCGTGCCGCTGGAACTGCGCGTGCGCGACGGGGAGTTGTCCCTCGATCTGGACGAGGACGCCGCCCAGCGAGAGGTTCAGCGGCGCATCGAAGAGGAAATGCAGCGCTAGCGCGCCACCGCGTCAGCCGTGCGGCGTGACGAGGTATTTCTCACCCGTCGCCATCTGCGCGTAGTCCATCATCGCGTCCTTCGTCAGCATGCCTTCAAGGTCCACCTTGGTCTTGTAGGAGCTGGCAAAGGTCGTTTTCAGTCCGTCGCGCACTCGTTGGCGCAGGCCCATCAGCGTCTGCATGTCGCAGCTTTCGAGGAAAGGCATCAGCAGCCAGCCCGATACCGTCCAGGCAAAGCCGTAGGTCGGTGTCAGGATCGTCGGCGCGAGCTCCAGCCTGCCGTAGATGTACATCTTCTTCTGCTGGTTGGAGCCGTAGCGGCTGTACTCGGTCATCTGCGAGGCAGCAACGCGTTCCATCGCGCGCAGGCATGTGTCGGTGGTCTGGCCGCCACCGATGGGATCGAAGCCGAGGAAGGCTCCGGTGTCACCGATTGCAGCGGCCAGCTGCTTCTCGAAATCCTCGTCCGAACTGTTCACGACGTGGCTCGCGCCCTGGTCCTTCAGCAGCTGCGCCTGCGCATCCTTGCGCACGATATTGACGAGGCCCATGCCGTCTTCCTGGCAGATGCGATTGAGCATCTGGCCAAGGTTCGATGCTGCGGCTGCGTGCACGATAGCGTTGTGTCCTTCGCGCTTGGCAGTCTCGGCAAAACCCAAGGCGGTCATGGGGTTGACGAAGGAGCTTGCACCGTCCTCCGAAGAATGCTCGCCCAGCGGCAGGCACATCATGGCGTCGGCAATGGCATATTCGCTGAAGGCATTGCCCGGTACGCAGGCGACACGCTGGCCCAGTAGCGCCTGCGCCATTTCTCCTTCACCTGCCGCGATAACTTCGCCTGCGCCTTCGTTGCCGACGGTCTGCGGCTTGCCATGGCGCGCGGCCTGGCCGGCCGCCACTTGCGGAGCGACCTGCATCGTCACCTTGCCGGTTTCGTATTGCGCGTTGGCGAGGTCCGCACCCGTCGTCATCAGGAACAGGTCTGACGGGTTGATGGGAGATGCCTCCATCTTCACCAGCACCTGATTGCCTTTCGGCTCGGGGAAAGTCTTCTCCTGAAGCTCCAGCACCATCGTGCCGTCGGCGCTGAGGGTGGAAACGAGCTGGCGTCCGGTGGTGGTCATGGCGGTTATTCCTCTTCCGGGTATGTGGCTTTCACGAAATACAGCCCCTCAGGCGGGGCATTGAGGCCCAGCGCGGAGCGGTCTTTCGCTTCCAACGCCTCAGCCAGCTGATCTATCCCCCACGTGCCTTGGCCGACCAGCGCGAGGCACCCGACCATGGATCGCACCTGGTGGTGCAGGAAACTGCGCGCGGCGGCGCGGATGATTACGGCGTCGCCCTCTCGGCTGACGTCGAGGCGGTCCAGCGTCTTTACCGGGCTGGCGGCCTGACAATGCGCGCTGCGGAAGGTGGTGAAATCGTGCAGGCCCACCAGCGCCTGCGCCGCCTCGTGCATGGCCTCTGCATCCAGCGGGCGAGCGACGTGCCATGCGCGCCCCTTTTCCAGCGTCAGCGGCGCGCGGCGGTTACGGATGCGGTATTCGTAGGACCGACCGATGCAGGAAAAACGGGCATGCCAGTCGTCTGGCTTCACCTCGCAGGCGATCACCGCGACCGGATCGGGTCGCAGTTTCGCATTGAGCGCTTCCATCAGGCGGAAAGGTTCGAACGGCTTTTCGATGTCCAGATGGCTGCGCATGGCCAGCGCATGCACGCCGCTGTCGGTGCGACCGGCGCTGTGCAGCGTCACCGTCTCGCCCGTCACGGCATGTGCGGCATCCTCAATGCTCTGCTGCACGCTGGGGCCATTATCCTGCCGCTGAAGGCCGAAGAAAGGGCCGCCGTCGAATTCTATGGTTAGCGCAAAGCGGGTCATGCCGCGCGCAAGACCACGCCGCGCGCTGATTGGCAAGGATCAGAAAGGCGAGGGTGGATAGACCTGATCGGGATAAGGCTCGCGTTCGCAGGTGACGGCGGCACCGGTCGCCAGTTCGTCCTCACCCTCGATCACGCCGAGATCGGCGCTCATCGTATCCAGATCGACGCGCAGCACGCGCACGCGTTCATCGCTGTCGTCAAACGGTGTGCGGTGCGAGATGATTATGCCGTCTTCCAGGCTGTCGCGGCAATCGTGCCGGGCGGGCGAGCAGTTGTCGGTGATCGCGCTGTCGAATTCGCTGTAGTTCCGTAGTTCGCCTTCGTAGGCGATGAAGCTGCGGATTTCGGTCATGTCGACATCGGACGTGTCATCGAAAGGCAGGCTGCACACAACGTAGAGGTCGTCCTCCGGTGCCTCGCCAATCGAGAACTCTGTCGTAACCTCGAAGCCGCTGTCCGGTTCGATCACGCTGTCGGCGCTCGCATCGTTGCACGCCGCCAGCAGGCCCAGCGCGGCCACCATCGCAATTCGCATCGTATTTTCCCTGTTGCCCGCTCACAGGAGAGACGCAGGTGGGCGCAGGGTCAAATTACAAGGACTGATAGGTTTGCGTCAGGCGACGTTTTTGCCTGCCGAAATGGCGTTTCCGCGCAGGAAATCGTCCAGAGGCATTGCCGGCTTGCCCGCGCGTTGCAGAGTGACAGGGCGGATCGCTCCATTTCCGCAGGCAATGGTCAGGCGCTCGTCCAGCACCGTGCCGGGTGCCCCGCTTGCCTCGACAAGCTCGGCGCGCAGCAGCTTGATGCGCTCGCCGTCCAGTTCGAACCAACTGCCGGGGAAGGGGGAGAATGCGCGCACTTCGCGCTCAAGAACTTCGGCGGGCTTGGCAAAGTCCAGCTTAGCCTCGGCCTTGGAGATTTTTGGCGCGTAGGTGGCGCGTGCATCGTCCTGCACTTCGGCGTGCAGGGTGTCGATCTGCTCCAGCGCGCGCACCATCAGTGATGCGCCAAGCGCGGCAAGCTCATCGTGCAACTCGCCGGTCGTCTTGTGGTCTATGGAAGTGGCGGCCTTCAGCAGCATGGGGCCAGTATCGAGGCCAAGTTCCATGCGCATGATGGTGATGCCCGTTTCCGCATCGCCCGCTTGGATTGCGCGGTGGATCGGAGCGGCACCGCGCCAGCGCGGCAGCAGGGAACCGTGCACGTTGAGGCAGCCGTGCTTCGGCGCGTCCAGCACGGCCTGTGGCAGCAGCAGTCCATAGGCGGCGACCACGGCAGCGTCGGCATCCAGCGATGCGAAGGCCTTCTGTTCCTCTGCACCTTTCAGGCTGGTCGGATGGCGCACTTCGATGCCCAGTTGCTCCGCCCGGGCGTGGACCGGAGAAGGGCGTTCCTTCTTGCCGCGACCAGCACGGCTGGGCGGCTGGCTGTACACCGCAACCACTTCGTGACCCGCATCCACCAGCGCATCCAGCGTCGGCACGGCGAAATCGGGCGTTCCCATGAAAATCAGGCGCATTGCCAGCCTTTCTATTCCTTGCGCGCGGCCCTATCTGGCAGTTCATGGCATCGCAAGAGATCGAGAACCTCGCATCCGCTCTCGCCCGGCTTCCGGGCCTTGGCCCGCGCTCGGCGCGGCGGGCAGTGCTGTGGCTGGTGAAGCACCGGGAAACGGCGCTGGAGCAGGTTCTGGACGCGCTATCCACGGTCAAGGACAAGCTGGTGGAATGCGACACCTGCGGCAACGTGGACACGCAGAACCCGTGCACGATCTGCGCCGATCCCAAGCGCGATGCGAAGAGCATTTGCGTGGTCGAGGATGTGGCCGACCTCTGGGCGCTGGACCGCGCGCGGCTGTTCACCGGCACCTTCCACGTGCTTGGCGGCAGGCTTTCCGCGCTGGACGGCATTCGCCCGGAAGACCTTGCGATCGACAGCCTGCTGGGCCGCGTGGAAGCGGGCGGGGTGGACGAAGTGGTCCTCGCCATGAACGCCACGCTGGAGGGGCAGACCACCGCCCACTACATCGCCGAACGGTTGGAGGCGCATCCGGTCCGGATCACCCAGCTGGCGCACGGCCTGCCGGTGGGCGGTGAGCTGGATTACTTGGATGAGGGAACGCTGGCGCAGGCTTTGCGGGCACGGCGTCCATTGGGGTGAGGATCTGGAAGTATCTCATCTTCGCGGCATTGGTGGCTGCGATCCCCGCGATCTTGGTTTCATACGTCGCCCTGCAACACAATCCGCAAGGTGAATTCGCGGACACGTTTACGGGTGTTTGGACTGCCGATTTCTACCGGCTTTTCTTCTTCTCCTGGGCTTTTGCGGCCGTTTTCGTATCGCCAGTCGCATTCGGCTTGTTCATGTCGCGCAGTCGCGAGGACTGAACGCTTTTCTGTTGTGTCTGGCTGCGCTGCGCGCCTTCACTTGCCGCCATTGCGGGCGCTCCCTATATGCGCCTCATGGCTATTCGTGAAATCCTGGAAGCGCCGGATCCCCGGCTGAAGACCGTGTCCAAGCCCGTCGAGACCTTCGACGATGATCTCAAGACGCTTGTCGAGGACATGTTCGAGACGATGTATGACGCGCACGGCATCGGCCTTGCCGCCATTCAGGTGGGCGAGCCCCTGCGCCTGCTGGTGATCGACCTGCAGGAGGAAGACCCCGATGCGGAACCCGTGCCTTGCGAGCATGACGGCCATGCCCATACGCACCAGCCAATCATCAACGATCCGCGCGTGTTCGTGAATCCGGAAATCCTCGATCCGTCGGACGATACCAAGAGCTATCAGGAAGGCTGCCTTTCGGTGCCGGATATCTTCGCCGACGTTGAACGTCCGGCCAAGTGCCGCGTTCGCTGGCAAGACCTCGATGGCAATCAGCACGAAGAAGAGATGGACGGCATGCTGGCGGTGTGCATCCAGCACGAGATGGATCACCTGAACGGCATCCTCTTCATCGACCACCTTTCGCGCCTGAAGCGCAACATGGCCTTGAAGAAGCTGCAGAAGGCCCGCGCTGCATGATGAAGAAGATCAGTTGGCGGCAAGCCGCCGTCAGCGGTCTGATCTTCGCAGTCCTCACTTGCGCCTGGACATACTTCCGCCACTCACCGGATTTCGATGAACTGGCAATCCGGTTTGCCTTTTCGTTCACCGTTTTCACGGTGGGCTATCGGTATCTGATGAACCTGATTGCCAGGCGGGAAGGGCGAGGCAGATAGGCCTCACACTCGGCAGGTCGAATAAAAAAGGGCGCCAGCGCGGCGCCCTTTTTCGTATCAGTTGATGGCATCCTCGCCGGAATCCGCGACGGACTCGAGATCCTTGCCCATGCCGCGAACGGTGTTGCAGGCGGAAAGCGCCAGTACGGTGCTGCCCAGCAGCAGGCCGATAAGGGCGGTCTTCAAACGCATCGTATTTCCTATCCAGATAAGGGGCGCATTTGGTTTCGCGCCGCAGGGATCAATATATGCCCGCATGATGCGCCCGTCTATCTGAACGAAAGCGGAATTACGCTGCGGCCTCTTCTACCATGCCTTCCAGCGCCTTCATGCAATCTTCCATGCATTCGCGGCACATCTTTTCGCAGCGGCGGCAATGATCGTTGTCGTGCTTGGCGCATTCTTCCGCGCAGACCTTGCAGGCGATGATGCAGGCTTCCAGCAGCGACTTGATCACAACCGTGTTGCCGTGCGTGCGGCGCGCGGCCACGCGGCTGACGGCCTGACACAAGTCGGAGCAATCGAGGCACTTGCGGATGCATTCGCTCATGTCGCCCTGTTCCGCGTTGCAGGCATCGACGCACGAGTTGCAGATCGCGGTGCAGTACATGGCGTGCTTCACCGCTTCGCCAAGCTGTTCGTTGTAGTCGGCACCCACCTGCGGGTGCTCCTTGATCATTTTCATAATGGACATTGGGGGAGGCTCCTCTCTCTTATTCTGCGGGTTCGGCGATGACTTCGGCAGACGCCAGGCCGGGCTCGTCGGACTTGCCTCCCTTTTTGTCGCGCACGCCTTCCTCGATACGGTCGCCGATTTTCTCATCGACATTGCGCCAGTATTCGAAGGCACGCTGGAGCACCTTTTCGGAAACGCCGTCGCACAAATGGCCGACCACGTTGTCCACGAAGCGGTCGCGCTCGGCATCGTCCATCACGTCGTTCAGCAGGGCACGGGCCTGGCTCCAGTCGTCATCGTCTTCGCGCAGGGTGTAGGCTTCGCGCACCATTTCGCCGTCGGCTTGCCAGTGGCCGGCATCGCCCGACAGCGAGGGGTCAGCAGCGGGGCCACCGTAGCTGTTTGGCGCATAGACCGGGTCAACCGCGTTCTCGACGCGCATTGCGCCCGCGCGCGAGTACGAATGCGTCTCGGCCTGCGGCTTGTTCACGGGGATCTGCTTGTAGTTGACGCCAAGGCGCGCGCGGTGCGCGTCTGCATAGGAGAAGCCGCGAGCCAGCAGCATCTTGTCAGGCGACAGGCCGATGCCGGGCACCATGTTGTTCGGCTCGAACGCCAGCTGCTCGATCTGCGTGTCCCAATCGACCGGATTTTCCGTAAGCGTCAGCTTGCCGACCTCGATCAGCGGATAGTCCGCGTGCGGCCAAGTCTTGGTGAGGTCGAAGGGATTGATGCGATAGGTCTTCGCGTCCTCGTAAGGCATGATCTGCCACTTCAGAGTCCAGCTGGGATGGTTGCCCTCCGCAATGGCGTCGAACAGGTCGCGGCGATGATAGTCGCTGTCCTGCCCTGCCATCTTGTCGGCCTCGTCCTGCGTGAAGTGGGCGTTGCCGTCACCAAGATCGGTGTGGAAGTGGAACTTCACCCAGAACTTCTCGCCGTCGGCATTCTCAAGCATGTAGGTGTGGCTGGAATAGCCGTTCATCTCGCGCCAGTTCTTCGGTACGCCGCGGTCGCCCATCAGGTAGGTCACCTGGTGCGCGCTTTCTGGTGAGAGCGTCCAGAAATCCCACTGCATGTCATGATCGCGCAGGCCATTTTCGGCGCGGCGCTTCTGGCTGCGGATGAAGTGCTGGAACTTCATCGGGTCGCGGATGAAGAAGATCGGCGTGTTGTTGCCGACCATGTCGAAGTTGCCTTCCTCGGTGTAGAACTTCACCGAGAAACCGCGCGGGTCGCGCCACGTGTCCGGGCTGCCGCGCTCGCCCGCGACGGTGCTGAAACGCATGGCAACGTTGGTCTTCACGCCTGGCTGGAAGACCTTGGCCTTGGTGTACTTCGACACGTCCTTGGTCGTCTCGAAATGGCCGAACGCGCCGGAACCCTTGGCGTGCGGCTGACGCTCGGGGATGCGCTCGCGATTGAAGTTGGCCATCTGCTCCAGCAGGTAGTGATCGTTGAGGACGATCGGCCCGTCACGCCCGATGGTGAGCGAATGTTCGTCGCTGGGGGCGGGGATGCCCGCGTCGGTGGTGGTGGGTGGAACCTGCTGGCCCGTCTTGTTCTTCGCCATGTGCGTCGCTTTCATGAGTGGGGGGTGCTGGCTCTACGGATGCGCAGGAGAGCCGGTTCCCCGAAAAGCGATGGGTTGCAGGTGTTTGCGACGGGCAGGCATGAAAAAAGGGCCGCCGGTGAGGGCGACCCTTTTCTCGAGTAAACACAGGGGGGGCGTGTCTACTTCGGGGGGACTGTGTCCTTAGAACAGGCCTTCGATCTGGCCGTTCTCGTCGAGGTAGATGTTCTCTGCGCTCGGCACCTTGGGCAGGCCCGGCATGGTCATGATGCCGCCGGCAATGGCGACCACGAAGCCGGCACCTGCGGACAGGCGCACTTCGTTGATCTCGACGGTGTGATCTTCCGGTGCGCCCAGAGCGGTCGGATCGGTGGAGAAGCTGTACTGCGTCTTCGCCATGCAGATGGGGTAGTTGCCGTAGCCCATCTCTTCCCACTGCTTCAGCTGCTTGCGAATGGCGGGCGAGATGCTGACTTCGCCAGCACGGTAAATTTCCGTGGCGACGGTCGTGATCTTGTCGGCCAGCGGCATGTCGCTGGGGTAGAGTTGGTTGAAGTCCGGCGCACCGGCATCGGCCTTGGCAGAAACGATCTTCGCCAGTTCTTCCGCACCTGCGCCGCCTTCGGCCCAGTGCTTGCAGACCACGGCGTCAGCACCGAATTCCTTGGCCATTTCCTGGATCACGGCGATCTCGGCGTCGGTGTCGAGATAGAAGTGGTTGATGGCGATGGTCGGGGTCACACCGAACTTCTTCAGGTTCTCGATGTGACGCTTGAGGTTCACGGCACCTGCGCGAACCGCTTCGACGTTCTCGCCTTCGGTCAGCTGGTTCTTCGGAACGCCGCCATTCATCTTGAGCGAGCGCACGGTGGCCACCAGCACGATGGCGTCGGGCTTCAGGCCGGCAAGGCGGCACTTGATGTCGAGGAACTTCTCGGCGCCAAGGTCTGCACCGAAACCGGCTTCGGTCACGGTGTAGTCGGCCATCTTCAGCGCAGTCTTGGTGGCGATCACGGAGTTACAGCCGTGGGCGATGTTGGCGAAGGGTCCGCCGTGCAGGAAGGCAGGGCGGTTTTCCAGCGTCTGCACGAGGTTCGGCAGGATCGCATCCTTCAGCAGCACGGTCATCGCGCTGTCGGCCTTCACGTCGCGGCAATAGACCGGGCTGCGGTCGCGCTTGTAGCCGATGATGATGTCACCCAGGCGCTTCTGCAGGTCCTTGAGGTCCGAAGCGAGGCACAGGATGGCCATAATTTCGGAAGCCACGGTAATGTCGAAGCCGCTTTCACGCGGGAAGCCGTTGGCAACGCCGCCCAGCGGGCCGACGATCTGGCGCAGTGCGCGGTCGTTCATGTCCAGCACGCGCTTCCAGGTCACGCGGCGCACGTCGATGTCGTTCGGGTTGCCCCAGTAGATCGAGTTGTCGATCATGGCGGAAAGCAGGTTGTGCGCGCTGGTGATGGCGTGGAAGTCACCCGTGAAGTGCAGGTTGATCTCGTCCATCGGCATGACCTGGCTCTTGCCGCCACCGGCACCGCCACCCTTCATGCCGAAGCACGGGCCGAGCGAAGGTTCGCGCAGGCAAAGCATGGTCTTCTTGCCAATGCGGTGCAGCGCGTCCGACAGGCCGACCGAAGTCGTGGTCTTGCCTTCGCCTGCGGGGGTGGGGTTGATCGCGGTGACGAGAATCAGCTTGCCGTTCGGCGCGTCGGGCAGCTGGTCGACATCGACCTTGGCCTTGTACTTGCCGTAGGGGATCAGCGCATCGTCGGGCACGCCAGCATTGGCGGCGACTTCGGTGATGGGAATGAGGGTCGCCTGGCGGGCGATTTCAATATCGGTGGTCATGCCTGATCCTCTCTCTGATTGGTGCGCGATTGATGCGCGTCCGATTCTCTGCCAGCGTTATTTCACAATCGCGAAATTTTCGCAATTCTGAATTGTAAGCACCGCATACGATTTTTCGGCCATCTTGCACAAGGGTTTTTGCGAAGGCTTTGCAATTCCGATGGGGGATGGATTTGCATGAGTGCTTGCGACGTTTTGTGGGGGCGGCTAAGTTCGCCTTTCGTTCCGCTTTGTTCGTCTGAAGGTTGTCTATGGATCCGCTTGTTATTGCGTTGATTGTTCTGGCTCTTGTCCTTGGCGGGGTGGGGTACTGGATCGGCGCGCGTCCCGTTGCCGAATGGCGCGCTCGCCACGAGCAGCGCGATGCAGAGGCGAAGGAACTGGACGAGAAGTTCCGCAAGGCGATTATCGACCTTGAGAACGCGACGGTGCGCGCCGAACGGGCGGACGATCTCGGCAAGCAGCTCGACACCATTCGCGAGGAACGCGACTTTGCCCGCAATCGCCTCGCCACGCTGGAAGCGAACGAGGCGAATTTCGAACGGCAGATTACCCTGATGAAAGAGGCGCGGGAGGAACTGCTCACCCAGTTCCGCAACGCTGGCAACGAGGTGCTCTCGAAAGCGCAGGAGAAGTTCATCGCCGATGCCGCCGAACGCTTCAGCAACGCGGAAAAGGCGAACAAGGAAGCGGTCGCCAACCTCCTCAAGCCGGTGAACGACAGGCTGGAGAAGTACGAGCAGCATGTCGGCACGCTGGAAGCGCAGCGCAACGATGCCTTCTCTCGCCTGCACCAGCAGATCGAGGCGATGCGGCTCGGGCAGGAAGAAGTTCGGCGAGAGGCCCAACGGCTGGGCAATTCGCTGACGAATGCGCCCAAGGCCCGTGGCCGGTGGGGTGAGCGAGCCTTGCAGAACCTGCTGGAGCAGTGCGGGCTTGCCGAGCACACCGATTTCCACCTTGAGCAATCGATGGACACCGAGGAAGGCCGCCTGCGGCCCGATGCCATCGTCAATGTGCCTGGGCAGAAGAAGCTGGTGATCGACTCCAAGGTCTCGCTCAACGCCTACCAGGCCGCGTTCGAGGCGGACGATGACGAAGAGCGTAAACGCCAGCTGGCAATGCACGCGAAGTCTATGCGCGGGCATGTGCAGACGCTGGGCGCGAAGAGCTATCAGAGCCAATTTGAGGAAGCGCCGGACTACGTGGTGATGTTCGTCCCCGGCGAACACTTCGTCGCCGCCGCGCTGGAAGCCGATCCGACGCTTTGGGACTTTGCTTTTGACAATAAGGTGCTGCTGGCAACGCCTACCAATCTCGTCGCCATCGCGCGCACCGTGGCGCAGGTCTGGCGACAGGATGCGCTCGCGCAAGAGGCGCAGGAAATCGGCCGGATGGGCAGCGAACTTTACGACCGTCTGCGTGTCGCATCCGAGCACCTGAAGCGAATGGGTGGCGGCCTCGAAAGCGCGGTAAACAACTACAACAAGTTCGTCGGCAGCTTCGAGCGCAATGTCCTGTCCTCCGGTCGCCGTCTTGCCGAGAAAGGCATCGAGATCGGCAAGAAGGAGATCGAGGAAATCGACCCTATCGAAAAAAATCCCACCTACGGATTGTCCGATCTTGCGGAACCAGCCGAGGCCCTGCTTATTGGTAGCAAGGAGAGCGAGGAGGCTTCGGAATCGTAATGAAACACGCGCGTGCCATTGGCGTCACTCTTGCAGCAGTGGCCCTGCTGACCGCCTGCGACCGCAGCGATCCGCCGTCAGACCGGCTGGAGCGTGCGGCGGAAGAACTCGTGTCGGAAGTGGAGAACACGCCAGCCGCGGTGGAGGAACCTGCCGGGCCATGGGCGCCGCGCAATGAATGTGCGGATTTGCCGGGCAGCGTCGATTTCCTCGCCAGCGTACAGGCTGCCATCGACACGCGCGATGCCGATGCGTTTCTCGCGCTTGCTGCCGATGACGTGAAACTCGATTTCGGCGGCGGTTCGGGCAAGGCCGAACTGCGCCAACGACTGGAAGCAGACGACGGCGCGTTCTGGAACGAACTGGCCGCGATGCTGGAACTGGGATGCGCGGCGGACAATACCGGCGGCATCACGATCCCCTGGTATTTCGCTCAGGAAATCCCCATCGATCCTTACGCCGGTGCCATAGTGACCGCTGCTGACGTTCCACTTTACGAGGGGCGGGGAAGCGGCACGCCCGTTCTCGCGCAGCTGTCGTGGGAGGCAGTCACCATGCTTCCGCAGGATGGTGAAAGCGACTTCACCAAGGTCCGCTGGACCGAACCGGAGAGCGGCGACGAGGTCGAGGGCTACATGGCCAGCGAGAGCTTGCGCGGCATCATCGACTATCGCCTGATCGCCAGCCGCCGGAACGAGCGCTGGCGGATTACCGCGCTGGTCGCGGGCGATTGACGAACACTAGAGCCGCTTGACGAGGCGCATCGTTTCCGCGCCAAAGCCAGCCTTGCTGTAGAACCGCTTTGCGCGCTGATTGCTGGCGAAGACATCCAGTGAGAGTAGCGTGTAACCTTGCTCGCGAGTCCATTCCTCTGCTCGTTCGAGGAGCGCGGCAGCGACACCGCTCCCTTCCGCTTCGGGAATTACTGCCAGCAGCGCAATGTAGGCGCATGGTTCTTCCGCCACGTCATCCTGACCTATGCGCACGTTCATGTAGCCGAGCCGCTCGCTTTCCTCGCTCTCGGCGATGAAAGTGGCGCCGCCACCTTCACGCCATGCCGTGGCGGTAAAGCGTCGCTGGAAGATTTCGATCTGCGTTCGGCTATGGGCCGGGGCCTCGATGGGCTCGAAAAGCCGGGCATCAAGGCTTTCCACAAAAGCGCGATCTGTTTCAGGCTCGGCGAGCCGGATCTGCAAGTTCACCGCTCCACTGCCTCCAGCACCTCGTAAGCCAGCACCGCTGCCGCCACGGCCGCATTCAGACTGTCCGCACGCCCGCGCATAGGCATGGTGACGCGCAGGTCGCAGGCCATCTCATAGCTTTCCGGCAGACCTTGGGATTCGTTGCCCACCATGACGAAGCAGGGGGCGGTGTAGGGCGCGCCGCGATAGGGCACAGCCTCGCGCAGTGATGCGGCGACCAGTTGTCCTTCACCGCCGCGCAGCCACGGGAGGAATTCATCCCAGTTTGCGCGCGCGATATGTTGTGTGAACACGGCGCCCATGCTGGCGCGCACGGCCTCGACGCTAAAGGGATCGGCGCAATCGTCGATCAGGATCAGGCCGCCGGCGCCTACAGCGTCGCCAGTGCGCAGCATGGTGCCAAGGTTGCCCGGATCGCGCAGCGCCTGCGCCACCAGCCATATCTTCGCGGTGGAGCGATCAAGCGCGGCAAGCGAAGTGTCGAACTCTGCGAATACGCCAGCGACGCTCTGCGGATTGTCCTTGCCGGTGATCTTGGAAAGGATGTCGGGCGATGTGACGATGATCTCGCCGCCGCTCTCGGCAACGGTTTCTTCAAGCGTTTCGACCAGCGGGTGTGGATCGCGGCCAGCTGCCATCACCAGCATCTGGGGCACGTGCCCGCATTCGCGCGCGTCGGTCAGCAGGCGCAGGCCTTCTGCGAGGAACACGCCCTCGCGCTTGCGGTGCTTCTTCTCGCGAAGGGAGCGAAGGTATTTGACCGTGGGATTGGAAAAGCCGGTGATCTCGCGCCGGGTGACAGCAGGCATCAATCTTCGCCGAACTTGCCTTCGATCAGCGCAACCAGCTCTGCCAGATTCGCTTCGGCATCCTCACCTGCAACGCGCACTTTCACGGTGTCGCCCATGGCAGCGCCCAGCATCATCAGGCCGAGGATCGACCCACCGGCAGCTTCCTGCCCGTCCTTTTCGACGAACACATGGTGGCCGTCCATCGCGGCGACGGCTGCAACGAACTTGGCACTGGCGCGGGCGTGCAGGCCGCGCTTGTTGGGGATGAGGACTTCCTGACTCACTTCGCTCATCGGTCCAGCTCCCTCAGGCGTCCTGACCGAGAAATTCGGAAGCGAGGGTGATGTAATTGCGACCAGCCTCGCGCGCGGCAACGGCGGCGGGAATCAGTTCCAGTTCCTTGCGCGCGCCGGCGAGACGGATCAGCATGGGCAGGTTGATCCCGGCGATCACTTCGGTGCGGCCTTGCTCCAGCAAAGAGATCGCAAGATTCGAGGGGGTGCCGCCGAACAGGTCGGTCAGCAGAATCGCGCCGGAGCCGGTATCCACCGTGTCGATGGCGTCGGCGATTTCCTGGCGGCGTTCTTCCATGTCGTCATTGGGGCCGATGCAGATCGTGGCGATCGCATCCTGCTTGCCCACCACATGCTCCATGGCGGAAACGAATTCCTCGGCCAGATGGCCGTGGGTAACGAGTATCAGTCCAATCATTCGGAAAAGGTGCTTTTTCGGCTCTCAAACTGCGCGGGGCTGAGTGCGGGAATGGTCACGGTTGCTGCGTCCCTTCCACCAGGTCTTCTGCCCGCGATCCAAGGTTGCGGTGCAGGACGGTGGGCGAAAAGCCGCCCTCGCGCAAGACCTGAGCCATCTTCTCCGCTGTGTAAACCGATCGGTGCCGTCCGCCGGTGCAGCCGAAGGCTATGTTTACGTAGGCTTTTCCCTGCTCCGCATAGCTCGGCAGCAGTTCCAGCAACAGGCTTTTGATCTTGTCGAAAGTGGACGCAAATACCGCGCTTTGCTCGATAAATTCGCCGACGGGCGCATCGAGTCCCGTCTTCTCTCGCAGGCCCTCTTGCCAGTGTGGATTGTCGAGATAGCGCATGTCGAAAACCAGATCCGCCGTGGGCGGTTTGCCGCGAGCGAAGCCGAAGCTGGAGACCGTGACGGTCATCTTCTGCGGTGCGGTCTGTCGGAATTGCTCGCGAATCGTCTGCTTGAGGTCGTTGGTGGAAAAGTCGGTGGTGTCGATCAACACGTCCGCCCAACGGCGCAGCGGAGAGAGCAGTTCACGCTCTGCCGAGATGCCGGATGAAACCGGGAGGTCGCCAGCCAGAAAATGGCGGCGACGGGTCTCGTTGAAGCGCCGCTCGAGTTCGTGTCCGGCGCAATCGAGGAACAGGGTGGTGATCGAAAGGCCGTCCACCTCGATCCAGTGTTTAACCCGCTTGATGATGTCGGCCGGAATGAAGCCGCGCGTGCGGCAGTCGAAGCCGATTGCCAGCGGTGTACCCGCCATTTTGGCATCCACCAGGCGGTTCAGCAGGCGGATGGGGAAGTTGTCGATCGATTCCCAGCCAAGGTCTTCCAGCTCGTGCAGGGCAGTTGTCTTCCCCGCGCCGAGCATGCCGGTGACGAGCAAAATCCGTTGCGCTGAATCGGGTTTGCCTGTTGGCTGTGGGTCGTCTGCCATGCGCAGCGGTCTGCGCGTTTGGCGTGCAAATGTGAAGAGCAGACTTGAGGACCGCCCCTAATCGAGACCGTGCATCTCCAGCGCCGCCTCTGCACGCAGGGCGAGGTACGGTGTGTCCGGACAAAGATCGACCTGCGGCACCTTGCGGCCCAGCAGATCAACTTCTCCATGGCCAAGCGGCAGTCGTTCGGCGTCGCTCGTAAGGTTGAGGACAATGGCGACAGGGGCACGGGCCGTGGGCACTTCGAGGATCCCGACATTGCGAATCTCGATCAGCCCCTCGGTGTTGGGAGGAGGGGTTGCCACCACCAGTTCGCCAACTTGCGATAAGGTCACGCCGTCGTCGCCGATCAGTTCGCCGCCCCGGTCCATCAGCGCGAGCGCCAGGCTCGACTTGCCGATACCCGGTACGCCGGTAATCAGCATCGCGCGGCCTCGCATGGCAACGCAACTGACGTTGGCAAGCACTTCACTCATTCGGTAAATCTCACGCTTCCGGAAGTTCCAGGACGAGGCAGGCACCGCCCAGCGGATCTGATGCGTCTGCGACACTCAGGCTGCCGTCATGCGCTTCTGCAATCGTGCGGCCAATGGCAAGTCCTAGGCCGGAATGGTTGCCATATTCCTCATTCTCAGGTCGGTGCGAGTGGAAGCGGCGAAAAACTTTCTCCCGCTCTGCCTCGGGGATGCCGGGGCCTTCATCGCAGACCGTGGCGGTAACGCGGCCGTCTTCTCGCCTTATGGTGACAACGATTCTTCCGCCTTCCGGAGAGAACGACACGGCATTGTCGACGAGGTTCTCTGCAACACGTTCGAGGCGAATGGGCACGCCCAGCACCAGATCGCGTGGCGTCTCGAGGTTGATGGTGATCGAGCAGCCGCGGTTCTCGCTGCGTTCCATCTTGCGGGAGATGACGTTGGCAAAAAGCTGGCCGAGTTCGACCGGTTCGAAAATCGCGCGGCTCAGTTCCGCATCGATGCGGCTCGCTTCTGAGATTTCCGATACGAGGCGGTCGATCCGACGGACATCGTGGGCAGCGACATCGACCAGTTGCGAACGCAAGTCCGGGTCTTCCACCTTGGGCAGCGACTCCGTTGCGCTGCGCAGTGAAGCGAGCGGGTTCTTGATCTCGTGCGCAACGTCGGCAGCGAATGCTTCGACGGCATCGATGCGGTGGCGCAGCGTTGCCGTCATATCGGACACGGCGCGGGCAAGCAGCCCGATCTCGTCGGCCCGTTCGTCCATGCGCGGCACTTCCACTTCGCGGTCTCGGCCGAGGCGCACGCGCTGCGTGGAGATCACCAGACGTCGCAACGGCTGGATGATGGTGTTGGCGAGGTAGAGCGAGAGGACGATAGAGACGCCCAGCGCCAAGAGGATGATCGTCATCAGGCTGCTGCGCGCATTGCGAACGGCCTGCGTGATGTCGGAGGCGTTGCGGGTGGTCAGCAAGCTGGAACCGTTGATACCGACAGGCGCGGCGGCGTTGATGACGGGCGTGCCATCGGGCGCACGGCGGAGTTCGATCTGCGAGAGGCCTTGCTGGCGCACGCGGGCAAGTTCGGGCCAGTTGTCGGCAGCAGTGTCCTCCGGCTCCGTATAGGGAGGCGGAGAGGGTGCGCCGACCGCGATGTTCACCGCGGTGTCCGTCCAGCGGGCGAGGTCTTCGAGGAATGGCTCTGCAACCGGGTCATCGAACACGAAGCTGGGTTCGTCCAGCTCGAAACTGTCGGCGATCAACGCGCCGGAACTGTCATACATGCGAAGGCGCATGCGCTGTTCGCGGCCGATCTGACTGAGCAGCGCTTCCTGTCGTTCGCGCGTGGCACCGGCCAGCGCTTCGGCTGTGATCTGCGCCTCGATACGCGCCAGTTTGAAGCGTTCGTCCAGCAGCTGCCGGCGGTACGAATCGAGGAAGAACAGGCTGCCCGCCAGCACCAGCAGCGGGATCAGGTTCACCGCGAGGATGCGGGCTGTCAGCGAACGACCGATAGGGAAGGCAAGCCGCTCCAGGCGGCTTGCCTGAAGCACGCTATCGCCGCTTTCGTCAGCCATCGGAGAAGCTGTAGCCAGCGCCGTAGAGCGTTTCGATCGCACCGAATTCGGGGTCTGCCGCGCGGAATTTCCGGCGCAGGCGCTTGATGTGGGAATCCACCGTGCGGTCGTCGACGAACACGTCATCAGGATAGGCCGCATCCATCAGCTGGTTGCGGCTCTTGATGACGCCGGGGCGCACCGCCAGCGCTTCCAGGATCAGGAACTCGGTCACGGTAAGACTGACGGACTTGCCGTCCCAGGTTACCTGATGGCGCGCAGGGTCCATGGCGAGGCGTCCGCGGGCGATGACCTCGCTTTGCGCCGTGGGCATCTGGGTGGTGCCCTCCACCGTGTCCGGCAGCGGCGCGGCGCGGCGAAGGATCGCGCGAATGCGGGCGAGCAGGAGGCGTTGGCTGAAAGGCTTGGCGATGTAATCGTCAGCGCCCATTGCAAGGCCTGCTTCCTCGTCCTCCTCCTGATCCTTGCTTGTCAGGAAAATTACCGGAAGGTCGGACGATTCGCGCAGTTTCTGCAACAGTTCCATCCCATCCATGCGCGGCATCTTGATATCGAAGACGGCAAGATCGGGAGGATTTTGCTGCAAGGCTGCAAGGGCCGCTTCGCCATCGGAATAGACGCGCGTCGCGTAGCCTTCCGCCTGCAACGCGATCGAAAGGGTCGTCAGAATATTGCGATCATCGTCCACCAGCGCGATGGTGCGTTGACCGTCCGCCGCAGAATTCTGCGCCTCACCGGTGGAAAGTTCGGTTGCGTGCGTCATGCTTCTCCTAACCCTTTAGGCGGGGTAATCGCTTGCCGGCAAAGAGACAACTGGCAGGTGCGCGATTGTTCCGCCCGACCGGTTACAGAGATCCCGTTTTTCGGACATGATCAAACCGGCCCCAGCAAATTGACGCCAGGTTCTTTGGACCGTATGCGGTCCGCACAGAGCGTGCGCTATGAACAGGTGCCGCCTACATCTTGACCGTGTTGAGGAGCCTACGTGTCATACAAGCTTTCGAAGTCGCTGTCCGAGCAGGGCATCGCGACCAACGCCACTATTCGCCCGAACCTGGGCACTGCCGAACTGGTGGAACACGCCGTTTCCAAGGGCGAGGGCAAGCTGACCAAGCATGGCGCGCTTCTGGTCGACACGGGCAAGTTCACCGGCCGCAGTGTGAAAGACAAGTTTGTCGTTCGCGATGCCACCACCGAAAACACCATCGACTGGGGCAAGATCAACCAGCCGATGGCGGGCGAACACTGGGCCAACTTGAAGGCCGATTTCCTCGCCGCGACGAAGGATCAGGAAGAGCTTTACGTGGCCGACCTGTTCGGCGGTAGCCAGCCGGAATACCGTGTGAACGTGCGCGTCATCACGCAGATGGCATGGCACAACCTGTTCGCCCGCACCCTGCTGGTGCGCCCGACGGCAGATGAACTCGCTGGCTTCGATCCCGAATACACGATCATCAACCTGCCCAGCTTCAAGGCGGACCCGGAACGCCACGGCTGCCGCAGCGACACCGTGATCGCGGTGAACCTGACGGAAAAGCTGATCCTGATCGGCAACACCGAATACTCGGGCGAGATGAAGAAGGGCGTGTTCGGTCTGCTGAACTACCTGCTGCCCGAACAGGGCGTGATGCCGATGCACTGCTCGGCCAACATCGGCCCGGACGGCAAGACGGCGATCTTCTTCGGCCTTTCCGGCACCGGCAAGACCACGCTTTCCGCCGACGCCAGCCGCACGCTGATCGGCGATGACGAGCATGGCTGGTCTGACGATGCCGTGTTCAACTTCGAAGGCGGTTGCTACGCCAAGATGATCAACCTCTCGGCAGAGGGCGAACCCGAAATCTACGCCACGACGAAGATGTTCGGCACGATCATCGAGAACGTGACGATGGACGAGGACACCCGCGAACTCGACTTCGACGATGGCAGCAAGACGGAGAACACCCGCGGCGCCTATCCGATCGAGTACATTCCCAATACCTCGGAAAAGAACCTCGGTCCGGCACCTGCCAACGTGATCATGCTGACCGCCGATGCCTTCGGAGTGCTGCCTCCGATCGCGCGTCTCACCGCCGACCAAGCCATGTACTACTTCCTCTCGGGCTACACCGCCAAGGTGGCCGGCACCGAGATTGGCGTGACCGAGCCCGAAGCGACCTTCAGCACCTGCTTCGGCGCTGCCTTCATGCCGCGCCACCCCAGCGTCTATGGCAACCTGCTGAAAGAGCGCATTGCCAAGGGCGGCGTGCAGTGCTGGCTGTTCAACACCGGCTGGACCGGCGGCAAATACGGCGTTGGCAGCCGCATGCCGATCAAGGCGACGCGCGGCCTGCTGAATGCCGTGCTCGACGGCAAGATGGACGATGTCGAGTTCCGCAAGGACGAGAACTTCGGCTTCGACGTGCCCGTGCACGTGCCCGCGCTGGACGAAGCTGGCATCGACCAGTCCGTGCTCGATCCGCGCAGCACCTGGGCTGACAAGGAAGAATACGACGCCACCGCGCAGAAGCTCGTCGAACTGTTCGTGGAGAACTTCCACCAGTTCGCAGAGCACGTGGACGAAGGCGTACGCCAGGCTGCCCCGCAAGCTGCCTGACACAACCGGCTTTAAAGTTGGAGAGGAGGACCCCGCACGGCGAAAGCCGGAGCGGGGTCTTTAATTTCGGACAGGCGCAGGGCCGCTTGTCGGGCTTTCAGGCGGCCATGATCGAATAGACACTGCCGAACAGGCCAAGGCCGACAAGCATGGCAGCGCCGCCTCGCGTGGCAAGGCGCTGCCAGCGGATCTTCGATTCCGGCACCAGCAGCAACAGCATGAAACCGGTCATGCCGACGACTGCGTAGTTCATCATGGCGCAAATACCTTCCCTGCGAAGGGGCTAAGGGTGCGTTTGAGTGGTTAAGGCCGCATTGCCCCGCGTGGTTAGCTTTTCGACAACCATCTTTGCGCTTTAATCCATTGGCAAGTTTTTGCCCCTAGGATGCGCGCCGATGACCGTGCACCAGCCCATAACCGGCCAATCTGCCGAACAGACCTTTCGCCAGGTCGCGTACGAACTCGGGCTTGATCCGGATGACAAGTGGGTAGGCGGCTATGTCGATTACGAATGGCAGCACCTGCGCCATGTCGTGCGCGCCTACGGCCTGATGCCTCTGGGACGCGAGACGCTGGAATTCGGCTGCAATTACGGCGCATCTGGGATCGTGCTGGCCCGCATGGGCGCATGCGTGACCGGCGTGGACGTTGCCAGCGACAACGTGCGCCTCGCCAATGCAAACATCGCACTGCACGAGATGGAGGGCCGCGCAAAGGCGCTGCATGTGCCCGATACGCGAACGATGCCTTTAGGGGACGGCCAGTTCAGCCTCGCCATCGCGAACAGCGTGCTGGAATATGTCGATCCTGCGCAGCTCGATGCGGTAATCGCAGAGATACACCGCGTGATGCAGCCCGGCGGGGAATTGCTGGTGCTGGGAACGGCCAGCCGCCTTGCCCCGCGCGAGGTACATTCGCGGCGCTGGCTGGTTAATTACCTTCCGCGCATGTTCGACAGGCTGGCTGGAAAGCCGCTCCAGCGCGGTCTCTCGCCGCGCCTGCTGGCGAAGGCGCTGGATGGCCGCTTCGAGGTCATCGCGCAGGATCGCTGGATCAAGGCGCGAGAAGCCGTGCACGGTCCTGCCTCCCTGCCAGTTCGACTGGTGAACGGCGTGGGGCGCACTTTCGGTGTTTCGCCCGGCTGGCTAAGCCCGAACATCGAATTGTTGCTGCGGCGAATCTAGCTTTCGGCGTGCGGCGCGGTCTTGCGACCGTAAAGCGCATTGGCAACGGCCTGCTCCACCATCCGTGTGCCGTTGAGCAATGGGGCGGGAGCGAGCACGGGAGCCGCTGCCACCCGCTTTGTCGGCTTGGGCAAGCGGTCCGCATAAGTCGCCGTGGTCACGCCCTTCATTTTCTCGACCTGCGCGCAGACCTTCTCGAACCGGCGCTGCACGATGCGGTTGATGCGCGTGCGCTGGCGGCAAAGCAGTTCGAAACTGTGCGAGACGACAGTGAAGCAGGCGAGGTTGTTGTCACGCGCATGGCGCAGCGCGGCGACGATTTCGCGGTAGGAGAGCGCGGTAAGCTGGGCATGGCGCAGGCCACTAAGTGCATCGCCGATGCAGCCGATGGGCACCTCGACCACGCCATGGCGACGAAGCGGGCGACGATGCTCCTCGCCGAGCCCGATTTCGCAATCGCCGTCCATCAGGCCCGGCGGATGGCTGGTATCGTGGGTGAGTCCCACTTCGGCCAGAGCGCGCAAGGTGTTGTCGTTAGCGCCGTAGTTGCCCGCGCGAAACGCGGTGGGGCGGGGTGCGCCGGCCTGCATCAACAGGTCCATGCCGGTTTCCAGCAGCACCACCTGTTCGTCACGCGTGAAATCCTTGATATTCGCGCCCGTGCGCGTGCCAAGCGGATTGGCCGCTCCGAGCAGTTCCAGCCATTCGGTGTGCAGGTGAAGCTGCACGTCGTGGCCGCGTTTCAGGATCGGCTCGACCACATCGGCGACGGCCCCTTTGCCCCACAGTAGGGCAGGCATGGGATCGACGAAGAACACCGCTTTGAGCCCATGCCGGTCGAACACGTCCATCTGGTGAAAGATGCCGACATCGCCATCGGGCGTGGCGCAGCGGATCGAGCGCTCGAAATTTTCCTCGCGCGAGGAGGCACCCTTTCGGCGGGTGAAACCGAATTCGTATTCGGTGTCTATGGTTATGTAGAGCGCAACCATGCCCCGCTGCCTGCCTGTCCACTCCGCACGCCGGCAAGCCGCACCGTGCGGCTGCCTTGATGCGGGACAGATAGCAGGCGGGGGTTAACCCTGCGTATTCGCGATGTAGCGGCCCACGTTTGCTGCCAGAACGTCCAGCGGCGCATTGCCGCCGTTCACTACGGCCTGGTTGAAATCGCGCAAGTCGTAGGCACCGCCCAGTTCGCTGACGGCACGCTGGCGCTGGCGCAGGATTTCCAGCTTGCCGACCATGTAACCGGTCGCCTGACCCGGCCAGCTGCAATAGCGGTCGACCTCGCTCGCCACCTGTTCGCGCTTGTTGCCGTTGCGCTCCATGAAGAAGCGGACCGACTGCTCGCGGCTCCAGCGCTTGTGGTGAAGCCCCGTGTCCACCACGAGGCGGCAGGCGCGGAAAGCGGCATCCTGCAGGTAGCCCAGCTTCCATGCCGGTTGTTCTTCATAAGCGCCCAGTTCGTCCGCCAGCTGCTCCGAGTAAAGCGCCCAGCCTTCGCTGAAGGCGTTGAAGGCGAGGATGGAGCGGATCAGCGGCAGCTGGTTGGAATATTCGCCTTCCCACACGTGGCCGGGGATGGTCTCGTGATGGACGAGAGTTGGCACGTCGTACTTGCGGTGCAGGTCCGTGGTGCGAAGGTTGATCCACATCTTGCCGGGCACCGTGCCATCCACGCTGCCCGCGCCGCCATATGCGGTGGGCGCGCCGGGTTCCTCTGCCGGGGGCAGGCGGCGCACTTCCAGGTTGCCGCTGGCGACTTCGCGGAAAGCGCGCGGCATCTGCGCGCGGATCCAGGCGATGCGATCCTCGATGAAGGACATGATTTCCGCGCGGCCCGGATCGCCTTCGGCGAACATGAAGCGCTCGTCTTCCGAAAGCGCCGTCATCCGGTCGCCGACGGTGCCCTCGGTATAGCCGATGTCGCGCAGGATCGGGTCCATCTGCGCGTGGATGTCTTCCAGCGTTTCAAGACCGAGTTCGTGGATTTCATCGGGCGAGAGATTGGTCGTGGTGCTGGAACGCAGCGACCAGTCATACCATTCGTCCCCGCGCGGCTGAGACCAGATGCCCGGATCGCTGTCTGCCACGGCGCGCTCGCGCTGCAACTCGGCCAACTGCGCTTCGAGAGCGGGGGTGATGCGCTGGGTGACGATTTCCGTAGCGCGCGCCTCCCAGTCGCCGGGAATGCCTTCCTCGCGCGTGCGGCGCACCAGCGATTCCACCATCGCTCCGCCGGAACGGGCATCGGCGATCTGCTGGTTCATCTGTTCGATGGCCTTGTCCAACAGGAAGTCGGGCGGCACCACTCCCATCTCGCGAGCACTGGTGATGCGCTCCAGTTCGCCTGCCAGAACGCCGGGAATTTCCTCGAGGCGGGAGACATAGGCTTCCGCGTCGTATTCGTCGGCAATCGGATGGTCGGAATCGAGGAAGCGCGGCAGGTCGATGTAGGCGCCCACGTTCTGGATCACGACGTAAGGCGCGGTGCGCCAACTGCCGACGGGAATGTCGCCATAGGGCAGGGCCATCCCGTCGAAAGCTGTGGCATAGGCGCTTTCGACCACTTCGAAGCTTGTGCGGGTCGCGGGATCGAGGCCGTCCTTGGGGAAGGCGCGCGCTCGTTCCAGATCGGCGCGCAGGGTGGCGGCGTAAGCGTCTTGCCCTTCAGGCGAGGCATTGCCCAGCTGGCTGCGCAGCGCGGCATGTGCGCCGGTATCGACGCCGAGGCTGGTCGCGCGGGTCGGCTCGTGGCGCAGCATGTTCCAGGCGATGTCGTCCAGCAGCGCCTCTGCCGCGGCCTGTCCGCCGGCGGGCGCGGTGACGCAGCCCGGCAGGACGGTGAGCGCGGTGGAAGCACCCAGCGCGCCGAGGAAGGAGCGGCGGGAAAGCGAAGTGTCGATGATGTTGTGCATGCCGCAGGTGGTTGCCGATGCAACCGGCCTAGTCAAGCGCGATGCGGCGAGTGCGGTGAAGACGCTATTGGGGCTGGCGAGCGGCCTTTCGTGAAGCTAGGCAGGGGCCATGTTCGATCTCGTCATCTCGATCATCCTGCTGGCCGCGATTGCGCTTGGCATTGGTGCTTTCGTCCTCTGGCGCAAGGGGATCACGAAACAGGCGCTGCTGATGGCCGTGCTGTCTTTCGTTATGCTTGCCAACGTGGCGATCTGGCTGGTGCCGATGGATGGCGGAGAGACGCCTATGGAGGCCGCCGACGCGGCCATCGCCGAAAGCGAGGCCGGGCAGTAGCCACCCGGCCTCTCTCGGGGGACATGGTCAGTCTGGAATCTGCCAGGTGACGCTGCCGGTGTAAGTGCCGACAGTCGCTTCCCCGCGATCGTTCTTCGCAGCATTGAACTCGGCCCTGCGCTCGATCAGGCGGCAGGTGTTGCGATCCAGCGTGGAATGGCCGCTGCTGCGGGTGATCTCGCAGGCATTCACGCGCCCGTCGCTGCCAATGACGAGACGATAGTCCGCCGTTCCTTCCCGTTCACGAACTAGATCGCTGCGCGAATAGTCGTTCGTGGTGATCCATCGCGAGGGGCTGTTGCTGGGGCGGGCGCCTACTGGCTCGAACGCCGGGGTGATCGTCGGAGTGACCGCGGGGCCAGGGACCTCGATAGTGCGCGGCAAGGGGCGCAGGTTCACCTCAGTGGAGACGTTGGGTTTTGCCAGTTCGACTTCGATCGGAGCCGTGCGCTCGATACGGATCGGCGGTTGCGGCGCGGTGACAGGCGCGTAGCTTTGCTCCATCGGCTCAGGCTGAGTCTGCGGCGGCGGGGGAGGCGGCGTGTCGCGCACATCCCACGTCACCATTTCCTCGCCAGGCGCTTCGATCACGCCGGTGATGGTGAGGCCGGCGACGACACCGACGCCGACAAGCGCGTGGATGGCGATGACCCCTGTTGCCGCGCGCAGGCGGGCCGCTGGGCTGACTGTAGCATTGGCATAGGACATACAGGTGTTCCTCTTCCTCGTCGCCCGTTCGACCTTCGAACGAGTCATGTTATAATGTAACACTACGGGAGAAGGCGAGCAAAAGCAAGCGCGCGCCGGAACCGTGGTCCCGACGCGCGCTAGTGTCTTCAGATTTTCGCCAGGCGATCAGGTGATCGGGCAGCTCGGATCGAGGCGGAAATCGAGGTACTTGTCGACCGACGCCATGAGCTCGTCCTGCTCGTTTTCGAAGAAGTGGTTGGCGCGCGGAATCTCGTCGTGGTGGATCGTGATGTGCTTCTGCGTACGCAGCTTGTCGACCAGCTTCTGCACCGATGCAGGCTGCACCACGGTGTCTGCCGTGCCCTGGATGAAGATGCCGGAAGCCGGGCAGGGCGCGAGGAACGAGAAGTCGTACATGTTCGCAGGCGGAGCGATTGAGATGAAGCCGCGGATTTCCGGGCGACGCATCAGCAGCTGCATACCGATCAGCGCGCCGAAGGACACGCCGGCGACCCAAGTCGTCTGCGCCTCGGGGTGAATCTGCTGTACCCAGTCAAGCGCGCTGGCCGCATCCGACAATTCGCCAATGCCGTTGTCGAAGCTGCCCTGGCTCTTGCCGACACCGCGGAAGTTAAAGCGCAGCGTGGCGAAACCACGGTTCACGAAAGTCTTGTAAAGCTGCTGCACGATGCGGTCGTTCATCGTGCCACCGCCCTGACTGTGTGGATGCAGGATCATCGCAACGGGCGCACGCGGGCGCGGAGCGGGAGAGAAACGGCCTTCGAGACGACCCTCTGGGCCGGGGAAGATAACGTGAGGCATGAGTGTTTGTTGCTCTGCTGGAATGTTGGACACCAACGCGGGTAGCGTGGCGGAAGTGGGCGGCTATATAGGGATTATGTCGCTTTTCGCAATTATTCTCGCATGAACCGTATCTATCTGGACCATGCGGCCACCACGCCGCTGCGGCCCGAAGCGCGCGCGGCGATGGGACATGGCTTCGACATCTGGGCCAATCCTTCCAGCCCGCATGCCGAAGGGCGCAAGGCCAAGGCAGCGCTGGAGGATGCGCGGTCGCGGGTGAAAGCAGCACTCGGCTGGGAAGGCGAGGTGATCTTCACCAGCGGCGCGAGCGAGGCTTTGGCCATTGGGTTGCAGCGGGCCAAGGTGGATCGCCGAATTGTGAGTGCGGTTGAGCACGATGCGGTATTCGGGGCTTCTCCGGATGCTGAAGTGATGCCTCTCAATGATGGCTATTTCAGCACCGATCATCTCACGCAGATCATGCACTCGCATTCGCCCTCGGTGCTATGCCTCCAACACGTGAATTCCGAAACCGGCACCACAATCGCGCCGGGCAAGGCATCAGGAAAATTTGAAGATTTCAGGAGCGCTGGGCACGTTCTGCTTTCAGATTGTTCGCAGAGCGCCGGAAAACTGGAACTACCCGATGCCGACATGGTGGTGGTTTCTGCTCACAAACTGGGTGGCCCCATTGGGATTGGGGCCTTGCTGGTGCGAGACTTCGCCTTGCTGCACCCCATGGGTGGTCACGAGCGTGGCTATCGTCGCGGTACAGAGAACTTGCCCGATGTTCTCGGCATGGCTGCTGCGCTGGAAATCGACCATTGGGGCACGACAGTCGAGCAACGCGCGACCTTTATTGGCGCGCTGGGCGACGATGTTCTGAAAATCGGCGAGCAGGTGGACTACATCATACCGCTCACGCACCCCTCAATGTCCGCCCAGGCCCTGCTGATCCGTCTCGATGCGATGGGCTTTGCGGTTTCGGCGGGCAGTGCCTGTTCTTCCGGCACTCTGAAAAAGAGCCGTGTGCTCGATGCTTTCGGAGTGGACGATGCGGCCGCCAGCCGCACCATACGCGTTTCTCTGGGCTGGAATACGACGCCGCAGGAACTCGATGCCTTTGTCGAGGCTTGGAAGTCTCTGACATGATCTATCTCGACTACCAGGCCACCACGCCGCTCGCACCGGAAGCGCGCGATGCCATGTTGCAGTGGCTCGACGGGCCGGACGGAACCGGCTTCGGCAATCCGCACAGCCCGCATCGCATGGGCCGCATGGCTGCTGCTGCCGTAGAATTGGCGCGGGACAGGGTGGCGGCACTGTTTCCGGCGGGCGGTCAGGTCATCTTCACAAGCGGCGCGACAGAGGCGATCAATCTCGCCATGCGCGGCTGCCCGGGAGAAGGCTCAATCAGCGTATCTGCTATCGAACACGCCGCCGTGCTCGACACCGCGCAGGCGCTGGGCAAGTGCCATGAACTCAACGTCGCTGCCGACGGCCAGTGCAATGTGAAGCAGGACATTCCGGCGAATACGAAGCTGGTCGCCGTGATGCAGGTGAACAACGAGATCGGCGTGATCCAGCCGACTCTGGAGTTTCATCGCAAGGCAAAGAAAGCGGGCGCACTCTACCTGTGCGATGCAGTTCAGGCTTACGGCAAAATGGAAGTGACAGGCGCGGACATGATCGCCGTTTCCGCGCACAAGGTTCACGGGCCCAAGGGCATTGGCGCGCTGTGGGTTCGCGATGGTATCGACCTTACGCCGGTGCAGACCGGCGGCGGACAGGAGGCTGGCTTGCGTTCCGGGACGCTCAGCCCTGCCTTGTGTGCAGGCTTTGGCGCGGCAGCCAAGCTGGCGAAGGAATGCATGGAGCATGATGCGGCGCATATCGAAGCACTGTGGAACCGTGCGCGCGAACTGTTTCCGGATTGGGAACTGAACGGCAGCGCAGAAGCGCGCTGGCACGGCAATCTCAATATCCGCAAGGATGGTATCGACGTAGCGCGCCTGATGTCGGACTGCCGCGACGTGATGTTCTCCGCCGGCTCCGCATGTGCAAGCGGTTCTGGCAGGCCGAGTCATGTGTTGCAGGCCATCGGGCTGGACGCGAAACAGGCGAAAAGCTCGATCCGGCTCGGGTTCGGTCGCTACACCACCATGGAGCAGCTTGAATCCGCCGCCGAAAAGATTAGACATGCTGCATCGCAGCAAGGATAGGCGCCATCAAAGTCACCTTCATTACGCGCAAGGGCGAAAAAGTAGAGGCCGAGGCTTCCGCCGGAGATCGCCTTCTCGAAGTCGGACAAGCGGCTGGCATGCCGCTGGAAGGGACATGCGAAGGGCAACTGGCGTGCTCCACCTGCCATGTGATCGTGGCGCGCGAATGGTTCGGCAAGTTGCCCGAGGCAAGCGAAGAGGAAGAGGACATGCTCGACCTCGCGGCTGACGTTCACGCCACCAGCCGGCTTTCCTGCCAGATCCTTTTGACCGATGAACTGGACGGCATCGAAGTTCGCATCCCCAGCGACAGCAACGACGCACAGGGGTTCTAGGAGCGGGGCCTAGCTGGCTTCCTGCTCAACCGTCAGGTCCATCCGCACTTCGCGTTCGCGCGGCAGGAAGGCCGGGGCCGGTTCATTCCCGGCGGCAGCATCGGCCTTGGCAGCAGCAGCCAGCATCGCTTCGCGAAGGCGGCAGTGCATCTTCCAGCCGCACTTGGGATCGGTGGAGCGGGCCATGAAACGCACGACCATGGCGCGGGCCGAATGGTCAATCACTTCGCAGGCCGCGTCTTCGGGGTCGATCACGTCCTCGTCATTCTCAACGAATTTGCGGAACGGGCCGCGCAGCGCGTCAACATCGGTACGGTGGTCGAGTTCGAGTTCGACATGCATCATCAGGCTCGGGTCCTGCTTGGTCCAGTTCTCGAAGCTCTCGCTGGTGAAGGCGCTGACAGGTGCGATCACCCGGCGTTCGTCCCAACTGCGCAGGCGAAGGTGGGTGAAGCCGATCTTTTCGACGTAGCACCACTGGCCGTCGTAATAGACCGCATCGCCGATCCGCGCGCTTTTGGCGAAAGCGATCTGCACGCTGGCCATGATGTCGCCCAGCACCTTGCGCGCGGCGAAGACCAAAACCAGACCAAGGACGCCCGCAGAGGCGATGATGGAGAAGCCCAGCGTGTTCGACATGTTGCTGGCAACCAGCAGGAAGCCGATGCCTGCAAGCAGCAGCAACGCGGTGAGGATGCGGCGAACCGCGCTCATCTTGGTGTAGAAATTGCGGTCCTCGTTATTCTCCGGCGATTCCAGCTTGTCGGTCCGGCGCGTGGTGGCGAAATCGAACAGGAAATCCAGCGCCGACAGCATGATGCCGATGACCGCCGCGATGATCAGCAGCAGTTGCAACGGATTGAGCACATCGCTGACGGGGCCTGACAGGCGGAAGAAAGTGCTGCGGATCAGCGCGAAAGTGCCCGCGAAAGCCAGCAGCGTTGCAGGCAGGTGGACGGCCTCGAGCACGCCGTAGAACTTGCCGTCCTCGTCCATCCTGTCTTTCGAGCGATTGATGGCGCGATAAGTGAGCGCGGCGGCGAGGGCACCCAGCAGCAGGATCAGCGGAAGGGCAACCACTTCCCACCATGCCAGCGTCCAGAACGCCTGCTTGCGCAGTAACGGCGGCAACGATTGTTCGAACTTCGTGGGGCCGTAGATTTCGTAGAGTTGCGGTACGTTGGCGACGGTCTGGCGGCTGAACACCCACAGCGGTTCTCCGCCGGGTTCCTGCAGTCGCGCCAGCCTGATCGGCACCATCCGCCCGTCGATGTCGAGCGTCGCCAGCCGCAACGAACGGCGCGCAACGCCCGCCATGGGGTTCTTGTTGCTGGCGATGATGTCAACGGCGTCGGGCCTGTCCGGCAGGTCCACCCAGTCTTTCGAGACCGAACGATGGACGAGATCGTAAAGCTGCGCGGCAAGCTCCTGCTGGCGAGCGGCATCGGCATCTATGTTGGCAAAGTCCATGGCGGCAGAGGCGGCTTGCCAGTCCTGCTGCTCGCCCGCTGCCATGAAAGTCTCGATCATGCCCATTGGCGTGTCGAGTTCCAGCGGCGTTCCTGCACCGCCGCCGTTCTGCAACCGATCGACCTGGTAGACGTAAGGCTCCGAACTGGCAGCTACCGTTCGATCGTCCTGAGCCTGCGCGACGCCGCTGATGGACAGCATGAGAGTAAGCAGAAGTGCGCCAAGTTGCAGGCGCATCGAGTTCAGTATTGTCTTCCCCATGACATTCCCAATGCTCGAGGCGCGGCTAGGGTCCGGCAGATATGGAAAGCCCCGCTGCACGGAGGAGGTGCAGCGGGGCTTTTTGCAAAGTCCGATATCCCCGGTTTGAGGGGTGGACGGGTCGTGTCCTGGAGATCAGGCGGCTTCGCTGAGCTTTTCGCGGGCTTCCTTCAGCGCGGAAATGATCGCGTCGGAGAAAGCGGGGATGTCGTCGGGGTTGCGGCTGGTGATGAGGTTGCCGTCGATGGCAACTTCCTGATCGACCACGTTACCGCCGGCATTCTTCAGGTCGGTGCGCACACTCGGCCAGCTTGTCACCGTACGTCCGTCGACAATGCCGGCTTCCACCAGCAGCCACGGCGCGTGGCAGATAGCGGCGACAGGTTTGCCCTGCGCATCGAAGTCGCGGACCAATTCGATCACCTTGTCATTCATGCGAAGGATATCGGGATTGATCTGGCCGCCCGGCAGCACCAGGGCGTCGAATTCACCTGCGGTGGCTTCGTCCACGGTAAGATCGACGGAGACGTTGTTGCCCCAGTCCTTCTCGTCCCAGCCGGTGATTTCACCGTCTTCGAGGCTGACGACGACGGTCTCGTAACCGGCTTCCTCGAGGTTTGCCTTGGGGCCTTCGAGTTCCGACTGCTCAAAGCCGTTGGTGGCGAGAATCATAACGCGTTGTGCCATGTGATTTGCTCCTGTTTCGCTAATTGGTGTTTGACCGATCAACGGGTGGGGAAAGCGCGTCGTTCCGTGCTGTCCGGCGAGCCGTGAGGATGATAGGGCAAACCGCATGGCAACTGTCGAAGAACCCAGTGATTCCGGCGCGGGCATTATCCGCGAACCTTTCGAAAGCGCCCTTTCGGAGCGTTATCTCGTCTATGCCCTGTCAACGATTACAGCACGTTCGCTGCCGGACCTGCGTGATGGTCTGAAGCCGGTCCACCGCCGCCTGCTGTGGACTATGCGCCAGTTGCGCCTCGGCCCTGACAGCACATTCAAGAAGTCCGCCCGCGTCGTGGGTGACGTGATCGGTAAATACCACCCGCACGGCGACGTGGCGGTTTACGATGCCATGGTGCGTCTCGCCCAGCCGTTTACGCTGCGCTATCCGCTGGTGGAGGGGCAGGGCAACTTCGGCAACATCGACGGCGATAACGCCGCCGCCTACCGCTACACAGAGTGCAAGCTGACGCGCACCGCGATGCAGTTGATGGACGGGCTGGACGAAGGCACGGTCGAGTTCATCCCCACCTACAACAACGAGGAAGAAGAGCCGGTCATCATGCCGGGCCTCTTCCCCAACCTGCTGGCCAACGGTGCCAGCGGCATCGCCGTGGGCATGGCAACCAGCATTCCCAGCCACAACGTTGCCGAAGTGCTGGATGCCGCCGAAAAGGTGATGTTCAACAAGGACGTCACCCACGAAGAGCTGATGACCGTATTCAAGGGGCCGGACTTTGCAACCGGCGGCCTGGTGGTCGACAGTGCGGAGGCGATTTCCAATGCCTACGAAACGGGCCGCGGGTCCTTCCGCGTGCGCGGTCGGTTCTTTGCGGCGGAGGCTGAAAACGAAGCGGACCGCGACGCGGGTATCGAGCGGCAGAAGGGCGGGGGATACCAGCTGGTCATCTCCGAAATCCCCTACCAGGTGCCCAAGAGCAAGCTGATCGAGCAGATCGCCGCGGCTATTTCCGACAAGAAGCTGCCGATCCTGGAAGACGTGCGCGATGAAAGCGACGAGCAGGTGCGCATCGTGCTGGTGCCGCGCAGCCGCAATGTCGATCCTGAACTGCTGAAGGAAAGCGTCTACAAGCTTACCGACCTGGAGACGCGCTTCAGCCTCAACCTCAACGTGCTGGATCACACCCGCACGCCGATGGTGATGGGGCTGAAGGAATTGCTGCAGAACTGGGTGACGCACCAGATCGAAATCCTGCAGCGCCGCACGTCGCACCGGCTGGCCAAGATCGCGGACCGGCTGGACCTGCTGGAAGGCTACATCATCGCGTTCCTCAACCTTGACCGGGTGATCGAGATCATCCGTACCGAGGATGAGCCAAAGCCGGTGATGATGGAAGAATTCGGCCTTACCGACAGGCAGACCGAAGCGATCCTCAACATGCGCCTGCGATCTCTGCGCAAGCTTGAGGAAATGCAGCTGCGGCAGGAGAAGGACGAACTGTTGAAAGAGCAGGACGAGCTTACGAAGCTGCTCGAAAGCCCGGCTCGCCAGCGCACGCGCCTCAAGCGTGACATGGCCGCTCTGCGCAAGGAATACGGCGAGGACACCGCCATCGGCGCGCGCCGCACCACGATTGCCGAAGCCGCGCCCACGGTGGAATTCAATCCCGACGCCATGATCGAGAAGGAGCCGGTGACGGTCATCCTCTCGGCTAAGGGCTGGGTGCGCGCGGCGAAGGGCCACGTGGATCTGGGCGAGGATGGCTGCGGCGATTTCAAGTACAAGGAAGGCGACGGGCCTGCATTCGCAGTCCATTGTCAGACGACCGACAAGTTGCTGCTGGCTGGTGCGGACGGGCGTTTCTTCACGTTGGGGGCAGACAAGTTGCCCAGCGCCCGCGGTTTTGGCGAACCGGTGAGGAACACGCTGGACATCGACGCCTCCACGCAGATCATCGCCGTGGTGGTGCACGAGAAGGACAAGCAGGTGCTGCTAGCCTCCACTGTGGGTAAAGGCTTCGTCGCCATTACGGATGAACTGCTGGCCGAGACCCGCAAGGGACGACAGGTGGTCAACCTGAAAGGCGATGCGAAACTGACTGTCGCGCGCCCGATCCCGAAGGAGCACGATCACCTCGCCGTGGTGGGCGAGAACCGCAAACTGGTGGTTTTCGCACTGGAGGAAATGCCGGTGATGACGCGCGGGCAGGGCGTCACACTGCAGCGCTACCGCGATGGCGGCTTGTCCGATGCGACGACCTTCCAGATGGAAGAGGGGCTAAGCTGGCAGATGGGCGGAAAAGGCGACCGCACCCGTACCGAGAACGAGATCGGTATGTGGAAAGTGGCGCGCGGCGCTGCTGGCAGGTTGCCGCCGACAGGTTTCCCCAAGGACAACCGCTTCTGATTTGATTGTCACTCAAGCGCCGGGCGCAGCGCGTCCGTGCTGCTCGGCTTGGAAAAGCGAACCATCCAACAAAAAACCCGGCAGGATCGCTCCTGCCGGGTTCCTTGGTGATTTGGTAAGCTGGAAGCTTAGCCAGCCTGTGCGGCCAAGGCTGCTTCGAGGTCGGCCATCATGATGCGGGCGACCAGCGCGCCATTCGGATCGACGGCGAACATTTCCTTCGGCAGCGTGACGAGGGTTTCGTCGGCGCGGGCGACTACAACGTTCTCGCCTTCGACGGCGTTGACGGTGCCCAGCGGCTGCGGATCGGCGGTGACGACGGCAGCGCCTTCGACGAGGGCAGCTTCGAGAGCGGCCTGGGCTTCGGCGAGCTGCTGTTCGTGCAGCTGCACGAGCTGGTCACGCGTGACGTTCAGCGTCGGGCCGGTTTCGCTTTCGCCGAACAGGTTGGCGGGCAGGGCGATCTGGTATTCGCCAACGGTCAGCAGCACGGCCTGTTCGCTGGTCTGCGCGACGGTGCCGATGGCGTTGCCATCGTTACCCGTAACGGTTTCGCCCACTTCCTGCGCCATGGCAGGGTTGGCAGCGAGAGCCGCAAGTGCGGCGGCGGCGGTAAGTGCGATCTTCTTCATGCAAATAATCCCCTTCCATCCGGACCCTTCGCATGACGCGGGTCCGGGAGTTCAAATTCGTCCGACAAGGCCTGGAATGGCGCCGGAAATGGCGAACGGGCGGCAAGCACCCGGCCAATGCCGGGGCAGACACAGACAGCGCACAAGGGCGCCAATCCCGTTACAAAGCTACCTAGCAGGCGGCCTCTGAACCTTACCTGCACCAGCCTTGCAGGGCTTTTCAAGGGTAATTTGTAAGTTTTGCTTACTAATTGGCGGCGCGAAGCTGTTGGTCGAGCAGTTCTTCTACGCGCCCGCGATCGGGAAAGCCCTCTTCCAGCCAACGGTCTTCAACTGCCCGCAGCACGCGCGCGACTTCCGGTCCGGCGTCCACGCCCCGCTCCACGATTTCGCCACCGCGCAATGGGAATGTGGGCGTTTCCCAGCCGGTTAGAGAGGCGATTGGTTCATTTGCCAGAAGCAGCAGATCGCAAGCCACGTCCTTCCCCTCGCGGTAAGCGAGCACCCTTGCATCACCAAGACGGCGCGCGCGCGCGGCAAGCCGGGAAAGGCGCTTCTTGTGCGAATTGGAAAGTCGCAGGCGTGCAGCGACCTGTTCGGCTGTTTTCGGTTCTGCAGGCAGTATTGCAGCGAGACGGCGGATCGAATCCGGCTTTGCTCCGTACTTCTCTTCGCTGGCGATCAATGCCGAGAGGCGCGCCATCCCTTCGTCCGAAACTTCAGGCAGGATCACGGGTAGAACGCCGCGATCGAACATCCGTTGCACGGTCGCTTGCGGATCGGCCAGGTCCAGCAGACTGAGCAATTCCATCGCCACGCGTTCGCGGCTTAGGCCTTTCAGCATCGGAGCCAGCTTGGCGCAGGCCTGTTCACCTTCCTCGTCCAGAGCGGAGCCGAAGCGCGCCTGGAATCGGTAATAGCGAAGGATGCGCAAGTGGTCCTCACGGATACGCTCTCGGGCATCACCAATGAACCGCACGCGTCGCTGTTCGAGATCTTCCAGTCCACCGAAGTAGTCCGAAATTTCCAGCGTCTCGGGGTGGGCGTAGAGCGCGTTGATCGTGAAATCGCGCCGGGCGGCGTCATCCTGCCAGTTATCGGCAAAAGCGACAGTGGCGCGCCTTCCGTCGGTGGCAACGTCCTTGCGCAGCGTGGTCACCTCGACAGGGCCGCTTTCGAGTACGGCGGTGATCGTGCCATGTTCGATGCCCGTTGGTACGGACTTGATGCCAGCTTCCTTCAGGCGCTTTATCACCACTTCGGGAAGCAGCGTGGTAGCGGCGTCGATATCCTTGACCGGCAGGCCCAGCAGCGTGTCGCGCACTGCGCCGCCAACCCAGCGCAGGTTTTCAGCGCCCAGCGCGGCAACCAGAGCGGCTAGGTCTTCGCGGCCGGTCCATTCGGCATCGTTGAGGCGGCTATCGGTCACGCTTCGCCTTGAGCATGAAGCGGAGTGCTATTCAACCAGATCGTCTATCGAAACGCGGTGGGAAAGGTGCGCGATGATGCCCGCTGTAATCCCCCAGATACGATGCCCCTGCCAGTCGATCTCGATATATGGACGCTCGTTGCCCATGAAGATGCCGATCTTGGGCGCATGGTTCGACTGGTCGAGCAGGTGGCGCAGTGGTGCCTCGAACCAATCCGCAACTTCGCGCGGGTCGGGACGAATCTCTATGTCGGCCGGCACGACACCGAGCACGGGTGTGAGGCGGAATCCGCTTCCGGTGACGAAAGCCGTTCCCTCGCCGGCAATGCGCACGGCGGCGGGGTCGATGGCCAGTTCCTCATGCGCTTCGCGCAATGCAGCGGCGACGGCATCCTCGCCCGGTTCCAGCTTGCCGCCGGGGAAGGCGACCTGTCCCGGATGGCTTTTCATCGTATCGGGTCGATGGGTGAGCAATACGCCCGGTTCAGCGCGCTCCGTTACAGGGATCAGCACGGCGGCATCGCGCAGAGGCTTTCCCTGCACGAACTCGCTGTCGTCCCGAATGCCCTCCATGCCGATGTGGGCCGTGTCCGCGAACCGGCGCTGCAGGCGGTCGAACAGCGCGCTCATGCAGGCGGGACGAGCGAGTACCGCTCTCCCTGGCTGGTGACGGCGAGTTCATCGGTTCCTTGCTCGAGCGCGTATTCGGCAAGCTGCAGCCATGTGGATCGGTCTAGCTTCGCCTTGCAGCCGTGGCGCACGGTCAGGTAAATGCTCGGCGCATCGGGATCGCCTTGTGCGCGCAAAGTATGATCTGGCCCTGCAATCACGAATTCATCGGTGTTCAGGCGGAAAGCGAGCGCATCTTCGTCCACCCGCATATCCGTGGCGATGAAGGCGGCATCCTCCACCTCGATCGTCTGGCGATAATGCGGCGTGACGAGGTAGTGCTGCCCGTTTGACGGATCGCGCCACAGCAGGCTGGCGAATGCGCGGACCATGGCGGGGCGAGTGATTGGGCTGCCGTCATGATACCAGGTGCCGTCCGCTGCAATGCGCATAAGGCTGTCGCTGGTGCTTTCAGGCTTCCAGCTATCGACAGGCGGCAGCTTGCGCGCTTCCACCTGCTCGGCAATTTCCAGCAGGGTCATTCCGGCAAGGTCGGGAGGAATCTCGTAAGCCATCTTGCATCAACAGATGGCTATTCATTTCATCCAAGCCAAGGGCCCAAAGTGCCGTGACCGGGCAAAACGCCGGGATTATCGGTCCGCACGAGCAGGCGGTGACGCTCGAACGGGCCGGGCAGGTCCCAGTTCTGCGTCGGCGCACCGTGGAAGCCGAAACGGGCGTAGTATTCGGGGTCGCCGATCAACACCTGCGGCAGCGACGCCTGCGGGTCGAGTGCGCTGAACATCGCCGCCATCAATGCCTGTCCGAAGCCCTGGTTATGCCGTTCCGGAACGACGGCCACGGGGCCGACCATCAGCATGGGGTGGCGACGGTCCTGATCGTCCGTCAGCGCGACGGGCCAGACCTGGATGGAGCCGACGAGATACTGGTTTTCGTCCACCACGGCGAAGCTCAGCGCAGGCAGCCATTCGGTCCCTTCGCGCACCTTGTAGGCCGTTCGCGAATGGCGATCCTCGCCAAAGGCACGGTCGAGCAGTGCCTCGATCATTGCGGGATCGACTTCGGAGAGCGGAATCAGGGTGGCGGTGGCATCTTCCATGGGCGCGCGCCGATAGGCCGGTGCGCGCCCCTAGGCAAATGTTTCGCGCGATACCTTGTGCGTTATCCCGCAGGAGTCAGCCTGATCAGTCGGCCGTTTGCGCCATCTTCGATAACCCACAGTGCTCCGTCCGGAGCCACCGCGATATCGCGCAGGCGGCGTGGGAACTGGTAGCGCGCAACCTCGTCGGCCGAGTTGGCTGAGGCGTTGGTCTCGATACGGGTGATGGACATGGTGGTAAGGTTCGCCACCAGCAGTTGTCCCTGCCAGTCGCCGAACATTTCGCCGGAGTAGAACGTCATGCCGCCCGGACCGATCACGGGATTCCAGCTGATCGCGGGCTTCACGAAGCCGTCGTCGGCGGTGTGATCTGGAATCTCGACGCCGCTGTAATTGTCGCCGTTGGACCGCACCGGCCAACCGTAGTTGTTGCCCGCCTGCACGAAGTTCAGCTCGTCCCCGCCGCGCGGACCATGCTCCAGCGCCCAGAGGTTGCCATCGGGATCGAAAGCGAAGCCCAGCATGTTGCGCTGGCCGTAGGACCAGATCTGGTCCGCCGGGCTGCCACGGTCCGCAAACGGGTTGCCCGCGGCAGGAGTGCCATCGAGGTTCAGGCGCACCACGGTGCCGAGGTTATTGGAAAGGTCCTGCGCGGGATCCTGCTCCTGCCGGTCTCCGCTGGAGACGAACAGGTACTGCCCATCGGGCGAGAAGCGGATGCGGTGCGAATAGTGACCGCGGCGTTCGCCGGTGCGGCTCTGCTGCCAGATCTCGCTCAGGCCCTCGACACGGCAGGCATCGGCTTCCTCGCAGACCAGCGTCCCGCGACCGACTACGGCCTTGGTGTTCGCACCATCCTGTTTTGCCCATGAGAGGTAGATCATGCGGTTGTCTTCATAGCCGGGGGCGAAGGCCACCGAACCGAGGCCACCCTGACCTTCGTAGGCGACCTCGGGCATTCCGGTGACGGTGCCCATGCGCCCGCTGGCAGGATCGTAGAACTTCATCGTGCCCGATTTCTCGGTCAGGAAGATCACGCCGGTACCGGGTTCGAAGGCGAGTGCCCATGGTTCGTTAAAAGCACCGTGACTGGCAGCGCTGAATGGTGAACTGGCATCCAGTTCCACCGGATCGCCTGCCTGAACGGCGGCGCTGGAGGAGGTGGAAGCGGTCGCCGTGGGTGCGGTATCCCCGGTTGCGGCGCTGTTGCAACTTGCGAGCGCGAGTGCGGGCAATATGCTGGCGGCAAGGATTGTCATACGCATGCTCTCAGGAACTCCCTCAAAGGAATTTTGTGCCTCTCTTGGGCCCGGTCCGCTGGTCGCCGGCGTGGACGAGGCGGGGCGCGGGCCACTTGCTGGGCCGGTTGTGGCGGCAGCGGTGCTGCTCTGCAAGCCCCGACCAAAGGGGGTAGGCGATTCCAAGGTGCTGACGGCGAAGAAGCGCGCCGAACTGGAAGAGGCGATCCGCCGCCGCTGCGCTTTCGGGATCGGCGTTGTGGACGTGGAGACGATCGACCGCCTAAACATCTTCGGCGCCACCATGCTGGCGATGAGCCTCGCCATGCGAAACCTCTGCGCAGCTCTGGGCGAGGACCGCCTCGAGACACTGATCGACGGCAATCTTACGCCCATTGGCCGGTGTGAAGAGTGGCGCTGGCCCGCGCGGCCGATTGTGGGCGGAGACGGCAAGGAAGCCTGCATCGGTGCAGCCAGCATCCTCGCCAAGGAATACCGGGACCGCCTTATGGCCGACGCTGCACGTACGCATCCGCATTACGGGTGGGAGCGCAACAAGGGCTATGGCTCGAAAGAGCACATGGAAGCATTGCGCGTGCACGGGCCGACGCCGTTGCACCGGCGCAGCTTCGCCCCGGTCGCGCAGATGGAACTGATGCTCTAGCCGAAAGCGCTGGCGCGCAGTTGCTCGATGTAGCGGCGGCCAAATGCCTCTGCCTCGTCCGGATCGGCGGGGATGCCGCCCATCTCGTCACTGGCCGCGCCAAGCTCGTCCCGGCTGTTGACGCGAGGGAAGGGCACATCGGGCACGTCCACGCCGAGGAAATCGCACAATGGCTGCCAGCCCATCTTTGGGTGGAACTGCAGCAGACGTTCGGCCGGCAGCGTATCGACTACTTCCTGGTTCCGCTTAACGTACCAGTCGGTCATGAAGGCGCGGTCGGTGATGTCACCGTCGAAATGATTGAAGATGACGCCGTTCATCATCACTTCGGCCGGCGAGCCCTTGAGAGAATCCATCATGCGTGGCGAGAAGATCGTCTCGTTCACCGATTGAAACCAGCTGTCGGGATCGCGGGTGGTAAGCACCACCTTTGCCTCCGGATAAAATTCAGCCAGTTCGCGCCAGTAGGTCGCGGAAGGGTAATCGCTGGAAGAGCGGAAGTTTGCGAAGATCGCATCCCAGTCGGGATTGCCTTGCGAAGCCTCGATCCAGAGTGGAACCTGTTTCCTGCCGTCGGCGAAAACCTCGCTCATGTGATGACAGGGGCCGAAGCCCAGATGCTCCAGCGCGAATTTCATGGAGAAGGTTGCGTTTCGGCCAAGACCGGCTGCGATAACTTCCAGTGCCATATCGAATATCCCCCTGTTTGGCCTGTTGTGCCACGAGTGAGTCCTGCGCGCCACACCCCATGATGTCGAGTCCTTCAAAGCGGCGGGGACTCAATATCTTGTGCCGGACTCTTTTCGTTCCATACGAACACTGGACAGGTGCGGCCAAATTGCCGCTTGACCCGTGAACTCGAAGGACTCACACCCCTGTGGATAAGTGAGGGAAACACTGTTCATGGGCGAACTGACGAAAATTCGCGCGACTACGCGCGTCCGTAAAACCAAGGCTCCCGTAGTCGACAAGGCAGACCTGCCGCTTGGGCAGATCCTCGATGGCGACTGCGTGGCTGCAATGCGCCAACTGCCCGATAACAGCGTGGACCTTGTCTTCGCCGATCCGCCCTACAACCTGCAGCTTGGCGGCGATCTCAATCGTCCCGATGGCAGCCATGTCGACGCCGTGACGGACGATTGGGACCGGTTCGACAGTTTCGGCGCATACGATGCCTTCACGCGCGCCTGGCTGACGGAATGCCGCCGAGTGCTGAAGCCCGACGGTGCGCTGTGGGTGATCGGCAGCTATCACAACATCTATCGCGTGGGCGCGGTGTTGCAGGATCTCGGCTTCTGGATTCTCAACGACATCGTGTGGCGAAAGACCAACCCCATGCCCAATTTCCGCGGCACGCGCTTCACCAACGCTCACGAGACGCTGATCTGGGCCAGCCAGGGCGAGAAGGCGCGCTACCAGTTCAACTACCGCGCGATGAAGACGCTGAACGACGAACTGCAGATGCGGAGCGACTGGACTTTCCCGATCTGCTCGGGCGGCGAACGCCTGAAGGACGATGACGGCCACAAGGCACACCCGACGCAAAAGCCCGAGGCGCTGCTCTACCGCGTGCTGCTGGCTACTACCGAGGCAGGCGACGTGGTGCTCGATCCGTTCTTTGGCACCGGCACGACGGGCGCGATTGCCAAGCGTCTTGGCCGCGAATGGATCGGCTGCGAGCGCGAGCCCGATTACCGCAAGGTCGCGCGCGCCCGCATCGACAAGGAGCTGCCGCTGGACGAAAGCGCGCTCACCACGATGCAAAGCCGGAAAAGCCAGCCGCGCGTCGCCTTTGGTGCAGTAGTGGAAGCAGGCCTGCTGAAGCCCGGCACCGAGATCTTCGACAAGAAGCGCCGCTGGAAAGCGACGGTGCGCGCCGACGGCTCCATCGAATGCGGCAAGGAAAATGGCTCCATCCACGGTGTGGGCAAGGCGCTGCAGGATGCACCCAGCTGCAACGGCTGGACCTTCTGGCACTACGAGCATGGCGGCGAAGTGAAGCCGATTGACGCCGCACGCAGTCTCTACCTGCTAGCGGCCGAGGACTAAGGCACTTATAGAACGCCGCATGCCAGATCAGATCTATATCCAGCCGCTTACCTCGGTTCCCGGCCCGCAATCGGTCGAGGGTGATGCCGTGCGGCTTGCAGGCGGCATGGTCTATGCCCGCGAATTCGCTGTAATTCTGCGCCGTGACGGAAAGGTGATCGAACGCCACGTTGCGACGAAATCGACCATTGATGACGTGCTTGCCGCCATGCCCGAGGAAGTAGGCGCGGAAGGCGAGGCGCAGTGGACCAACCTGCGCATGGCGCACACGGCGCTGGAGCTAGGCAACCGCACGATCCGGCTGGATCAGCCGCAGGTAATGGGCATTCTCAACGTCACGCCGGACAGCTTTTCCGACGGCGGTGAATTCATGGACAATGCCGAAGCGATGCAGGCGCAGGCCGCAGCCATGCACGAGGCCGGTGCCTCGATCATCGACATAGGCGGCGAAAGCACGCGCCCAGGTGCAAAGGCCGTGTGGGAAGGCGAGGAAATCAACCGCGTCAAGCCGGCAATCGAACATTGCGTGGGCATGGGCGCAGCCGTCAGCGTGGACACGCGCCGCCCTGCGGTGATGGAAGCCGCGCTCGATGCGGGCGCACATATCATCAACGATGTTTCGGCTCTGCGCTACGATCCGCGCAGCCTCGAATATGCCGCGTCGTCCGGCGCGCCGGTCATCCTGATGCACGCACCGGGCACTGGCGAAGATCTTCATGCCGACCCCGATTACGTCAACGTGGTGTTCGACGTTTTCGACTTTCTGCGCGACATGCGGGATCGTTGCATTGATGCTGGAATTGCGCGCGAGAAGATCGTGCTCGACCCCGGTATCGGCTTCGGCAAGTCGCTGTCCGACAATCTTGCGCTGCTGAACGCGCTGCCGTTGTTTCACGCGCTGGGCCAGCCCCTGCTGCTGGGCGCCAGCCGCAAGCGCATGATCGGCGCGCTTTCCAACGAAGCGCCTGCACACAAGCGGCTTGGCGGATCGCTTGCCATTGCGCAGATCGGCATGGATGCAGGCGTGCAACTGCTTCGGGTGCATGACGTTTTCGAGACCGTGCAGGCGCGAAACGTGTGGCGCGGCATGCGTGATGCGGCGCTTACCGACTTCTCGATGCTGGCTGACTAGGGTTCGCTTACGGGCTGCGGGTGATCTTCTGGTAGATGCAGGCTGTCGCGCACCTCGCGCATGGCCCGCATTCCCTCTTCGCTCGCCTGCTGCGTTCGTTCGACCAATAGCAGTGTCCGCTCCCCAACAGGTACGAAAGTGTAGAGCTTTTCAGCCCCGCCGCGCATGGCTTTGAGGGCAAACCCCTCCTCGCCAGCAAGCTTCGCGCTTTCCACGGACATGGTATCGTCGAGGTTCGCGACGATCGTCTCGCCATAGGTTTCTATCGGACGTTCCAGCAAGGCGAGTGCAACCCCGACTTCGGCCTCGGCGGTGCAAATTTCCTCGCCCTCTTCTCTCTCGTATGAGCATTTGGAGTTACCGAGATTGTCGACCAGTTCAGCGGGTATGAACTTTACTGCGAACACCGTCTGCTCGAAATCGGGCGGCAACGACAGGCTGATTTCCGCTCGCGTGAGCACTGACTGATCATAGCGATAGTGGACCGGGCCCAGGGTGCCTTCGGAAAGGCCGTCGTCAGTATCACTCGCAGCAAGTTCCTGCGGGTCTTCAACCTCAGGCTCGGACCCGGAAGGCGAGCACGCGCCTATCGTCAGGCACAAGGCGAGCAGGATCGGGCTCTTGCGGTGGAACATGCCCTTGAAGCGCCTCACACCGGCTGGCGTTCCATAAAAATTCAACGCTTTGCCGCAAAACCGGCGTTCAACGTCATGTGCCCTCGCGGGTGTTGCAAATTGGGCTCAGGCGGCGTTGTCGATTCCGAGATCGCTCAGCTTGCGGTAAAGCGTGGAGCGGCCGATGCCGAGGCGGCGGGCTACTTCCGTCATGCGTCCACGATAGTGTCCGATGGCGAGGCGGATAACGTCGGCCTCGATCTCTTCCAGCGGGCGCAGGTTCCCGTCCGAGGTGTAGAGTTGCACCCCGGCGCTTTCGCGGATGGGGCCGTTGCGCACCGGCTCGGTCTCGCCGATGATCTCGCGCAGCTGAGGGAAGTCCTCGGCGGTCAGCGCGTCACCATCGCAGAACACGGCGGCGCGGAACAGCACGGCTTGAAGCTGGCGCACGTTGCCGGGCCATTCGAATGCACCTAGCAATCGCAGTGCATCTGACGTGATGCCGAGCGGGCGCAGGCCCGGCTGTTGGCCGATCTGGTGCAGGAAATAGCGGGCGAGGGCGCCAATGTCGCGGTCACGCTCGCGAAGCGGCGGAAGTTCGATGTAGGTGCGCGAAAGGAGTTCAAGCAGCTCGGCGCGGAAATGTCCGGCGGCGACCATGTCGGCCAGCGGCAGGTTGCTTGCGGCGATCACGCGCACGTCCACCTTGAAGCCATATTGCGCGCCCAGCGGCTTTACACTGCCTGTCTGGAGAACGGCCATCAGCCGGTCCTGTGCGTCGAGCGAAAGGCGATCAACTTCGTCAATCACCAGAGTGCCGCCGTCGCAATGCTGGAAAGCGCCAATCTGCTGATCGAATGCGCCGGGGAAGGCACCTTTCTCATGGCCGAAAAGCTGCGATTCAAGGCTGTTGGCAGAAACACCGGCGATGTTGATCATGCGGAATGCGGTTTTCGCCCGCGGACTGGCAGAGTGCATCGCGCGCACGAGCATTTCCTTGCCGGTGCCGCTTTCGCCCTCGATCAGCACGTTGCCGTGTCCGCGCGCGGCCTTTGCAGCTTTCGCCAAGGCATCGCGGAACGATGGGGCCGTGCCTACCATCGTATCGAAATCGAGCTGCGAGGACATTTTCTCCGACAGCGGAATCAGTTCGTCCTGCGGTGCCTCGCGGGTGGTAGCATTGCGGAGCGCCTGCATCAGACGATCGGGCGATACGGGTTTGACGAGGTAGTCGGTCGCGCCTGCACGCATGGCTTCCACAGCCAGCTGCGGGCTGGTGCTGGCGGTCACCATCAGGATCGGGAGAGCAGGGCGCCGTTCTTTCAACTCGGCAATCAGTTCGCAGGCGCGGTCGCCAGGTACTTGCTGGTCGAGAATGATCGCGGATAGCTGCATGCCCTGGCGCGTGCCGAGCGTGGCGATTGCCGTCTCGCTGTCATCCACGGCAAGCGTGCGCCAGCCCTCGCGGCCCGCAAGCGCGCCGATGAGCCGACACTGAGCCGGATCCTTGTCGATGAGCATCAGCAGTCGCTGTTCGGGCTCAACCATGCGTAAACTACCTCTGGCCCCGGTCTGCGCCGGATAACGAAAGATTGGGGTAGCAGGGCTGGGTAAAGAGCCGATTAAGGCCGTTCTTCCACTTTTGTGCACTTGAGCGCGCGCGCAAGCGGCGATAGGACAGATTGTAACAGTTCAAACCCCACAGGGAAGGCATACAATGAGCAATCCGCACGACATGAAGGCGGCCAAGGGTACCTACGAGAGCTTCATCGGTACCCTGAAGTGGTCGGTTCCCCTGATCGCCGTGATCGCGGCCATCGTGATCATCCTGATTTCCTGACGGATCGCGCGGGGGGATGAAAATTGCGGTCCTGAAAGAGCGAGCAGCGGGTGAAACCCGCGTCGCTGCCACGCCCGAAACGGTCAAGAAGCTCGCAGCCCTCGGCGCGAGTCTTGCGGTAGAGGAGGGCGCGGGCGAGACCGCAGCCATCCCCGATTCCGAATACATCGATGCCGGTGCCGAAGTCGGCCCTGCCGCCAAGGTGGTGGCAGATGCCGACATGGTGATGGGTGTCCAGGCGCCCGACGTCGCTCTGCTGACCGGCGCGAAGCCGGGTGCCTGGGTTGCCGCCACGTTCGATCCTTTTGGTCAGCGGGAGCGGGTGGACGCCTATGCCGCCGCCGGTCTGGAAGCGCTGGCGATGGAATTCATGCCGCGCATTACTCGCGCGCAGAGCATGGACGTGCTTTCGAGCCAGTCCAACCTTGCAGGCTACAAGGCGGTGATTTCCGCAGCCGACCAGTATGGCCGCGCCTTCCCGATGATGATGACCGCTGCTGGCACGGTTTCCGCTGCCAAGGTTTTCGTCATGGGCGTCGGCGTTGCCGGCCTTCAGGCCATTGCCACGGCAAAGCGCCTTGGCGCGCAGGTTTCGGCAACGGACGTTCGCCCCGAAACGGCAGAGCAGATCAAGAGCCTGGGCGGCAAGCCGGTGTTCGCCGAAGGTCTCGAGGCCTCGGGCGAGGGTGGCTATGCCGCCGAACTTACAGACGAGCAGAAGGCCGCGCAGGCCGAGATGGTCTCTTCCCACATTGCCAAGCAAGACATCGTCATCACCACCGCACTGATCCCGGGCCGCGCCGCGCCGCGCCTCGTATCCGATGCGCAGATCGCCAGCATGAAGCCCGGCAGCGTGATCTTCGATCTTGCCGTGGCGCAGGGCGGGAACGTCGAAGGTTCGGTAGCCGATCAGATGACCTTGAAGCACGGTGTGCAGATCATGGGCTTTTCCAACACTCCCGCGCACCTGCCTGCCGATTCCAGCGCCCTGTTCAGCCGTAACCTGTTCAATTTCCTCAATGCCTTCTGGGACAAGGAAGCGAACAAGCCGGTGCTGGACGAGGAAATCGGCGACGCGATCCGGCTTACGAAGGGCGGCGAAGTGGTGAACGGAAGGCTGAACGCGTGAACTGGTACAACGATCTGCCCAAAGGCGCGAAGGTGCTTATCTTGATTGTCGTGACGATCATCGCAGTGGCAGTGATCTTTCGGAGCGGCCAAATCATCGGCGAGGCGCTGGCCAAGACATCCCATGCGGATGAGGGGGAATAATGGACTTCATATCAATCCTCTCGATCTTCGTGCTGGCGTGTTTCGTCGGCTATTACGTGGTGTGGTCTGTCACCCCGGCGCTGCACACGCCGCTGATGGCGGTGACGAACGCGATTTCTTCCGTGATCATCGTCGGCGGCCTGATCGCCGCGGCTGAAGCGGGCAGCGACCTTGCCAAATGGCTGGGGCTTGCGGCGGTGGTGTTGGCCAGCGTCAACATCTTCGGCGGCTTCGCCGTCACCGAGCGCATGCTCGCCATGTACAAGAAGAAGGATAAGTGAGCATGTTGTCCTTCCTCGCTCCTGCTGCCGATGCAGCCGCCGCACACGGTCCGGTGAACCCCTGGGTGGCGCTGGCCTACCTCGTGTCGGGCGTGTTCTTCATCCTCGCCCTGCGCGGGCTTTCCAGCCCCGCCACCAGCCGCGCGGGCAACCGCAACGGCATGATCGGTATGGGAATTGCCGTGGTGACGACACTCGTCACGCACGATATCGCCAACATAGTGGAGATCGGCATTGCCATTTTCCTGGGCGGTATCATCGGCGTGACTATCGCGCGGCGTATCGCCATGACGCAGATGCCCGAACTGGTCGCCGCCTTCCACTCGCTGGTGGGCCTTGCCGCCGTGCTGGTTGGCTGGGCAGCTTACCTCAATCCCGGTGCCTTCGGGCTGCTGGCCGGAGACGGCATTGCGCCTGTTTCCAAGATCGAGATGGGTCTTGGCATCGCAATCGGTGCGATCACTTTCTCCGGCTCGGTCATCGCCTTTGCCAAGCTTTCAGGCAAGATGAGCGGATCGCCGATCCTGCTGCCTGCCCGCCACATCATCAACCTCGGCACGCTGGCCGCGATCATCGTGCTGACTGCGCTGTTCGCTCTTGCAGGGCCGAACGATACGATGCCGTTGATCGTGGCCGTGACGGTGCTTGCTTTCATGATCGGCTTCCTGCTGATCATTCCCATCGGCGGCGCGGACATGCCCGTCGTGGTCTCGATGCTGAACTCCTATTCCGGATGGGCGGCAGCGGCGATGGGCTTCACTCTGGGCAACACCGCGATGATCATCACTGGCGCGCTGGTCGGCTCGTCCGGCGCGATTCTCAGCTACATCATGTGCCGCGCCATGAACCGCAGCTTCATCTCCGTTATCGCGGGCGGCTTCGGCGCGGACGACAGCGGCGGTGGCAGCGGCGAACCGCGCGAACAGCGCCCCTACAAGCAGGGCAGCGCGGCGGATGCCGCCTACATGCTGGAGCAGGCAGAGAAGGTCATCATCATCCCCGGCTACGGCATGGCCGTGGCGCAGGCCCAGCATGCCCTTCGCGAAATGGCGGACTTGCTGGAAGAAAAGGGCGTGGAAGTGAAATACGCGATCCACCCCGTTGCCGGGCGCATGCCGGGCCACATGAACGTGCTGCTGGCCGAAGCTTCGGTGGAATACGACAAGGTCTTCGAGCTGGAGGACATCAACTCCGAATTCGCGCAGGCCGACGTCGCCTTCATCATCGGCGCGAACGACGTGGTGAACCCGGCAGCAAAGACCGACAAGTCCAGCCCCATTTACGGCATGCCCGTGTTCGACGTGGACAAGGCCAAGCAGGTCTTCTTCATCAAGCGTTCGATGGGCGGCGTGGGCTATGCCGGCGTCGACAACGACGTGTTCTACATGGACCAGACCATGATGCTGCTTTCCGACGCCAAGAAGATGGTCGAGGAGATCGTGAAGGCACTGGACTGACGACCTTCAGTCAAACCTTTCGGAATTAACCTTTTCCTTAATGAGGTTGCTCCCGAAACGAGTGGATTACGCGGCGAACCGATTTGACACCTCCTGCCCATAGGACATGATGCCTCCAGCCCTTTTGGGGGGTCGCAAATTGGAGTGGGACTTATGAAAATCTTGAAAGCACTTGCCTTGGCGAGTGTCGCCGCAACCGTGGCTGTCGGCGCGCCTGCAATGGCGCAGCGCGGTGCGGCGCAGACAGACGGACCGATCGCGGGACAGTACATCTGCGTGTTCGACAGCAACGTCGTTCGCCGCGGACAGGTGACGGCTGCAGCCAACCGCGCGGCCAATGCGCAGGGCGGGCAGGTGCTGCACACCTACCAGAATTCGATCCATGGCTTTGCCCTGCGCGCCTCGGCTCGCGGTATTGCCAACATGCAGCGCGCAAACCCGTTCATTTCCTACTGCGTGCAGGACGAGGTCGTCAGCCTCGCTCCCCCTCCCGGCCGTGGCCCCGGTGGCGGCGGGGGTGATGGCGGCGGCGGCACCACCACGCAGGAAACCCCCTGGGGTATCACCCGCGTTGGCGGCGCAGTCGACGCTTCGAACATCAGCCGCCGTGCCTGGGTGCTCGACAGCGGCATCGACCTCGATCACCAGGACCTGAACGTCGACACCGGTCGCAGCCGCGATTTCACCGGCAGCCGCAAGGGCGCTGAAGATGAAAACGGCCACGGCACGCACGTTGCAGGCACGATTGCCGCGATCAACAACAGCATCGGCGTGGTCGGCGTTGCTGCAGGCGCTCCCGTCGTCGCAGTTCGCGTTCTGAACCGTCGTGGAAGCGGTTCATATTCCGGCATTATCGCCGGTGTGGACTACGTTGCAGGAGAAGCAGCATCTGGCGATGTCGCCAATATGAGCCTTGGCGGCGGTGCCAACGCCGCGCTGAACGATGCCGTCGAGGCAGCAGCGGCGAATGGCATCCACATGGTAGTTGCCGCGGGTAACGATGGGGCGGATTCGTCCAACTATTCGCCCGCCAGTGCCAGCGGCAATCGCGTCTACACGATCAGTGCGATTGACCAGAACGACAACCTCACCAGCTGGTCCAACTACGGTGCGCCGGTGGACTGGGCAGAGCCGGGCCTGGGCATTTCCTCCACCTGGAAGGATGGCGGCTACAACACCATCAGCGGCACCTCGATGGCGGCTCCGCACGCAGCGGGCGTGCTGCTGGCAACCGGCGGCTCGCTACGCGTCGACGGCTATGCCGGTAACGACCGCGACAACCAGCCCGATCCCATCGGTCGGCGCTGATCGCGGCAAGTCTTTCCGCGTCCCGGAACCAGTCACGCGTGTGGCTCGTTCCGGGATCGGAACCAACTGGCATCAGGCCAGACACGAAGGGGGCAATCCAACTTGCGCAAACTTGGCCTGATCGGCGGCATGAGCTGGGTCTCGACCGCTATCTACTACGAACGCATCAACCGCACGATCCAGCGTCAGGTCGGGGCGACCAGCTCTGCGCCGATGCTGATCGAAAGCCTCGACTTTGCCAGTGTGTACCGCGCGCAAAGCAACGAGGACTGGGACCATGCGACGGACGTGATCGCCGGAAGTGCCAAACGTCTTGCAGATGCCGGTGCGGAAATGATCGTGATCGGCGCCAATTCCATGCACCGAGTCTATCGCGACGTGGAGGCGCGTATCTCCACGCCGATCCTACACATCGCGGAATGCGTAGGCGCGAAGATGAAGGAAGACGGTATCGAGCGCGCCGCCTTGATCGGAACGCGCAACGTGATGACCGAGAGTTTCTACCGGCGCCGGCTCGTCTCACACGGTGTCGACCTGCTCCCGCCCGACATGGGTTATGTCGAGGAACTCGACCGCATCATCTATGAGGAACTGATGGTGGGGAAGGCGACGCGCGATGCCCAGCGCTCGCTTCGCTCGATGTTCACCAACCTGCAGAAAGACGGCGCGCAGGCTGTCATTCTCGCCTGCACCGAACTTCAGATGGTAGTGGATGTCGATGCCAACATCCTGCCGATCTACGATTGCACCGGCATTCATGCCGATGCTGCAGCCAAGTGGATCATCGGTGATTGATTGACCATCTCTCCATCGGCGTCAGCGACCTGGAGCGATCGGTCCGCTTCTATGACGCCGTGCTTGCGCCGCTGGGGTACGAGCGACTCTGGTCGATAGAGAAGGGCGCTGGATACGGATCGCCCGGCGGCGAGGACAAGCTGGCGATCTTTACGCGGGACAAGCCGCTGCCCATCGCCAGTCCCGGTTTTCACTTGGCCTTTGCAGCGCCCGACCGGTCCGCCGTCGACAGCTTTCACACCGCTGGGCTGGAAGCGGGCGGAGCCGATGAAGGAGCGCCGGGAGAACGCCCGCACTATGCGCCGAGATACTACGCCGCCTTCCTGCGCGATCCCGATGGGTGGAAAGTCGAGGCGGTTATCCAATAAGCGGGGCATTTCGGCGCAAGTTCGACTTCTGTTCCCGTTGCCTGCCAGCCTGCGCTGACCTAGCGAACGGCTCATGTCACGCGCCCCCTACGCCGCCGATCCCGCGAAAACGCGCGGGCGTGAATTCGATCAGCCCGGCCACGGTGCGCGCGGCCCGCGCAGCGCCTTTCAGCGAGACCGTGACAGGATCATCCACTCGATCGCCTTCCGCCGTCTTGCGGGCAAAACGCAGGTCTTCGTCGCGCCCGATGGCGACCATTACCGCGTGCGCCTGACGCACAGCCTTGAAGTGGCGCAGATTGGCCGCGTGATCGCTCGCGCGCTGGGTCTGGATGAGGACCTTACCGAAGCACTGTGCCTCAGCCACGATCTCGGCCACCCGCCCTTCGGCCATCCGGGAGAAGAGGCGCTGAACGAGTCTCTCGCGCCGCGCGGCGGGTTCGATCACAACGAACACGCCCTGCGCACGGTGATGCGGGTCGATACGCCCTACTGCGATTGCCCCGGCCTGAACCTGACGTGGGAAACGCTGGAAGGCCTTGCCAAGCACAACGGTCCGGTGACGAAGCCTGCCTGGGCGCTAACTGAACTGGATGCCGCATTCCCGCTGGAATTGACGCAATGGCCGTCTCTGGAAGCGCAGGTTGCAGCGCTGTCCGACGATATTGCCTACGACAACCACGACATCGACGACGGCCTGCGTGCAGGCTTCCTCGAGCTGGAGCAATTGCTCGAACTCGATTTCATTGCCGACCTGTGGCGCGATATCGAAAAGCGCTTCCCCAATGCCCGCCGCGACGAGCAACTGCGCGAAATGACGCGCACCCAGATCGGCGTGATGGTGAACGACCTTCTGCAAACTACCCGCGCGAACCTTGCAGGCATCGAGACTATCGAACAGGTGCGCGGTGCAGGCTGCGCACTGGCGACGTTCTCGCCCGAAATGGCGCAGCAGGAACGGGCGCTGAAGAAGTTCATGTACGCCAACCTCTACCATCACGAAGCGCAGCTGCGTGCAGCGCAGTCTGCCCGGCAGGTGATCGCGAAGCTCTATGCGGCCTACGATCAGGACCCCTCGCTGATGAATTCCGGCTGGAGCGAAAGCCTGCCAGAAGCCGAGCCGGAACGGGCGCGTCATATCGCGGATTTCATCGCCGGAATGACAGACCGCTTTGCAATGAACCAGTATTCGCGCATCTACGGCGAAACGCCGGAGGGTTTGTCGAATGTCTGAAGCGCGGCGCGTGCTGCTGGTGGGGGCGACCGGTCTGATCGGACGCACCATTATCGCGCGATCACCCGATATAGATGCCGTTCAATTGCAGGGGCTTGCGCGGCGAGAAATCCCTTTTCCGCCCGGTGTGCGCATGGAGCTGGTACTGGCAACCAGTGACGAATGGCCGGGCATCATCACCCAGCTGGAGCCTGACGCGGTTATCAGCGCGCTTGGCACGACGCACAAGAAGGCAGGCAGCGATTCTGCTTTCCGCGAAGTCGATCACGATCTCGTGCTGGAAGTTGGGAAGGCCGCGAAGGCTGCCGGTGTAAAGAACTTCGTCCAGGTCTCCTCCGTGGGTGCAGACCCGTTCTCGCGCAATACGTACCTGAAAGTTAAGGGCGAGACGGAGAAGGACCTGAAGGCGCTGAAACTGCGGCGCCTCGACATCCTGCGCCCCAGCTTGCTGCGCGGGCGCCGTCAGAATGACATGCGCCCGATGGAAAAGCTGGGCCAGATCGCAGCGCCGGTTGGCGACCTGTTCCTCCACGGCTCGAGAACGAAATACCGTTCCATCAAGGCAATCGACGTGGCCGATGCGGCGCTCGCCTGCACCATGCAGAAGCCGGCAGGCCAGTTCGTGCACGAACACGAATCCATCATGCGGCTGCTCCGCGATTTCCGTCGCGAACTGGCCGCGAAGGACGAGGCGGAAAGCGGCTGAGCGCCAGTACGGGGGAGGGGCATGCAGCGGATTATTGAGCGCGCGACGGCGCTGTTCGCGATATGGACAGTGCTCGGTGTCGGCTGGGCCTGGCTGGTGCCGGAGCATTTCACATGGGTCACCAGCGGGCAGGTGTTCGGCCAGTCGCTCATCAGCGTGCTGCTGGGTGTCATCATGTTGGGCATGGGCCTGACCTTGCGCATCGAAGACTTCGCCCGCGTCCTGACGATGCCGAAAGGCGTGGCGGCAGGCGTTGCGTTGCAATTCACCGTCATGCCGTTGGCGGGCGTTTCGCTTGCTCTGCTGAGCGGGCTGGAAACCGGCCTCGCTGTGGGCCTGATCCTCGTATCGTGTTGCCCCGGCGGCACGGCCAGCAACGTGGTGGCCTATCTGGCGCGGGCGAACCTTGCACTGTCTGTCACCATGACCATGGCCTCCACGCTGGTCGCCATCGTCCTTACGCCGATGCTGACTGGTTGGCTGGGAGGCGTCTTCATCGCGATCGACCGCTGGGCGCTGTTTCAGCAGATGGTGGCGATCGTGTTGGTGCCGGTGGTTCTTGGTGTCGCTATGGGCAGATTGCTGCCGAACGTAACCCGGCAGGTGGCAAGGGTTTCACCGCTCGTTTCCGTCATTGTCGTGGTGCTGATCGTTGGCGGTATCGTGGGCGCATCCAAGCCGCTAATAGAGCAGCATTTCGGCATCCTGCTGCTGGCGATTTTCGCGCTGCACGCCGTGGGCTTCGGACTGGGGTTCCTGTTGCCCAAGGTGATGGGTTTCGCCGCATCCGAGTGCCGTACGCTTAGTATCGAGGTGGGCATGCAGAATTCGGGGCTGGGTGCCAGTCTTGCCTCTGCCCCCAGCTTTGCCAGCCAGTTCAGCAACCCGATGCAGGCGGCGCTCGCACCTGTGCCTTCGGCCATTTCGTCCGTCTATCACGTGGTGATAGGGTCGATCCTCGCCGGAATATGGGCACGCCAAAGCAATGGAGACAACAATGTGGGATAGCCTTTTCGGCCTGGCGAACATCTGGGCAATGGTATGCTGGGCCGCACTGATCCTGCTGCCGCGCGGTGCCTTCGTGCAAAGCGCAGTGTTCTATGCCGGCATCGGCTTGCTGTGCCTCGGCTATGCGGTTCTGCTGGCGCTGGTTACGGGCGGAATTGTCGACGCCGCGCCGGTGGACGGCGGAGGACAGGCCGGCTTCACTTCGATAGAGGGCGTGCGCGGCATCTTCATGTCCGATGGCGGAGTGACGGTTGGCTGGATCCACTACCTCGCGCTGGACCTTTTCGCGGGCCTCTGGATTGCCAAGGATGCCGACCAGAAATCATTTTCCCGTATCGTGCAGGCACCCGTACTGTTGCTGACCCTTGTGGCCGGCCCCGCCGGGTTGCTCGTGTGGCTGATCATTCGCGAAAGGCGCGCGCGCAAGGGCGCAAGGAGCAAAGCATGAGCAAGAAATTCGCCCCCGCGACGGAGCGCAATCGCGAGCCGATCCGAAAGGTTCTGGAGGCCGAGCTGCCAGAAGGCGGACTTTTGCTCGAGATCGCTGCCGGCACTGGCGAGCATGCGGTCTATCTCTCGCGCGCATTTCCGCAGTTCCAGTGGCAACCGACCGATCCCGATCCCGATGCGCTGGCTTCTATTGCCGCATGGCGTGAAGAGGAGGGGGGCGACAACCTGCTCACCCCGCTGCAACTCGATGCATCGAAAAGCGAATGGCCGATCGAGCGCGCCGATGCGATGCTGTGCGTCAACATGACCCACATCAGCCCGCGCGCAGCCAGTGAAGGCCTGTTCGCCGCCGCCGGGCGTCTGCTGCCAGCCGGTGCACCGTTGGTGATTTATGGACCGTTTCTGGAGGCGGATATCGAGACAACGCAGTCCAATCTCGATTTCGACGCCAGCCTGAAATCGCGAAACCCGGAATGGGGCCTGCGCGATCTATCGTGGATCGACGGTCTTGCAACGGCAAACGGCCTGATCCGCAAGGCTCGCCATGCGATGCCGGCCAACAATCTGACGCTGGTCTACCGCAAAAAATAAAGCGCCTGCCGGACTAACCGGCAGGCGCCTTGCGACCCTCGAAAAAAGGGCTCTGTTGGATCAGGTAGCTTCGTCGACGGAATTAGCGGCGGACTCGAGGTCTTCGCCAGCGCCGCGCACGGTGTTGCAGGCGGCGGTCGAGAGGACAAAAACGGCGGCAACTACAGCGGTAAGCGTCTTGCGCATGGGGAGCTTCTCCTATTCAGGACGCCGTGCAGCTGCCTGGAATCAGGTCGCTTCGTTGACGTCTATGGAGTTATCAACCGCCCATTCCCGATCAGGTTCCGGTGGCTTGCCGCTGGTCCACGAAAGCCTTTCTGGCCAAGAGGTGTTCACGCCAGCTGATGATTAGCCCGGCCAGTATCACCAGTGGCGCACCGATCCACGTGGTGAGCGCGGGCAGAGTAGCAAAGAACAGCCAGCCGTAAACCGTCGCCCAGATGATGCTGGAATAGTCCATCACGATTACGCTGGAGACCTTGCCGAAGCGCAGGGCCATGGTGACCAGCACCTGCCCCCACGTGCCTGCCAGCCCCATTCCCAGCAGGAGTAGCCACTGGTGGGCGGTCAGCGGTTCATGCACGTAGATCATGAAAGGCAGGGCCACGAGAACGGATGCCATGGAAAACCAGAAGACGATTACCAGCGGGGTCTCAGTGCGCGAGAGATCGCGGATCTGGGTTGCAATGAGGGCGATCATGAAAGCACCGCCCAGCGCCACGGCAGCACCGAACAGGGGAATGTTCCCGCCGCCGGGCTGGGCGATGATGACGATGCCTGCAAACCCTGCTGCGACTGCCGACCAGCGCCAGACACCAACGCTTTCCTTCAGCAATACGATCGAGAGCAGCACGGCGAACATCGGGGCCGTGAAACCGAGCGTCGTCGCCTCTGCCAGCGGCAGCAGTATGACGCCGCTGAAATTCAGGATCATGCCGACAATGCCATAAAGCGCGCGCACGCCGTGATCCTTGGGGCGCGACGTGGCCAACTGCGAAATCCCGCCAGACAGCATTGCCCATCCCAGCAGAATCGGCAGTGAAACGAGCTGTCGCCAGAAAATCAGTTCGGGCAGGGCGACGCCCGTTTCCGATGCCATCTTGATGAGGGCGGCCATCAGGGCGAAACCGCCAATTCCCGCGAGGCGCATGAGCAGGGCCAGCATCGGCCGATCACTCGACTCATCTCGGGGCGTGCTGGTCATCCGTCCGGCCTTAGGCAATCGGGACTTTCGATCAAGCGTTGTTCGCGCGCACCCGCTTTCCCATATGCCCAACCGGAATGCACGAGCCTGACTTCATCCTCTTCGCCAGCGATGCGACTATCTACGGCCTCTGGGGCGGGGGACTGCTGGCGATTTCGGCCTTCGCGTCATGGCGTGAGCACCGGCGGCGAAAGCGAAAGGACATCAACCGCGTGGGCATCATGCCGTGGCGTGATGTTGCCGCGTTGACGGCCTTTGCCGGCTTGGCGCTGATGGCTTTCGCCGCGGTTGGTTGGCTTGGAGGAGGTTAGAGCTAAAACTCGAAGCTGCGCTTACAGGCACGCTTCCAGATAGGCCTGGTCAAAGCCGAACTGACGGGCCTTTTCCAGCGTGTAGGGACGCAGGCCGGACGAGCGGTGTTCGCCAATGATCTTGCCGTCGTCGCCTTCGTCCAGATACTCGAACGAGAACAGCTCCTGCGTCACGATCACGTCGCCTTCCATGCCGATCACCTCGGTGACGTTGGTGGTGCGGCGCGAACCGTCGCGAAGGCGCTTCACCTGCACGATCAGGTCGACGGATTCGGCGATCTGGCGTGAAATGGCCTCCTTCGGGATCTTGATGTCGCCCATCAGGATCATGTTTTCCATACGGCCGAGGCACTCACGCGGAGAGTTGGCGTGAAGCGTACACATGGAGCCGTCGTGGCCGGTGTTCATGGCGGCGAGGAGGTCGAAACACTCCGCGCCACGAATTTCGCCCAGGATGATTCGGTCAGGACGCATACGCAGGGCGTTCTTCACGAGGTCGCCGATAGTAATGGCGCCCTGGCCTTCGAGGTTCGGCGGACGCGTTTCCAGCGGCAGCCAGTGGGGCTGCTGCAGGCGAAGTTCGGCCGCGTCTTCGATGGTCAGCACACGCTCACCCGGGTCGATCATCTTCGACATGGCGTTGAGCATGGTCGTCTTACCGGAACCCGTACCCCCGGAGATGACGACATTCATCCGGCATGCGCCCGCGATCTTGAGCGCGGTACACATTTTGTCGTTCATCGAGCCGAAGCCCTTGAGCATGTCGAGCGTGATCGGCTTCTCGGAGAACTTACGAATCGAGATCGCCGTGCCCTTCAGGCTCAGCGGCGGCACGATCACGTTCACACGCGAGCCGTCCTTGAGACGGGCGTCGGCGAGCGGCGTGGTCTGGTCAACACGGCGGCCGACCTGGTTCACGATGCGCTGGGCAATCTGGAAAAGGTGGTTCTCGTCGCGGAACTTGATGGGGGCGAGCTGCAGCTTGCCGCCTTTTTCGATGTAGGTCTGATCCGGCCCGTTGACCATGATATCGGATACGTCCGGGTCGCCCAGCAGCTCTTCCAGCGGGCCGAAGCCGAGCAGTTCGTCGATCAGCACTTTTTCCAGCGCGAACTGTTCGCGGCGGTTCAGCGTGACCTTCAGCTCGGCCAGCACTTCCATGATGATCGGGCGGAATTCTTCGGAAAGCTCTTCCTTGGTCAGCGTTGCCGCTGCCTCGGGATCGACGCGTTCGAGCAGGCGCGGCAGCACCTGTTCCTTGATCTTGTGGACCGAGGCCTCGAAGCCGCCTAGCTCGCTCTGGTTGTTATGCGTGGCATTGGTGCGATCGGCCAGACGGCTCATCGCATCCTCATGACGATTGCCGCCCGATTCTACCGGAGCGCCTTCGGAAGGGACGGGCGGGAACTGTTCACCACCGGGAGGGGGAACGCCGTTGTCATCGCCTGAGGGCTTCGCGCCGGTGGACGGGCCACCGCCACGCATCGGCTTGGCTACGCCAAAGCTCGGACGTGCGCCCTTGGACATGCCACCTGCGCCGCTCTTGCGTCCGAATGCGCTCATTCTCGCAAACCCCCTAAAAATTCCGACATTGCCGACTTCGCGAAGAATTCGGCGGATTTCATGCAGAAGGCTTCTTGCGAATTTAGGTGAAGAACTGGTTAAGTTTGTGCGCCTAAGATCGTTTCAGGCGCAGATTTCCTAGGGGTTGGACGATTAAGTGACGACAAGCAGCTATCCTGCCATGCGGATCGTCCTTCTGGGCACCTATGACCTTGGCAAGCCGCGAACGCGCCTGCTGTGCGAGTGTTTGCGCCGCATCGATCCCGCCCTGCGCGAGGTGCATTTCAGCGTCTGGCATGGCGTTGAAGACAAGTCCGTGATGACCGGTCTGGGCGCGAAGCTGGGTATCGGCGTGCGCTTGCTGCTCGCCTATCCGTTACTGGCGCTGCATTACCTGTTCGCGGGAAAGCATGACGTGGTGGTAATCGGCTACATGGGCCTGTTCGACATGCTGCTGCTGGCCCCGCTTGCAAAATTGCGCGGCAAGCCGGTGGTGTGGGACGCCTTCCTCTCGATCTACGATACCTACGCGCGCGACAGGGGAATGGCTTCGCAAACGGATTGGAAGGCGCGCCTGCTGCGCTGGATGGAGCGACGAGCTTGCCGGATCGCCGATGCCGTCGTTTTGGATACGAAGGCTCACGCGGCACTGATGGGGCAGCTTCATGGCGTCCCGGCAGCCAAGCTTGACGCTGTGCTTGTCGGGGCGGAGGAGGCGGCGTTCGAGGTCAAGGAGGGCGCCTTGCCGCGCAATGCGGACGAGCCGATCGAGGTGCTGTTCTACGGACAGTTCATTCCGCTCCACGGGATCGACACGATAGTTGCTGCCGCTCTCGACCCGCGCGGGCGGCAATATCGCTGGACTATTGTCGGGCAGGGACAGGAAGCCGGGCGGATCGACGGACAACTGGAGCAAGAAGATGCTCCGCACGTCACTCGCATCCAGTGGGTGGACTATGAAAAGCTGGCGGACCTGATGGAGAAAGCCGACATCTGCCTCGGCATATTCGGCACCAGCGACAAAGCGGCTCGTGTGATACCAAACAAGGTCTATCAGGCATTTCTGGCTGGCAAGCCACTGGTAACGCGCGATTCCCCGGCAATGCGTGAACTGGTCGAAACGGAGTCGGCTGGCCTATATCTGGTACCTGCTGGAAACCCTGCGGAACTGCTCGATGCGCTGGACAGGTTTGCCAAGGACCGGGCCGCTTTGCCGATGCGGCTGCACACCGAATTACTGGAGGACTTTTCCCTCCCGGCCCTGACGCAGCAATGGCAAAACGTTCTGGCAAAGGTGGCAGCATGAGCCGGATCGACATTCTCCTCGCCACGTACAACGGGGCGAAATTCCTGCCCGAGCAGCTCGCATCGCTCGCGGCGCAAACGCATACCGATTGGCGCCTGCTGGTGCGCGACGATGGTTCGAGCGATGGCTCACTCGAAATAGTTCGCCAATGGACGAAGACCGTCGCGCAGCCGGTCGAGATCATCGAGGATGGTAGGACAGGGCTGGGTGCGTCGTTGAACTTCGCGGCGCTGCTGCAGAAATCCAGCGCATCCTATTTCGCCTGTTGCGATCAGGACGATGCGTGGCTGCCGCAAAAGCTGGAAGTCATGCTGGCGGCTATCCAGCAGGCAGAGGCGCGGGCGGGGGCCGAAGTGCCCTTGATGGCCTACTCCGATCTCAAGGTCGTCGACGGCGACCTCAATCTCATTGCCGAAAGTTTCCGAGATTTCTCCCGCAGGCCGCGCCTGCATCCCGGACGCGAGTTGCGGCAGGTGATGATGCACAACGTGGTCACCGGCTGCGCTTCACTGGGCAATGCTGCTTTAAGGGAAAAGGGCCTGCCGATCCCGCCCGAGGCGAGCATGCACGACTGGTGGCTGGCAATGGTCGCCGCCGGTCTGGGTGAGCTGGTGTGGGTGCCGCAGGCGACTATCCTCTATCGCCAGCACGGTGGAAACACGCTGGGCGCCAATGCCAACGATCCGCTTTCGCAGGTGCGCTACGTCGCCGCCAATGCAAGCGAGGCAATTTCCCGCTCGCGCAAGCTGCTGGCTGACACGCAACAGCAGGCTGGCGCGTTTGCAAAGCGATATGGCGAAGAGTTGCCCGCGCAGGACCGCGAAATTTTGCAAACCTACGCTCAGCTTCCCGAAATGAGCGCTGCGAAACGCAAGGAGTTCTTCCTGCGCAACAAGATGCTGGAGGACAACCTCCTCAAGAATCTGCCGTTTTTTGTTCTGGCCTGAGTTCTCTAGAAAGCTGTCGCGACAGCTTCCAGCCGAACGCGATGATGATGGCAGCGCGCAGCAACCAGGCCGCTAGAACGATCTGAAGCGCCATGAGCGGTCCGATCCTTTCCCACCACACGGCAAAGCAAAGCAGCACCGCTGCGCAACCTGCCAGGCTGGCGGCAAGCGGCACCGAGAAGCGACCTTCGAGTATCAGCAATTGCTGGAACCCGTGCGGCAGCAGCATCGCGCCCGCCGTCAGAATGGTCCACCCGGTCAGCATTCTCGCTAGATCGTAGGCGTGGCCGAACACGAGTGCGAAGATCGGCTCCGACACCACCTGCCATGCGAGCGCCAGCGCGATGGTCGAGACGAGTGCGATTGCGGCCACGAGCCAACCGTAACGCGGCACGCGCGGATCGCCTGCCTCGCGCGACTGGGCCAGCACCGGCACTGCGCTGGAGAGGAAAGCGAGTCCTGCCGTCAGCAGGAAAGCCGACAATTGCACTGCGACGCCGACTTGCCCCAGTTCCGCAAGGCTGGCTGCCAGTGGCTCGTAAAGCACCAGCGGACAGGCCGCGAGAAAGGTGTTCGCCAGATCGAACACACCGAGCGGAACGCCCTTGCGCAACAGCGACTTCGCTTCTGCTCCGTCGGATATGAATAGGCGCACCTGCGAACGACTGCGCAGCACGCGCCATGAAAGCAGCGTCTCCACGCCCCAGGCTGCGCCGTGCAGCAGCACCAGCGCCTCGATCCCGTAGCCAGCCGCGATCAGTGTGATGCCCACGGCCAGTTCGAACAATCGCCCCGCCAGTACGTTTGGAACATTGCGCGGCATTTCCATGCGCCCGGTGAAGATGGAGCGGCTCATTAGCGCCGTTCCGCGCAGCAGCAGGGCAGGGGTGATCAGTAGCGCCGCCATCGTCTCGCGCGCACCGTCGACCACCAGCAAGGCATAGGCGCCGAGGCCTGCCATGGCTGCGAGCGTAATCAGGATGCGCAAGACAAGCGCGGTGCCTGCCTGCCTGTCGCCAGCCTGCTCACCCTTGCCGTAGGCGTATGGAACCTGCGTCTCGAACCCCAGTGAAACGCCGCTCAGCACCAGGCCGTATAGCACGATGGCCCATGTCCACAGGCCGTAGCCTTCTGGGCCGATCAGGCGCGTGATGGCGATGAAATAGATCGCGCGCACCACCGTCTCGACCACGCTGACGCCGGCGAGGCCCGAACCGTTGATGGCAATCGCCTTGATGCCGCGCCCAAGTCTCATGGTGTCAACCGAACCTCTCGCGCGTCAGTGTCACGAAATTGCGCACCATCTCCACACCTTCCTGCTCCTTGGCGGCAAGCAGTTCGGCCACCTTGTGCGCAGTGGCGCGGGCGTGCGGCAGGTCGTCCACGCCATAGGCGATGCCGTAGCGGAAGAAGTCATGCTCTGCCGCCCACTGCTGGCGGTTGTCGTAGAATCCGGGCACCACCACGCTGTCACACCCGCACAGAACGGCGTAGTGCGAGAACATCGTCGCCTCGTCGTAAGTGTAGAATGTCTCGCAGGAATTCATTACTTCGGCGACCTGCGCGTGGTTCATTCCATCAATGCAAATGGCATCTGCCGTTTCGGGAATGCGCGGTTTGTCCTTGCCCTTTCGCACCATGTAGCAGGCGCCCTCGCGATCCGCGCGGTTCTCGTTGCGATAGACTGGATCGATACGCGGAATGGCCAAGTCGGTCGCGCCGCCGGTAATCTCTGGCAGGTCGAACATCGGGTTCACGCGGAAGAACATCTCTCCTTCGGTGAAGCGGTAGGGGTCTTTCTCTCCCGGCTTGTAGAGCAGCCAGCGCACTACGTTCTTCGCGCCCATCGGATTGCCCAGAGTGATCTCCGGATAGATCACGATGGAATCCTCCCGAAAATGCTCGAAATTCGCAATCGGCGTGTCGAGGCGCGGATCGAGAAAGCGCTTGCCGTATCCCAGCAGGAGAGAGGGCTTGCGGATCACGCTGTTCACCATGCAGCGCAGGCCCGGCTGCGGATCGCGGTACCACGGCCATATCCACGCTTCCTCGCCCAGCTGGCGCAGGGTGTGCACCAGCATATGCAGGAAAATGCCGCCGCCACTGTCCGGGTTATAGGCAGGCGCATGAACGAGATAGTTCGGCTTGGACATCGTGGCGGCAACGCTAGTGTGAGGAGAGCGCCTTGCCCATAGGCGGTGCCTTAACTCTCCCCCGATACGGTGCATCACAAGGCCGGTGATATCTCGCGCGTGCTTCTGGCGAGGTGCGCCGCGCGGCCTGTATCGCATTTCGGCATCCAGAAGAGGCGCATAGCTTGACCGATCCCATCTTCGTCACCCGGCCGGACCTGCCCGAGCTTTCCGAGCTAATCCCGATGCTGGAAGAGATCTGGGAGACGCGCTGGGTCACCAATCGCGGGCCGTTCCACGAAAAGTTCGAGGAAGAGCTGCGCAAGTTTGCCGAGGCACCTGCCGCATCGCTGGTGTGCAACGGCACAGCCGCGCTGGACGCGGCGATCACGGCGGCGGACCTTGAAGGCGAGGTCATTACCACGCCTTATACCTTCGTCGCCACGATCGCCTCCCTCGTGCGGTTCGACCTGACGCCCGTGTTCGTCGACATCCAGGAGCATGACCTGAATATCGACGCCGACCAGATCGAGGCAGCCATAACGCCGCGAACCTCCGCCATCATGGGCGTGCATGTCTACGGGAACCCCTGCAGTGTCGATGCGATTGACCGGATCGCCCAGAAGCACGGCCTGAAAGTCATCTACGACGGTGCGCATTGCTTTGGCGGACGGCTGCGCGGCAAGCCCCTGGTGGACTTTGGCGATTTCACCACGCTCAGCTTCCACGGCACCAAGGTGTTCAACACTTTCGAGGGCGGGGCGGTGATTTGCCGCACCGAGGACGGCAAGCGCCGCGTCGATCTCTACCGTAACTTCGGGATCGAGAGCGAGCTCGATATCACGGCAGTCGGCACCAACGCCAAGATGAGCGAATTCAACGCCGCGCTCGGCCTGCTGCAACTGAAGCGGTACGAAATGGTGAAGAACAAGCGCGGCGAGGTGGACCGTCGCTATCGCGAAGCGCTGCGCAATTCCAATGCCATCAAGCCGATCGACATTCCCGCCGATCTAGAGCCGAACTATTCCTATTTCCCGATCATCGTCGATCCCGCCAGCGGTGTGACGCGCGACATCATCTACGACAAGCTGCGCGAGCAGGACATCTATTCGCGCAAGTACTTCTACCCGCTGCTGGCGGACCTTGAGATGTTCAAGCCATTCGTAACGCGCGAACTGCCCGTGGCGCGGCGGATGAGCGACACGATTCTTTGCCTGCCAATCTATCCCGATCTCGAAGAGAGCGAGCAGGCGCGCATTCTGGACGTGATTACGTCTCTCGGCTGAGCTGGGTCAGAAGCCGACGTAGAGATCGCCGTCGTCCCACGCCTGCGTAGGCGGGGAGAGGTTTTCGCCCCATTGCAGGCGTATCGCGTCGTCCGCTGCTGCAACGGTATGGGTGCCGCGCGTCAAGGTGACGATGCTACCCTCGGCATAGCTCTGCCCGTCGATCACAGCCGGACCATCGAGCACCGTGTAGGGGCCGGGCACCAGCCATTCGCCCGTTACTTCGGAACCAGCCGGAATGGCGCGGCCTGCAAGATGGATCGGTCCCCAGAACGGCAGGTAATTCTCGCGCAGCGCGGCATTGTCTTCGGGAAGCAGCAGGTCGGTATCGCCACTCAGCAGCGCCTCGATGCTCTCGTCATTGGCGACAAGCATGGGAAGAGGCTGCGCTTCCATCGCCATGCGATAACCGGGCAGGCCTGCCACGCGGTAGGCATCGAGCGCGGCGGGCGTCATCAGGTAGTTAGCTTTCGACAGGGAGGGCAGCATGCCGTTGTGGTCGAAATAGGCGGTACCTTCGGGCACCAGCGCCGCGGCGGTTTCGACAAGCGCGCGCTGGCGCTGGATGGTGTCGCGATCCTCGATCAAGAAGACCCCTGTCGCCATGATCGCCAGCACGGCGGTGACGAGTGCCAGCGAATAGCGCTCCAACGCGACTTTCAGCGCGATTACAACGCTCACCGCTACGGGCGCGAGCATGAAAACGTAAAAATAGGCGGCGGTGTTGGTGTAGAACAGCGGCAGGGTGATCGGCAGCCAGAGGCCGGTGAGACCCCACTTCGTCGGGGGCGTCAGGCTGCTTCGCCAAATTGCGAAAGGTGTTGCCAGCGCGAGCAGGGTGAGGATCGGCGCGGTGAGCGCGGCCTTCACCGCCATCTGCCAGTAAGGCGGCACGCCGATGAAGAACATCCAGCGCGACGCGGAGGCGGCCATGGCCGTGCCTTCGGTCGCCTCGGTGAGCGCCGTGGAATGCCAGAGGTAAAGCAGGGCGAAGACCGCGACAGTCGCAATGGCGGCCCCGACCAGGCGCGATGCCGCTGCAATAGCGAAGCGGTCCTCGCTCCAGCGCATCCACGCGATGCCGATGAAGGCAGGTGCATAAAGCGCCACTTTCATGGTGATCATTCCAGCCACGGCGACCAGCAAGGCGAAGGCGGCGAGCGGCACGAGAGACAAGCGGCACCGCGCCAATATCGCCAGTGCTCCCATAAGCGCGGCCGTCGCCATGGGGTCGGTGCGGAAGGAGAAGCCGTGCTGCATCACGAAGCCTGCGGACAGGTAGAGCAGAGCAGCCAGCACGGCGACAGGCCGCTCCACGAAGCGCCGGGCAAGGGCATAGATCGCAGCCAGCGTCGCCACTTCGCAGCCGAGCATCACAAGCCGCGCCATCACGATCTTGTCGACACCGCTGCCGGGCAAGGCGGGCAGCCATGCGAAGAGGCGGACGTGCAGGCTTTGCAATGGTTGTTCGAGGTTGCCGCGAGCAAAGTCCGCAACGTGGTAGTAGAACCAGAATTCGTCCCAGTTCACCGCGCGGGTGAACACCATGGAGAGCTGCATTGCCAGCAGCACGCCGATGGCGATGAGAGGCCAGGTCGCGCTGTTCGCGGCGGGCAGGCGCACGGCCTGTCCGGTATCAGAGAGGTCAGCCGGAATGGCCTGCGTGGTCACGCGGCATCCTTGCGCATGGGCTTGGCAGGCGAAGGGGCCACAGCAGCGCGTTCGTTTTGCATTGCGGCCAGCATGTCTTCCAGCTTGCGCGTGCGGGCGAGGTTCTCTTCCATGAGCTTGCGATTTGCGCCCACGAGGTCTGCCACCATGCCCATGATCGCAACCAGCGTGCCGAGAACAAGCAGTGCACCGCCGATCACCAGAGACTGGATGTGTCCGCCGCCATCACCCTGCAGATAGAACCACAGGAAACGCAGGATCGGCAAGAGTCCGATGAGGGCGATCAGCGATCCTGTGCCGACAAATGCGCGAAGCGGCTTATAGGCGGCGAAGCTGCGCGCCATTGTAATGCCCGTGTGCATCACGAAGCGTGGGATGGATTTGAACAGGCGGCTGGGGCGCGCGGCGGCGTGGGTGCGCACCGGAACGGTGGCAATCGCCATCTTCTTGCGACCCGCCTGGATCAGCATGTCGGTGGTGTAGCTGAATTCGGTGGTAATATTGATCCGCTGCGCGGCATCGCGGCTGATAGCGCGAAAACCGCTGACGGCATCGGAAACCTGGGTGCCGGCTAGGTGCTGCACCACGCCGCTGCCCACGCGCTGCATCAGTCGCTTCAGGGGAGAAAAATGCGCGTTGTTCGCAACGCCTCGGTCGCCGATCACGATATCCGCCTGTCCGTGAAGGATAGGGGTAACGAGCGCTTCGATGTCTCCGCCCTCATACTGACCGTCTCCATCGGTGTTGACGATGATGTCGGCACCCTCGGCCAGCGCACGGTCAACACCGCTGCGGAAAGCGGCGGCAAGGCCCCGGTTGCGGCGGTGGCTAACCACGTGATGCACGCCCCATTTGCGCGCAACTTGCGCAGTTTCATCCTCACTGCCGTCGTCAATCACGAGGTATTCAACCACGTCGACACCCGCCACGCGGCGAGGCAGCGCCGCGATTGTCGCGGGCAGGGTCTCGGCCTCGTTCAGGCAGGGAATCTGGATAATCAGCTTCGTCATACGGCCCCCGGGCATCGCGCCACCAGGGCGCGCCATAGGGCTTTGTTAAGCATGACCGTTTAACGCTTCGTAAAATTCGCAGAGCGCATTTGCAGGAATTCGTTGCCCGCCGCGCGCGCGGACTCTAAGCCGCGTGGCGAAGGGGACGCGCAACATGCAACAATCCGACAGGGCAGGCCTGCTGTTCGCGCTGGCGGGTTTCTGCACGCTCTCCATTGGCGATGCGATCATCAAGGGCATGGCCGGCGAATGGCCCGCCACCGCCATGGCAACCACGCGCTATGTAGTGGGCACGCTGGTGCTGGCCGTTCTGATGGTTCGGTATGAGGGATGGGACGCGCTCGCTTTACCAAAATCGGGCCTTCAGTGGATGCGCGGGGTTGCCATCTCCATGTCTGCTGTCGGCATGTTCCTGGCGGTGTGGATCATGCCGCTGGCCGAAGCGACGGCGATCATGTTCATGCAGCCGATGATAACCGCCATTCTTGCCATGATTTTCTTGGGCGAACGCGCGCGGCTGAGCACTTGGGCTGCGACGCTGGTTGCCTTCGGCGGCGTTTTCATCGTGCTGCGACCCAGCTTCGATCACGCGGGCTGGGGCGCGCTATTGCCGCTGGTAGGCGCGACGGGCATGTCCGTCGTCATCATCCTCAACCGCAAGGTTCATGGGCGCGCCAGCGTTCTGGCGATGCAGTACTGGATGTCGGTAACGGCGATGTTCTTCCTGATCGGCGCGACGGCCCTTGGCCATTACAGCGGCGTGGAAGGCTTTGCGATGAGCTGGCCGGACTGGACCATCGTCGCGCGCTGCGCCTTTATCGGCTGCTCGGCCACTCTGGCGCAGTGGCTGATCTACATGGGCACGGCAAAGGCGGGCGCGGGCACCATCGCTCCGATGACATACGGCCAGTTGCTGATGGCCGTGGCGCTGGGCGCGATCTTCTTCGGCGATTACCCCGATATCGTCGCACTGCTGGGCGCTGCGATCATTATCGGTTCGGGGCTGTTCCTGTGGTGGCAGGCTCGGGTTCGGCAGACGGCGAGCGCACCCACGCGGTAAGTTCGCGCCCGTGCATTTCGACGGTAAGGCGCGGCTCGTAATTGCGTTGAAGTGTGCGTTCGACCAGAGCCTTTGCTTGCGGGTTACGTAGGGTCATGCCTTTGTCCGCCGTAACGATGGCGCCCGGCTGGCTCGCAAAAATACGTCTGATTTCCTCGACTTGATCGACGCCCAGCGCTCCCGTTTCCAGCGCGTTGTTGAGATGATCGGGATAGACGAAGCGCGTGGGTACGCAGCTGTTCGTCAGACGGTAAAGGACTGTCGGCCCGTCCCAGACCCACAGGCAATTCGCATCGCTGCCGACATGCGGCGCGATGGCGCTGGCAAGCGCGCGAGCCGCCTCGCGCTGGTCCAGCGATTGCTCGCGGCGATCCGGCATGGAAAGCAGCGCGAGAAGGATTGCGCTCAACACCACTGCGGGGGCGATGCCCAGACGCCCGGTGCGGTCGATCACAGGCAACGCAACGAGCGCAGCAGGAGCCGCCAGTGCGGCGTAGTAGTAGAGATAGACCGTACCGGGCAGCAGCACCGTTGCCAGTGTCGCAAGTGCCCATGCCGCGTAGAATGCCCATACAGCGAATGGCTCCGGCCGCTTTACCCTCGTGGCAACATAGAGCCCGCCCAGCGCCAGCACGGCCAGCGGCGCCGTGCCGATCAGGTGACTTGCCCCCCAACGGCCCTGGGGTGCCGCGCTGCGCTCGAAGAAGCTGGCGAAGTTGGCGAACCAGAAGGCGTCAAACTCGCCGATTGCAGCGTAGAACAGGCCGACCGCAATCGTGGGCAGCAGGCCAAGGAAGGCGAACAAGGCAGCAAGGCCAGCCAGTGCCGTCACGCTGCGACCACGGCGATACTCGGTCCACAGTGCCCATGCGCCGAAGAAAGCGCATTGCGGGATGACCGTGTATTTCACCTGCAAGGCGAGACCGCCCAGCAGCATGGCAATCGCGGCGCGGCGGGTGAAATTTGGATGGTCAGCATCCACCAGCAAGGCCGCCATGCCCAGCATCAGCGGGAGGAAGAAGACTTCGCTCTGCGCCGAATAGCTGGAATAGGCGGACAGCAGCATCATCGCGATCACACCTGCGAACGTGGCGGTAACGCGGTCGACAAGACGTCGGGCCAGTGAGAATGTCAGCCAGCCGGTTAAAAAGGCAAATCCCGCGGCGACCAACTGGTAGGCGAGGGCGCTCGGCCCGAAAAGGGCGTGGATCACGCCGAAGATAGCGAACAAGCCGAATGGCTTGCGATCCCACCAGTCGACGAAAGGAAGTTCGCCGTACTGCATCCGCCAGCCGATGAAGGAGTAAAGCTGCTCGTCGAAATCGGCGACGGGATCGCCAAACCAGATGCTTCGCAGGGCGAGAGCGACGAACGCCATGGCGGCAAGACACACCGCATCGCTGGGCAACAGGCCGGAGCCGGTCGCGGCGCTTTCCCGTGGCATCATGGTCGCTTCACCAGACATGGTGGCCAGCCATGCGCCAACATGGTTAAGAACCACTTATGAGCGCGGAGAAACCCGATACATGCTGGCTTTGCGAAAGACCCTTGGCACGGCGCATCCAGTGGCACCACACCGTGCCCAAGGCCAAGAAAGGGCGCGAGACTGTGCCCGTCCACCCGATATGCCACCGAACGATCCACGCGCATTTCACCAACGCTGAACTGGCGCGAATGGACGGCAAGCGCGCGCCAATCATTGCGAAAGAGGATGTCGAGAAATTCCTGTGCTGGATTGCCGACAAGCCGCCCGATTTCCATGCGCCGACGCGGCGACCGAAATAAGTGTTAGTTCAGTCCTGTTCGGCCAATCGCAATTCGTAGGCGCGGCGGATCGCCTCGATGCTGTTGGCGTGCACGCGGTCCCAGTTGGCCTGCGCCTCTGCTGGCGTTTCGCCCTGTTCGCGGCGGATGGCGATAGTCACTTCTTCCAGAGCTATCCGCTTTTCCGCGCACTGGGTTTCAAGCTGAGCCAGCATGTCTTCCATCGGCTTGCTCGCTTCGCGCGCCTCGCGGACCTGTTCGAACAGGCACTGGGTATAGGCGAGGTTGCGGCGGTCAGCCTCCTCGACGAGCGCGCTGCCCTGAAGGGCGGTAGCCATGATGATCGCGGTCAGCATGGCGCAAACATAAGCCGCCGCAGGTTGCAGCTTCCCTAAGGCGCAAAACCAAAGGGCCGCGGCGAGTGCTCGCCGCGGCCCTTGATTTCAGGCTTGCGCCTGTATCTGATGCCGGGATCAGTCCTCGACGTGTTCGGCGAGAACCGTCAGGCCCTTGTCGCCCACTTCGGCAAAGCCGCCGCGCACTTCGATGCTTTCAGGCGCAGCGCCCTCGGTCTTGTAGACCTGCACCGCACCGTCGCGGATGGTCGACATGAAGGGCGCGTGGCCCTCCAGCACGCCGAATTCGCCTTCGACACCGGGCACGACCACCATGTGGACGTCCTCGGAGCGGACCAGCTTGCTCGGCGTGACCAGTTCGAAATGCAGTGCCATTTGACTTAGGCGTCCTCAGCCAGCTTGGCAGCCTTTTCGACTGCTTCGTCGATGCCGCCGACCATGTAGAAGGCAGCTTCGGGCAGGTGATCGTATTCACCGTCCACAACCGCCTTGAACGAGCGCACGGTGTCTTCCAGCTGCACGAACTTGCCGGGGATGTTGGTGAACACCTCGGCCACGTGGAACGGCTGGGAGAGGAAGCGCTGGATCTTGCGAGCGCGGGCCACGGTGAGCTTATCTTCTTCCGAAAGCTCGTCCATGCCGAGAATGGCGATGATGTCCTGCAGGCTCTTGTACTTCTGCAGGATTTCCTGGACGCGGCGAGCGGTTTCGTAGTGCTCCTGGCCGACAACGCGCGGTTCGAGAACGCGGCTGGTCGAGTCCAGCGGGTCCACCGCCGGGTAGATGCCCAGTTCGGAAATGGCGCGGTTCAGCGTGGTGGTTGCGTCCAAGTGAGCGAACGAGGTTGCAGGGGCAGGGTCGGTAAGGTCGTCCGCGGGAACGTAGATGGCCTGCACCGAGGTAATCGAACCCTTGGTGGTGGAGGTAATGCGTTCCTGCAGGTTACCCATGTCGGTCGACAGGGTCGGCTGATAGCCCACTGCCGAAGGAATACGGCCGAGAAGTGCGGACACTTCCGAGCCGGCCTGGGTGAAGCGGAAGATGTTGTCCACGAAGAACAGCACGTCCTGGCCTTCCTGGTCGCGGAAGTATTCAGCCATGGTCAGGCCCGAGAGAGCAACGCGGGCACGCGCGCCGGGAGGCTCGTTCATCTGGCCGAACACGAGCGCAACCTTGGAGCCTTCGGAAATAGCTTCGCCAGCTTCATTCTTGGCGATAACGCCTGCGTCGAGGAACTCGTGGTAGAGATCGTTACCTTCACGGGTACGCTCGCCCACACCGGCGAACACGGACACACCACCGTGGCCCTTCGCGATGTTGTTGATGAGTTCCTGGATCAGCACGGTCTTGCCCACGCCGGCACCGCCGAACAGGCCGATCTTGCCGCCCTTTGCGTAGGGAGCGAGAAGGTCGATGACCTTGATGCCCGTGACGAGAATGTCGGCTTCGGTCGACTGGTCGACGAATTCCGGTGCCTCGGCGTGGATCGGAGCGGTCATGTCGGCGCCGATGGGGCCGCGCTCGTCGATCGGCTCGCCAACCACGTTCATGATGCGGCCCAGCGTCTTGGGGCCGACCGGAACGGAAATCTGTGCGCCAGTGGCAATCACTTCCTGACCGCGGGTCAGGCCGTCGGTGCCGTCCATGGCGATGGTGCGAACGGTGTTCTCGCCAAGGTGCTGTGCAACTTCGAGGACGAGAGTGTTTTCGCCGTTCTTGGTTTCCAGCGCGGAAAGGATCGGCGGCAGCTCGCCTTCGAAAGTCACGTCGACGACGGCGCCGATGACCTGGGCAATCGTGCCGTTGGTGGTCTGGTTTAGAGCAGGTGCGGTAGCCATGATTGGTGTCCTGTGGCGTTCAGATAAGTGTCTGGTTCGGTTTCAAATTACTGGGCGCAAACGGCCTCTGCATCGGCGATAACCCAGGCCAGCCCGGTTTCGTCGAGTTCGAGGGTCGCGTCATTGCGGAGATATTCGTCTTCGCCCAATCCATATTCGCAAGAGACGGTGTCCGCCCCCATCGCGCGCTGGCAGATGGAGGTGTTGACCGGCTCTGCTTCGGGGCAGGTAGCGGCGAACAGTTCGGCGAACAGCTCTTCATCGGGAGCTGGTGCCGACGGCGTCGGCTCGGGCGTCGCCACTTCGGTGGGCGCCGGTTCCGGAGCGGGTTCCTCGCCGCATGCGGCCAGTGCGAAGATCGGGAGGAGGAGGGGGGCGTAGAATTTCACGTCGGATCTGTTCCTGCTTTTAGAGCGCTTCAGCGCCGGCGATGATTTCAATCAGTTCAGTGGTAATCGCGGCCTGGCGGCTGCGGTTGTACTGAATGGTCAGCTTGTCGATCAGCTCGCCGGCATTGCGCGTGGCATTGTCCATGGCGGTCATCGATGCACCCTGCTCGGAAGCTTCACGCTCCAGCAGTGCGCCGAAAAGCTGCGTCTTGATGTAACGCGGAAGCAGGTCCTCGAGGATTTCTTCCTCGTCCGGCTCGTATTCCACTGCGGCATCGGATGCGACGGCATCTTCGGGAGCGGGGACGGGCAGCAATTGCACCGTGGTCGGGTCCTGCGCCAGCGCACTCTTGAAGATCGGGTAGACGAGGTGGGCGACGTCGAATTCGCCCTTCTCGAACTTGGCCACCAGTTCATCGGCAATCTTTTCGGCTTCGGCGAAGTCGGGATTGCGCATTTCGCTGGTGTCGTACTGGTGATCGATCTTGCTGGCGTAATCGCGCTTGATCGGGGCACGGCCCTTCTTGCCGATCAGGTAGAAGGACACGTCCTTGCCTTCGCCAATCAGCTTTGCAGCCTGACGCTTGGCCTCTTTCACGATGTTCGCGTTGAGACCGCCGCAAAGGCCCTTGTCGGTGTTCACCACCACCAGCAGGTGGCGCTGGTTCGAACCGGTGCCGCGCAGCAGCAAAGGAGCGGAATCGCCGCTCACCTTGCTGGCCAGCGAGGCCATCACACCGGCGAGGCGCTCGGCATAGGGGCGTGCGGCTTCCGCAGCGGCCTGCGCCTTGCGCAGCTTCGCCGCAGCGACCATCTGCTTCGCCTTGGTGATCTTCTGCGTGGACTTGACCGACTTGATCCGGTCCTTGAGTTCCTTGAGGCTAGCCATTTCGGCTCCCTATCGTTCTCGGTTTCCGGATCAGGCGAACTGCTTGGAGAAGGTGTCGAGCGCGCTCTTCACCTTTTCCTTGGTGTCGTCTTCGAACTTGCCGGTGTCGCGAATGGTCGCGAGCACATCAGCATGCTCGTTGCGCATGAAGCTGAGCATGGCTGCTTCGTATTCGGTCACGCGGTCAACGGCGACGCTGTCGATGTAACCGTTGGTACCTGCGAAGATCGAGACAACCTGCTCTTCCACCGGCATCGGCGAGAACTGCGGCTGCTTCAGCAGCTCGGTCAGGCGGGCGCCGCGGTTCAGCAGCTTCTGCGTCGAGGGATCGAGGTCCGAGCCGAACTGGGCGAACGCCGCCATTTCGCGGTACTGCGCCAGCTCAAGCTTGATCGAGCCTGCAACCTTCTTCATCGCCTTGGTCTGGGCGGCACCGCCCACACGCGACACCGAGAGGCCGACGTTAATGGCCGGACGGATGCCCTGGTAGAACAGGTCGGTTTCGAGGAAGATCTGGCCGTCGGTGATCGAGATCACGTTGGTCGGGATGTAGGCCGACACGTCGCCAGCCTGCGTTTCGATGATCGGCAGCGCGGTGAGCGAGCCGCCACCGTTTTCGTCGTTCATCTTGGCGGCGCGTTCCAGCAGGCGGGAGTGCAGGTAGAACACGTCACCCGGATAGGCTTCACGGCCCGGAGGACGACGCAGCAGCAGGGACATCTGGCGATAGGCCACGGCCTGCTTGGAAAGGTCGTCGTAAACGATCACGGCGTGCATGCCGTTGTCGCGGAAGAATTCGCCCATGGCGGCGCCGGTGTAGGGTGCCAGGTACTGCAGCGGAGCAGGCTCCGAAGCGGTGGCGGCGATCACGATGGAATATTCCATCGCACCGTTTTCCTCGAGGCTTTTCACGATCTGTGCGACCGTGGAGCGCTTCTGACCCACGGCGACGTAGATGCAGTAGAGCTTCTTGCTCTCGTCGTCGCCGGCGTTCGCTTCCTTCTGGTTGATGAAGGTGTCGATCGCCACGGCGGACTTGCCGGTCTGACGGTCGCCGATGATCAGTTCGCGCTGGCCGCGGCCGACGGGAACGAGAGCGTCGATGGCCTTGAGGCCGGACTGCACAGGCTCGTCCACGGACTTGCGCGGGATGATGCCGGGAGCCTTCTGTTCAACGCGCATGCGCTTCACGTCGCTGATCGGGCCCTTGCCGTCGATCGGGTTGCCAAGCGCGTCCACCACGCGGCCCAGCAGGCCCTTGCCGACCGGAACGTCCACGATCGTGCCGGTGCGCTTTACGCTGTCGCCTTCCTTGATCTCGGCGTCGGAGCCGAAGATCACGACACCGACGTTGTCGGCTTCAAGGTTCAGGGCCATGCCCTGGATGCCGTTGGAGAAGGCAACCATCTCGCCGGCCTGGACCTTGTCGAGGCCGTGGATGCGGGCAATGCCGTCACCCACCGAGAGAACGGAGCCGACTTCGCTTACTTCGGCTTCGGTGCCGAAATTGGCGATCTGGTCCTTGATGACCTTGGAGATTTCTGCGGCGCGGATATCCATTGCAATCAGCCTTCTTCAGATATGGCTACTCAGGCGGTCTTCATGGCCTGGGCGAGGGAGTTGAGACGGGTACGGATCGAGCTGTCGATGCGCTTCGAACCGATGGTGACGACGAGCCCGCCCAGAAGGTCGGGATCGACGCGCGATTTCAATTTCACCGTGCGACCTTCGCGGGCGCGCAGTTTGGTTTCCAGGTCGGCCAGCTGGGCATCGGTGAGAGCGTGGGCGGAAGCGACTTCGGCCTGCACCTCGCCGCGCTGTGCGGCAGCGATGGTGTGGAAGGCGCGGATCATGCCCGGCAGCTTCGACACGCGGCGGTTTTCCGCCAGCACGCCGAGAAAATTCTTGGTCAGCTCGGACAGGCCCAGGTAATCGGCCACGCCGGCCATTACACTGGCCAGCTGCGAACGGCTGATTTCGGGATTGGTGATAAGCGCGGAAAGATCGCCCGATTCGCTTAGAGCAGCGTCGAGCTTGTCGAGATCGGACTCGACCGCGGTTACCGTGCCAGCTTCACTGGCGAGATCGAAAAGGGCCGAGGCATAACGCCCTGCCAGGCTGGCCTGAATACCGGCGGAAAGCTCCACGCGCGAGTGTCCTTCAAGGTCCGAGGAAACGGAAAAACTGGGTGCCTTGTTAGCGGGCGCAGCAAAACCACCCCCTTAAGGCTGGCGCGCGACTAGCACCGAGGTTTGATTCATGCAACCCGGTGGGAGGTTTGTTTGCAAAGCCGCCCGTGCTGCCTCGCAAACAAACGTCTTACTCAGCGTCAGCTTCGTCCTGGGGCATGTCCATCGCAGGCCCGCAGCGATAGACCAGCCGCTCGTTCGGGCGCTGGGGAAGGGCGTTCATGATCGCGCCCTGGTCGCCAGCCAGTTCGACCGCCGCCTCTTCACTGGCACCGCATTCCGGCGCGACATACTGCCCGCGCGCGGCGCGGGCTTCCCGCATGGCGGCCAGGTCGAGCAGATAGCGCTCCATCACCAGCTCGCCCGCCTCGGGGTCGAAGCGGTTGATGGACACGGCAGCTTCATTGGCGGGCACGAACACGCGCGTCCAGCGGCCGCCGGTAAGGCCGTACTGGGTGCGGCCGTTGACGCAGCCGTCACCCGACCACTCGATCGAGATGTCGTCCTGCGGATCGCCCACCACACGGCTGCGATCGGTGTCGAGAACGCAGGCGAGGCTGGCCGCGCCCGAAGCAGTCGGCTCCGGCGTGGCGATTGCGCCCGTCGGGCCTTCGCTGTCGACGCCCTCGCGCAGCACTTCTTCCACCCGATCGTCGATCTCGGCGAAGGAGGGGCGGGACAACCAGGAGGCAAGCGCGCCGACGACGGCCAGCAACGTAATCGCTCCGGCCACGGCGCGAACACGCATCAGGCGCTGGAAATGGCCCATCGCCGCCACGCCGCCAGCCCCCAGCGCCACGATCAGCAGCAACAGGCTCAGCGCGAGGCCGTTGGCGCGGGACTCCATGACTTCATAAGTAATGACGCGGCGCGCTTCGGCGGTTTGCTGTGAAAGGCGCTCCGCCTCGCGCTCGGCCCGCTCCGCTTCGGCCTTGGCCAGTGCGTCGGCTCGGGCGATTTCTTGTGCTTCCAGATCAGCGAGGCTGCGACAGGGCAGGGAATTGAGGCGCGGTTGCACATCGTTGGCGCGCAGGAAAGGCAATAACTCGCGCGTGCTGATGGCGAAGAAAAACTCGGCGTCCGAACCGGCACTCTCGGTGCCGAAGGAATTGACGCCAATCACGCGTCCGCAATCGTCCAGCAGCGGCCCGCCGGAATTTCCTCGAGCGATAGGTGCGGTATGCAGGATCGTATCGAACTCGCGGCTCGGGCGGCGGCCTGAAAGGAAGCCGGTTGCGGTGACCGGAGGCTGCGCGCGGAAGATGTCTGCCTGTTGCAGACCTTGTGCACGGTCCACGTTCAAGGGATAACCGACAGCTGTTACCGCGCCCGATTGCGGCGGATTGCCGGCAATCGTGAGCGGGGGCAGGGCAAGTGTTTCGGTCAGTTCAAGCAGAGCGAGATCGTTGCGTGGGCTGACGGAGACCAGCCGGGCATAGACAGCCTCGTCCCCTTCTGCGGGCACCACACCTATGGCAAGGCGAGTGTCGTCGATCGCTTCCTGAACCACGTGGGCGTTGGTGATGATGCGATCTCCGCCAACGGCAAAGCCGGTGCCGTGCGAGATCGGGAAGATTTCCGGCCCGTCCTCACCGATAATGATGACGCGCACCACGCCGCGCGCCGCCGCGTCGATATCCGCCGGATCGGCGGCGGCGGGAGCGGGGTTCAGCGCAAGTGTGGCTATCAGCAGGGCGAAAAGAGCAACGATACGGTGCATATAGGAGCGGCTTCTATAGCAGTGTGCATTGACCGCAAGCTTCGGGACGCGCAGCTTGGCAGCATCTGACAGACAGGCGGCATGACAGACAAACCACTTACCGACGATGAACGCTGGCAGATCGCGCTGGCGAAGGACCGCCGCTTTGACGGGGCTTTCGTGACCGGCGTGCATTCGACCGGGATATATTGCCGTCCCAGCTGCCCGGCGCGCGCACCGAAAAGGGAGAACGTGCGCTTCTATGCGACGCCTCTGGATGCAGAGGAGGCAGGCCTGCGCGCCTGCAAGCGCTGTGCGCCCGATCAGCAGAGCCGCGAGGAAACCGCCGTCCTGCGCGTGCTGGAAATCCTGCGCGATGCCGATGGGCCCGTGGCGCTAGAGAAACTGGGCGCGGCGACCGACTATTCGCCCACGCACCTGCAACGCGTGTTCACGCGCGCGGTGGGCATGTCGCCCGCCGCCTATGCCCGCGCGTTGCGGCGGGAGCGGGCGGGGCAGGCGCTGGCTGACGAGGCGCGTGTCACCGACGCTATATACGAGGCGGGCTATTCTGCGCCGTCACGCTTCTATGATGACATGAAGGACCAGATGGGAATGACCGCGAAAGACCGGCGCGACGGCGGCAAGGGCCGGGTAATCCACTATACAATAGTCGCGACCACAATGGGAAACATGCTGGTCGCCGCGACGGACAAGGGCGTGTGCTGTCTATCCTTCAATGAAGGCGAGGCCGAACTGCGCGCCCGCTTCCCCCATGCAGAACTGGTCGAGGGCGGGGACGAGTTTCACGCGCTATTCGAGCAAGTGACCGCGGCCGTGGAGAAGCCCGGCACAGGGCAGGACATTCCGCTCGACGTGCAAGGCACCGCGTTCCAGCAGCGCGTCTGGGAAGAACTGCGCCGTATTCCAGCTGGCGAAACGCGCAGTTACGGCGAACTCGCCGCCGCGCTCGGAAAACCCAAGGCCAGCCGCGCGGTCGGCGGCGCGAATGGCGCGAACAATATCGCCGTGCTGATTCCCTGCCACCGCGTAATCGCGGCTGACGGCGGTCTTGGTGGCTATGCCTATGGCACCGCCATCAAGGCCGAACTGCTACGACGCGAAAGCGAGGATTAAAGGGGAGGGAGGTCGCCTCAGGCGTCCTCCGGTTCCCATTCGATGGCTTCGTCTATCATCGCGAGGGCGGCATCGCGGTTGCCAGCCTCGATCTCGTCCATGATTTCATCGAGACTTGGCGGACGTTCGGACGGATCGCGCTCCTCGTCGTTCTGCGGGCGCTGGTTGTGGCCCTGGAAGGCGATCGGCTGCAGCACCGTGCGCGCATCGTTCAGGCGATCCTCGAAGATCAGCTGGCGGGCCAGCAGGATTCGGTAGGAGGGGTCTGAGCCTGCGGCATCGAAAGCCTGTTCCAGCGCGATGATCGCATTTTCCGGCACTTCCATGTCGGCGGCGAGGAAGGTGTAGAAATAGGCAATGCGGCTGCGCGGATCGTATTCGTCGATGAAAAGCGCATCAGCCGCATACTGCACTGCGCGATCATGCCAGGTGGCATCGTTGCGGGAGAGTTCGGCAGCGGCATAGCTGGCCGAGATCGGGGCGATGATCGCCTCGGGATCGATCTCGGTCAGCCGGTCCGAAGCTTCCAGCACGCGCTGCCAGTCCTCTGCTTGCGTGTAGGCGCGGATCAGCAGTTCGAGGGCGTGCGGATCGCTTGGCATCTGGCCGCCAGAGCGGGCAATAATGTCGCGCGCAACGCCGGCAGCGTCATCATTGTCGAGGAACTTCATCCGAAGTTCCATTTCCTGGCGGATGAGGCTTTCCTCGCTGTCTGTCAGCTCGCGAATCTCCACTTGCGGATCGACGTAGTTGGGAATGGTCACGTCGATGCCCGGGAAGCCTTCGCCGCCATCCTTGTAGGCGAACAATTCGCGGTTCATCCGGTCGAGATCGCCGAAAATGCGGCGTGCGGCCGTCAGGCTGTCCTCGCCTTGGCCAAGCGCGATCAGGTATTCATTCAGCTGCGCATAGCGCTGCGGATCGAAGAACATGTAGTGGTTGAACAGCCAGCCGGTGGCATAGTGCTGCAGCACGTCCATGCCGCGCAGGGTGTAATTCTCGTCCAGCATCTCCTCCAGATCGAAAGCCGACATCTGGAAGATCTGGTATGCGCGGTCCTGCGGCGGATCGCCCACGTGGAAGCTGTTGTCCTCGTTATAGCGCAGGGTCGACATCAGCTCGGCATAACCCTCGACATACCAGCGCGGGTAGGTCGCAGCGAAACGCTGCAGCATGAAATAGTGCACGTACTCGTGATTGAGCACGGTATTGATGTCGGTCTCCGCCTGGCGATTGCGGCTGCGATCGACGTTCACCACCGTCATGCTGCGGCGGCGCGGCTGGCGGGCAGGGGCGAAAGCCACGTTGTCGCCCGCATAGGGGATATAGAAGCCCAGCACGCTGCGCGCATTGACGAGGCGACCGATGTCGCGCGGTTCGCCGAAGCGATAGACGGTCAGCTTGGTGGCTTCGCTCGGTTGCTCCTCGCCAATCGGCAGGTTCTGCAAGGTGCGCAGAGCCATGTCATAGCGTTCCAGCTCGGCCGCGAAGTGGCGCACGTCCTCTTCGTCATCTTCCGAGATGATGATGAAATTGTTGGTTTCAGCGCGGTACCAGTCGCGAGCAGCGGCTGGCGTGGCAGATACAGCGATGGCGATGGCAGCAATCAGCAGCCGCATGACGATAGTCCCCAAAAGTCAGCGATTCGATAGACTTGGCACTTTAACCAGCCCGATTTCGAATGAAACCTGAACTTTCGGGGGAGTGTGGATTAGTCGCTGCGTGCCCAGCCTTTACCGGCGGGTTGCAGCGTGTCGAGGAATGCCTCGGCGCTGTCCAGATACTCGCGCTGCTTGTCCTCGCCCATCCTGTCCCACGTCGAATAGATGCGGCCGATGCGGTGGTTCTTTTCCAGCAAGTCCCTGTGCCGGTTCATGAAATGCCAGTAGAGCGGGTTGAAGGGACAAGCGCCTTCGCCGGTTTTCTTGCTCACCGAGTATCGGCACTCCTTGCAGTAGTCGGACATCTTGTTGATGTAATTCCCGCTCGCCGCATAGGGCTTGCTCGCCAGCTTACCGCCATCGGCATAGAGGATCATCGCCGCGACGTTAGGCAGTTCCACCCATTCGTAGGCATCGGCGTAGACGACCAGGTACCAGTCCTGCACCTCGCGCGGCTTGATACCTGCCAGCAGGGCGAAATTGCCGAGCACCATCAGGCGCTGGATATGGTGGGCATGGGCATTGTCGCGGGTGGAGCGGATGCAATCGGCAAGGCAGCGCATGTCCGTCTCGCCGGTCCAGTAGAATTCCGGCAGGCCGCGCTGGGCATTCAGCTTGTTGTCGCTCTCCAGCCCCGGCATGAAATACCAGTAGAACCCGCGCACGTATTCACGCCAGCCGATCAGCTGGCGGATGAACCCTTCCACGCTGTTGAGCGGTGCCTTGCCGTCGCGGTAGGCCTTCTCGGCGCGCTGGCACAGTTCCAGCGGATCGAGCAGGCCGAGGTTGATGCTGGTGGACAGCATCGAATGATAGAGATCGTCCTCCCCGTAGACCATCGCGTCCTGATAGGGGCCGAACTTCTCGATCCGTTCGGCAAAGAAGGCATCGGCGGCTTCCTCCGCTTCCTCGCGGGTAACGGGCCATTCGAAACGTTCGAGGCTGCCAAAGTGGTCGCCGAAACGGTCCTTCACCATTTCGATGACTTCGCGCGTAATCTCGTCCGGTTCAAACTTCGGGCGTTCGGGCGGGTCCATGTCATCGTCGGGGGATTCGCGGTTTTGCTTGTCGAGATTCCACTCGCCGCCTTCAGGCTTGTCGCCGTCCATGAGCAGACCGGTCTTGCGGCGCATCTCGCGGTAGAAGAATTCCATGCGCAGCGCGTCGCGGTCTTCCGCCCATTCGCGGAACTCGGCGATGGAGGCGATGAAGCGATCGTCAGGCAGTATCTCGACTTCGCAGGCGAACTTGTCGGGCCATTCCTCCATGGCCTGTTGCACGCGCCATTCGCCTGCTTCCACGACGTGGATCGCGCGCGGATGGTGGCGTTCCACGGCGCGGGCGACTTCGCCTGTGAAGCTGCCCGAATTGCTCTCGTCATCCAGCCTAATGTAGTCGACCGTCCACCCCGCATCGCGCAGATCTTCGGCGAAATGGCGCATGGCGGAGAAGATCAGCGCGATCTTCTGCTTGTGGTGTTTGACGTAGGTTGCCTCGTCCCACACCTCCATCATCAGGATGACGGTATCGTCCTTGGTGCGCCCGCGGATAGAAGCGAGGTCGCGTGTCAGCTGGTCGCCGAGGACGGGGACGAGAACGGGGTTATCGCTGGTGTCGGACATTGCCGGATCAATGCACCAGAAGCGCAGGCGTTTCCACCTCAGCGCTGGTTCTGGATAGCCCGCAGGTCTGCCAGCACGCGCCTGCCATATTCACCGGCATGAGGGTCGGCGGCGAGAAATTCGACGAGATTGATCGCGCGCCCCACCAGCCCCTCGTTCACGAGCGCATAGGCAGCCATGACGCGAATCTCGTGCGCTTCCGGCACGCGCAGGAATGCAGCGAGCAAGCCATTCACGATTTCCACCGGAGGGCGCTCGCCGCGCCGGTTATACGTCTCGTACAAAACGATTGGCGCGCGGGGATCGAGTGGATCGCTGGCAATGGCGCGCGTCAGGTGGCCCCTGATGACATCCAGATCGGGCGACTTGGCATCAAGCAGCAGTTCCGCCTTCAGGGTATTTGCCACAGCGTTTTCGGGCGCAATGGCCAGCGCCCTGTCGACGGCTGCCTCGGTCGCCGCCAAATCCGCCTCGTCAGCGTCTTCGGCAAGTTCCTGCTCGGTGAGCGCCAGTTGCACCCATGCGTCGGCATTGTCGGGGTTCCGCGCCGCAAGCTCTGAGAGCGCTGCGCGAACGTCCTCCAGTTCACACCCGACGCGGCGTCGCATCTCTAGTTCGGCTAGTTGCGAGGCCACCGTGTCTAGCGTGGTCACGCGGACGGAGCCGACAATCCCTATCGGCTCCACCGAATTCAGCCTGTTGAGCCTTCCGTCGATATAGTCGTCCAGCTCGCTCTCGACTTCCGCGACATCGCCTATGGTCGCCGCAAATGCCTCTCGTGCAGGCACGCCAGATCCAAGCTGCGAGAGATAGGCGTTCATCTGGCGGGTGCGTTCGGGGTCGTTGGCGAACATGTGAACCATTGCCCACGACATGCCGTAATAGGCGCTGGTTACCGCCGTAGATTGGCCCGACGGCGTTCCGAACACGACGTTCTCCAGTTGCAGACGAACCTGGCGCAGACTGTAGGCGCGGTGGTTGGCCGGTTCGCCAAGCGTCCAGTCGCCATCGTCCTCGAAAGTGGCAGTGGCGAAGTACTCGGCAAATCCCTCGCGGTACCAGGCGGGGTAGGCGTAGGTGAATTCGCTGGCCATCAGGTGGTGGACGTATTCGTGAAACAGCACGGTCTGGCCGGACAGGCCGGTCTCGCGCCTGCTGCGCGCGCGATTGGCGACGGCAAAGCTGCCATCGCGGCTAACGCGGTAGAAGCCGGCGAGCGAGCCATCTTCGTCTCCGGCAAGGCGGCTGACATCCTCGCTGTCTTCCAGCAAATAGATCGTTACGCGCAGCGGGTCGGCCTTGGGCTGCAGGCCGAAGTACTGGCGGAACAGCGCGTCGAACATCTCCGCCCGCTCGGCAAAATCTTCCAGCGTGCGGCTGCTGCCGTCCGAGTAGATAACAAAGTGATGGGTGTCGGCCCGGTGCCATGTCTCGGCACGGGCCTGCGAACAAAGTCCCAGCGCCAGAAAGCCCAGTGCAAATTGACGGATCATGCGCAAGGAATTCCCCCTTCAGTCACCAGCCTGCCACAGTGGTGTAGCGAGTTAAAGCCTCTGTTTTCAGGGGATTGTGCGCGAAATGTTATTCGTCTTCAGTACCGTTTACGGTCAGCGTCTCGATAGGAAGCTCTATCGTTACCTCGGTGCCGTCCATGCCCGTGTCGACCTTCAGTTCGCCATTCAGCCGGCCCACCAGTTCGCGCACGATGCGGGCACCAAGGCTGCCGTCGTTGGGCCAGTCCACGTCCTCCGGAATGCCCTTGCCGTTATCGACAACCTGAAGGCAGACGCTCTTGCCCTCGTCATCACGCCACAGGCGGACGTCCACGAGTCCCTCATTACTGGCCTCGAATGCGTGCTGCAGTGCGTTGGTGAGGAGTTCGGAGACGAGCAACCCGACCTGGGAAGCGGAATCGAGCGAGGCGCGCACCTCGTCCATCTCCAGGTTCATGCGAACCTCGCGGTGGCCGTCCAGCATGTTGAGGGCACTGCAAACGCGCGAGACATAAGCGCCCAGCGCAATGGATTGCGCTTCCTTTCCGGCGGAGCGGGAGAACTCGTCATAGAGCATGTTCAGTGCCTCGACCCGGTTGGCCAGCACCTTCAGCGAGCTTTGGGTGTCGTTGCTCTTGCGCGATTCCATGCGGATCAGTGAAAGCAGCAGGGCGAGGTGGTTCTTCACCCGGTGCTGCACTTCGCGAAGCTGTTCGTCCAGCTTGGCCGCACGCTCTGCCATGGCACGATCTTCAGGGTGCACCGACTGGATGCCGAGGAAATGCGTAACCTCGCCGTCTTCCTTCATCGGAGAGATCAGCAGGCGGTTGATGAACTCCTCGCCCGTCGAACGGTAATTCAGAATATCGACCGTCACTTCGCGTCCAGCATCCAGCGCATCGCGGATCGCCTTGCGGTTTTTCTCGTCCGTGCGCGGCCCTTGCAGGAAGCGGCAATTGCGCCCGATCACGGCGCTGCGATCATAACCTGTCACACGCTCGAACGCGTTGTTGACGTAGATGAGCGGCATGTCGGGGAGCTGCGCGTCCGCAATCACAAGGGAAAACGGCAGGTCGTCCATCGCTTCGCGTGAAATACCGCTGGGAACGGCTGGCGGATTGTCAGGATCGATAGCGGGATCGCGCTTCTCGTCTCTGATCATGGTGCTCATAATCCGGTTGTTGATCCTCGTAGCGGCTTGATTATCGACCAATAAAGGGCCGCGCAAGATTGTTTGCCATCATGTCAAACGCGTCGTCCAACCAGAGTTTCGGGTGCAGATCACGCGTCGGGGCCAATGCAGATGGCTTTTGCAAGTCAACCGATTGCCGTTGGTGAAGTTCCGGAAATCAGACGAAGCTGTAAGGGTCGATGTCCACCCCGATGCGCACTCCGGGCGGATGATCCAGCCGCCCGAGCCAAGTCCGGATCACGTCCTGCAGGTTGGCGCTGCGCCGCGCGTTAAGCAGCAGGCGATAGCGGTAGCGGCCGCGCAGCAGAGCCATCGGGGCAGGGGCAGGGCCGAGGACCATGACATCGTCGAGTATTGGGCGAGTGTCGCCCAGTCTTTGCGCGGCCTCGCGGGCCTCTTTCTCGTCCTCGCTGGAAATGATGATTGCGGCCCAACGCCCGAACGGAGGTGCCTGGGCATAGCGCCGGGCTTCGGTTTCGGCTTCGTAGAAGGCATCGCGGTCGCCCGCTTCCAGCGCTGCGATCACAGGCGCTTCGGGATGGCGCGTCTGGATCAGCACTTCGCCCGGCTTCGCACCGCGCCCGGCACGGCCCGCTACCTGCGCCACTTGCTGATAGGTGCGCTCGGCTGCGCGAAGGTCTCCTCCCTCCAGGCCGAGGTCGGCATCGATCACGCCCACCAGTGTCAGTTCGGGGAAGTGGAAGCCCTTGGTGACGAGCTGCGTGCCCACGATCACGTCGATGGCCTTGGCCTCTGCCATGGCGACGAATTCGGCGGCTTTTTCGGGAGAATTCAGCGTGTCGGACGTAACGACTGCCACGCGCGCCTCGGGCAGCATTTCTGCTACCTCATCGGCGATGCGCTCGACACCGGGACCGCAAGCGACGAGGCAATCCGGCTCGCCGCATTCGGGGCATTTCTCCGGCGGCGCGGTTTCGTGACCGCAATGGTGGCAGGCGAGGCGTTTGGAGAGGCGATGCTCCACCAGCCACGCGCTGCAATTGGGGCACTGGAAGCGGAACCCGCAATGGCGGCACAGCGTCAGCGGGGCATAGCCACGGCGGTTGAGGAAGAGGAGCGATTGCTCGCCTTTCTCCAGTCGGTCGAACAAGGCACGGCGCAGGGGCGGCGCGATCCATGCGCCGGAGCCGGGCTTCTCCTCGGTCAGGTCGACAAGGTGAATATCAGGCAGCTGCGCGCCGCCGAAACGGCTGGGCAATACCAGCTTCTCGTAGATGCCGGTGTCCGCCATGTGCAGGCTTTCCAGCGCCGGGGTCGCGCTGGCGAGGATGACGGGCATCTTCTCGAACCTTGCGCGCATCACCGCCACGTCTCGGGCGTTGTAGCGAACGCCGTCGTCCTGCTTGAAGCTGATCTCGTGCGCCTCGTCGACCACGATCAGGCCGAGGTTGGCGTAGGGCAGGAACAGCGCCGAGCGCGCTCCCACCACAACCTGCGCCTCTCCGCTGGCAATGGCCCGCCACGCGCGGCGGCGCTCGGTGCTTTTCAGAGAGGAGTGCCACACGATGGGAGCGGCACCGAAACGCTGTTCGAACCGGCTGAGGAAGGCCTCGGTCAAGGCGATCTCGGGCAGCATCACCAGCACTTGTCGATCCCGCTCGATCGCGGTGCCGATGGCTTCGAAATAAGTTTCCGTCTTGCCCGAGCCGGTTACGCCGTCGAGCAGGATGGGCGCGAACTCTTCCGCCTTCACCGCGTCCATCAGCCGGTCGGCGACTTCGCGCTGGTCGTCTGACAGATCGGGCAAGTGATGCTCGGCACGGGCGCGGGGGTAGGGTCGGTCGACATCGACCTCCACCGGCTCCAGCACGCCCTGGTTCACGAGCCCGCGCAGCACGCCTTCGGAGACACCGGCAATGCCAGCCAGCTCGCGGATGGTGGCCTGTTCGCCGTCCAGAGCCTCGATTGCCGCCGCGCGCTGGGCAGTCATGCGTTCGGGCGTGCCGCCGGTCAGCCGGTATTCGGTCATCGTGGCAGGGCCGCGCAATGCGCCGCCGCTGGCAATCACCATGCGCGCGACTGCTGCCATGGGTGCAACGTAGTAGTCCGCCGTCCACTCGATGAGTCGCCGCAGTTCCGCGCGGATTGGCGGCACGTCGAGCACGCCGAGCAGAGGCCGCAATTTTTCTTCGGGCACAGGATCGGTCGGCAGGCGTTCATCTTCCCAGACTATGCCTGTCACCTGACGCGGCCCCAGCGGCGCAACCACGACGGAGCCATGTTCGACACCCATGCCTTCTGGCACCCGGTAATCGAGCGGGCCGAGCGCGGCATTCATGACCAGGAGGCGGGCGCGTTTTGCAGGCATTGCCAGCCATATGGGGCGGGCAGACACCTGTCGGCAAGGAGAGGAGACGCCTTATGACCGAATTGACGACATCAGTTACCAGCCGCCGCCGTTTCATGGGCGGTGCGCTTGCATCGGGCGCTCTGCTGCTGCCTGCCTGCCAGAGCCTTGGCGGCTGGAGCCTGACGGATGCGATCCGCCAGTTGCTCTACCTCTCCAGCGAACGCGCTTTCATGCGCCTGACCGCTCCCGGCGGCTTCTGGGACGAGCAAGTTGCCTCGCTCGGCCTGCCAAACCTCATCGGCTCGCGCGGCGGCGTTGTGGCGAGCATTCTCACTTCCACCATCTTCAAGAGCCGCCTCGAAGGCGCTTTTGCCGACATCGCTATCGAAGGCGCGGAACGTGCCGCGCCCATCGTGGCTGACGCCGTACGCGTGATCGGCATCGAGAACGCGCTCGCGCTGGTGAACGGCGGCCCCACGGCGGCAACCCAGTTCCTGCGCGGCAGCATGGGCACGACGCTGGTGGAGGCCATGGTGCCCGAACTCGGCGATGCCATGCGCGTGGCGAACGAGCCGCTGGTGGCCGAATTGCTGGCAGGCCTCACCGGCATCGACGTGGGCGGCGTGGCTCGCAACTTCGCCGGCACCATCGACAACGCGATCTGGGCCGAGATGGGCGTGGAGGAGGCCGACATCCGGCGCAATCCGCGATCCACCAACGATCCCGTCCTTATCGGCGTGTTTGGAGCGCAAGGCGCGCTATAGGCCTTGCAACGGGGCGGGGACTGTCTCTAGGCAGCGCGCACAAGAAAGCTGCTGATGTCCGACGAATCTCCCCTCGACCGTTTCAAGACCGCGCTGACCAGTACTGCGCGCGCCATCTCGCACGACCGCGAGCTGGAGATCGGCTGGACGGCTGACCAGCCCAGCCAGCAGGCCAAGATGGCGCGCGTCCCCATGCCGGGGCGCGACATCACTGCAGAGCAGGCCCGCGAAGCGCGCGGCTTTGCCGATAGCTTCGCCATGCGCCTGCGCCATCACAACGGCGCGCTGCATGCGAAGATGCGGCCTGACGATCCCGCCGCCATGGCTTGCTACGACGCGATCGAGCGCGCCCGCTACGAAGCCATCGGAGAGAGCGAATATTCCGGCATGCGCTCCAACATGGAAGCCATGACCGAGCGGCGGCTGGCGGGCGATCCCATCACCAGCGCCGAAAGCGCGGACGATGTGCCGCTGCACACCGCGCTCGGCCTGATGCTGCGCGAACAGCTGACGGGCCAGCCGGTCCCGCTCGCCGCGCGCGAGGGCGTGGACATGGTGCGCGAGTTCATCGAGAGCCGCACAGGCGACGATTTCGAACAGCTTTCCGAAGTCATTTACGACCAGTCCGCTTTCCAGAAGCTGGGCCTCGACATGCTGCGTCACCTCGACATGGTGCCGATGGAGCCGGAGGACGCCGACGGCCTCGACGAGGACGACGAGGCAGACGACGGCCAGGACGAGACGCAGGACGACAACGAGGACGACGGCGCCGACCAATCCGACCAGCCCGAAACCCGCGCCGAAGGTGCCGAGGGCGAGGAAGGCGAGGGCGAGGAGCAGGACCAGACGCCCGGCGAGGACGAGCTGGCCGAAGGCGACCCCGGCGAGGACGGCGAGGAAATGCAACTGCCCCAGCGCAAGAACGCGCCGTGGCAGGACATCCCCAATACCTTCGATTACAAGGCCTTCACCGAGAGTTTCGACGAAGTGGTGGAAGCCACCGACCTTTGCGATTTCGAGGAACTCGACCGCCTGCGCGCCTATCTCGACAGTCAGCTGGCTGGCCTCGCAGGCGTGGTGACGCGGCTTGCCAACCGCCTCCAGCGCCGCCTGATGGCGCAGCAGAACCGCAGCTGGGATTTCGACCAGGAAGAAGGCCTGCTGGATGCAGCGCGCCTTGCCCGCGTGATCGTCAGCCCCGGCTCCTCGCTCAGTTACAAGCAGGAGCAGGAGCAGGACTTCAAGGACACCGTCGTCACCCTGCTGATCGACAATTCCGGCTCCATGCGCGGCCGCCCCATTTCCATCGCCGCGATCAGCGCAGACATTCTCGCCCGCACGCTGGAACGCTGCGGCGTGAAAGTGGAAATCCTCGGCTTCACCACCCGCGCCTGGAAAGGCGGGCAAAGCCGTGAGAAATGGCTGGCCGATGGTCGCCCCGAAAACCCCGGCCGCCTGAACGACTTGCGCCACATCATCTACAAGAAGGCCGACGAACCCATGCGCCGCGCGCGCCGCTCGCTGGGCCTGATGATGCGCGAGGGGCTGCTGAAGGAAAACATCGACGGCGAGGCGCTGCTCTGGGCGCACGAACGCCTGCTCGCCCGTGCAGAGGACCGCCGCATCCTGATGGTCATCTCCGACGGCGCGCCGGTGGACGATTCAACGCTCAGCGTGAACAGCGCCGGATACCTCGAGGCGCACCTGCGCAAGGTCATCGAATGGATCGAGAAAGTCTCGCCCGTTCAACTGGTTGCCATCGGCATCGGCCATGACGTAACCCGCTACTACAAGCGCGCCGTGACAATCATGGACGCAGAACAACTGGGCGGCACGATCATCGAACAGCTGGCGGATTTGTTCGAGGACGAGTGAAAAAACTCCTCGCCCTAATCTTCCTCGTGGCGCTCGCATTCGGCGCGTGGTGGTTCGCCTCTCCGTGGCTTGCCATGAAGGGTCTTGCCGATGCCGCGCAGGCCAATGACGCTGCCGAGCTTGAGCAGCGCGTCGATTTTCCCGCCCTGCGCGCCTCCGCCAGCGAGCAGATCACCGAGGCGGCCCGTCGCCGCGAGGGGCAGGGTGGCGGCCTGCTGGACGAGATCGGTGGCGCGCTGGCGGACAGGTTCGGGCGCGCGGCGCTGGACCGGGCCTTGACGCCGGAGAACGTCGGCAATCTGATCGTCTCCGGCAGCTTTGCCGCGGGGCTTCTGCCCGAACGACTGCGCGGTCAGGAAATCGAGTGGGACGTGGAGCGCGAAAGCCTCGACACCTTCCATGCCGTCGGCACTTTCGAGGATGGCACCGGCGGACCGACGCTGATCTTCATGCGCGATGGCCTCGGCTGGAAGCTGACCGGCTTCGAGGTGCCCTGACGATCCCCATGTCCTACATCGGCAACGCCTTCTAACGCGCCTGCCATGGACCGCCGCCAGCCGAACTTCCGCAGCATTCCGAAAGCCAGCCAACGGCGCGGCAGCTTTTCTGCTTCAGGACTGTGTTCTATGTGTTCCACATTAGCGGCTGTGGCGGCTTGTCCCCCGCGTTGCCGCGCTCTAAGCGACACGCGCAATGGCTGACCTGAAACTCTTCAACTCCCTCACGCGGCAAATCGAGCTGTTCGTGCCCGTCCACCCCGGTGAAGCGCGCGTCTACACCTGCGGGCCGACGGTCTACAACTACCCGCACATCGGCAACATGCGCGCCTACGTCTTCGCTGACGTGCTGGGCCGCACGCTGAGCTTCAAGGGCTATAAGCTGACCCATGTGATCAACATCACGGATGTTGGCCACCTGACGGATGATGCGGACGAGGGTGAGGACAAGATGGAGAAGATGGCTGCCGAGCGCGCGCAGTCGATCTGGGACATCGCGAAGCACTATACAGAGGCCTACTGGGCGGACGTGAAGGCGCTCAACATCCGCCAGCCAGCGCACTGGTCCGTTGCGACAGACTACATCGAAGACATGATCGCCTTCGCGAAGAGCATCGCGGACAAGCACTGCTACGAACTCGAAAGCGGCCTCTATTTCGATGTTTCGACCGTCGAGGACTATGGGCGGCTGGCGCGCGCAGTGACGGAAGAAGGAGAAGGCCGGATCGACACGGTCGAGGGCAAGCGCAACGCCGCCGACTTCGCGATCTGGCGCAAGACGCCTGCGGGCGAGAAGCGGCAGATGGAATGGGACAGCCCGTGGGGCAAGGGCGCTCCGGGCTGGCACCTTGAATGCTCCGTGATGGGGGGCAAGCTGCTGGGCTTCCCCTTCGACATTCACACAGGCGGTATCGACCACCGCGAAATCCACCACCCGAACGAGATCGCGCAAAACCAGGCATTCTGCGAATGTGGCGGCCTTTCAGACGCTGCCAACTCCGGCGCGAGGGTCTGGATGCACAACAACTTCCTCGTCGAGCGCTCTGGCAAGATGAGCAAGTCGTCGGGCGAATTCCTGCGTCTGCAACTGCTGATCGACAAGGGTTATCACCCGCTCGCCTACCGCATGATGTGCCTGCAGGCGCACTATCGCAGCGAGCTTGAGTTCAGTTGGGAAGGGCTGGGCGCGGCTCTGACGAGGCTCAAGCGAATGGTGATGCAGGCCGCGCGCCTGAAGGATGCCGAAGCGACCACGCCAGAGCACCCGAAGTTCGCCGCCCTGCTGGAGAAGTTCGACGCAGCCATCTGTGATGACCTCAACACCGCCATCGCGCTCACCGCTTTCGAGGAAGCGCTGGCGGTGAAGAAGGTAGACGCTGGTATCAAGCGCGCCGTCATCGAAAAGATGGACAGTGTGCTGGGCCTTGGCTTGATGGACCTTTCCCGCACCGATCTGCGCATCCAGCCCAAGTCTGCCGAGATCACCGAGGGGGAAATCGAGGACGCACTGGCCGCTCGCAAGGCTGCCCGCGCCGAAAAGGATTTCGCGAAGTCCGATGCCCTGCGCGATGAACTCGCCGCCAAGGGCGTCGAGGTGATGGATGGCGATCCGCTGGGCTGGGACTGGAAGCTGTGACCCGGGCTGTCCTTCCCGGCTGGGCGCGCGAAGGGCTGGAAGGGCGTCTGCCGGACTGGCTCGACGTTCGCTGGTGGAACGACGAGGCCGAACTGATCGAACTCGCGCCGCAAGCTGAGATTGGCTGGTTCGACATGCACGTGAAGCAGCCCGCTCTCGATGCCATTGCCAAGGCGAATAGCCTGCAATGGCTCTCCAGCGCCTATGCGGGCGTCGACTGGATGCCGCTCGCCGAGTTTAAGGAGCGCGGCGTCATGCTCACCTGCGGTGCTGGTCTTGCGGCGAACCAGGTGGCGGAATTTGCTGTCATGTCGATGCTCGCAGCCGCCCGCGGTTATCGCGAGATCGTGCGCGCGCAGGACAAGCACGAGTGGCTGTCCATGCCACCTTCGATGCGCGAGATGGCAGGGAGCCGTGCACTCATTCTCGGCTTCGGTTCGATCGGACAGGCGATTGCGCGGATGCTGTCGGGCTTCAATGTCGAATGCGTTCCCGTGCGCAGCAGTCCGGGTAACGGCGTGCTGGGGCCGGACGAGTGGCGCGAGCAGCTCGGAACCTTCGACTGGGTGATCCTATCGCTACCCGCAACGCCGGAGACCGAAGGGATGTTCGGCGCGGCGGAGTTCGCGGCGATGAAGGGCGATGCCTACTTCGTGAACTATGGCCGTGCCGAAGTCGTCGATCAGGATGCGCTGGTTTCCGTCCTGGAGGCGGAGGGCATCGAAGGTGCCATTCTTGACCTGACTTCTCCCGAACCACTGCCTTCCGGCCACAACCTCTGGACGCTGGAAAACGCGCATATCACGATGCATCTATCCGGCATTCCCAATGCCGCAAGCCGCGCCCGCGCGGCGCAGCGTTTCCTCGACAACTGCGAGCGGTTCAAGGCTGGCGAGCAGTTGGAAGGGCAGGTCGATCTCGTTCGCGGCTATTGAGACGCGATATTAGGAACTGACAGCCTTTCAAAGGTCTGTTACCTCTGTAACCGTCAGGCCGCCCGAGCGGTCGGCGGGTCGCATGTTCTGGATGAAGCGCGCTGTGGGGGCAGCGGGCCGCAATGGGGGGAACCTGCGATCATGTCCGACAAGAAGAAAGCGTCCGACCTTTTCATCGAATGCCTGGAAGCGGAAGGTGTCGAATACATCTTCGGCGTGCCGGGTGAGGAAAACCTCGATTTCCTCGAAAGCCTGTCCAATTCCGACAAGATCGAATTGGTGCTGACCCGCCACGAACAGGGCGCAGGCTTCATGGCCGCGACCTATGGGCGGCACACGGGCAAGACCGGCGTATGCATCGCGACGCTGGGGCCGGGGGCGACGAACTTCGTGACCGCGGGCGCCTATGCCCAGCTTGGCGGCATGCCGATGATGATGATCACCGGCCAGAAGCCGATCAAGAAATCGAAGCAGGGCCGCTTCCAGATCCTCGACGTGGTCGACATGATGGGCCCGATCACCAAGTACGCGCACCAGCTGGCGGCAGGCGACAACATTCCCAGCCGCGTGCGTGAGGCATTCCGTTTGGCGGAAGAGGAAAAGCCGGGTGCGGTGCACCTCGAATTCCCCGAGGACATTGCCGAGGAAATGACCGACAGCCGCCCGATCCCGCGTTCGGTCGCGCGTCGTCCTTCTGCCGAGCCCAAGGCCGTTCGCCTCGCGGTTGAAGCGCTGGAATCTGCCAAGTGTCCGGTGCTGGTGATCGGCGCAGGTGCGAACCGCAAGATGACCGGGCGCATGCTCAACCAGTTCATCGAGAAGACCGGCATTCCCTTCGTCACCACCCAGATGGGCAAAGGCGTTATCGATGAACGCCACCCGCTGTTTCTGGGCTGTGCTGCGCTATCCGCAGGTGACTTCGTGCACCGCGCGATCGAGGATTCCGACTGCATCGTGAACATCGGTCACGACGTGATCGAGAAGCCGCCGTTCTTCATGAAGCCAGGCGGGCCGACGGTGATTCACGTTTCGACCAAGACTGCGGAAGTGGACCCCGTCTATTTCCCGCAGGTGGAAGTGATCGGCGACATTGCCAACGCAATCTGGCAGATCAAGGAAGACGTGGTGCCGCAGGGCAAGTGGAACTTCGACCATATGCTCGCCTACCGCACTGCGGAGGTCGAGCACACGGCACCTCTCGCCGCGGACGAGCGTTTTCCGATCTTCCCGCCACATCTCGTGCAGAAAATCCGCGACGCCATGCCGGAGGACGGCATCATCTGCCTCGACAACGGCGTCTACAAGATCTGGTTCGCCCGCAATTACACTGCCTACCTGCCCAACACCGTGTTGCTGGACAACGCGCTTGCCACGATGGGCGCGGGGCTACCGTCTGCTATGATGAGCGCCATGGTCTATCCAGGTCGCAAGGTGATGGCGATCTGCGGCGACGGCGGGTTCATGATGAACAGCCAGGAGATGGAAACCGCCGTTCGCCTCGGCCTCAACATGACGGTGCTGATCCTGCGCGACGATGCCTATGGCATGATCCGCTGGAAACAGGCGAACATGGGCTTCAAGGACTGGGGGCTGACCTACGGCAATCCGGATTTCGTGCAGTATGCCGAAAGCTATGGCGCCAAGGGCCACCGCGTGGAAAGCGCCGATCACCTGAAGGAAATACTCGATCACTGCCTCTCCACTGATGGGGTGCATCTGATCGACTGCCCGGTGGATTACAGCGAGAACGACCAGATCCTCAACATCGACATCAAGGAACTGAGCGCAAAGCTCTGAGTCGAGCCTTCAGGAGGTCCGAATGCCCGAGCTCAAAGACGTTTATCCGCTCTATCTGAATAACAAGGCCGTTCAGCCGAACACCGATCTTGAAGTTACCGACAAGTACACCGGCGAAGTGGCCTTCCGCTGCGCGCTGGCGACGCCGGACATCATCGACGAAGCTATCGCGGGCAATGTCCGTGCGACCGAGCCGATGGCGAAGATGGCGAGTTTCGAGCGGCAGGCAGTGCTGCAGCACTGCGTGAACCGCTTTCGTGAGCGCTATGACGAACTGGCCTATTCGCTGTGCGTGGAGGCGGGCAAGCCGATCAAGGATGCCGAGGGCGAAGTCGACCGCCTGATAGACACCTTCAAGATCGCAGCCGAGGAAGCCACGCGCAATTACGGCGAAGTCCAGCCGCTGGATATCTCCGCGCGCGCAAAAGGTTACATGGGCATGTGGAAGCGCGTGCCGATCGGGCCGTGCAGCTTCATCAGCCCGTTCAACTTTCCGCTGAACCTCGCCGCGCACAAGATCGCGCCTGCCATTGCGGTAGGCTGTCCGTTCATCATCAAGCCCGCGTCGAAAACGCCGCTGGGCACGATCATCATGGGCGAAGTGCTGGCCGAGTGTGACTTGTTGCCCGAAGGCGCATTTTCCGTGCTGCCTGCGAGCCGTGACGGGGCTGACCTGTTCACCGTGGACGAGCGGCTCAAGCTGATCAGCTTCACCGGATCGCCCGGTGTGGGCTGGGACCTGAAGGCGAAGGCGGGCAAGAAGCCCGTCGTGCTGGAACTGGGCGGCAATGCGGCGGTGATCGTCGACAAGGACGCCGACCTCAATCACGCGCTGGAGCGCATCATTTTCGGCGCCTTCTATCAGAGCGGCCAGAGCTGCATCGGCGTGCAGCGCATCATCATTCACGAGGATGTGTACGACGAGTTCAAGGACATGCTGGTGGCCAAGACCAAGACGCTCGTCGCTGGTGATCCGAAAGACCGCGACACATTTATCGGGCCGATGATCTCCGACAAGGAAGCGGGCCGCCTGAAGGGCTGGATCGACGATGCCGTGGAGGCGGGGGCGACGCTACTGTGCGGCGGCGGTCTTTCGAACGGCAACATGCTGGAAGCGACGCTGCTGGAGAACGTGCCGCGCGGCTGCGATGCCGTGACCGAAGAAGCCTTTGGCCCGCTGGCGAACTTGTCCAAATTCTCGGACTTCTACGAGGCGTTGGATCAAGTGAACGACAGCAAGTTCGGCCTGCAGGCAGGTATCTTCACTCGCGATATCCACCAGGTGCTGGATGCGTGGGATACGCTGGACGTTGGCGGCGTCGTGGTGAACGATGTCTCCAGTTACCGTGTCGACAACATGCCATATGGCGGTGTGAAGGACTCCGGTCTCGGCCGCGAAGGCATTCGCTTTGCCATGGAAGACATGACCGAGATCCGGAACCTGGTGATCCGCCGGATCTAGCTCTCTTCGAGCAGCAGCAATTCGCAAACCACCGACAATTTCAGTGGTTGAAGATTGCTGCTCGCTTCGATGACGGCAGCGTCTGCCACAAGTTGGCCACGAATGTTGAATTCGTGCTCGGGCAGGAAGGCGATGAAGCACTCGCCTGCTTCCACGGCCTCCTCCCCCTCGAAGGTCATCTCCACGCGGTGACGGGTGCCAGCAAAAGTGATGCTGGCCCAGCTATTCTCCGAATGTTGCACGATCGTGCCTTTGCCATTGGCAAGAGCGCGTAACGCTTCGGCGAGCAGTTCGCGCGGGCCTCGCTTTGATCGGCGCTTTGCCGGCGGCGGCGTAATGGGATCAGTATGCACCGGTAGCCTCCCGATATGTGTTCATGAAATGTTCCACGCGTCTTTCCGTTGCAGCGCGCGGCATTCGCCCGTTGCGCAGATCGAGCACGAATCGCGGATCGCGAGTCGCGAGGCGACCGAACTTGGTGGGCGGCATGCGCGTGTGGCGCAGAAATACTTCGATTTTCCGGATGAGCATGGTGCGAACCCCTCTTCCAATTTTTCCTCGTCTCCCGAGACACTTACGCGACTCGATGACCATAATGTTGCCGCCCAAATCCTACTTGTCTAGGAAAAATACATCGTGTAGTGGGAATTTTAGCAACAGCGTAGGAAGAGCTGCATGGATCCGCGTGACAGACTGGCAGAACTGGCGAAGGAACGGGGCGTGAGCTTGGCCGCCCTTTCACGGATGATCTCTCGTAATGCCACGTATCTTCAGCAGTATATCACCAAGGGTAGTCCTAAGAAGCTGGAAGAAGATGATCGGCGTGTTCTCGCTCAATTCCTCGGCGTGGATCAGGCTGAACTGGGCGGGCCTAAGGAAAAATCCTATGATTCGCGCAATAGCGGAGACTGGATCGAAGTGCCTCGGCTGGAAATTGACGCATCGGCCGGGCCAGGTGCGGCCAGTGGACAGGAAAAGCCGTTCGATGCTTTCCGCTTCTCAAAGCGCTGGCTGACCGAGCAGGGGCTGGACGGGCGCAACCTCTCCGCCATTCGCGTGGTGGGCGACTCGATGGAGCCGTTACTGCGCGAAGGCGACGAAGTGCTGGTCGACTGCCGCCAGCAACCTTTCCGCGATGGCGTGCATGTTGTCCGGCTGGACGAATTGCTGCTGGTAAAGCGCGTTGCCAGCAAAGGCGGGGGGCGCTTCTCGCTGCTCAGCCAGAACCTCGCCTACCCGCCGATTGACGTAAGTGCGGACGAATTCGCGATCATTGGCCGCGTGGTCTGGAAAAGCGGGCGGGTCTAGGCCCAGCCGGCCTGCCGCATGGCGAAGCCGTCGTTCCAGATTTTGGTCATGTGACTGATCTTGTCGCCGTCAAAATCGATGACATAGCAATATTCCGTCGCCACGGCCTTGCCAGTTGGCGGCACGGGGCCGCCTTCGCCCGTATGCGTGGCGTGGAAGGTGGCGGCGGCGCAGATCATGCCGCGGTCTTCATCAACACCGAAGGCGATCATTTCGTATCGCATGTCCGGCAGTGGCTCGAGCATGTGGGCCATCGCTTCGGTATAGGCTTCCAGCGTTTCGGTCTCACCGAACAGGTCTGTCTGCGATGAAAAGGATGCATCCGGCTTGCACCACTGCTTGCAGACGTCCCAGCCCTTGCCAGTCTCGCAGGCATCGAAAAATTCCAGTGCGGTTTCCTTGATCGACATGCCTAATCCCCCATCGCGGCGCGACCCGCGACACTGGTCTGTCGCATTCTTCGTCTGACGTCGAGTCAGCGTTACGGGCTTGATCAAACGAGCTTCAACTTGAACCCCGTGTGCGTCGGCTGAAACCCCAGCCGCTCGTAGAACCGATGAGCCGCGTCGCGTTGGCGGTCACTGGTGAGTTGCACCACGCCGCAGCCCTTTTCCTCGCACCGTGCCACGGCCCAGCGCATCATTGCTTCGCCGATGCCTTTCCCACGCATTGCCTCGATTACGCGCACGCTCTCGATCTGGCCGCGCCAAGCGCCTTGTCGTGAGACGCCAGGAATGAAGCTGATCTGGAAACTGCCGACGGGCCCGCCCTCCGATTCCACCACCAGCAGGCGGTGGTTGGGATCGCCAGTAATGGCGGCGAGCGCCTCTCGCTGCTCCTCGGCAATCCCAGCCCGCATCGGATCGCGCGCGGCTGCGACGGCGTCCGCATCGCCAAGTGCGGCAATGAAGGGAAGGTCGGCCAAAGTGGCATCGCGATAGGTGAGGGCGGTCATGGTTTTTCTCTAGGCTTGCAAGCGCCGCGCGTCACCGCCACTTATCGCTCCATGCAAGAAGCTCCGATCCGTGCCGCCATCATTCCCGTTACGCCATTTCAGCAGAACTGTTCGCTGGTGTGGTGTTCAAAGACGATGCGCGGCGTGCTGGTCGATCCTGGCGGGGACCTCGACAAACTGAAGGATGCGGTGGAGCGGGCAGGTGTCACGCTCGAAAAAATTCTCCTCACCCACGGCCATGCCGACCACTGCGGCCAAGCCGGCATGCTCGCGAAAGAGCTGGGTCTACCCATCGAAGGCCCGCACGAGGACGATCGCTTCTGGATCAGTCGCCTCGAAGATGATGGCCCGCGTTTTCAGATGAAGTGCGAGGTGTTCGAACCCGACCGCTGGCTGAACGATGGTGACACCGTCAGTTTTGGCGAGGTGGAAATGGAAGTGCTCCATTGCCCCGGCCACACGCCGGGTCACGTGGTGTTTTTCCACCGCCCCACCGGCTTTGCCTTCGTAGGAGACGTGCTGTTCCAGGGCAGCATCGGCCGTACCGATTTCCCGATGGGTAATCATCAGGACCTTCTCGATGCGATTACCCAGAAGCTCTGGCCGCTTGGCGACGATGTGACTTTCGTGCCGGGACACGGTCAGACCAGCACCTTCGGACAGGAGCGGCAGACGAATCCCTACGTCAGCGATGCCGCCATCGCGCGCGGCTAGACGAGGCGGAAGGCCACCAGAACGGCCCAGGCACTCCACAAGAGTAGCAGGGCAAAAGTGACAATTATTCCGATCTGGCGGGTTTTTGCAGGATGGTCAGCCTGCATGCCCAGCGGATGCAGCAAGCGGCCCGCGAAATAGGCGAGGGCGGTGAGGCCAAGTAGCCAGCCGTCTTGATCCGCAAGGTCAAGGACAAAGATCAACAGCAGCGCGAAAGGCGTGTATTCCACGAAATTCGCCTGCGCGCGCATGTGCCTTTGCAGGGCTACATCGCCTCCGTCACCGTGCAGTACCTTTCCGCTGATGCGCGCCCGCCCGCAGCGCATTGCCAACCACAGGTTGATCAGCGCCGCCAGTGCCACGCTGAGCAAGGTGATATGCAGGTCTGCCATTGATTGTTCTCCCCTTTCGGCCCATCTTCTCGCTAGAACGGACCCGGCACGCTTGCAACTATGCGAGAACTCGCTATAGCGCGCGCCTTCGCCGCATCCTCGATTGGGCTGTTCCGGCGCGCTTGCGCAGCGGACTGGCTTGGCCTAGGGCGGCTCCGACACAGATTTTGAACGAATTCAAGGAACAGGTGCCGCCATGGCTGTCCCTAAAAGAAAAGTATCGCCGCATCGCCGGGGCAATCGCCGCGCGCATGATTCGCTGAAGGTCGAAGCCTTCCACGAATGCTCCAACTGCGGTGAGCTGAAGCGTCCGCACATGCTCTGCAATGCCTGCGGCCATTATAACGGCCGTCAGGTTATCGAGCCCAAGGGCCTTTAAAGTCCAAACCGGACCAAGGAGCGTACGCCCATGAGCCTGCCCCGTATCGCTGTTGATGCGATGGGCGGAGATCATGGCGTGCGCGTCATGGTGTCCGGCGCGGCGCTTGCACGGCGCCGTTACGATAAGTTCAAGTTCCTGCTGGTAGGTGACGAGGAGCGCATCAAGCGCGCTCTCGACGATCACCCCGGCATGCGCGAAGCATCCGAAATTCTGCACTGCGACGATGTCGTGGCGGGCGATGAGAAGCCCAGCCGCGCACTTCGTCGTGCCAAGACCACCAGCATGGGTCTTGCCATTCAGGCAGTGAAGGATGGCAGCGCCGGCGCCGCGGTAAGCGCAGGTAATACAGGCGCGCTGATGGCCATGAGCAAGCTGGCCCTGCGCACCATGCCCGGCATCGACCGGCCTGCGCTCGCCGCTCTCCTGCCGACGCTGGAAGAGCATGACGTGATCATGCTGGACCTTGGCGCGAATACGGAAGCCGATGCCCGCAACCTGGTGCAGTACGCCATTATGGGTGCGGCCTACTCGCGCATCGTCAACGACTTCAAGAAGCCGCGCGTACGCATCCTCAACATCGGCACAGAAGACATCAAGGGCACCGATGCCCTGCGCAATGCTGCAGCCACGCTGCAGGAAGCGACGAACCTCGATCTGCAATTTGACGGCTTTATCGAGAGCGACAAGATCAATCGCGGTGAAGTCGATGTCGTCGTGACCGACGGTTTTTCCGGCAATATTGCACTCAAGGCGATTGAAGGCACCGCGCGCTTCGTAACCGATCTGCTGAAAACCGCTTTTACCAGTTCGCTGCGGTCCAAGGTGGGGTTCCTGGTGTCGCGCCCGGCGACCGAGCTGCTCAAGCACCATCTCGATCCGAACAACCACAACGGCGGCGTATTCCTCGGTCTTAACGGCGTGATCGTGAAGTCGCACGGTAGCGCAAATGCGCAAGGTGTGGCCAACGCTGTTGCCGTAACCGCGCGACTGCTGGAGGACGACCTGACAGACCGTATTGCAGCCGATCTTGCGAAGATGGGCGAGGTCGCGCTGAGCGGCAATGGTGCCGCTCCGACGGAAACGGCGGAAACGCAGTGATTCGTTCCGTTCTTCTCGGCACCGGTTCAGCGCTACCCAAGGCCTGCGTCAGCAACGAGGAACTGGCCGAGCGCGTCGAGACCAGCGACGAATGGATCCGCGAGCGCACGGGTATCACCCAGCGCTATATCGCCGATGACACCGAGACGACGGGCACTCTTGCTGCCGACGCTGCGCAGGCCGCGCTGGATGACGCGGGCGTTTGCATCGCCGACATCGACCTGATCGTCCTGGCGACTGCCACGCCGGACAACACCTTCCCCGCCACGGCAACGCAGGTGCAGAAGCGGCTGGGCGGCAAGAACTTTCCCGCTTTTGACGTCGCTGCGGTTTGCTCGGGCTTTCTCTATGCGCTGTCCACCGCAGACGCGATGATCCGTTCCGGCATGGCGAAGCGGGCAATCGTGATCGGCGCTGAAACCTTCAGCCGCATCCTCGACTGGGAAGACCGCACCACCTGCGTCCTTTTCGGAGACGGTGCCGGCGCTTTCGTGATCGAAGCGCAAGACGTTTCCGAAGATGGTCCTGGCATCATCGCCTCGCGCCTGCACGCCGACGGCGAACATGGCGAAATGCTTTATGTCGATGGCGGACCTTCAACCACGGGTGAAGTTGGCAAACTTCGCATGAAAGGTCGGGAAGTTTTCCGCCATGCAGTTTCCAATCTCTCCAGCGTGCTGGGCGAGGTGCTGGAAGAGGCCGGTTGCGAACCGGCTCAAGTCGACTGGGTGGTGCCGCACCAGGCCAATTTCCGCATTCTCGACGCCACCGCTCGCAAGCTTGGTCTTCCGATGGAGAAGGTGGTCGTCACCGTGGACCAGCACGCCAACACTTCTGCGGCTTCCGTTCCGCTTGCCTATGACGTCGCAAAGAAGGACGGACGCATCAAGAAGGGTGACCTTGTGATGCTCGAAGCGATGGGTGGCGGCTTCACTTGGGGCGCAAGTTTGCTTCGCGCATAGGATTTTTCCCCGCGGCGGGCGAAGTCAACCTTGCGCTCGCCTCTGATTTCCTACATAAAAGTTCTGGGTCGACAGCACTGTAGGAGATGGGACGCATGAATGTAATGCGATCCGTGGGCACGCTGACGCGCGCCGACCTTGCCGAGACCATCAATCACAAGATGGGTTTTTCCCGCGCCGAAAGCCTGGATATGGTGGAAGCCATTCTGGCCAAGATGTGTGATGCCATGTCTGACGGCGAGAATGTCAAAATTTCCGGCTTCGGCAGTTTCGTGCTGCGCGACAAGAAGGAACGCATCGGCAGGAACCCGAAAACGGGTGTCGAGGTGCCGATCACGCCGCGTCGCGTGATGACGTTCCGGGCCAGCCAGAAGCTGAAAGAGCGCATCGCGAACGCCTGATGAGCGAGACGGCGGCTTTCATGTCTCGTTTCGACGATGGCAAGGCGCCAGACGCCATGCGCACCATCGGAGAGGTGTCGGCAGCGTTTGGCATCAAGCCGCACGTGCTGCGCTATTGGGAACAGCAATTTCCGTTGCTACAACCGCTCAAGCGCAGTGGCGGTCGCCGTCTTTACCGTCCAGAAGATATCGCCCTGGTTCAGCGGATAGACCGGCTGGTAAACCAGCAAGGCTACACGCTGAAAGGCGCGAACAAGGCTCTGACCCATAGGGGAAAGGAAGCCGAGGTTTCGCCGGTAGAGTCGCAGACGTTCGATGAGTCGGTGGGAGCGGATGCGTCAGCACCGGAAGTTCTCGCCAAGCTGCGTTCAATCCGCGAACGCCTTTCAAGCGCGCTGAGCGACTGAGCTTCTCAGCCGACGCGTAGCGGCCCCAGTTCCGGGTCGAGGTCACGGGGGCGGGCGAAATGCACCAGCTTTCCGCAGCCGCCTTTCAGGTCGGCCCAACTGTCTATATCCAGCTCCAGCACCGCGAATGCTGCCGTCGGGTATTTTTGCAAGACCTCTCTGAACAGATCGTTCTCCGCTTCCGGAGCAACCAGATCCAGCGCCAGTTCCTGCAAGCCGGGATTGTGCGCCATCAGCAGCACCGCTTTGGCACTATCTTCACATGATGACAGCAGTTGGATGAGAGTCGCGCTGTCGGCCAGATACGCCGCTTCCTCGTATCGTACGGGAATATCGAGGCCGCTCGCCTCGAAGGTGCGCTTCACCCGCTCGGCAGGGCTGGCCACGACGAGGTCCCATGCGCCGCCCTGTTCGCGGATGTGATCGCCCATAAGCGCTGCACCCTTGCGGCCACGCGCGTTCAGCCCGCGATCGAAATCGCGCAGGCTCATGTCATCCCAGTCTGATTTGGCATGGCGCAGCAGGCCCAGGCGTTTCACTCGCGCGCATCCTCTTGCAATGCAGTGTCATTGCAGGAAACACCCGCAGCGACGCGTTGTAAAGCCTCGTCCAGCGTCAGGCGTGTGACGGGCACACCGGTCGGGAACGCAGTAAGCAGCCGTGAAGGGAAGGCGGGGGAAAGAACGATGAAGTGTCCCGAATCTTCGCGACTACGAATGAGGCGTCCGAATGCCTGCGCCAGACGGCCGCGAATGATCGCATCGTCATAGGCGCTGCCTCCGCCCGCTGCTCGACGTGCGCGGTGAAGGATGCTGGGTTTGGGCCATGGCACCTGCTCCATGACCACACAGCGAAGCGAATGGCCTGGTACGTCCACACCGTCCCGCAGGGCATCGGTGCCCAAGAGGCTGGCGCGCGGATCGTCGCGGAAGATGTCCACCAAGGTGCCAGTGTCGATCGGGTCGACATGCTGCGCGAACAGCGGCAGCCCTTCGCGCGCCAGGCGATCCGCAATGCGACCGTGCACTGCGCGCAGTCGGCGGATTGCAGTAAACAGGCCCAGCACGCCGCCGCCGCTTGCTTCGATGATCCGCGCATAGGCTCCTGCAAGACCGGCCAGATCGCCTTTTTTCACATCGGTGACGATCAATACTTCTGCCCGCGCGGCGTAGTCGAAAGGGCTGGTCGCATCAGCCAGTTTGGGAAGCACTTCGATGTGCGGTGCGCCTGACTTCGCGATGGCGCTTGGCCAGTCAGGCCCATCTTCCTTGCGATCAGTCAGCGTGGCACTGGTGAGCATAACTCCATGTGCTGGTTCGAGCACGACGCGGGCGAATGGCTTCATCGGATCGAGGAATCGGCGGTGCAGGCCAATATCGAATTCCCGCGATTCTTTGCGTTCGACAGAAAGCCAGTCGACGAATTCCGGGTCTGCGGGACCGCCCAGCCTGCCCAGCAGCGCTTCCCATGCAGCCAATGTATCTATCCGCCAGCTGAGCGAAAAGCGCGCGCCTTCTATGCGGGCACGGCCCTGACCGTCGAGCCAGTCTGGCGGGTCTTCCAACATGGCCTCAAGCCGTACGCCCAGCTTGATGAGCGGGACACGGATCTCCGCCAGAGACTGCGCTGCCATTTGCGCGCGCTCGACGAAATCTCCCTCGAGGCCCGCCGCTTCGGTTTCGATTCCATAGCCCGCATCGAGCGCGCCGCTTTCGTCGCGAGCGTAAGTCACCGCGCGCACAGCGGCCAGAAGCGCCTCGAGCGGGCCCGAAGGCTCATTCTCTGCCAATCGGCCTATCCAGCCTTCACCCGGAAGCGCCTGCGCAGCCTCGCAGGCGGCGTCAATCGCGGCTCCGCCAGCCTCGTCGTAGCTCGCAACATCCGCCAGTCGCGCAGCCAGACCACGTCTGCGGCCTTTCGATCCGCGTTCGGGGCCGAGAATCCAGCGCTTGAGTTCGATGGCCTCCTGCCCGGTCAGCGCTGCGGCGAAAGTCGAGTCGGCGGCGTCAAAAACGTGGTGTCCTTCATCAAACACGATGCGGGTGGGGCGCTGCGCGTGATCGCGACCGCGCGCGGAGTTGACCATTACGAGGGCGTGGTTCGCAATAACCAGGTCGGCCTGGGCACTGGCGCGTGCAGCACGCTCGATGAAGCACTTCCGGTAATGCGGGCACCCTGCGTAAATGCATTCGCCGCGCTGGTCCGTCAGGCTGCGGATCGCACGCTGGCGGAACAACGTGCCGAGCCAGCCCGGCAGGTCGCCGCCGATCATGTCCCCATCCTGCGAATAGGCAGCCCATCGGGCGACCAGCTGCGCCAGCACCGCTGCGCGGCCACCGAAGCCACCTTGCAGCGCGTCCTCGAGATTGAGCAGGCACAAGTAGTTCTCGCGTCCTTTGCGCACCACGACCGGCCGCGTTCCATCGGCGCGGCGATCAGGCCAAGCGCGGCTGGCTTCGCTGCGAAGCTGCCGCTGCAGGTTCTTCGTGTAAGTCGAGACCCAGACCGTGCCGCCCGATTGTTCTGCCCAGAGCGACGCAGGGGCAAGATAGCCCAATGTCTTTCCGATCCCGGTGCCTGCCTGCGCCAGCAGCACATGCGGCTTGTCCCGCTTTTCGCGCGGCGCAAAGATCTTGCCGACATCGGTGGAATATGCGCGCTGCCCGTCGCGTCTTTCCGAGCCTTCGCCAGTCAGTCGCTCCAGTTGGCCCTGTATCGCGGCCTCCCCGATAGACACCTGCGCGGGCTGGGGACGCTCGGCGCTTTCATCCCACTCGGGAAGGCGGGAGAAGAGCCATTTTTCAGCTTTTTCGGGCCGTGCGATGTGCGGTGCAAGCACAGGTGCCCACGGCCAACGCAGGCGTGAAAGGGATTGAAGGACACTCCAGGCGCCTTCGCGCGCGGCCCAGTCTTCCTTTTCGCATGTCGCCAGCAGAACGCCCGCAGCTTGACGCAAAAGTTTAGGCACCTGCGCACCATCTTCAGGCTCCGGCAGGTCGAGAGCGTGGGCGAGCCCCTTGGGGGTAGGCACGCAAAAAACTGCGGGGTGGACGAATGCGAACAGCTCCAGCAAGTCCAGCCCGGACAAGTCCGGATAACCCAGCCGTGTCGCCACTAGCGGAGCATTCAGAATGAGATGAGGCGTATCAGCCGCAGCCATCACCGCCTCGCCCTTCGCTGCGCCACGCACCGTGCCGTCAGGTCCGCAAAGCCAGCAGCCGGCATGGCTGGCATGAAGCGCGGGCAGGGGCACGTCTGCTGCGGGGAGGGCGGGATCGACCATCGCCGCCCACTATCCCTGATGAGAACGAAATGTAAACGGAAGCCTCGCGTTGAAGCCGGGGAAGGACAGGATTTCGGGCCGATCCCGCGCATTGCTGCGCGCGCAAACCCTTAACAGCGCCTTAGGGATAGGCCGTAACCCGTGGTCCTCACGTTGACGGTATAGATGGAAGTTCGACAGACCAGGGAGAAGAGCCATGCGCAAACTCGCCTATGCCATTGCCGCTTACGGCAGTCTTGCGGCAGCTAGCACGCCGCTTTCGGCAGAACCTTACGGTGCCGAAAGCCAGGACGTGGTTCGCCAGCATAACGCCGCCTATACCGAAGGCGATTTCGACCGCTTCATTGCTACATTCGCGGAAGACGCAGTCGTTGTCGTAGAGGGTTATGAATATCGCGGTCGCGAGCAGATCGCCGCCAGCTATGCACCCAACTTCGGTCCCGGAGCGCCGCGAGCGCGGATCGAACGGCAGGGCCGTGCCTCGGGCGGTGGTATCGTTCAGCGCGAATCTTACGTCTTTGCCGACGGTACGGAGGTCTGCTGCACAGTCACCGCGATCTGGGTGGAAGACGGACAGATCAGCCGCGTTCTGGTGGATACCGGCGGGATCACCGGCTGACGCTTCGCGACTGCAGTTCATCGAAAGACTGCCAACCGTTCATCGCCGCTAAACATCACCATGACCTATGGCCGTGCACCATGGGAATCTCACCGCTCACAACCTTATCGGCGGCGCTTTTGCTGACTGGTTCTGCCGCCGCGATGGCGCAGGACTCCAACGAGCAGCCGCGTCCTGAGTCTTCGACGGGTGTGGAGCGGGTTGAAGGCGTGCCCGACAATTTCAGTCTGCAACCGGGGCCTGAAGCGGTGCGCAACCGGATGGAGCCGATGGTCCAGCCGTTGCCCACGCCGACTGCTACGCCGACACCGAGGGCAACGCCTGCGCCTCAGGTAACACCCGAGGCTACGCCGACACCCACGATAACGGCTCTGCCCGAACCGGAGGCTCGCCGCACCGATGTGCCTCGGGAGACGCCACCTGCAGTCAGCGTAGAGGAGGTATCGCCTGCTCCGGAAGTGAATTTGTCCGATACGTCGGATGAGCCGCGAGCGGAGGAGTTGCCCGCCGAAACTACTCCGCAATCCCCCGCACCGCGTGTGACCGAGCAAGGCGTCTCTGAAGACGAAGAAACTTCGGGTCTTGGCTGGCTTGCGTGGTTGCTTGGTGGTGCGATCCTGTTTTGCGGAATCGTTGTTGCTGCGTTGTGGTGGCGAAACAGGGCAGGGGAGAGCTTTGTCGTCGAAAAAATCGAACCGTACAGGCCCCCGCCTACTCCGCCGAGCGAGGAGCAGCCGGCTGCACAAGAGGTGCACACCCCGCCTCCTGCAAAACCGCAGTCGGCTGGTTACGTGCATGCCAGTCGTCCCGCACCTGTCAGCAATCCCGGCGGTTTCGTAACCAGCACGATGAACACCCGCCCGCGTGGCAACACCACTTCGGACGGGCGCGTCGTTACGTCGCTATCGCGAGATCCGAGCCGCAGGAATTAGCTGCGCGGGACGCAGCTCCAGCTGGAGGGATCGTTCGGATCGCCTTCGCCTTCGAAACGAGCGACATTCGGCCATCCACAGTGGGGCCGCACGAGGTCACTGTCTGCCTTGCCGCCGATCAGGCGTTCGGGCGCGCTGCCCGTATCCATCCAGTCCTGCATGGCGCCGAGGTAGTCGATCTGGTCGGCACCGGGGCCGCCAGCACAGTGGCCCATGCCGGGGACGAGGTAGTAGCTGAATTGCGTGCCGGCCTCCGGGTTTTGGGCGTATACGGCGCGGGCATAGTCGTTCGAGAGGACAGGGCTGGGGCCAGCATCGTTCTCGCCGTGCCACAACATCAGCCTGCCACCGCGTTCGAAGAAGGCGGAGAGGTCGGGGTTCTTCGCCTCGTACATCTCTGCGAAGTCGGAATTGCGAACGGTCATGTAATTGGCTTCGGAGAACTGCTCCCAGTCCACTGAACGAGCGCCGAAAATGACGGGTTGCAGGCCCATCAGGCCGCCGCCGCGCGTCGGGTCGGCGTTCTGGCCGCTGCCGTCCGCCCGGTTGAAGAAGCCCCAAGCCGCTTCGCCGCCCTTGCTCATCGGGTGCATCATGAAGCTGCCATCGGCAGCGCGGCGACCGCTGTAGAGCGTGTTCAGCGCATCGACCTGCTGCGGGCTGAGGCATCCTTCGTTTTCGCCCGGCTGGCATTGCAGCGTGCGCGGCTGCCATGAACAGGCGCGCGGGTTGTTGATGAGGCCATCTTCCAGCCCGTCGTTCGCATCGCAGGCGGCAATCGCGGCTTCCTGCACCATTTGCAGTTCAGGCATGGTGAAAGCGGCCTGCGGCTGGGCGAACGTCTGGTTGCGGAACACGGCGCTGGTCTGCACCTGCAGGGTATAGACCGGCGCGCCGACGATCACGGCGTCGTAGTCTGCCGGATAGCGCTGCGCTTCCATCAGGCCCATGCGGCCGCCGGTGGAGCAGCCGGAATAGATCGCGGTGTCGTGCGCGCGGTTGTAATAGGCAGCTGCCACGCGCTTGCCGGTGTCGGTCATCGAGTGAATGGCGCGGTGGCTGAAGTCCTCTGCCTGAACGGGATTGATCACCCAGTTGTTGCCCCAGGCATCGGTGCTGGTGTGCCCGCCGTTGGTCTGCATGGTGGCGAAGCCCTTCAACAGGCCGTCACGAGCCGCCATCAGGGTCGTGTTGCCCAGCCAAGCGCCGCCGCCGATGCCGAGCACGGTGCCGTCCCAGTTCTCCGGCAAGCGGTAGACCACACCGATGTTAGAACCATCGACCGGGTGCAGCGTGCCGCTGACTTCGCAGAAGGCGGGCAGGCCGTCGGCCGCAGGCATCCACTGTGCGTCGAACGCGTCGCCTCCCACCGTCATGTCCGCGCAATCGGCGGCGGAAAATCCGCCGGCTACCGGCGCAGTGTCTGGCGCGGTGGAGCAGGCGGACAGGGCGAGTGCAGTCAGGCTCGCGGTTGCGAGTAGGCGCATAAGTGGTCTCCAATCAGGCGAGAGTAAGCCGGGTAATCGTCCAGCCTTCGGTGGTTCTTGAAAATTCGGCGTTCAATTGGCGGCTGGCGCGCGAGGAGGCGCTGCCCTGGCCCTGGAAGCGGGCCATTTTTTCCATCGTGGTATCGCCCTCGAAATCCGTGAGCAGTTCCACCTCGGCGCGCGATAGCCAGGTGGCGGTTCGGCTGTCGGCGGCGAAGGCCAACTGAGGATCGCGGCTGTTATCCTCGCGAATGGCGCAGACTTGCGGATTGATACGGATCGCGCCCGAACTGGCGACGAACTCGCCACAGTCTCCGCTGCCGTTGAAGCGGCGCACGAAGCTTTTGACGAGCCCTGCAATGGCGCGCTCGTCCTCCATCCGGGCAAGACGTGCGGCGGTGTCATCGGCGGCTATGGCAGCTGCCGGGGCGAGGGCCGCTACAGGCGCTGCCGCCAATGCGCCCAGCTTCAACGCTTCCCTGCGGGTCGTCATACCGAATATCCTCCCCTCTTGTCGGATAGGTAGGGCAGCACGCCCTCGATGCGGCCTGCGTGGCGGGCGTAGGCTCCCACCGGGCTCATGGAGAGACCGTCGCGGCCCATGTGATAGCCGATGCCGCTATCGTGCATGGTGCGCATGTTGATGAGAATGGTGCCAAGCGTGCCGTTGCAGGCCTCTTCCTGCCAGCGCACGAAATAGAGTTCGTCGCGTATTTTGATGTAATCGCCGCTGCCACTCCATTCGGAGCCGCCATGCTGGCTGGGCGTGAAGATAATCCAACTCACCGTGTTGGGGCTGGAATATAGGTGCATCGAAGTGAGGCCAGGCGAATAGGACCACGTGAATGCGCGCCCCAGCAGGTCCAGCGTGCGTTCGTGGCGGTCCTCTCCGGGATCAGGGATGTCCTCGCCCACGATCTTGCCGAACCACGTTTGCGCGCCCGCCTCATTCGCGAAATGGGGCGTGTTGAGATAGCCGACGAAACAGGTTGCCTTTCCGCTTTCCAGGTCCGCGACGACGATATGGCCGTCGTGCTTCTCAGCGCCTTCAAGCACGTGGCCAAAGATGAAGACGCCGGGCATGTTCTGCCATGCGTTGTAGCGTGCGCGAGTCCATTGCGGACGGAATGCGCTCTCGCGCCATTCCAGCGTTTCATCGTCGATGAAGCGGTATTCCATCACCATCGCGTCGTCGTATTCGATGGTGAAGCTCTTGCCGGTGAGACCATCGCTGGGTGGCAGGCCGTGGCCCGCCATCGGGCTGGCACGCTCGAAGACCTTGGCGCCGTGCTCGGCCATGGCGGCATCAACCTCGGCCTTCGTCATCGTGTCCCAGTCGCGCAGAGGGCGATAGATGCGGCGTTCACCTTTCTCGGCGTCCTCGAAGGCCAGAGGGTCGCCGGAAACATCGCCGAAGGTCTGGAAGCGGGCGAGCTGCCCCAGCCATTCGCCGTGGCCGCGGAACATGTAGTATTCCAGCTCGTCCAGCCCGTTGAAGCCGAGGCGCAGGCCCACGCTTTCCAGACGGTTCGCGTCCATCACATACATATGCCAGAGGCCGGAGAACTCGGCTTCCGTGCGGGTGTAGAGATACAGGTCTTCCGTCAGCTTGATGTAGTCGGACGGCGCGGAGTGCCCGCGCCCTTCGGACATGCGATCAAGCTCGATCCAGTGCGAGAAGGCGGAGCTGGGATAGTAATCGATCGTGCGTTTGCCGGTATCCTCCGCCCACATGCAAGCGCGGCCTTCGCAGCGCGCGGTTGGGGCATGGAGTTCCGCTTCAGGAGCGCCGTCGTCAGTATCGATGTAGCCGTGCCAGACTTCGCGGTTCACTTCGCGAGCCGTGGGGGCAGGGCCGTTGCCGAACCACAGTTCGAACAGAGTGGCGCGGTTGTCATGCCGGTCCCATGCAAGCGCATAGCCGCGTGCTTGTCGCGGCAGTATCATGGCAACCAGGGTGACGTGATCCAGCGTTAAAGCGCCATAAGCGGTTTCTCCGCCTGCCACTTCGACGCGCATTTCGGGGCTGAAATGGAAGTCCAGTTCCGGCCCGTCCTCGGAACGGAAGCTGAGCGACTGGCCCGCGAGATCAACCGAAGGTTCCAGGCCTTGTGGACCGGACAGGGAAGGCGCCGTCAGGCGGCGCGTCACCTCCTCGATGGACAAGTCCGTATAGTCGTACCGGAACAGCGGAACGTCCGGATAGGCTCGACGCGTCGCCACAGTCCTCTCTCCCCTTTGTTATTGCGGGGAGGATGCCACAGCGAACGCGCCGCGCCAATCGCTTTCGTTGACTTAGTCCGCCGTTTTTTCCGCAGTGACCTGCTCGATCCGCAGCGGTTCGGCGAAATAGTTGGTCTGGATGGGGAAGGGGATGCCGATCCCTGCCGCATCGAGATGCTTCTTGATCGCCTTGATCGCCTCGCTCTTGGTCTGGCGCAGGTCGCGCGCGGCGGATTGGGCATACCACTGGACGAGGAAATCGATCGAGCTGCCGCCGAATTCCTGCGCATAGACTATGATCGGCTTGTCATCGACGATGGCGTCGACAGTTTCCATCGCTTCGCAGATCACGCGCTGTGCTTCTTCAAGGTCTGCGTCGTAGGACACGCCGACGACGATCTCGTTCCGGCGTACGGTGTCGTCCGTCAGAATTTGCACCGCGTTCTTGAACAACATGGAGTTGGGCATGATCGTCAGCTCGTTGGATAGCTGACGAACATAGGTCTCGCGAAGCGTGATCTTCTCAACCTTGCCGAGCACGCCCTCTACCTCGATCAGGTCACCGATACGCATCTTCTCGCGAAGCATGATGAGGACGCCTGCCAGGAAATTCTCGAAAATGTCCTGAAAGGCAAAGCCGATGGCGAGGGCACCGATGCCGAGCCCGGCGATGAGGCCAGCGGGGGTAAAGCCGGGGATTGCCACCACCAGCGCAAGGATGATGCCGGCGATCCAGATTGCCAGTCGCACGAAGGTCTCGACCAATTGGCGCAAGTCTTCACGCATGCTGGATTTGCCGGTCGCCTTGTTGGCGATGCGAACGGCAAATTTCGCCATGATCCATGTCAGGATCAGGACGACGACTGCAATGGCGATATTGGGCAGGACGGCGATAAAGCCTTCCCACATGGAAGTTACCTGGCTCTGCAGGATAGCGATGTAGTTCAATTGAACCCCCGGTTTTGTCTCTTTTGCTTATCAATGGCGCGTGACGGATAGGGTTCCGCCTAATACTTCGCGCTTGCGAAAGTGGTGATGTTGCGCAATGGGCGCAGCCCATGTTCAGCACAGACCTCATCGAAGCCGCTCGCAACTCCAAGGCCTGGCCCTTTCAGGAAGCCCAGCGCCTAGCAAAGCGATACCCGCAGGGTAAACCCGGCGGAAAGCCCGTGCTGTTCGAAACCGGCTATGGCCCCTCGGGCCTGCCGCATATCGGCACTTTCCAGGAAGTGCTGCGCACCACGCTGGTGCGCAAGGCCTACGAAATCGTTGCAGCCAGCGACGATGGCACGCCAGCACCTACGCGCCTCGTCGCCTTCTCGGACGACATGGACGGCCTGCGCAAGGTGCCCGACAATGTGCCCAACAAGGACATGCTAGCAGAGCACCTGCACAAGCCGCTGAGCCGTATTCCCGACCCGTTCGAGAAGTACGAGAGCTTTGCTGCGCACAACAACGCCATGCTGCGCGAATTTCTCGACCGGTTCGATTTCGAGTACGAATTCATCGCGGCATCCAGCCAGTACAACACCGGCGCGTTCGACGATGCGCTGCGCGGTGTGCTGCGTAACAATCAGGCGATCCTCGACATCATGTTGCCCACGCTGCGGGCCGAACGTGCGGCGACCTATTCGCCGATCATGCCGATCTCGCCGAAGACCGGCCACGTGTTGCAGGTGCCTGTCGAAGTGATTGACGCGGACGCTGGGCTTGTGCGCTTTACCGACAGCGACGGCGAAGTGATCGAGCAGAGCGCGCTTGGCGGCAAGGCCAAGCTGCAATGGAAGGTCGACTTCGCGATGCGCTGGGTGGCGCTGGGCGTTGACTACGAAATGTACGGCAAGGACCTGACCGACACAGGCGTGCAGTCGGCCAAGATTGCCAAGGTGCTGGGCGGTCGTAAGCCGGAAGGGCTGATCTACGAGTTGTTCCTCGATGCGAATGGCGAGAAGATTTCCAAGTCCAAGGGCAATGGCCTGACGATCGAGGAATGGCTGACCTACGGCTCGGAAGAGAGCCTCGGTTTCTACATCTTCCCCAATCCCAAGAGCGCAAAGCAACTGCACGTGGGCGTAATCCCGCGCGCGGTGGACGACTACTGGCAGTTCCGTGAGCGCATTCCGGAGCAGGATCTCGACAAGCAGCTGGGCAACCCTGCCTGGAACCTGCTGCGCGTGAAGGATAGCAGCGGCTCGCAGCCGCCCATCGGCGCTGGCGACAGCCTGCCCGTCACCTACGGTCTGCTCCTCAACCTCGTCGGCGTGCTGGGCGCTGCGGCTACGCACCAGCAGGTATGGTCGTACCTCGGCAATTACATGCAGGATACCGATCCGGACGATCATCCGGACCTGTTCCGCCTCGTCGAGAAGGCGCTCGCCTACAACCGCGATTTCATTGCTCCCACGCTGGTGAAGCGTGCACCGGAGCCTAACGAGGCCGAAGCGCTGAAAGCTCTCGATGCGAAGCTGGCCGAGGTTCCTGCCGACATGGCGGCCGAGGACCTGCAGACCATCGTCTACGAGATCGGTAAGGACGAGGCATTCGGCTTCGAGAACCTGCGTGACTGGTTCAAGGCGCTCTACGAGACGCTGCTGGGCTCCTCGCAGGGGCCGCGCATGGGCAGCTTCATCGCGCTGTACGGTGTTGAGAATACCCGCAAGCTGATTGCAGAGGCGCTGGCTCGCTAAACTCCGATCAGTTCCACTGGCCTAATTCCACTGGCGAGTGCGATACCACTTCGTGAAGATGTATTTCGCGCCCGCCTGAACGGGGCGGCCTGCGTGGATGGTCTTGGGATTGGTCAGCCCGTCGGGGCTGGCATTGTTCCAGATCAGCAGCACGCCGGGCTTCGGCTCGATTGACAGGCCAAGCTCGGTAAAGTCGGTGGTGCCGCCAGCCTCCACCTCGTTCAGGAACACCATGGTGGTGAAGCTGCGCTGTCCGCCGCGGCCCATTTCGAAATCCCAGTAGCTGGTGCCGGGATGGAACCAGTCGTGGTGCGGCTGGAATTCCTGCCCCGGCATGTAGCGCTGGCCCTGGATCGTCTCGCCCCATTTCGGTTCGATGCCGAGCAGGTCGTCGATACGGCGGCCGATCTTCTTCACGAACGGGTCGTGCGGGTCGACATCGCCCGAGTAGCTGGTGCGGTAGCCGGATTCGTAACTGAGATCGAAGACCTTGCTCGGCTTGGCCGTCGCGTCGATCAGTTCCATCATCTTCGTGCATTCGACGGGCGTCATGAAATCGCCCACGGCAAATACCTCCGCCTCTTCGGATGGCACCTTGTAGACCGACGGGTTCGCCGCCAGTCGTTCGCGCACCTGCTTGCCCAGCGTCTTCAGCCGGGCCTGGTCTGCATTGGGCGGATACTTGCTCTTCGTTTCGCTAGCCATGATGGCCATGCTTTCCCATCACCGGGCTGTGTAGGCAAGGGGTGAGGCACAAACAAAAACCCCCCGCCCACGGATGGGCAGGGGGTCCATTGCCGACCACTCGCTCCGGCAATGAAGTTGGTCTTCCTTACCAGAAGAAATCGTAGATCACGTCGACCACTTCGCCGGTGTAGACATCCACGAGCAGGACATCGTCGTAGTAGCGAACCCAGCGATAGGGGCCGTAGACTTCGGGCAGGCGATACTGCCACGGGTCGTTGATCCAGTAGCGGCTGCCGAAGAACAGGTTGTCGAGATAGAAGCCGATGCTCAGGCGGCGATAGCTGTAGTTCCGGTACGGGCTGTAGTAGCGGCCCAGGCGGTACAGGCTACGATTGCTCGCGCGGTAGCGGCTCCAGTTATAGCGGTTATCCCGACGCCACTGGTTGCGGTTCCACCGGCGATAGTCCCGGCGTGCCTCGCGGCGATCACTGCGATAGTCGCGGCGATCACGGTAGCTGCGCTGATCGCGATAGTTGCGCTGGTCGCGGTAATTGCGCTGGTCACGGTAGTTGCGCTGGTCGCGGTCGCGGTAGCTGCGGTTCCGGTCGTTATCGCGGTAGCTGCGATTGCGGTCACGGTCGCGATAGCCGCTGTTGCGATTGCTCACGTTGCGGTCACGATAGTTGCGAGTTTCGGCCCTGCGATTGTCGCGACGCTCTGCACGTTCGTTGCGCTGAACGGCTTCGCGGCGAGCGCGAGCCTGGGCCATCTCGGAATTGCGATACTGGCGATTGTTGTCACGGTTCGCGGTGCGTGCCTCGCTGCGTTCGCGCGGGGCACGATACTGCGCCTGGCTGCCACGGTTCGTGGCGGTTTCACGGCTCTGTCGAGCCTCGCCACGGTCGCTGCTGCGCTGCTGGCGTGCTTCACCGCGATTGCTGCGGCGCTGCTGGCGCGCTTCGCCGCGATTGCCGCGACGCCCTTCGCGTGCACCGCGGTCGCCGCGGTCACGCTGCTGCGCTTCTGCGGAGGAATCTGTTGAAGCCTGTGCCGCTTCGGGCAGCATGGGCACCGTCATTGCTACGGCAAGGGCAGCTAGGCCGACGGATTTGAGCAGGTCTGCGAATTGCATGACATCTTCTCCATTCTGGTTGACCACTGCCGCCCGAGTGCTGCGGCCACTAAAGTCGTTGAAAGTCATTCGATGTCACAAGTTGTAACGATTCGTCATGAGCGTTAACTGAACCACTCTGTTACCTTAACGTTCATGTTTGTAGCGACTAACCTGAACAAGATGCCGAGAGGGGCAAGCGTCATCGAAACCCTTGATAACATTCGCGACGATATCGCACGCCGGCTGAACGAAGGCGCAACGAGCCGCAAATCGGCCATGCATACGCCCGTCGTTGCAACGGCCGATGCGGACGCGCGGGTTATGGTCCTGCGCACGTTCGACCGCGTCGGGTGGACTCTTCGTTTCCACACCGATGCACGTTCTCCCAAGTGCGAAGTCATTTGCGACGGCGCGCCTGTCGGCCTCCTGTTCTACGACCGTGAAGCCAAGATCCAGATCCGCTGCCGCGGCACGGGCCGGATCGAACGGGACACCCCGCTGGTGGACGAAGCATGGGCCGCCAGCACCAATTTCGCCCGCCGCTGCTATCTTGGTGAGGGACCGGGCGCCGTATCCGACACACCGACTTCCGGCTTGCCTGTCCAGTTCGAGGGCGTGGAGCCTACCGACGCGGAGTTGGAGACGGCACGCGAGAACTTCGCCGTCCTGCTGGTCGAACTGGAAACCGCTGACTGGTTCCATCTCGCTCACGATGGGCACCGCCGCGCGATCATCAATCTCGCCAGCGGGGAAGGACGCTGGGTAGCGCCTTGATCGGGCTCGCATTTCGTCAATCCTGTCGCATGTGGTAGAATCGCGCCGGGTCGCAGTCCTCTGGGGGGAGAGACTGTCATGCGTACATTCCGCTTTATCGCCGCCATTGCGGCATACCTGCTGTTCTTTGCCACATTCCTCTGTCTCGTCGGCTGGACAGGCAACCTGATCGTGCCGCGCACCGTCGATGCGGGCGGACCGGAAGGCGCGCTGGGCACCGCCATCATCACCAATGTCGGCCTCATCGCGCTGTTCGGCCTGCAGCACTCGGTCATGGCGCGGCCCGGCTTCAAGGAAGCGCTTACGAAGAGCGTTCCCGCACCGTTCGAGCGGACCATCTACGTCCTCGCTTCCGTCGTGATGCTGTGGATCATGTTCGCCTTCTGGATGCCGATGCCGGGCGTGGTCTGGTCTGTGGGCGAGGGGCCGCTCGCAATCGTTCTGTGGGCGCTGTTCGCGGTGGGCTGGGCTATTGTGTTCGTATCCACCTGGCTGCTCAACCATTTCGAGCTCTTCGGCCTGCAACAGACCTGGTACGACATGCGCGGGATGCCGGTGCCTGCACCGCGCTTTCGAGAACCGCTGTTCTACAAGGTGAGCCGCCACCCGCTCTACCTCGGCTTCCTGATCGCCTTCTGGTCCATCCCCACGATGACGCAGGGCCACCTGCTGTTTGCAGCGGGCATGACTGTCTACGTGCTGATCGCCATCCGGTACGAGGAGAAGGACCTGACCACCGCGCTGGGAGAGGCCTATGTGCAGTACCGCACGCGCGTCGGCATGCTGGTGCCGGGGATCGGCAAGGCGCGGTGATCTGCGCGCTAATGTGGAACACTTGGAACACTGTCCTGGCGTGAAAACCGCTTAGGCCGTTTTCGGCTGATTTGTGCGGGTTTGCGAGGTGAGTGGGCGGCATGAACATGGCCGCCGTCTTGCCCGCGTCAGGGCGCTGTAGGGAAGACCCTCAGCCCTTCGGTTCCTTGTAGCCGAAGGCGAGGATGCACGGCGGGATGTTGCGCCATACGAAGCCCGTTTCCACCCGGTCGAAATGGTCCTGCGTCAAGTCGCGCGCATCGGCGCGGAACTGGTAGGTCATGAAGGCACCGCCTTCACGCAGAACGCGGTAGGTGGCCGTCACGATAGCGGGCGCGACCCCTGCGGGCAGGGTGGAGATCGGCAGGCCGGAGAGGACGTAATCCGCCTTCTCCCCGCCGATGCTCTTCACGATGTCTTCGACATCGGCGGCAGAGCCGAGCTTTGCGTGGAAGCGGGCATCGTGAATGGTGCGCTGCAGGTACTCGATAAAGCGCGGGTTGGTGTCAATCACCAGCAGCTTTCCGTCGGCTGGCAGCCGATCAAGGATGTGCGGGCAGAAGGTACCGACGCCGGGGCCGTATTCGACGAACAGCTTGCACTGCTTCCAGTCGACGCGCTCCAGCATTGCATCGATGGTGACTTGCGAGGACGGAATGACCGAGCCCACCATGCGCGGGTGTTCCAGAAACCCGCGGAAGAAAACGCCCATCGAACCAAGGAAGCGACCCAGTCCCGTGCGCTGTTTACCTGTGTTCGACCAGGTCTGCTCGGATCCATGCATAAAAGGTTCGGCGTCCTTGCTCGGCCAGAATTCACGTCACGCGCAAAAGCGTGCTGCGCACCCATGGCAACTCTGGCTTGTGAATCCAAGGGTCGGGTTTGAGAGTGGGCGTGTTTCAGAGCCAATTAGCCGAAAACCAGTCCAAGCAAACTAGCGTTGTAATGCAACTGATAGTGGGAATCATATTGGCTCTCGTTGATCGCCCAAGAGATTTGCCGCAATGTATATCATTGATTCGAAGGGGGGTTTATAATGGCAATGATCAGGTGCGGCGAATGTAGTCGCGAAGTTTCGGATAAAGCTGCAAGTTGCCCAGCGTGCGGCGCGCCGGTCGACGCAGAGTCCGCGTTACGTGCACCAGAGGTTCTTACATTCGACGACGGCGAATTCGTGGGAACATCGAGTATGATCGCAGAATTGGCCAAACGCGCAATCGCAAACGTGAACTATCGGCTTGATCAAAGCGATGCAGTCAATGGGACGGCAACCTTCACTACGGGCGTGACAATGGGTTCGTGGTCGGGTGTTAGCGGGACGATCTATTGGGAGGAAACTAGCCCATACCGCTTCAAAGTGTCCGGACAAGGAAAGCAAAACATACAGGGCGGTCAAGTGGTCGCCATGAATCTTTTTGACGAAGCAAACGCGAAAGCCAACAACGTGATCCGTGAAATGGTCAGATTGGCTGGTGGGCCAGCAGACGTTGTTCCACAAGGATCCTGCCTAGTCCTACTACTAGGCATAGGCGCCACTTCGTTCGGAATAATGCACGTCGCGACGAGCTTGCTTTGAGCAAGACCGTCGCGACTTAACCTCACCTAGTCAGCTTCTTGTAAGCCACTCGCGTTGGGCGGTCGGCGGCGTCGCCAAGGCGGCGGCGCTTGTCTTCTTCGTAGGCTTCGAAGTTGCCTTCGAACCATTCCACGTGGCTGTCGCCCTCGAAGGCGAGGATGTGGGTGGCGAGGCGATCGAGGAAGAAGCGGTCGTGCGAGATCACCACGGCGCAGCCGGCGAAGTTCTCGATTGCCTCTTCCAGCGCGCCCAGCGTTTCCACGTCGAGGTCGTTGGTCGGTTCGTCCAGCAGCAGCACATTGCCGCCTTCCTTCAGCATCTTGGCCATGTGCACGCGGTTGCGCTCACCGCCAGACAGCTTGCCGACGTTCTTCTGCTGGTCCGGACCCTTGAAGTTGAAGGCACCGACGTATGCGCGGGTGGAGACGTCGTGCCCGTTCACCTTCATGTAGTCGAGGCCGTCGGAGATTTCCTCCCACACGTTGTTCTTCGGGTTCAGGTCGCCGCGGCTCTGGTCGACGTAGCCGAGGTGCACGGTCTCACCGATCTCGATGGTGCCGGAATCGGGTACTTCCTGGCCGGTGATGATCCTGAACAGCGTGGACTTGCCAGCGCCGTTCGGGCCGATCACGCCCACGATGCCGCCCGGGGGCAGCATGAAGGACAGGTCTTCGAACAACAGCTTGTCGCCGTATGCCTTGGAGATGTTCTTGGCCTCGATCACCTTGCCGCCAAGGCGTTCGGGCACCTGGATGACGATCTGCGCCTTGCCCGGCTTGCGGTTGGACATCTCGTCCTGCAGCTGGTCGAACTTGCGGATACGCGCCTTGCTCTTGGTCTGGCGGGCGGCAGGCGTCTGCCGGATCCATTCCAGTTCGCGGGCCAGCGCCTTGGACTTGCCCGATTCCTCGCGGGCTTCCTGCTCCAGACGCTTCGCCTTCTTTTCGAGGTAGGTCGAGTAGTTGCCTTCGTAGGGATAGTACGAACCACGGTCGAGTTCGAGAATCCAGCCCACCACGTTATCGAGGAAGTAGCGATCGTGGGTGATCATCAGCACGGCGCCCGCGTATTCCTTAAGGTGGTTTTCCAGCCACTGCACGGATTCGGCGTCGAGGTGGTTGGTCGGCTCGTCCAGCAGCAGGATGTCCGGCTTCTGGATCAGCAGGCGCGTGAGGGCGACGCGGCGCTTCTCACCGCCCGAAAGGTTGGAAACCTCGGCGTCGGAGGGCGGGCAGCGCAGCGCTTCCATCGCGATTTCCAGCTGGTTGTCGAGCGTCCAGCCGTCGACCGCGTCGATCTTGTCCTGCAATTCGGACATTTCCGCGCCCAGCGCGTCGAAATCGGCATCGGGCTCGCACATCTCGGCGCTGATGGCGTTGAAGCGTTCCACCATGTCGGCAACACCGCGGGCGCCGTCCTTGACGTTTTCGAGCACGTTCTTGCTCTCGTCCAGTTCCGGCTCCTGCGGCAGGTAGCCGACGGTGATGTTCTCGCCCGGCCATGCCTCGCCCGAAATGTCGGTATCGATGCCGGCCATGATCTTCATCAGGGTAGACTTGCCCGCGCCGTTCGGGCCGACGATACCGATCTTCGCCCCGCGGTAGAACTGCAGGTTGATGTCGGACAGCACCGGCTTCTGCGCACCGGGGAAAGTCTTCGTCATGCTCTTCATGACGTATGCGTACTGGGCGGCCATTTTCGGTCCTTCGGGAAAGTCTTCGATTACGGGATAGGATTTGCCTGCGCAGATAGGGATAGAGGCGCTTCAGGGCAAGGTTCTTGGTGGTTGCTGGCAAGGCGTATCATACTTGCCGGAAACCCTTAGCAGTGCCTTTACCTTTGCTGCCTAATGCGAGCGTGGGGAGTCTGAATTTTCCATGCGCGAACAAATCCTTGGCCTGATTACACCGCTGACGGCCATCGTCTTCATGACGATGCTGCTGGTGATGTGGCAGCGCGGCGGGATGGGGCGGCACGTGCTGGCTTTTGCCATCGCCTATGGCCTGTTCGCGCTGGGATTTGGCGTAACGCACCTTTTTCCCACGGATTCGCCGTTTCTCTTCCACGCTACACAGCTTTGTTACGCGGCAGCTTCCGGCTGCCTGATTTGGGGCGTTTGCGAGCGTGCTGGCGCTCCGGTTAACCTGCCCGCACTGCTGCTGACCTACGGCGGATCGGCGCTGGCGCTGGTGGCCGCGGTGCTGCTTTCGAATGACGCCGGACCGCGGCTGGTCATCGTGAACACGGGCTACGGCGTGATGTTCGTGATCGGCGCAGTGACGCTGCTGCATTCCACTCAGCGGGAATGGATCGACAGGTTGCTGATCGCCGCGCTGGTAATCAATGCGGTCGACTTCCTGCTGCGCCCCAGTCTCACCCTGCTGGCGGAAGGCGCTATTCCCGTCGCGGAATACCGCCAGTCGATCTACTACTCGGTCATCAATCTCGTGCTGACGGTAAAGGCACTTGGCATGGCCATGGTGCTGATCGGCGCGAGTTTCCTCGACCTGATCCATTCGGTGCGCGATCGCGGCAACTTCGATGCCATGACGGGCCTTCGCATGCGTCATAACTTCGAGAAGGAAGTCGAGCGTCGGCTTGCGCTGGCATCGCGGGACGGCCTGCCTGTCAGCGTGGTGGTGGCCGACATCGATCACTTCAAGCAGGTGAACGACCTGTGGGGGCATCAGGCAGGCGACGATGCCATTGCGGCGTTCGGCAAGCTGGTCGCCAGTATGATCCGCGAGGAAGACCTTGCCGGCCGAGTGGGCGGTGAAGAGTTCTGCGTGCTGGTTTGGGATTGCAAGGGCGATGCCGCGTCTCGGCTGGCCGAGCGCATCCGCGTCGCCTTCTCCCAACAGGTCCATCCTGCATTGGGCGAGGGTATCTGCCTCACCGCAAGCTTCGGCGTCGTCGAACGAGCAGACCGGGAAGCCTATCATTCCATGTTTGCCCGTGCCGATAGCGAGCTCTACCGCGCCAAGCATGGTGGGCGGAACCGTGTCGCCAGCGAAGCCGGACTGGAGCAGCCCGCATGGCCCGAGACTGACGAGATCATCGTTACGCAGCTACCCACCGTTCCCAGGGCCGCCACGGCATAGGTCGAAATCCTGTATTGGTGCAGGGGCGGGGTGCGGCCAAATGCAGTCATATGAAGATCGCCATAATCGGTGCCGGCATGGCTGGCCTAACCTGTGCCAGCCGCCTTCAAGCTGCGGGGCACGAGGTGTGCCTGTTCGACAAGGGGCGGGGGCCGGGTGGTCGCATGTCCGCGCGCAGGGCGGAGATTGACGGAAAGACGCTCCACTTCGATCACGGTGCGCAATTCTTCACTGCAAAGGACGAGCGCTTCCGGAGGCAGGTGGAAGAATGGGAAGTCGATGGCGTCATAGCCTCGTGGCCTCTCGCGAAGGACGGCGCATGGGTGGGTACCCCGGCGATGAACGCACCGATCAAGGCGATGGCGGAAAAGGCCAATGTCACCTTCGGGGCGCGGATCGATTCGATCAGGGCCGTCGGCACAGGGTGGAAATTGCAGGGCGCAGACGCCCCGCGCGAAATTTTCGATGCCGTAATTTCCGCAGTTCCGGCCGAACAGGTTGCACAGCTACTAGATCAAAACGCGCCCGAAATCGCTGCGCTTGCGGAGGCGACCGTATCCGATCCGTGCTGGACCATGATGGTGGCATTCAAGGACCGTCCCGACCTTGCCGATACTATCCGCGATGCCGGCGCCATCGGCTGGGCTGCACGCAATTCCTCCAAGCCGGGCCGCGCGGACAAGGAATGCTGGGTGGTGCAGGGCTCTCCCGAATGGTCACGCAAATACCTTGAGGAGCAACCGGCGGCGGTCATCTGTTTGCTGCTGGACCAACTGCGCAAGCACGCTGGTGGCAAGTTGCCGCGCGTTTGCCACGTGGACGCGCACCGCTGGCGCTACGCCATGTGCGGCGATGCTGGACGAGGCGCGATGTGGGACACGGATACGCGGATCGGTGCCTGCGGCGACTGGCTGCACGGCCCGCGCGTTGAAAACGCCTTTCTTTCCGGCTGGGAACTGGCACAACAGATTATTGATGAAGCCTGATCTTACAGTCTGGTACGACGGCGCTTGCCCTCTGTGCCGCCGCGAAATTTCCAGTCTGCGCAAGCTGGACCGGCGCGGGGCGATCGACTTCGTTGACGTTAGCGAGGGGCAACCCGACAGCTGCCCTGTCACGCATGACGAATTGCTCGCCCGCTTTCATGCACAGGAAAATGGCCGCGTGTTGAGCGGTGCCGCTGCCTTCGCCGCAATGTGGCGCGCGATCCCTCTGCTGCGCCCGCTGGGTGAACTGGCCCGCATTCCGCCCGTCCTCTGGCTGTTGGAGCGTCTCTACCGCCGCTTCTTGCGCGTGCGCCCGCGTCTGCAACGTTTCCTCGCCCGAAAGGAGGCTGCATGAGGCACCCAGAACCCGATCCCGTGAAGCCGGGGCAGGAAAGCGTATGGGACTATCCACGCCCTGCCGTGGCCGAGCCGACCGATGCCCACATCGTGATCGAGCATGGTGGCCGCGTGATCGTAGACACCCGCAATGCCGTGCGCGTGCTGGAGACGAGCCATCCGCCCAACTACTACATCCCGCCAGCTGACATCGCGGAGGGCGTGCTGCGGCGTGCGGGCGGTTCCTCGTTCTGCGAGTGGAAAGGGGCCGCCAAGTACTGGGATGTGGTAGTGGATGACGACGTGCTGGAACGCGTCGGCTGGTCCTATCCCAATCCCACGCCCGGTTTCGCTATCCTTGCCAACTACGTCGCTTTCTACGCCGCGCCGTTCGACCGTTGCCTCGTCGATGGCGAGGAAGTGACGCCGCAGCCGGGCGAGTTCTATGGCGGCTGGATCACCAGCAAGGTGGCAGGCCCGTTCAAGGGCATTCCGGGCAGCCGGTTCTGGTAGTGCTTGGCAAGACGCCCGCACGGCGTTAGCCACCGTGCCCATGCACAAACACTTTTTGGCGGCTGTGGCCGCAGTTTCGCTCGTCCTCCCCGCAACTGCGCAGGCGGATCACCACGCAAACCCCGTTGGCGAGCAGGCCGATCACGCGCTGGATCACGATACCGCCGCGTGGGATTTTCTCGAGGGCATCACCACTGAAGTTGGCCCCCGCCAGCCGGGCACCGAGGCAGAGGCTCGTGGCCGTGCATGGGCGATGGACTGGCTGAACGAACGCGGCTTCGCCAACGTGGCGGACGAGCCGTTCCAGATGCAGACCTGGGTACGCGGAGAGGAAACGGCGTGGATCAGCACGCCTTTCATGCAGCCGATGCACATCACCGCGCTGGGCAACACCGCCTCCACCGGACCTGACGGGATCGAGGCAGAAGTGGTCTATTTCCCCAGCTATGCCGATCTGGAAGCTGCCGAGCCGGGCAGCCTCGACGGCAAGATCGCTTTCATCAGCCATGACATGCGCCCGACGCAGGACGGCTCCGGCTACAGTTTTGCAGGTCCCGCGCGCTGGACCGGGCCCGGCCTTGCCGCCAGCAAGGGCGCTATCGCCACGGTGATCCGCTCCATCGGCACCGAAAACCACCGAACTCCGCACACCGGGGGCACGAGCTTCCCCGATGGCGTGGAAGCGACTCCTGCTGGTGCGCTGTCCAACCCCGACGCCGACAATCTCGAACGCATGTTCGCCCGCGCCGATGGCGAGCCGATCATGATGACGCTGGTCCTCACTCCGCAATGGCTGGGTGAGACGACCAGCGGCAACGTTGTTGGCGAAATCGTGGGCCGCAACCCCTCGCTGTCGCCGGTTCTGGTGGCCTGCCACCTCGACAGCTGGGATCTTGGTACCGGCGCAATCGACGATGCGGCAGGCTGCGGCATCGTCTCCGCCGCCGCGCTGAACGTTGCCGAGGCTGGCCAGCCGCTGCGCACCATTCGCGTGCTGATGGCAGGGGCGGAGGAAACCGGCCTCTGGGGCAGCGAAGCCTACAGCGCTGCCCATATCGACGAACCCATCGGCGTCGGTCTGGAAAGCGATTTCGGGGCGGACCGCGTGTGGCGCTTCGAAAGCAACTTCCGCGAAAGCAATCCGGACCTGCACGCCCGCATCGCGCAGGCCGTGGCGCGTTTTGGCGTTGCCAATTCCACCAACGTCGCCAGCGGCGGTGCTGACATAAACATCTCGCGCGATCAGGGCGGGGCGATCATTGATCTGCAGCAGGACGGCACCCGCTATTTCGAACTACACCACACGCCCGACGACACGCTGGACAAGGTGGACCCCGTTCAGCTGCGCCAGAACGTCGCCGTGTGGACGCAGGTGGTAGGCATCCTCGCCAATGAGGCGCAAAGCATTCAAGGCGGGGAGTGACCCTCTATCCGCTTGCCCGAGAGGGTGACGGAAGCTAGGGGGCGCCTTTGCACGCAAGGCAAGTGTGGGCCTGTAGCTCAGCGGTTAGAGCTGGCCGCTCATAACGGCTAGGTCGCGGGTTCGAATCCTGCCGGGCCCACCAACCCTTGCGACAGGCGGCTGATCCCCCAATGAACCTTAAGCTGCCGGATCTGCCCGGCAGTGCGCATTATTTCCGCCTGTCGGAAGTTATCTTTCTCGGTCGTTTCGCGTGCCGTCGGCACTTGGCATTCGAAGGGAGATGGAAACAGCCACGCGATCTCTCCTGACTCCGCAGCCCGCTTTTCGGGGCTCCCCAATTTCGACGATCGATCTCGGGGAAACGGCGTGAGCGGGGGCGGAGCGAGCGAGAATTACGCTGCGGTCTACGAAGGCAGGGCCGGGTTCGGTAGCCGCCCCGCATTGATCCTCGTCGACTTCGTCGAAGCCTATTTCGATCCCGAGTGCGACCTGTATGCAGGTGTGGAGGGGGCGCTTTCTTCCGCTCTGCGGTTACGCACGGCAGCGCACGAATGCGGCGTACCGGTGATCCTTACTAATGTCGTCTACCAGCAGGGCGGCATTGACGGTGGTCGCTTCTTCGAAAAAGCGTCGCCATTGCGCCATTTCCTGGCTGGCTCGCCCCTTTCCGCCTGGCCGGAGGGGCTGGAACCACAGCCTGACGAACTGATCGTTTCAAAGCAGTATCCCAGCGCGTTCTTCGGCACGTCGCTGGCGTCGACACTGACTGCCGCCGGCATCGATACCGTCATCCTGACAGGCCTCACTACAAGCGGCTGCGTGCGGGCGAGTTGCGTGGATTCAATGTCCCACGGCTTCCGCACCATCGTCGTCGAAGATGCCTGCGGCGACCGTCACCCGGATCCACACCGGGCCAACCTTTTCGACATGAATGCCAAATATGCCGACGTGGTCAGCGAGGAGGCGGCTATCGGCTACCTCGCGGGTCTCTCCGGCAGTCACCAGCCTGAAGGAGCTTCCCGCACATGAGTTATCGCCTTGGCGTCGACGTCGGCGGCACATTCACCGACCTCCTGCTGTTCGACCAGCAAAGCGGCAACTTCTGGAGGCACAAGACGCCGTCCACTCCGCACGACAGTTCGGAAGGGATTCTGAACGGCGTCCAGGCCATATGCGCGGACGCCGGGATTACCCCTGCTGATGTCGACTTCTTTCTCCACGGAACGACAGTGGCAACCAATGCCGTGCTGGAAGGCAAGGGCGCGCGTGTCGGCCTGATCGTTTCCGAAGGCTATCGCCAAATCATGCAGATCGCCCGCAGCTTCGTTCCGGGCGGCCTGGCAGGCTGGATTGTCTGGCCCAAGCCGGAGCCGCTGGCCGCGCTGGAGGACACCTTCGAAGTCGGTGGCCGGATGGATGCCCGCGGCAACGAACTCGAACCCCTCGACGAAGCAGCTGTGCGCCGCGCACTGGAAGCTCTGAAGGCGCAGGGTGTCGAGGCTCTCACCGTGTCGCTGATGAATGGCTATCTGAACGGCACCCACGAGGCGCGCATCGGAGAACTGGCGGCGGAAATCCTGCCGGATGTGCCGTTCTCGCTGAGCCACGAAGTGCTGCCCGAAATGCAGGAATACGAGCGCACGCTCACCTCGGTGGCGAACGCCGCCGTCCGGCCGGTCATGCGCAATTACATCGGCAACCTCAGGTCGCGGCTGGAAGAAGGGGGCATGAAAGGCTCTCTCTCCCTGCTTCGTTCCGACGGCGGCCTCATGTCTTCGCAGAAGTCGGAGGAACACCCGGTTTCGCTTCTCATGTCCGGGCCCGCTGGCGGCGTGACGGGCGCACTATGGGTCGCGAAGAATGCAGGACTGAAGAACATCCTCACTCTCGACGTCGGCGGAACCTCTACTGACGTCGCCCTGATAGAGAACCTCGAGGCGCGGCGCGTGCGCACCACCGAAGTCGGCCACCTATCCGTGCGTGCCTCTGCGCTCGACGTTAAGACGGTGGGCGCTGGCGGCGGCTCGATCGCCCACGTACCCGAATTGACCAAGGCTCTGCGCGTCGGCCCCGAAAGCGCCGGTGCGGTGCCCGGCCCGGTTGCCTATGGCAAGGGCGGAACGCGCGCGACGGTGACGGACGCGAACGTCGTGCTGGGCTACCTGCCCGAAAGCCTGCTGGGCGGCAGCTTCACCCTCGACAGGGAAGGGGCGAAAAAGGCGGTGCAGGAGGTTGCGGACAGCCTCGGCATCGGCCTGATGGAAGCCGCGCGCGGCATTATCGACATCGTGAACGAGAACATGTTCGGCGCACTGCGAATGATCTCCGTGCAGCAGGGTTACGACCCCCGGCACTTTGCCCTGATGGGCTTCGGCGGGGCGGGGCCGCTGCATGTGAACGCGGTGGCGCGCCTGATGGGCAGCTGGCCCGCTGTATCTCCGGGTTCGCCGGGCGTGCTTTGCGCACTTGGCGATGCCACCACGCAGATGCGCACGGAAACCGCCCGCAGCTTCTCGCGTCCACTTGACGATACCGACGAGGCCGAAGTGATCGCGCAGCTGGACGAGATGGCCAGCCACGTTCGCGGCGAACTGGAAGCCGAGGGCATCGACCCAGCCAATATAACCGTCAGTTTCGAGCTTGATATCCGCTACGAGGGGCAGGCATTCGAAGTGCCCCTCTCGGTAGATCCCGATGGATTGCGCAGCGATGGTCTGGACGGCGTGAGAGCGCGTTTCGACACCGAACACGAGCGCCTCTTCACCTTCAACATGGAAAGCCCTCACGAACTCGTGAACCTGCGAGCCGTGGCGCTCGGCCCGGCGCTGGACCTCGGCGAATTCAACTTGCCCGTCGGTAACGGCGATCCCTCTGCCGCCAAGATCCGCGATCACGAATTGTGGTCGGACGGGGAAATGAAGGCAGCGGTCATCTACGACCGGGCCAAGCTTAACGCCGGAGACATTCTTCCGGGCCCCGCCATCGTGACCGAAATGGATTCCACGACGCTGATCGAAGCGGACTGCATCGGCACGGTCGATGCTGTCGGCAACATCCTCATCAATCCCGCCTGATCCAAGGAGACGCACAATGGCTGCAGAAATCATCCAGTCCAACGAGGCTGCGTTCGACACGGTCGAGATCGATCCTGTCACCCTTGAGGTGATCGAGAATGCCCTTCGCAATGCGCGCGTGGAAATGGACGCGACGCTCGTCCGCACTGCCATGTCGCCCGGCATTCGCGAGCAAGGTGATGCCTTCCCGCTCATTGCCGATCCGAAGGGTCGCATGATCGTGGGGCAGTTTGGTTCCTACATCGGGCCGTTCCTCGACGGGTTCGAGGGGACGGTGGAGGAAGGCGACCTGATCTTCCTGTCCGATCCCTATTCCGTCGGCGGCGCGATCAGTCACTGCAACGACTGGATGGTGCTTCTGCCCGTATTCAAGGGTGGGCGCCTCATCGCCTACACTTCGATGTTCGGGCACCAGTCCGACATTGGCGGCAAGGTGCCGGGCTCCATGCCGATCGATGCGACCAGCATCTTTCAGGAAGGCGTGCGCATTCCACCAGTGAAGCTTTGGAAGCAGGGCGTACAGAACGAGGACCTGCTGAAGCTGGTGATGCACCAGGTTCGTACGCCGGACTGGTGCAAGGCCGATCTCAACGCTCTGATCGCGGCGTGCCGCGTGGCGGCAAAGCGCGTGGTCGAACTGGCCGAGCGGTTCGGGGACGATGTCTATGTGTCGGCCACCGAAATGCTGCTGGAGCGCAACTATCGCGCGATGAAGCAGTTGCTCGAAACGTCCGTCTCGGAAGAGAAGGTGAGTTTCGAGGACTACATCTGCGATGATGGCCTCGGCTTCGGTCCGTACAAGATCAAGTGCACCATGTGGCGCGAAGACGGGAAAGTGATCCTCGATTTCGATGGCACCGACCCACAGAGCCAGGCCTCGATCAATTTCTATCTCAACGAAAACATGATGAAGATGTTTTTCGGCATCTACATGATCATGGTCTTCGATCCGCAGATCATGTTCAACGACGGCTTCTATCCGTTGATCGAAGTGCGCATCCCCGAAGGATCGCTTCTCAAACCGAAATTCCCTGCTGCCCTCTCGGGTCGCACCCACGCGCTGGGCAGGCTGTTCGATATCCTTGGAGGTCTGTTGGGCCAGAAGACGCCCGAATTCCTCAATGCGGCTGGCTTCAGTTCCTCGCCGCATCTTTTTTACGCAGGGACGGACAGCAGCGGGAAGTGGTTTCAGCTCTTCCAGATCGGCTTTGGCGGTATCCCCGGCAGGCCGATGGGTGACGGGCCGGACGGACATTCGCTGTGGCCGGGTTTCACCAATGTCCCCAACGAATTTCTCGAACGCTACTTCCCGCTCATCATCGAACGTTACGAGACGGTGCCCGATTCCGGCGGTGCCGGACTTCACCGTGGCGGCAATGGGATCGACATGGTCTACCGCTTCCTGGAACCGGGCGTGATCGCCATTCACGACGACAGGTGGTTCGTGCCGCCCTGGGGCGTGAACGGCGGGCATCCGGGCAAGCGTGCGCGCAAGCTGCTTGTGAAAGCCGACGGCACCGAAATCGTCATGGGCAACAAGGTGGAGGATTATCCGGTCGAGGCCGGCGATGTCCTGCACTTCGTCACTTGGGGCGGGGGCGGCTGGGGCGACCCGCTGGAACGCGATCCCGCGCTGGTGGGCAAGGAGATCCGGCAGGGTCTCGTCACGCCCGTGGGTGCACGCGACTACGGTGTTGTCGCATCGGCCGACGGCAGTGTTGACGATGCAGCAACATCGGCCTTGCGCGAGGAAATGCGCGCGTCCCGTCCTGTTAGCGACAGCCCGTTCGATTTCGGCCCTCCAATCGAGGAATTGCGTGCGCGCTGCCTCGAGGAAACCGGACTTCCCGCTCCGCGTCAGCCTGAATGGCGCAAGGATACCAAGGCCGCCTGACCCGCGGCAAACCCCTCTACAACTTACAGGATCAACACAATGGCCAATCCCATCCTTCGCCAGAAACTGGCGTCCAAGGAGTTCTTCGTAATCCCCGGCGTGCAGGACATGATCGCAGCCGTCATTGCCGACAAGGTCGGTTTCGATGTGATCTACGGCACCGGTTACTGGGTAACCGCGTCCGCCCATGGCCTGCCCGATGCAGGCATCGCCACCTACACGCAGATGGTGGACCGGATGGCCACCCTTGCACGCACCAGCAAGGCCGCTCTGATGGCAGACGGCGATACGGGCTATGGCGGCCTGCTGAACGTGCATCACACCGTGCGCGGATACGAGGATGCAGGCGTTACCTGCATCCAGCTGGAAGACCAGGAATTCCCCAAGAAGTGCGGCCATACGCCTTACAAGCGGCTTATCTCGCAGGAGGACATGGTCAGGAAGATTCAGGTCGCCTGCGAAGCACGCCGCGACAATGAGAATTTCCTCATCATTGCCCGCACCGATGCTCGCCAGAGCGAAGGCATGGACGGCACCCTGCGCCGTCTGGAAGCCTATGCCGAAGCGGGCGCCGACATCGTCTTCCCCGAGGCGCTGACCAGTGAAGAGGAAATGGCCAAGGCCTGCTCCACATTCGAGAAGCCGGTGATGGCGAACATGGCCAATGGCGGTCTTACGCCCGTGCCCAATGCGAGCGTTTTGAAGGACGTTGGCTATGCCTATGCCATCTACCCCTCGCTCACCAGCCTGGTGGCGGCAAAGGCCATGGAAGACGCGCTGATCAACCTGAAGGAAAAGGGCATCGGCGAGCCGGAAGACCTCTTCAACTTCAAGGAATTCTGCGAAATGATCGGCTTCGACGAAGTCTGGGCATTCGAAGAGAAATGGGCTGAGTCCTGATCACCCTGGCGGCCGTCAATCTACCGGACGCCACATAAAAGCGCGGTGCCTGAGCTTCGGCTTGCAGGCACTGCGCTTTGCTTTCTGAAAAGGGGTCTTATTCGGCGGGCTTGCCGCCAGCCGTGAACGGACAACTGCGCAACCGTTCGAGCAGGTCGAAGGCGAGAATGAACTTCGCCATGCCCGTCAATATGGCCATGATCATTCCGAATTCGACCAGTTCTGCGTCGCTGAAATGCGCTTTCAGCCTTTCGTACAAGACCTGATCGACCTGTGACGCCGCGTTGGTGAGCGCCATGACCTGTGCCAGTTCAAGCAGCGCCTTCTCGCGCTCGGCCAGCGGGCCGTTCTTGAAATCGTGCAGGGACGAGAGCTGCTCTTCGGTGTAACCGACATCCAGCGCGGCTTGCCAGTCGCTGCGATTGCAAGCCGCGCATCCGTGTTCGCCTGCGAGGTACAGTCGCACCAGTTCCACAAGCTTGCGTTCCACCCGGCCTGAGTAGAACAGTTCCTGGTAGAAGCGGTCGTTATACCAGTCGTAGGCGTCAGGCGCATTGCAGAGCACTTCGACGAAAGTGGTGTCGCCGTGGAGTTCGTTCGACCGGTCCCAGGACCCTCGATGCCGATCGTTCATCTCTTCCCGAGGCACGCGGTTGAAAACCGTTTGCGGTGTCATGACGGCGTCTCCTTCGCGTTCTCATATTCGCCGATGCGGATTATGACGCGCCCGACATTGCGGGCCTCATCACTGGCCAGGAGGGCGAGGGCATCATTCGCTTCCTCGAAATCAAAGCGACGGCTGATGCCGCTGGCGAGATCAAGCTTTCCTTCCGCGATGAGTGACAGGATTTTTGCCTGCCCTGCGCCTGCCTTGACGCCGTAAAGGCGCAGTTCGCGCTCCACCAGTGTCCATGCCGTTGCAGGAAGGTCCGGCCCTCCGGTCAGGGCGATTGCTCCGCCCGGTGCAGCAAGTTTGAAGCTCTGTTCGATACCCCAGGCGGACGCCGTGGTTTCAAGGATTGCGGCAGCGGATTTGTCGTTCGCCAGCAGGTCTGCGGCAACGTCGTATCCGTGATGCGGAATGGGATGGACTTCATCTGCCCCCATCCGCTTTGCCAGTTCGGCCCGCTTTCCGCTGCCGCCCACGGCTATTGTGCGCAGGCCCAGCGCCTTTGCCGTGGCAATCGCGCCGAGGCCCATGGCACCAACGCCCAGGATCGTCACTTCGTCGCCAGCATTCAGGCCCATCTGCTCGAACCCGTTGAGGGCATCGACGGGGCCTGCCAGCATGGCAGCTTCCTCGAAGCTTACCGCATCCGGGAGGCGAGCCAGCTTGCATGCGCTGACCAGCGTGAATTCCTCGCAGGCGGTTTGCCGGACGAAGGTCTGGAACTCCGGATCGAGGCACAGGTTGGTGCGTCCCTCGCAGCAATTCGCGCAGGTTCCGCAGTGGTCGAGCGCAAGGGCACTGACACGGTCGCCTCGCTGGACATTATCGACGCCCGGTCCGCATTTCTCGACAATGCCCGAAAAGTCCGCGCCGATTCCGACCGGATATTCACTGACGTACCTACCACCCTTGTTGAGATAGGTGCCGACATCGGTGCCATAAGGCGAATAGGCCATGACCCGCACGAGCACCTGGCCGGCCTCCGGTTCGGGCGTGGGCATTTCGACAATGCGCAGGTCTCCCGGCGCAAAGAGCTGGGCGGATCGCATCAGGTCTTGTCGAAGCACCAGAGGATGAAACGCGCACCGGCCTTGCTGGCGCGCGCGGCGAAAGGCGGCGTGCTGCCATCGCCAACGGTGTAGTCGCCCGCGCCGTATGTCGTTTCGGCAGAAGAGACCTCTCCATCGAGGCAGTAGGCTTCCCAGCTCTGGCCGGGGCCTTCCGGATCGCCTTCCCAGCCCGCCGGGATGGTCACCAGAATGGTGCGCGCGCCGGTTTGAGCGTTTTCGCTGAGAGCTCGCACATCCCACGCGTCGGGAAAACTGTTGGTCTCGAGGCGATGTGCCTCGTTTAGCGGCAGGTCGAAGACATGGCCGCGAGGGTCGTTGAAGGCAGGCAGCGGATACTCGGCGGTGCTGTCGGGTTCGTGCACCAGCAGCAGTTCCATCCGCGCATCGCAGCGGACGAGAGCGCGGGCACCTTCCTCCGATTTCTCGTCGATACCGTGCACCACGTGGGCAGGGCGGTAGAAGTAGTCGCCCGCGTGCCAGTAATGGCTACCGTCGAGCGTGACCGAGCCTGACAGCAGCAGCACTTCCTCGCAGCACTCGTGATAATGGGCCACGCCGCCGCCATGCCAGCCGGCAGGAATGTCGAGCAGGAACGTTACATGCCCGCTCTGTTCGTCATACCCGAGGATCTTGCGTTGCAAGCCATGGGTGCCGATTGGCTCCCAGGGGACTTTGCTGGTGCTGACCGGGAGAAGCGGCGTTTCAAGTTTTGCGAGAGCTGTCATCGAACAGCCTCCTTGTTGGCCGCATCGGTGATGCGGCGGAATGCAAAGCCGGCCACGGCCGCAACCGCAATGAACACCGTGCAGATGTAGAAACCGGGGCGATAGCTGCCGACGAGGTCGAATGTGGCCCCTGCCGCCCAGACACCGGTGCCGGACGAGATGGCCTCGAACACGATGAAGGCGCCTGTCAGCTGACCGAGGCGAGGGCCGGCGAAATGGTTGGAGATCACGACCTGCGTCAGAACGTAGCAGCCAGCCCAACCCGCACCTAGCAGCACCAGACCGGCATAGGCCAGCGCAGGCGCGCCCGAGGCGAGCGAGAGAGCGCCGACGAGAAGGATCAATTGCTGCCAGTTCCAGACAAGGTTGCTGCCCCAGCGTTCCGCAGCCATGCCGACAAGAATCTTGGCGAAGAGGCCAGTCATGAACACGATGCTCATTCCGAAGGCTGCGCTCTGCGCGCTCATCCCGATGTCCTGCAGATATAGAAACAGGTTCAGGAGGAAGGCCGTCGAGGCAAAGAAGGTGCCAAAGGTCGCGATCATCAGCAGGGGGAGGGCGAGCTTCGGCTTTGCGCGAGGAGTAACAGCTTCCGTTGCCGGCTCTGCCTGCAATTCTTCCGCGGACTTGCGGCGATCGCCGGTAACTAGAAGGAGCGCGACGGGCAGGATCGCCAGCGGGAAGATCGCGGCAGTCCGCACGACGTCGCGCCAGGCCATGAAGTCCAGCGCGTAGACGGTCAGGTTGGGGAAGATCGCTGCACCGATGCTGGTGCCCGAAAGTGCAACCGAGATCGCCAGCGTGCGCCTCAGCGTGAATCGTTCGCGTATCATCAGGACGATCACCACGACATGCGCGCTGGCGAAGGACAGGCCGAGCAGGATGTACAAGAAATAGATCTGGGTGATCGTTGTCGTCTCGGCATAGGCCCACAAGGTCAACGCCAGCAGGACGAGACCAGCCTGCACGATATGCGAGGGGCGAACCTTGATGGTCAGAAACCCGATCATCAGGCCGGAGACGCCGGAAGAGATCAGGAAGATTGTTTCGCGCAGCTTCAACGCACCGCGCGAGATGTCCAGATCGCCAAGAATGGCGCTGTCGAGCGCGGGCAGTCCAGCCGAGATGATGCCGTGGGTGACTGTGGTGACCAGCAACAGGCCCGCAACCAGGGTCCATGGCGGGAAGATCGTTCGGCCAGCCTTCACAGGTGGCGCCGAATCCGATGCCGGGACGGAGGATGCTGTTTGCCGGGAGGTCATACGGGTTGCTTCGCTCCCGCTGCAGTTATCAGGTCCCACGTTCCATCGTGCCATTCCAGCAGGACGCAGCCACCATCGGTCTTCTCGTTGAAGCCGTGGATGCTGTTGGCAGGATTGAACAGGTAGGAACCGGGGCCCATGGGGCGGGTGTCATCGGGCTGAATGTCGCCCGCGATGCAAAAAATCTCTTCGTTCACCGGATGCCAGTTCGGCCCTACGCCGGAAAAGCCGCCGGGGATTTTCAGAAGCCTTGTGTCTGCACCGTTGGCCTTGTCCAGCCAGAGAACGCGTCGTTCGAAGCCGGTCAGTTCCTCGCCGTCGATGACGGGAACGAACGGCTCGATCTCGTTGCAGTCGCGGATGCAGAACGCGGTGTTTTCCGCCGGTGGTTCCGCGTCAGGACCGCTGATGATGAGGATGAAGCTGCTGTCCTGCGTTGCCAGAACGCTGCTGGATGCGCCGAGCACGGCGAAGCCGTTTGCCAGTATCTCATGACCATCGACCGTCAGGGCGCCTTCAAGAACGAAGATCTGGATGGCGGGGCGGTCGAGGGTTTCGGTTGAGAAACCGGATCCGGCTTCAAGCCGGACAATCGCGCTGCGACAACGGCCATCGGCTGTATTCCTCAGCAGACGCGCGGGAAGCTGCGTGTCTGGCCAGACCGTTTGCAGGTCCAGCGGCAGGTCCTGCTGGTGCAGGCACACCGATGTATCGATGTCCAGTTGCTTGCTCATCCGGCTCGCACCGAGTCCTTTTCGCGACCTCTTGATGACAGCTATATTGCAACTGCGAAGGCGGATGTGCGAAAGAAAATACGATTACTTCCGCCTGACGAAAGTAAATGGGCGCGCCGATGGCATTTTCGCGCCGCAAGCCTAGGTCATGATGCTTCATAGCGTAAGACCGGAGATGTTTTTGATGAGACCGCGAATCGTCAACCTCGATGTCGATGCCCTGCCGTGGAAGCCGCTGGGTCCGGCAGGTCTTTATTCGCGCGAGCTGAGCCGCGATCCCGAAACCGGGGCGCGGACCGCGCTGCAACGGCTTGCGCCGCAAGATGGCTACACGCCGCCAACGACCGCGCATTACCATCATACTTACGAAGAGATCATCGGCATTTCCGGCTGCTTCAGTTTCGACAGCCGCACGTGGGTGTTGCCGACGACCTATTTCTTTCACCCGCCGCAGACGGTGCATGGTTTCAAGAGCGCAATCAGGGAGGAATCGACGTTCCTCTCCCGCGTAGGACGCGATCTCGATTTCAACTTCGTCGAAAAGCCCGAGCAAGACGATCTCTATTCGGTAGCCGATACGCCGCCCGCCCGCGAGAAACAGGTGCGCACGGCGGATACGAATTCCGCAGCCATGGAAGAAGGCGTGTTTCTCGGCCAGGCAGCGAAGGTCTGCAAGCTCAGTGCAGATCCGGAAAGCGGCGAAGGATCGGCACTGGTCGAACTCTCCGCCGGCTGGACTTGCGCGGCCGAGCATCTGCCTTGCTATCTCGAGATATTCGTCATGGAAGGCGAACTGGCCGTCGATGGCGAGCCGCCTGTCGATGGGCGGCCATATTTCTTCTATCCGCCGGAAACGCCGCTCTCCCGTCTGGAGGCGAAGTCGAATTGCCTCGCCTATGTCAATTTCGGCGGGGACATCGGTCTGTGAAGACAAGCCGGGCACTGGTTACCAACGCCGGTACGCCGGAAGGTCGCGCAGCCGTCGAGGCGCTGCTCGGCATGTGTAGAACGGTCTTCGTCGCAGGCGAAGGACCGTTGCCCGATGAAGGGAAAACCCCGGCCAATCACTCTTGCGCCAATGAGGCCGCCTGGCAGGCGATGATGGCTGAGATCACGGGCGACAGTCCGCTGGACGTGCTTGTCCATTGTCCCGTCTCAGGTTCGGGAATGGAAACCGCCCAGACGCAGCTGCGTGAGAACTGGCTGGCTGCGAAATTCGCGAACGTGGGCCTGAGCGCCGACGAAGGCGTCTTCATCTCCATTCTTCGCGACGGAGTGGAAAGCGGCGACGCTGACATGGCAGCCGTGTGTGAAGGAATGGTCATCTCGACCCGTGCGGCCCAGATCGATGCGGCAAGGGACGGGAAGCGCCTGCGCAGCAACCGGCTCATCGCTTCGCCGGATTGCGATGCGGGCGCCTTGCGTGAAGCGATCAGCGCGCTGGCTGGGCCTGCGGGAAGTTTCATGGCCGGAGCGGACTTGCGCCTCGGCGCGTCCGCCGGTGAAGCCTGCTCGACCTCGCTCGAAGGTCGCAGCTTCATCGTGACCGGCGCGACTTCGGGTATCGGCAGGGCGACGGCAATCGAGATCGGCAGACTGGGCGGCTGGGTTGGCGTTGCCGGTCGCAAGCCTGACCTCGGCGAAGAAACGCTTGCCGCCGTGCGGGAAGCCGGGGGCGACGGGATGTTCATCCGCCTCGACGTTACCGACCCGCAAGCATGGAATGACGCCGTCGAACAAGTCGTCGAACAGACGGGCGCGCTGCACGGGCTGGTGAATAATGCAGGCGAAGCGAAGAACGCCCCGATCTCCCAGCTTTCGGAAGATGTCATCCGCTTCCTCGTCGATCTCAACTACGGCGGTTGCCGCCGCGGAATGACCGCAGCGATAGAGGCGCTTGGCAAATCGGGCGGGGCGGTCGTGAATGTGTCCAGCGTTGCCGGAATTCGCGCCGGACCGGGGGGATCGGCTTACGGCGCGTCGAAGGCCGCGATGATCGGACTAAGCCAGACGTTTCACCGAACCGAGGCTGCGCCGCGCGGGGCGCGGGTGAATGTCATCGAACCCGGGCTCATCTGGAGCGACAGTGTTGCCGACGCGCTTGGCGAGGAAGGTGCACAGGCGTTTCGCGAGATGGTCGTCGCCAACACGCCGCTTGGCCGCGTTGGTCTGCCCGAAGAAGTCGGACGGTTCGTCGCCTACCTACTTAGCCCGGCAGCATCGGGCATTGGTGGCCAGTCGATCCCGGTTTCCGGCGGCCTTGAGCTGCTTCACCCCTGAACCGTCACAACACTCCAGTATCGGAATATCCATGCCCAAAGGCACACACATGGTCGAAAGCGATCTCACCGCGCGGCAGTTCTTTCAGCAGGTCATGCAAAATCCCGAGCGCAAGCCGTTCGGCTTTGGTCGCAAGCTCGCCATCGTGAACATCGACGTGCAATGCGCCTACACGCAGATCGAACAATTCAGCACCGCTTACGAGACGGACCCGCAGCAGATTGCCCATATCAACACCATTTCCTCGCTGGCCAGAAGGCAGGGCATGCCTGTGATCTGGACACGCGTCGCCTACATGGAAAACGGCGACGACTGCGGAGTGTGGGGCATCAGGGAGGAAGGACCGGATGCGCTCAAATCCATCAAGCAGGGCAGCGAACGCCACGCCTTCGATCCTCGCTGTGAAGTGGACTATGCGCGCGATGCCGTGTTCGACAAGCGCATGGCTTCGGCCTTTCACGAGACGCACCTTTCAAGCCTGCTGACATGGCACGGAGTGGATACTGTCGTGATTACCGGCGGTTCGACATCGGGCTGCGTGCGCGCAACTGCCGTCGATTCCGTCAGCCATGGGTACCGCACGATCGTTCCGATCGAGACGACGGCCGACAAGCACGAGAGTCCGCATTTCGCGAACCTCGCCGACATGCAGCTGAAATACGCCGACGTACTGCCGGTTGCAGAAGTCGTCCGCTGGCTCGAAGCCGCAGCCTAACTCCTGCCGCTTGCTATTCGGCGAAGGGCGCGAGGTTCTCGCTGATGGCTGCTCCACAGGCCCGGATTTGCGGGGCGAAGCGGTCTATCGCCTCCTCGGCTTTCATCGCCGATGCGAAATAGGCCAGCGACACCGCGCCCACGGGGCGTTCACCGTCCATGATCGCCACAGCGATTGAGGATGTCTTGCCAGGGTTGCGGGTGAAGCGGTTGAAGCTACGCGCCGCATATCCCTGCTCCCGAATTTCATCGAGAAGGTGGGTTTCCTCCAGCAGCGAAAGCGCCTGGGTCCACTCCTTGTTCTCCAGCGCCTGCATCGACTGGATAAGGCCTTCGCGTTCCTCCTTGCCCAGTGCTGCAAGGAAGACGAGCCCCGCTGCGCTTTCCAGCAATGGGCTGGCATAGCCGGGGAAGTATTCGTTGAAGGTCAGAGCGCTCAGCGCGTGGGTTGAATCGCGGATCACCATCGAGTGACCTACGTGGCTGGAGAGAGTGATCGGCCAGCCAAGCACGCGCGTAAGCTCCACGATGTGCGAGCGCGCAGCTTTGACGAGCCGGCCATCACCCTGGAACCCGTGCGCCAGCGACTGAACCATCGCCGTCGGACGATAGCGGCGGCGCTTCGGTTCTCGTTCGATCAGTCCTTCATGAACCAGTGTCTGGATCACGCGTGAAGCGGTTGGGTAGGGCAGGTCGCAGGTCCGCGTGATTTCCGTCATCGTCATCGATCCGCTGCGGTTGATCGCCTTGAGCACGGCGATGCCGCGAGAGATCGAACGGATGGGTATGCCTTTGTCCATGGTCTGCTTGTCCAGCGGTTTGAATGACTGAGAAGACGCTATGCCGATAACAGCGAAACGCCGCCGCCTCGCTATGAAATATCCGCTCTGCGGAAATAATTTGCAACCCCTCTACGAAGGCACTCCATCCGCGATTTATAGCCCTTTGACATAGAAAACTGGCGCATCTTCCGCGCCGTCAGAATGGAGGGCTTCTCGACCATGTGCACAGATGCGTGGCCTTTGATTTCCGCAGAGCGGTGGTTGACCTGCCCGGTCCTCGAATATGCCGGAGCGCGTCGCAATGGCTGAGCCGCGCACCATGTACGAGAAAATCTGGGACGCACACCTCGTGCGTCAGCAGGAGGACGGCACCGACCTGATTTATGTCGACCGGCACCTGGTGCACGAGGTCAGCAGTGCGCAGGCTTTCGAGGGGCTTCGCCAGGCCGGTTTGCCCGTCCGGCGTCCTGACCTGACGCTGGCGATGCCCGATCACAACGTTCCCACGACGGCTCGTACTGACGGCGCAGGAAACCCTATTGCCATCGAAGATCTCGAGAGCGCGCTTCAGCTCGCGACGCTTGAGCAGAACGTTGCCGAATTCGGCGTTCCCTTCTTCGATGCCACATCGATCAACCAGGGCATTGTTCATGTCGTAGGGCCGGAGCTTGGTTTCACCCTGCCTGGCAGCACGCTGGTTTGCGGCGACAGCCACACGTCCGCGCACGGCGCCTTGGGGTGCCTCGCGTTCGGGATCGGCACGACCGAGGTCGAGCACGTGCTTGCCACCCAGACGCTGCGCCTGCGGCGTTCGAAGACGATGGAAGTCCGGCTGGAAGGCTCGCTGGCTCCGGGCGTTACGGCGAAGGACGTGATCCTCGCGGTGATTGGCGAAATCGGCACGGCGGGCGGAATCGGCCATGTCATCGAATATCGCGGCCCTGTGTTCGAAGCGATGTCGATCGAACAGCGCCTGACCGTTGCCAACATGTCCATCGAGGCCGGTGCGCGTTCAGGCCTTTTCGCGCCCGATGCGGTGACGTTCGAATACCTCAAAGGCCGGCCAATGGCCCCATCCGGATCGGCGTGGGATTGCGCGGTCGAGAGCTGGAAGGCCTTGCGCACCGATCAAGGTGCAAAGTTCGACAAGAGCATCGTCATTGATGCCTCGACGATTGTCCCGCTAGTCACATGGGGCACCAGCCCCGAGGACGTGGTGCCGGTGACGGGTAATGCTCCCGATCCCGAAGAGTTCAGCAGCGAGACGAAGCGCGCCTCGGTTCGCGCAGCTCTCGATTACATGGGTATCGCCCCGGCGCAGGCCATGGTCGATGTGCCGATCCAGCATGTCTTCATCGGCTCGTGCACCAACAGCCGGATCGAAGACCTTCGCGCAGCCGCTGACGTGCTCAGGGGGCGTCGACTCTCACCTGCGATCCGTTCTGCGATTGTCGTGCCCGGCTCGGGCCTGGTGAAAATGCAGGCAGAGCAAGAGGGTATCGACAAGATTTTCATCAATGCGGGCTTCGAATGGCGCGAGCCGGGTTGTTCGGCCTGTCTCGGCATGAACCCCGACAAGGTGCCGCCGGGCGAAAGCTGCGCCAGCACTTCAAACCGCAATTTCGTGGGCCGACAGGGGCCGGGCGCGCGTACGCACCTCGTCTCGCCTGCGATGGCCGCCGCTGCCGGAATTGCAGGCCACCTGGCCGACGTGCGCGACTATGCGGGAGTTCCGGCATGAGCCTGACAACCATCGAGGGCAAAGCCTATCCGCTCGGCCTTTCCAATGTCGATACCGACGTCATCATCGGGTCGGACTGGTTGAAAACCGTCAGCAAGGAAGGGCTTGGTAAGGGCTGCTTCGCCGCGCTGCGCGAAGGGCGTGAAAACGTATTCGACGACCCGCGATATGCAGGCGCGGAGATCCTTGTCGCGGGTGCCAATTTCGGCTGCGGTTCAAGCCGGGAGCATGCGGCGTGGGCTCTGGCCGACATGGGTGTGCGTGCGATTATCGCATCCAGCTTCTCAGACATCTTTTCCAGCAACGCCTTCAAGAACGGCATCCTTGCCGCGACCGTGGACGAGGCGGCAATCGCCCCGCTTGTCGAGGCCGCGCGGGACGGCGACCTGAAAGTCGACCTGCTGCAGCAGACCGTGTCGGCAGGCGCATCGCTGGAATTCGACTTCACCATCGACAGCTTTCGCAGGCGCTGCCTGATCGAAGGTTTGAACGAGATCGAGCTGAGCCTGCTCGATGCGGAATTCATCACGAAGCACGAACAGCGCGTGGCTGGACAGACGCCGTGGCTGGCGCGTGCCGGAACGGCTTGAGGAGACGAGACAATGGCAAACTGGCTGAAGCGCGGGGCGACCGCAGAGGCGAAGCGCGATGCGGACCGCAAGGTTCGCGACATCGTGGAGGCGTCGCTGCTCGACATCGAGGACCGCGGCGATGCGGCCCTGCGCGACATGTCGATCAGGTTCGATAACTGGGACCGGGAGGACTACCGCCTTTCGCAAGCCGAGATCGACGCGGCCGTGGAAAGCCTTACCCCGCAGGAGCGCAAGGACATCGAGTTCGCGCAGGAACAGGTGCGCAACTTCGCGCAGATCCAGCGCGATTCCATGAAGGATGTCGAGGTCGAGACCGTGCCGGGCGTGCTGCTGGGTCACAAGCACGTGCCCATTAATGCGGCTGGTTGCTACGTGCCGGGCGGCAAGTATCCTCTGCTGGCATCGGCGCACATGTCGGTCATCACGGCGAAAGTGGCAGGCTGCCCGCGCGTGATCACCTGCGCACCTCCGTTCGAGGGCAAGCCTGCTCGCGCAATCGTTGCGGCGCAGGCCATGGCAGGTGCCGATGCGATCTATGCCCTTGGCGGTATTCAGGCCATCGGCGCGATGGCCATCGGCACCGAGACGATCGACCGGGTCGATATCCTTGTCGGTCCCGGCAACGCCTTCGTTGCAGAAGCCAAGCGCCAGCTGTTCGGGCGCGTGGGTATCGACCTGTTTGCAGGGCCGACCGAGACGCTGATCATCGCCGACGAAGTTGGCTGCGACCCCGAAATGGCGGCGACCGACATCCTCGGCCAAGTCGAACATGGCCCCGATAGCCCCGGCGTCCTGCTCACCAACAGCGAGACTTTCGCCCGCGAGACAATGGCCGAGATCGAACGATTGTTGAAGATCCTCCCGACCGCCGAACATGCCCGCAAGGCATGGGAGACCTTCGGCGAAGTGATCGTTGCCGAGAGCTATGACGAGATGGTTGCCATCGCTGACGACATCGCCAGCGAACACGTGCAGGTGATGACGGCGGATCCCGACTATTTCCTTGAGAACATGACAAATTACGGTGCGCTTTTCCTCGGCCAGAGGACCAATGTCTCTTACGGCGACAAGGTCATCGGAACCAATCACACGCTGCCGACGAAGAAGGCCGCCCGTTACACCGGCGGCCTCTGGGTCGGGAAATTTCTCAAGACCTGCACTTACCAGAAGGTCCTCACCGACGAAGCTTCCGCGCTGGTCGGTGAATACTGCAGCCGCCTTTGCGCGCTGGAAGGTTTTGCCGGCCACGGAGAGCAGGCGAACCTGCGGGTGCGCCGCTTCGGAGGGCGCGATGTCCCGTACGCGGGTCAGGCTGAACCCAGCGAACTGACCGTGGCCTGATCTCAACCACAAACGAAATGAAACGCGAGACGAAAGGGGCGCAGAAGTGATTGAACGCAAAAGCCTGGACCGGCAGGGCTACCGGATGAAATTCGGTGTGCTCGGTCCCTCGACCAACACCATCGTCCAGCCCGATTTCGATGACCTGCGCCCGCGCGGCGTCACCAATCACTATTCGCGCATCCACGTCGATAACGCGAAGGCCGTATCGAACGAGACCTTCATGGCCGGCGCATGGGAAATCTCCAACCAGACGCACGATGCGGTGCGCCGGGTGCTCACCTGCGAACCCAATCACCTCGTCATGGGCATGTCTGCCGTCACCTTCTTCAATGGCGCGGAGGGCGGTCGCAAATGGCGCGAGGCGGTCGAAGAGATTGCCGGTATTGGCGTGACGACGGGTTCCGAGGCGACGGTCGCTGCGCTGGAAGCATATGGCGGGATCAAGAAGGTGGCGTTCCTGTCGCCGTACTATCCCACCGCGAATGCCGAGGTACGGAGCTTCCTCTCGGACTACGGCTTTGAAACCGTGCGCGACGTCGCACTGCAACGCCCGAGCTGGATCGCAATCGCGGAAACTACGCCCGAGATGCTGCGCGAGACCTTCCTTCAGCTGGACGGCGACGATGTCGACGCGCTGATCCAGGTCGGCACCAACGTCGATGGCATGCGCTTTTGCGCGGCTGCCGAAACATGGCTCGGCAAGCCCGTGATCGCGATCAACACCGCAACCTACTGGCACGCGCTTCGAACGGTCGGGATTGCCGACCAGATCGACGGCTTCGGTCGGCTGATGGCCGAATTCTGAGCCGCGACGGGCAACGGAATTCACCTGCTCCGGCCGCAAGGTCGCAAGGAAATTGGAACTTCGATGAGAAAATCAATCAAGACACAGGTACTCGTCGTGGGTGGTGGCCCGGTCGGTTCGGTCGCAGCTGCCTACCTGGCGCAGCATGGCATCGACGTGGTTCTGGCAGAAGGCGGCGACCAGGCCGCAATCGACCTGCGCGCCTCGACCTTCCACCCTCCGACCCTGGAGATGCTGGATGAACTCGGCATCACCGAGCACCTGATGGACAACGGACTGAAAGCGCCTGTTTATCACTGGCGCGACCGCAAGAGCGGCGACGTGCTGCCGTTCGATCTCACTGAAATCGCGGACATGACGAAGTATCCATATCGCTTGCAGTGCGAGCAGTATCATCTTGCCCATGGTCTCGCGAAGAAGCTGGAATCCGAGGCGAGGGCAGAGGTGCTTTTCAATCACCGCCTCGTGCATTTCATGCAGGACGCGGATGGCGTTACCGCGGAACTGGAAGGCCCGAACGAGATTGTCGAGGTGAAGGCCGATTACATCATCGGCGCCGACGGGGCGAGTTCGACCGTGCGCAAGTGGCTGGGTGTGGACTTTGAAGGTTTCACCTATCCCGAGCGTTTCCTGTGTCTGTCGACGGCACAGGAAGTGCGCGAGGAAATTCCCGATCTCTCGCTTGTGAATTACATCTCCGATCCCGATGAATGGCTCGTGCTCCTGCGCGTGCCGAAGCTTTGGCGCGTTCTCGTGCCAGCTCAGGAAGAAACGGAAGAAGAACTGCTTTCGGACGAGAAGAAAAATCGCGTGTTCGGCGGCTTCCTGAAGGATGGCGAGTCTGTCGAGACGGTTCACCGCACGATTTACCGCGTGCACCAGCGCGTGGCGGGGCGCTTCCGGGTTGGAAGGGCTATGCTCGTCGGCGATGCGGCGCACATGAACAATCCGCTGGGCGGTTTCGGCATGAACAGTGGAATTCATGACGCGATGAACCTGTGCAAGAAGCTGGTGAAGGTCATCGACGGCGCCGACGACAAGCTTCTCGACCTGTTCGACCGTCAGCGCCGCACGGTGACGCACCAGTTCACCCAGCAGCAGACAATCGAGAACATGGAACTCATGCGCGGCGGGCAATCCGAAGCGCATCGCAAGCGGCGCGCGAAAATGAACGCGCTGCTGGAAGACGACATGGCCAGGCGTGCCTTCCTGATGAAACAGGCGATGTATACCAGTCTTGCAGACGCAGCTGCGATAAGCTGAGCGAAGAATTCAGCAGCAGGAACGCGGAACCCCCGGGCCTATGGTCCGGGGGTTCTTGCGTTTGCGCGACAGCCCGTTCCTCCACGATTCGGAAAATCGGGCTGGATATGGTGCAGCGCAACACATGGCGGCAGAAATCTTGAAAATATCCGCCTGTCGAAGAAAGCTTGTCGGGTTCACCCATAACGCGTGGAATCGGCGGTGTTTTTGGCCCGCGGGCACTCGCTAGATGCGGCCAAGCGATGACCAGATTTCCTCACGAGCCGACTATGTTTATCCGCCTGGCGGAAACTTTTGTTGTGACGTATTCGTGCAGTGCAACATGCGTGTCTTATTCCACATCAGTTGGACACAAATGATAAGGGGTTCCGCATGCAATCGCGCTTTTTCCTTAGCTCTTGCCACGCCGTCATCGCTGCGTCGGCACTGCTCACCGTTCCCGCACATGCGAACGAGGACGACACGGCGCCTCCAAGCCAGGGCACCCTAACGCAGTCTGCCTCGCAGGGTGAAACGATCGTGGTGACGGCGCGTCGCCGCGAAGAGTCGCTTCAGGAAGTGCCGGTCTCGATCGCGGTCCTCGGCTCCGAGGAAATCGCATCGCGCGGTATCGACGATGTATCGCAGGTGGCGAACCTCACTCCCGGCTTGCAGTTCGATCGCGGTGCCTCGCCGGCAGACATCCGCCCCTCGATGCGCGGTGTCGCGCTGGTTGAAGGCCGATCCAACGTCGCCATCGTGGTGGATGGTATCGACGTTACCGGTGTTTCGCTCAACACGACTGTTGGCGGCGGCGGTGCCCAGACTGCAACTGCACTGATGGACCTGGAGCGGATCGAAGTGGTGCGCGGGCCGCAGACAGTTTATTTCGGCCGCTCGGCATTCGCCGGTGCCATCCAGTTCATCAGCCGTGATCCCGAATTCGATTTCGGCGGTAGTATCAATGCCGCGATCGGCAACTACGATACGCAGGAAATCACCGGCCACGTGACCGGACCGCTGATTGACGATACCGTCGCTTTCAAGCTGTCGGGCACCTACAGCAACTTTGGCGGCTACTATAAGAACCCGGGTGACGGTATCGGCCTCGACGCACTGGAGACCGTGGGCGTCGGCGGGGCTCTGCTGGTTGAAACCGGCCCGCTGACAGCACGCGTTCGCGCCAATTACATCAGTCAGGATGCAGGTCCTGGTGCGGGCTTCATCCTGCCGCGTGCGGATACCACCGTGGACGGTGTGAACTACATCGGCGAAGACGAATTCGACGCCAGCCAGGTCGCCATGTCGTCAGACCATGAGTACGCAGGTAACGACTCCGATACTTTCCGGGCCACCCTCGACCTTGAACTGGACCTTGGGGGAGGGCTGGTGCTGAACTCGCTGACGGGCTTCAATTCCGTCGCGTCGCACATCGAGTTCGATTTCGACAAGAAGCCCGACAATGTGCCCTCCGGCCCCGATCTCGGTGGCGGGCTTGAGTTCTGCCTTCCCGACACCTGCGTCGGTATCTTCGATTTCGACACGGACCTTCAGCAGATCAGTTCAGAGCTGCGCTTGAGCTATGACGGTGGCAACTGGCGTGGTCTGGTCGGTGCGTTCTTCTTCGATGAGAACTACCAGGAATACGAGTACACCCGCTTCATCGGCGCGCAGGACTTCATCACCAGCACGCGAGACAATATCCCGGTGCGCCCCGCATTTCTGGAGACGAATACCTATTCGGCTTTCGCCTCGCTGGAATATGACGTTACCGACCAGCTGACCGCCACCGGCGAAATTCGCTTCAACCACGAAATCATCGAGGCTGCTGCTGCAACCGGTGTGAACATCCTGTTCCTGACCGGCAGCAACGAAGTGAACTTCAGCGCCAGCGAGACCTTCAACAGCTGGTTGCCGCGCTTCAGCCTGAACTATGCGGCATCGCCCGATCTCAACCTCTATGCGACCATTGCAAAGGGTTCGAAGCCGGGCGGCTTCAACACCGGACAAGTCGCGGATGAACTGCGTCCGTTCGGACAGGAAACCATCTGGACCTACGAAGTAGGCGCAAAGGGAACCCTGTTCGACCTCCTGACGCTCGAGGCATCGGCCTACTATTCGGACTGGAGCGACCTGCAGGTGACGACCATCTGTTACGGTTCCAACAGCCCGTTCGGACCGGAGCCGGAGTGTCCCACCTCGGGCGCTGTCAGCCTCAACTACATCATCAATGCAGAGCAGGCGACGGTTCGCGGCGTCGAACTGGCCGCCAGCATGCGCCCGGTCTACTGGCTCAGCCTCGGCGCATCCTATGCCTATACCGACTCCGAGTTCGAGGACTTCGTTGCTCGTGACGTGTTCCCGGCACCGGCCGGCACCACGCGGCAGTTCGGCGGGAACCGCGTCCAGCTGATCCCGCGCCACTCGCTGACGACAAACGCTCGTGTCGATGCCCCGCTGACCGATGAGCTTGACGGTTTCCTGGATTTGACCGGCACCTATCGATCCTCGCGCTATGCCCGCTTCGACAACCGCGTGTTGCTGGACGACAAGTTCGTGGCGAACGCCCAGATCGGCATCTCGGGTGACGATTACACCGCGCTGATCTACGTGAACAATGTCTTCAACGACCTGACGCCGGACTTCAGCCGCTACTGGGGTAATTTCAATCCCAGCAATCCTAACGGCGAATACATCACTGCTCCGGCGCCGCGCAGTGTCGGTTTCCGCCTTCTGGTGGATTTCTAACCCCCATGCGCTGACCCCCCGTTGCGTATGATACGACGGCCTCGCCTTAAATAAGGCGGGGCCGTTTTTCATCAGACGGTTCGCTGTGCGGCCAGCTCCGGGCAGTCGGCGGCAACAAGGCCGTCGTCGTCCCAACGCTCTATGTAGAAGGCTTGTCCAGCCTCCAGCTGTGCGCAGGCGACGTTCTCGCCATCGGCGTAGACGACGCCCAGCGTGCGGCCATACCGGTCGCGGCCGAGCCTTACGATTGTCAGGGCCTTTCCTTCGACCATGGCTTCCATCGCGCGGGTCGAGGCGTGCCCGTCGCCCGGCACGCATTGGCGGCCTTGCCGGCAGCGCCGTGTCTCGGGCGCGTCGATGCCGGTGATGCGGATACGTTCGTCGCCACATCGGATGGTGTCTCCGTCGGTGACGGTGCAGGCGAAGCTGAGGGCGAGAGCTGACGTGATTGCAAGCATGTCGCCTGCCTAATCCGGCTGATGCTCCGGTTTCGCGTGGTTCTGGCTCCGATTTCGAGACGTAAGCCTTCGGGTAAATACGCGGCTCGTTCACCCCGCCTGGCCTGCCATAACTCGGCTGAATGCTGTTTTTCAGCGTTGTAAGGCGGATTGGCGCTTGCACCGTTTCCGTCCAAACCCTAGGGGCGTTTGCGGTCCGGGGAGTGGCGCAGCCTGGTAGCGCATCTGTTTTGGGAACAGAGGGTCGCAGGTTCGAATCCTGTCTCCCCGACCATTCTTCCAAAGGAAGACTTCAAAGTCCGGAGCAGGATCGGTGAAGCCAATCCTGTCTCCCCGACCATTCTTCACAAATTTGCCGGACCCTAGCGTTTAACCACGCTCATCACGTCGCGCACGCTGCTGGCCTTCACGCCGCGCTGTTCGAGGTAGGCGAAGATGCGCCGCCACCAGTCGTAGAGCGCGTCGAGATCATCATCGTCGCGAACGTAAGGTGTGGAACCGGGACGAAGCGAGGGGCTGTGGAATGACAGCACCAGCATCGGTACCTCATCGTCCAGCGCCATATCGATACCGCGGATCGCCTCTTCCACGCTTACACCTTCCGGCGTCAGGGGCACACGTTCCAGCAAGCCCAGGCGCGCGAGTACGCCGCGCATTGATGGCATGCGCCAGAGACGGGGATAGATCATGTCCCCCTGCCTGCGCAGCATGCCCCAGAAGGTGCTGGTAAGCGGCAGCTCCAGCAGGGATTTCTCGTCATCGACCCAATAAGGATGCAAGGGATGGGCGCGATAATCCGGCCCGCCTGCACTGGAATAGTCGAAAAGCGGGCGGACCGACGTGTCGATGGCAATACCGTGTTTGGCGAGCAGTTCCGCCGTGTTCGGGCCAAGGCCATATCGGCCAGCACGATAGATCAGCGGCGCGACGCCGAAATTACTTTCGATCGCATCGCGGAGAGTGGCCAGCTTCACCTCTTCAAGTTCGCGTGGCAGGTTGCCAGCGAAGGAATTGTGCTGTGTCACTTCTTCCTGGAACGGCGGATTCACCCAGGGGTGCAACTGCACACCGATCTCCGCTCGCCTATTGGCCAATGGTTCGCGAAGGATCTCGGCAGCGGTGCGAGAACTGGCGATGGGCCAGTCCACGAGATAGATCGGGATGACGCCTTCGTTCTCGCAGAATTCCTGAAACTTGCCGAGCCGCGGAACATGGCGGGTGTCATGACTGTCGCGGGCTAGGGGCTGCTCCCAGTCGAAATCTTCTTCGGTGTCGACAGTCAGGATGAAGCGCGGGGTATCGTCCGCAAAGCGCGCCGTGGCACTTGCGGGGGGCGGATCGAGCAAGTTGCCCATCGCCACAATCGGATCTCCCTCGTCTGGGCCTCAGTTGCCCCCGGTACCGCTTTCGCTGCTATGGTCGGCGTCTGTCGAGGTCAAGGCAGGCAGGTGCAAAGATACCCGGTCATTCTCGCATGATAGCGATCCGCCAGCCGCTCTGGCTTCGGCCTCGACAAGCCTGAACGTGAAACGCGGCCCGAACATCCCTGCGCTGATGGCGCGGCGGCGCTGGCCATCGCGGGAAGTGTCGGGCGCGGCGTTGCGCAGGCTTTCCGGCACGTCCAGCACAAGGGTGATCGTCTCGCCGTCGCCGGAAAGATCGAGCCGCGCTTCCTCGCCGGGTCCCAGCGCACCTGCCGCCGTGGCCAGCAAGCGCCAGCAAAGCGTCATCGCTTCCGTCCGGTCCATCGCAACGTTGAAAGGTGATCCGCTGACGCCGAGAAGGAAACCTGCATTGCGCGCGCGCAGCACGCGGTCCAGCCGTTCTACGGTAGTGGACAGCGCCTCGCGGAAATCGCTGGTGCCTTCCTCCAGCTGCATTGCGCCGCTCTCCAGCTTTACCAGCCGATCCACCTCGTCGAACCCGGCAAGCAGCATGGCGGCATCGCCAGCGATCGTGGCGGCATGGGCGCGGTATTCGTGCGGCACGGCGCCGAAGATCTGCTGCTGGATGATCTCGGCAAAGCCCTGGATCGCGTTCACCGGCGTCCTGAGCTCATGCAGCACCTGCCGCATGGCGTCACCCGCGCTGTCGCCCGCTTCTTCGGGCTCGGGCCGGTTCGGGCGGAAAAGCCGCGCTGCATATCCGGTGAAGTCGCCTGTCTCCCGGTGGAATAAAGGTGCTGCGTCCATTCGCCATTCGCCGCTGATCTCGGGTGCTGCCGTAATCGAGAGCGTGGCAGCGCGCAGCGGAAGTCGACGACGCAGCTGCACGGCGACATCATCGGCAAATTCCACCAGCGCGCCGGGATCGGGGGAGGTCAGGCGAAGTCCAGCCAGCATGGGAGCAGTCAGCCCTTCTGCCCGGATCACCTTCCCGCTGGCGTCGGTGACGACGTCGATCATGTTCTTGTCGGCCGCATCGGCCTGGGCAGCGGTATCGCCCAGCGGCAGGCGCGGAGCCGTGCGGCCCTGCTGACGGTTCACCTGGAATGCGGCGATCCGGCGGCGTAGTGCGCCGATGCCGTCTTCGGGGAGCGAAGGTGCTTCTCCCCGCGCTTCCTGTTCTGACGGTTCCGTGTCGTTGGCTGGCGGGGAGGGCGGCACCTCGGCTTCCTGCGCAATCCGGCTGACCGGCAAGACAAGGTCCTGCACGCCGAGGCGTTCCAGCAACTGCTTGACCGCAGGCGGCAGGTCGCGGCGATGGCGCAGAAAACCGCGTGCGGTGACGGGCAGGCGAGGGATCAGGTCGAGCCACTGTGCCTCGGTAAGGCGCGCGGTGGCGACGGCAGCGGCAGCCGGTTTCGGCTCCCCTTCTGCAAGGAAGGCTACGAATTCCGGATTGCGCAGTCGCAGGCCCGGCTCTCGCAGGATGGCGGATTGCACTTCCTGCGGAATCGCAAGCTGTAGCTGGTAGAGGCGAACGAAACCGCTGACGGTGCCGAGCCGTTCGTTCTCTTTTTCCAGGGCTGGACGGATTAGCATCCGGTTAAGCTCGCTCGGTGTAACCCTGCCGGAAGCTTGGGCCATCCTTGCAAGAGCCTGGCCAGACAACGGGCTTTCGCGTGTTCCCAGCAAGTCGAGCAACTGCCTGAATTGTGTGCGCAATGATGCCTCGCTGCCGGCGCGCATACGCAGCACGGTTGCTAGGCGGTCATCGAACAAAGTGTCAGGCTCCGGCTGGAAACGAGGTTAAAATGTCACCAACCATCGCATTAGCCGCGTCCCGCAGAGCAAGCATGGTTAAGGACCGATGCGTTGCAAAAGGGGACAATTACAGTCATAAGGAACTTTGTTATGCGAGGACGCGTTCTGGCGTGGTAGATGTTGCGCAATCCGCACGTGAGATTGCGGAAACCGCCTAGGGGGATCTCTTTAATGTCCACACTCGACAAGATTGATCGCCGCCTGCTGGCGGAATTGCAGGCCGAAGGGCGCGTTACGAACGTCGATCTTGCGCGCCGCGTGGGGCTTACGGCCCCTCCATGCCTGCGCCGTGTGCGTGCGCTGGAGGAAGAAGGCGTCATTCGCGGCTATCATGCCGATCTCGATGCCTCGAAGCTGGGCTTTGCGATCACGGTGTTCGCAATGGTCTCTCTGCGCAGCCAGGCGGAAGAGGATCTCAAGGCTTTCGAGGATCATATCGCCAAGCTGGACGAGGTGCGCGAGTGCCACATGCTCAATGGCGAGATCGACTTCATCCTGAAGATCGTGAGCAGGGATCTGCAAAGCTTCCAGGAGTTTCTGACCAGCAAGCTGACGCCGGCCCCCAATGTTGCCAGCGTGAAGACATCGCTGACGATCCGCACCTCGAAGCACATGCCCGGCGTTCCGCTGGAATAGCGGAATGGCGCAAGAGGTTATCGAGGGGCGCTGTCTTTGCGGTGCCGTGTCGATAACGGTCTCGGTACCCAAACAATCGGTCGAAATTTGCCACTGTGACATGTGTCGCCGGTGGGGTGGGGCATTTTACGCGGCGCTGACGGGCGAGGGTTTCGAAATTGCGGGCGGTGACGCGATCACGACCTACCGCTCCAGCGATTGGGCGGAACGCGCCTTTTGCTCGGCCTGCGGGTCGAACCTGTGGTACAAGTTCCTGCCCACCGGCAATCGCAGCTTCCTCGCAGGATTATTCAAAGACGCCGATAATTATCTGGTCGAGAAAGAAATTTTCACGGACGAGAGGGCGGCATGGTGTGACATTTCCGGCGATCATCCGCGCCAGACGGGAGAGGAAGTGATCGACGAGGCAAAGGCCGCGGGATTCACCTTCGACTAGATCAGGCCGGAGGTAAATCCGGTGTAGGCGATGTAGCCCACCAGCAGCACGCCGCCTTCGCGCCGCGACAGGCGCCCGCCAGTGTAGGCAAACACCATCACCACGAAAGCCGCGAGCGTGGCCAGCGGCAAATCGAATTGCGTGATCTTTTCCGGAATGCCGCCCGGCGCCACGAAGCCGGTAACGCCGCCGATGAACAGCAGGTTGTAGATATTGGAGCCAAGCACGTTGCCGAGCGCAATGTCGCTCTGCTTGCGCAGTGCCGCGATCACCGATGTCACCAGCTCCGGCGCGGATGTTCCGAAGGCTACGATGGTGAGGCCGATGATTTCCTCGCTCACACCCATGCCCGAGGCGATGGCGACAGCTCCGTTCACTAGCAGCGTGCCACCGCCCACGATTACACCGAGGCCGACGACGAAGAAGGCCAGTGAATAGGCAAGGCTATGCTCGGGCTTGTCGTGCGGCGTGAGGGCTGGGTCTAGCCCTTCCGACGCCGCCGCTCTGTCAAAAGCGGCCGTGTGGTCATAGGGTTCATCCGTCGGCGCCAGCCGCTCCTGCTGGTAGGCGCGCCAGATATAGGCGACGAGACCGATCAGAAGGATGGTCGCCACGATCCTGTCGAGGCCCATCGTGTAGGCTGCGCCCAGCATCGCCAGAGAGGCGGCTAGGCCGACCCCGCCATCGCGCCAGAGCGCTGTGCGATCCACCGCTATCGGGGCGATCAGGGCTGCTGCGCCCAGAACAAGCAGGATGTTCGCGAGGTTCGATCCCACGATATTGCCGATGGCAAGGCCCGGTGATCCCGCCAGCGCGGCCTGCACGCTGGCGGCCAGTTCCGGGCTGGACGTGCCAAGGCCGACGACCACGAGGCCGATCAGCATGGGCGACAGGCGCAGGCGCTCGGCAATGCCGACGGCGCCGCGCACCATCACGTCGCCGCCGATCATCAGCAGCACGAGGCCGGCCAGCAGAAGGCCGATATCAATCAGGGATGGCATGAGAAGTGATCAGTTTCCGTCAGTCGTCGTTCAACAGGTTTTCGCGCACGAACGTCAGGAACGTCCAGTAATAGTAATCGGCGTTCTCCTTGCGCCGGAAGCCGTGGCCTTCGTTGGCGGCGAGGAAGTGCCATGCTTCGCGGCCGTTGGCGCGCACCGCCTCGATCACCTGGTCTGCTTCTGATGCGGGCACGCGCGGATCGTTGGCACCGGTCGCCACCAGCAGCGGAATGTCGAGTTCGTCGATGCGGGTGAGTGGGCTGATCTCGATCAGCTTGGCGCGCTGCTCTGGGTCGCGCTCGTCGCCATATTCAACCCGTCGCAAGTCCCGGCGATAGTCCTCTGTATTTTCAAGGAAAGTCACGAAGCTGGAAATCGCGACCACGCAGGCGGCGGCATCGAAACGCTCGCCATAGCGAAGCGCGCTGGCATAGCACATGTAACCGCCGTAGCTGCCGCCGGTCACCATCATGCGGCCTGCATCGATGGCCGGATCGGCCTCCAGCACGTCGAGAAATGCACCGATGTCGCGCACCGAGTTCTCGCGCTGGAACGGCCCGTTGTCGAGGCTGACGAAGCGCTTGCCGAAGCCGGTCGAGCCGCGCACGTTCGGCAGGAAATAGGCGACGCCCAGTTCGTTTATCAGGTAGTTCGTGCGGCCGAGGAAGCTGGCGGTGGACTGGCCTTCAGGCCCGCCGTGGATGCTCATGATGAGCGGGCGCGGACCGGGAAAGCGTTCCGGGTCCGGACGATAGAGGAAGCCTGACATGGCCTCGCCGTCGAAGCTCTCGATCTCCACCAGTTCCGGCAACACGTTGTTGTTTGGATCGAGCCCGCCGGTTTCACTGGCGGTCCAGCGCGTGAGTTCCAGCGTTTCGGGATTGACGCTGTAGGCGTCCGACGCTGCCTGGTTGGAACTGAATGTGAGGCCGATCTCGCCCCAGGGCGCGATCTCGAACCCGCCGATCACGCCGGGCGGCAGGTCCACCTCGCGGATTTCTCCGCTGGCGGTGTCGAGGATCTTGAGGGCGGACTGTCCGGCGGCGTTCACTTCGTAGGCGACGAAGCTGCCATCCTCGGCAATGTCGAAGCCGGATACGTCCCAGTTTTCCGTCACCACGGGGGTAAAAGAGCCGGTCTCCACGTCCAGCGTGCCGAGCCGCTTGAAATCGCTGCCCTGATCGGTGGCGATCCACAACTGGCCGTCAGGCGCGAAGGAAATGCCGTTAAAGGCAATCGGGTTGTCCGGATCGGTGATGCGCGTTTCCTCGCCGGTGGCGAGGTCGAGCAGGTACAGTTCGATATTTTGCACCGAGATGTAGTTGGCCACCAGCGCGTGACTGTCATCCGGCGTGAAATCGACCACGAACCAGCCGCCGCCCTGCCGCTCTGCCAGCATGCGGGTGGTGGAGGGATCGCGCGGGTCCATGATGTAGAGATCGGTGTCGCGCCCGTTGCGCTTGGTGGAGCTGAAAGCGACCATGCTGCCATCGTGCGTCCACGCACCGAGGCCGTTGCGGCTTGTGCCGTCCGTCAGCAGGACGAGGCGACCGTTCTCGTAGCGGAAGATCTGGCTGAACTCGTTCCCGCCAATGTCCTTGGAAACCAGCAGCACGCTGCCGTCTGGCGAGTAGCTGCCGCCGCCAATCGGCTCTTCCTCGAAGGTCATCTGCGTGCGCGCGCCGCCGGGCACGGCAACGCGATGCATTTGTCCGGTATCGGCAAAACGCGTGTAGACCAGCATCGAGCGATCTTCGGCGTTCCAGCCGCCGAAGCTTGCCGTGCGATATTCGAAGTAGGGCCGGGTTTCGTCGGCCAGCGAGCTCGGGATCGAAGGAATGCCGTCCGCCGTGATCGCGGCGGGTTTGTCGACCACCGCTTCACCGGACTCCTGTGCCGATGCGGCCCCGGACAGGATGGACAGGGCAAGTGGAATGGCAATCCAGCGCATCGGGGGGACTCCAGTATTACAAGGCAGTTCTAGTCGGCAGCAGCCTCGCGTTCGGCGAGCCATTCCTCGAGCCACTTGATCGTGTAGTTCCCGCTGATGATGTCCGGCTGCTTCACCAGCTCTTCATGCAGCGGGATCGAGGTCTTCACGCCGGAAATCACCATTTCTTCCAGCGCACGGCGCAGGCGCATCAGGCAACCTTCGCGGGTGCGACCGTAGACTATCAGCTTGGCGATCATGGAGTCGTAGTAGGGCGGAATGGTGTAGCCGGCATAGAGTCCGCTATCGACGCGCACGTGCATGCCGCCAGCCTGGTGATAGTAATCGATCTTGCCGGGGCTGGGCGCGAAGGTGAACGGGTCCTCCGCATTGATGCGGCATTCGATGGCGTGGCCTGTGAAGCGCAGTTCATCCTGCTTCACCGAAAGGTCCTTGCCGTCGGCAACGCGGATCTGTTCGCGCACCAGGTCGACGCCGGTGATGGCCTCAGTAACCGGGTGCTCCACCTGCAGGCGGGTGTTCATCTCGATGAAGTAAAACTCGCCGTCTTCCCACAGGAATTCGATCGTGCCCGCACCGCGATAGCCCATGTCGGCCATTGCCTTGGCAACGATGCCGCCCATGCGATCACGCTCCTCGGCAGTGATGACGGGCGAGGGGGCTTCCTCGAAAACCTTCTGGTGGCGGCGCTGCAGCGAGCAGTCGCGCTCACCCAGATGAATCGCATTGCCACGGCCGTCACCAAATACCTGGAATTCGATGTGGCGCGGATTGCCGAGGTATTTCTCGAGGTACATGGTGTCGTCGCCGAACGCGGCCTTGGCCTCGTTCTGCGCCTGCTTCACCAGGCTTTCCAGTTGGTCCTCGCTGGGGATGACCTTCATCCCGCGGCCACCGCCGCCAGCGGCAGCCTTGGCCAGCACGGGGTAGCCGATTTCCTTTGCCACGCGGCGCATCTCGTCAAAATCGGAGACGGCACCATCGCTGCCGGGCACCAGCGGGAGGCCAAGGGCGCCGGCCGTCTTCTTGGCCTGCACCTTGTCGCCCATCGTGCGGATATGCTCGGGCTTGGGGCCGATCCACGCGATGTCGTGGGCTTCCACGATCTCGGCGAACTTGGCGTTTTCCGAAAGGAAGCCATAGCCCGGGTGGATCGCATCCGCGCCGGTAATCTCTGCGGCAGAGATGATCGCGGCGTGGTTGAGATAGCTTTCGGTCGCGGACGGCGGACCGATGCACACCGCATGGTCAGCCAGGCGAACATGCATGGCATCGGCGTCGGCGGTGGAGTGCACCGCCACCGTCTCGATACCCATTTCATGTGCCGCACGGTGAATGCGCAGTGCGATTTCGCCACGGTTGGCGATCAGGATGCGGGAAATAGCCATTGTCCCTGCCGCTCCTTAAGCAACGATGACGAGCGGCTGGTCGAACTCCACCGGCTCGCCATTGCCGATCATCAGGTCCTTCACCGTGCCATCCTTGGGCGCGGTGATGGGGTTCATCACCTTCATCGCTTCCACGATCAGCAAGGTGTCACCCTTCTTCACGCTGTCGCCGACGCTGACGAAGTTGGGCGAACCGGGATCGGGCGCGAGGTAGGCGGTGCCTACCATCGGCGATTTCACAGCGTTGGCCATGTCGACAGGCGCGCTTTCTGCCGGCGCTTCTGCAGGTGCCGCTGCGGGAGCGGCGGCAGGTGCAGCAGCGGCAGGCGCGGCCACGGCCACAGGTGCCGGAGCAGCAGCGCTGGCAACAGCTGCGCGAGAGACGCGAATCTTGCGGTCGTCGTCCTCTACTTCGATTTCGGTGAGGCCGGTTTCGGCCAGAATATCTGCGAGTTCGCGCACCAGCGCGGTATCGACGTTCAGTCCACCCTTACGGGCGGGAGCGGCCTTGCGTTCAGGCATGCAATCCCCATTCTGCGACCAGTTTGCAAATAGACTTGCGGGCTAGAGCGTGTCGCGCCGCAAGGCAAGTGCAAGCACTGTGATTAAAGCTTTGCTGCGGCGTCCAGCGCCAGTTCGTATCCGTAAGCGCCAAATCCGGCGATCGAGCCAAGTGCGGCCATGCCGACGTAGCTCTTGTGCCGATATGCCTCTCGCGCGGCGGGATTGGAAATGTGCACTTCGATCACCGGCGTGCGGATCGAACGGATCGCGTCATACAGGGCCAGCGAAGTGTGAGTGAGTGCGCCCGCGTTGAGAATCACGGCCTTGGCCCCTTCGGACTGCGCTTCATGAAGCCAGTCGCACAAGTGCCCTTCATGGTTGGACTGGCGCATCTCGATCTCGATGCCCAGCGGCCTTGCGCGGTCTTCCAGGCGCGAGGCGATGTCGTCCAGCGTGTCTGCACCGTAGATTTCGGGCTCGCGCACGCCGAGCAGGTTCAGGTTGGGTCCGTTGAGTACATAAATGGTATCAGTCATGCATCAGCCCTTAGCCGCATGGCGGGGCACGGGCCAAGGGCTGAATGCACATCGGGTCTAACGAGGCCTTATTTCTCCACCCCCTTGATCTTTCCCCACTGGCGGGCGGCGGTGTAGCCGAGATAACCGGTGCCAAAGAGCGCATAGAGCGGTTCTGGCAGGCCGCCGAGATAGTCGTTCATGCCCTTCGCGATTTCCTGCGCGGTGACGGGCGAGAAGGCGGAGAGAACGCCCATCGGCAGGGCGGTGAGGAGCAAGATAAACATGACATAGAGAAAGCTGGGCCGGGCGCGGCTGGTCCATGGGTCGGCGGAATTGGCTTCCGCCACGATGGCGGAAAGGCGCGCCTCGATCTGCTGCATTTCCTGCGTGCCTTCCAGCTTGATGAGCTCGATCTTGGCGCGCTCGCGCGCTTCCTTGTCAGGGATGACCTTGTCGATGATGGAGGCGATGGGGCCGATTAGCGATTCGAGAATGGGCATGAGGGCTTTGGTCCGTGCACTGTTGGAGTCGCGGGCCGGTCTGCGCTTATGCGATTGCTGTAGGAAAGATCGCCACGGGATTGATCGGCAAGCAGGCTTGGGCGAGAACGCCCCGAAAACACAGGGAGGTACGATTGCAGGCTGTTCAGCGGTATTCGAAAGGCGCCGTCGCGCTGCACTGGCTTATTGCGCTGGCGCTTGCCGGAGAGCTGGCGCTGGGCTTCGCCATGCCCAAGGATGCCAGCGGGTTTGCCGAATACCAGCTGCACAAGTCGATCGGGGTGTTGATCCTGGCTCTCACCTTCCTGCGCCTGGGCTGGCGATGGACCCATGGCAGGCCTTCGCCGGTGGAAAGCGGCCCGGTCCGGATACTGACAATTCTGGTCCACCGCGCCTTTTATGTCTTCATGATCGGCATGCCGTTGACCGGATGGGCGCTGGTTTCGTCCGATCCCCTGAACGTGCCGACGATCCTGTTTGGAGTGCTTCCTCTGCCGCATTTGCCCTTGGGTGAAGCGTGGAACGGCCTGGCGCACGAAGCGCACGAATGGCTTGCATGGGGCGGGTTGGCATTGTTCGCGCTCCACGTGACAGGGGCGATACGGCACCATCTTATCCTGCAAGACGACCTGCTGGCACGCATGACTTTCGACGGGGAGGGAGGACGCGCCATTGCCGCAGGCGGAGCCGTCATCACCGTCGGCCTGATAACGCTATTCACTGCCGGTGGGGATGCCGCGCAGGATTCAGAGCCGTTGGAGCAGGCAAGCCCATCGCAGACGGCAGCAACCGTATCCGAAGCGACGCCGGAAACGCCTGCGTCAACCGAAGATGAAGTCGAAGCGACCGAACAGGAAGCGGCGCAGGACTCTGAAGATGCCGTCGATGAGGCGACCGAAACTCAGCCTGTGCCGGACGTTGCCGAGGCTGCGGGTCCGCCGCCAACCTGGACGATCCAGCCTGGCGGTGCACTCCGCTTCAGCGTGGAAAATTTGGGCAACGCCCTTAATGGCAGTTTCGGCAATTGGTCAGGCGACATCGTCATGGATCCCGATGCGCCCGAAACTGCGTCCATTGCCATCCGCGTCGACCTCGCCAGTGCCAGCCTCGGCGACACGACGCAGGACAACATGCTTCGCGGAGCGGAATTCTTCGACACTGCCAGTTTTCCGCAGGCGGTCTGGCGCAGTACATCGGTGCGGCAGGTGTCCGGCAACCGCTACGAAGCGGATGGCACGCTCTCGTTGAAAGGGGCGAGCCGTCCCCAGCGCATCAGTTTTACTCTGAACGGCACGGGCACCCGCCGTTCTGTCGAGGGCAATGCCAGCATCGACCGCAACGCCTTCTCGGTGGGCACGGGGTCGAGCGCGAGCAACCTCGCAGGAACGGTGCGGGTAACTTTCACCTTCGAGGCAACTTCTTGAGCGCGGCGCGCGTTGAAAGAATGCAGGGTGTCTGTATGAGGATGGTTTCATGAGTGACCAAAATTCAAAGACCGACTGGCATGAGCGGGCTTCCATGGAAGTGAAGGGGCGCGACCTTACGTGGCGCACGCCTGAGGGGATTGACGTGCAGCCGTTGTACACGGCGCAGGACGCTGAAGGCTTCGATCCGGGGCTGCCGGGGTTCGAGCCGTTCACGCGCGGGCCTTATGCCTCGATGTACACGGGTCGTCCTTGGACGATCCGGCAGTATGCGGGCTTCTCCACTGCAGAGGAGAGCAACGCTTTCTACCGTCGCAACCTGGCGATGGGACAGAAAGGCCTGTCGGTCGCCTTCGATCTGGCGACGCACCGCGGCTATGACAGCGACCATCCTCGCGTCGTGGGCGATGTCGGCAAGGCGGGCGTTGCCATCGACACCGTGCGCGACATGGAGATCCTGTTCGACCAGATTCCGCTGGGCGAGATGTCTGTCTCGATGACGATGAACGGCGCGGTGATCCCGGTGATGGCCTTCTACATCGTCGCGGCGGAGCGGCAGGGCGTCTCTCAGGAGAAGCTCAGCGGCACCATCCAGAATGACATCCTGAAGGAGTTCATGGTCCGCAACACCTACATCTATCCGCCCGAGCCATCGATGCGGATCGTGTCGGACATTATCGCCTACACCAGCCAGCACATGCCGCGCTTCAACTCGATCTCGATCAGCGGCTATCACATGCACGAGGCGGGCGCGACGGCGGTGCAGGAACTGGCCTTCACCATTGCCGACGGCAAGGAATACGCCAAGCGCGCGATGGAGACGGGGCTCGATATCGACGCCTTCGCGCCGCGCCTGTCGTTCTTCTGGGGCATCGGCATGAACTTCTTCATGGAGATCGCCAAGATGCGTGCCGCGCGCCTGCTGTGGCACGACGTAATGACCGATCTTGGCGCGCAGAACCCCAAGTCGAAAATGCTGCGTACCCACTGCCAGACGAGCGGTGTCAGCCTGCAGGAGCAGGACCCGTACAACAACGTCATCCGGACCACGTTGGAGGCGCTGTCTGCCGTGCTTGGCGGCACGCAGTCGCTCCACACCAACGCGCTGGACGAGGCAATCGCGCTGCCGACCGACTTCTCGGCTCGCATCGCGCGAAATACGCAGCTGGTGATCCAGGAAGAGACCGGCATCTGCAACGTCGCCGATCCGCTGGGCGGCAGCTACTACATCGAGGCGCTGACGAAGGAGATCGCCGACAAGGCCCGCGAACTGCTGGCCGAGGTGGACGAAGCGGGCGGCATGACCGCCTACGTCGCCAGCGGCGCGCCCAAGGCGGCGATCGAGGAAGCAGCTGCTGCCAAGCAGGCGAAGATCGACCGCGGCGAGACGGTGATCGTTGGCGTCAACAAGTACCGCAAGGAAACCGAAGACCCGATCGACACGCTCGACATCGACAACCACAAGGTCCGCACCAGCCAGATCGCGCGCATTGAAAAGGTGCGCCGCAACCGCGACGAGGAGCAGGTGAAGGTCGCGCTCGCCAACCTCACTCGCGGCGCGCAGGTGAACCGCGCGGAGAACGTGGCGAAGCTGGCGGAAGGTCGCGACGAGAAGGGTGTGCCGCTACCCCCCTCGCAGCTGGAGAAACTGGCAGCCGACAGCGAGACGAACCTGCTGGCGCTCGCTGTCGAGGCTGCCCGCGCCGACGCAACGCTGGGCGAGATCTCGGCCGCCATGGAAAAGGCCTTCGGACGCTACGACACGGTGCCGACACCGGTGAAGGGCGTCTATTCCGCCGCTTACGAAGGCGATACGCGCTACGAAGCGGTTGTCGAAGGCGTGCAGGCCGTGGGTCGCCGTCTCGGCCACGCCCCGCGCCTGCTTGTCGCCAAGATGGGGCAGGATGGGCACGACCGCGGCGCCAACGTGATCGCATCCGCCTTTTCCGACATGGGTTTTGAGGTCATCTCCGGCCCGCTGTTCCAGACGCCTGAAGAGACCGCGACGATGGCTCTCGAGAACGAGGTCGACGCCGTTGGTGCAAGCTCGCTCGCGGCAGGACACAAGACGCTGATCCCCGAGCTCATCAACCACCTGCGTGACGCAGGCCGCGCCGATATCAAGGTGATCGCAGGCGGCGTAATCCCGCAGCAGGACTACGACTTCCTCAAGAAAGCGGGCGTGCAAGGCATTTACGGCCCCGGTACCAATATCGTCGAAGCCGCTGCCGACGTGCTGCGCCTGCTGGGCCACAACATGCCGCCTGCGGGCGAAGAACTGGAGGCAGCGGAGTGAGCCTGTCCTTTTCTGCTTTTTGCGAAGAATTGGGCGCACCGCTGCACAACAAGAACTGGTCTTGGTGTGCTAAGGCCAATGATGAATCGTTCGCAGTTTTTACGGTATGGGAAGATTACATTAATGAAGGACAGTTTGAGTTCTCATGGCGACCGAGATCATCTGATGTCCGCAAAAAGCCAGGTCGTAAGGAACTGATCGATACCCTTGATTTGGTTCTGTCCCGTGGAATTCCGGCATACGGCATCCGTTGCATAGCTGCTGATATAGATGCCAATCCAAGAAAACGGACCGGCTTCGACCGCGAAGCGCTGCTAGACCTCCGCGTCATAAAGGCCTCCGATGGTTATTTCGGGCAAGTTGTTGGAACTGTTCCCCCATCAGTAGTAATGCACCGAGCCGCAAATTCTGCATGGATTTCATCCACAGCGATTAATGACATTGATGCCGACGGTGCGTCAAATGAACATCCGGAATATAAGCGTCGCATGGCCGGCAGCTACACTCGCAGCCAAAAAATTCGTAATGCCGTCATCGAACGAGCAAACGGAAGGTGCGAAGAATGTGGGATGCTTGGCTTTTTGAAGCCTGACGGCTCGCGATTTCTCGAAACTCATCACATCATCAGTTTGAGCGAGCAGGGATCAGACCAAATGCACAATGTCATCGCGCTCTGTCCCAATGATCATCGAAGAGCGCATTTCGGTAAAGATTGGCTCGAATTACAAGAAAGCTTCCTTGCGAAACTGACGATCTACCGGACGAAAGACCAATAATGTTCACCAAAATCCTCATCGCCAACCGCGGCGAGATCGCGTGCCGGGTCATCAAGACGGCCAAGGCCATGGGTATCCAGACCGTGGCGGTTTATTCCGATGCCGATGCGCGCGCGCCCTTCGTGCAGATGGCGGACGAGGCGGTGCATATCGGCCCGCCGCCTGCTGCGGAGTCCTACCTGCTGGCCGACAAGATCATTGCCGCCTGTAAGCAGACCGGGGCCGAGGCGGTTCATCCGGGTTACGGCTTCCTCTCCGAACGCGCGAGCTTCGTCGAGGCGCTGGAAGCGGAGAACATCGCGTTCATCGGTCCGCCTGCGCCCGCGATTGCTGCGATGGGCGACAAGATCGAATCCAAGAAGCTGGCAATGGAAGCGGGCGTCAACGTCGTCCCCGGCTTCGTGGGTGAGATCCGCGATACCGAGCATGCGGTCGAGATCAGCAATGACATCGGCTACCCGGTGATGATGAAGGCTTCTGCCGGTGGCGGGGGCAAGGGCATGCGTCTCGCCTGGTCAGAGAAGGACGTGCGCGAAGGGTTCGAGGCGACCAAGCGCGAAGGCCTCAATTCCTTCGGCGACGACCGCGTGTTCATCGAGAAGTTCATCGAGGATCCGCGCCACATCGAGATCCAGATCCTCGGCGACAAGCACGGCAAGGTCCTCTACCTCAACGAGCGTGAGTGCTCGATCCAGCGCCGCCACCAGAAGGTGGTGGAAGAAGCGCCGTCGCCCTTCGTCACGCCCGAGATGCGCCGCAAGATGGGCGAGCAGTGCGTCGCGCTGGCAAAGGCGGTGGACTATCACTCGGCAGGAACGGTCGAACTGATCGTCAGCGGTGCGGACCCGACCGGCGAGAGCTTCTACTTCTTGGAAATGAACACCCGCCTGC